>Ga0115006_10003700_pt1 | contig 10486 bp, 9 predicted proteins | sample ArcOceMetagenome_3_FD_88943 | JGI IMG/M metagenome (GOLD analysis project Ga0115006, IMG submission 88943) | Marine eukaryotic phytoplankton communities from Arctic Ocean - Arctic Ocean- Svalbard ARC20M Metagenome | ecosystem: Environmental > Aquatic > Marine > Oceanic | place: Arctic Ocean...
CGTTCAGCGACACCTACTACGCATGATCATCGTATCTTTGCTCCTCTTTGCTCCATATCCAGTGGTCCACTGGAAGACGGAAGACTGGAAGACTGGAAGACTGGAAGCTCCACTAAGTCGAGTCAGTCGAGTGAGTCCAGTGCTTCTACGTGTAGTACGTACGTTTTGAGCAGTGACGCATGAAGATGATGCATCTCAATCTGTGCAGAGAGTCAGATCATTGTTCTTTCTGCCCCCTGGCCTCCCAACAACAATAACAAGCTGCCAAGATGCGCGTCTCTGCCCTCGCCCTCCTCCTGACGGCCGCCTCGACCTCGGCCTTCAGCCCTGCCATCACCGGTCGCTCCTCGGCCGTTTCCTCAACCGCCATCTTTGGCTCCAAGGCCTCCATGAAGAAGGCCTCCCGCTCCAAGTGGGCCGAGGCCCGTGGACACGAGGACGGAGTTGCCACCGCCACCAAGGTCGAGGCCGGCCTCATGACCAACTCCGACGGACTGGAGTACGTCAAGCTCGCTCACGAGAATGGTTCCTCCTCCGAAATCTACCTCTTCGGCGGCGACGTGACGTCCTACATTGATTCCTCGGGCATTGAGTACATCGCCGTCCGGCCCGATGCCAAGATGGACGGATCCAAGCCCATCAGCGGCGGTCTGAGCCACTGCTTCCCCCAGTTCGGCCCCGGAGAGATCCAGCAGCAGTGAGTTCTTCCTTGTTTTCTTACTACTATTAATTGCACTGCTATTACATTCCGTATATCCATTATCTCACATTTGTTTCTTGTGTATGCAATCACATCAGTGGCTTTGCTCGCAACGTCAACTGGACGGTCAAGTCGATGGACGACACCTCCGTCGTTCTGGAGCTTGCTCCTTCGGACTACACCAAGGAGATGTGGGACAAGGATTTCCTTTGCACGTTCACCATCACTCTCGAGGCCGATCAGCTCAAGACCAGCATGGTCGTCGATAATAAGGGTGAGGAGGCCTTCGATTTCCAGGCCGCTCTGCACTCCTACTTCACCGTCAGCGCTCTGGACAACCTTGAGATCAGCGGCTCGTTCGAGGGCAAGGAGTTCCTCAACAAGATGGCCGGTGACGGTGGCGAGATGCAGACCGAGGACCGATCGGCCATTACCATTGGCGAGGAGTATGACCGCGTTTACTCAGGAGTCAACGATCCGGTGCTCAACGATAAGGGAACTGGAAAGAGCTTGGCCGTTCTCAACACTGCTGGATGGGAAGACACTGTTGTATGGAATCCATATGGAGATGAGGGCATGGGGTATAATAACTTCGTCTGCGTTGAAAGTGTCAAGTTCGATCCTTTCACTCTTGCCGGCGGTGAATCCTGGACCGGAGACATGGCTCTCAAGCCCTCGGACCTTTAGTTGTTTTATTAGAAGTCGGAGGAAGTCGGACTTTATCGGCGAGCTGGATATATATACAAGCTATCGTATATGTCTAGCGTCTACATGCAGCTAACATAGCAATCATTCCAACGACTAGCTCTAGAGTAGCGTTGATAAAGATGGGCTGGAGAAGTGCTGTCGTCGCAAGCACCATCGTCTCCAGCAGCTGATCAGACCCTGCGCGTTTCTTCTGATCATAGTCCATTTCTTCCTCACTAAGAGGCTCGATCCCATCCCATCACCCTAACCTCAGTCAAACTAAGAGGCTCACCAGCGGTAAGCTGGACCTTGACATAACGTGCAAAAATACCTTCGCCTGGATGGAATATCTGGGTCCATTGATCGCCCTCGAGACCACCGGCATGGAATATGTTCTTGACTTCGTTGCCACTTTCATCCAAAAACCGAATGTAGAAATTGCTGAGCCGGAAGCGACAACAATCGCCTCGATTCCAAAGCTGGACGCTGTCAATCTCCTTGGTAGCCTCTAGATCTACCTGCCACCAAGAATTTGACGTTTTGCAGGTGTGAGTTATGTATCTCCGTCGTTTGTTAATAAGCCCGTCACTTCCTTTAGATGCCGGGTACTTTCTGCCATAGTTGCATTTGTGAGATGCTGACTTACCCACAGAGAGGTTAATGGGAGGGGTAGGTACGCGAGTAGGAGATAAACTCAACGAAGGTTCCATGCTGGGCGCATTGCTCGACGAATCGGTGGGGGCGGTGCTGATCGAGGGAAGTGAACTCGGGGCGGATGTCGGCTGGGGGGTGGCAAAGCGGATGCTCTCCGTGGTGACATGGTCCGCACAGGCGGGCGCGTCGAAAAGGGTGAGGACTGCATTGGGGAAGCCCTCGTTGCCGTCGAGGTCCACAAAAGAAACGTGGTAGTCTTGGCCGCCTGGGAGGACGAGATCGAAGATGTCTTTGTAGGTTGTGCCAAAGGGCCAGCTCCGTCGAGTCGACTTGTTGTACGTGTAATTCTTACTCGGGTCAAGTTGGGAGGTCACTACCATCCTGTAGTCGATCGGCAGTGGGTCGGGGCTACTGTCAAGCTTGCTGCAGCATCCAGTATTTACTTGCAGCCTGCGGATGCAGACTCCGGGACAGAACGTCGTCCTTTCATTGATGACGTCGGGCAGGCAAGAGTCTTGAATAAAAGCGGTCATGAAAGGTTTGTCCGCCACGAAGAATCCGGGCTCGAGCAATGGCGTCATGGTTCCCTCTTTATCTTCCAGGTAGATGATCTCCTGGTCATAATTAGTGGCGGTAACTTCAAACGCATACGGCGGCGTAGAGTCGAAGTGAATGCCCGACCACCACGTTGGGCTGCTGTACTTGTCTCTGTTTTTGGCGTTACGGTAATGGGGGCCGAGGAGGCAACAGTCAGTCAGATCGCCAGATTCCAAGATATGTTAATATTCACGAAACGCAAAGGAAACAAACGCAAAAGAAACGAAAGCAAAGAGCTCCTCTCACCTTATGTCGTTTCCCTGCCACAGTCTGATCGGCCGTCCAGGCTGCGTGCATCCGGCTGGCGCCGGGCCGTATCCCCGGAACGTAACGTTACGTAATGTGACCATCTCATAACCCGCCTCCAGGCTGAAGGTGACCCCGCTGCTGGATCCGTAATCGTGAAGGCACGTCCCCCCAGCTGCGTGGAGGGTATCGACAGAGTAGATCTGCGTGTCTTCCAGGATGTTCGAGCCTGGACGATTGCCCATGACATTGACGCCATTAGCGGCGATGACGCCGTTCTTGATCTTTATTTTGCAGGTACCGTGAAGGTCGAAGCCCGCCCCGCCGTTCTTGTACGTCTTCAACTCATTAAAGACGGCCAGAGAGGGATTTCTCCATCCAGGCCTGTACGTGATGAGTCCCTTCCCTTTGTTGTTATGCATTACATTGCCATCGAAGGTGTAGAGACCGTAGTAGCGTGCCGCGCCGTTGGTTTCGAACCAGAAGCCGGAATCTTGCGAGCCCGTCGCCACGTTGTTGACAAAGTGGTTCCTAGTGTTGGTGATCCAGAAGAGGGATGCTTGGTGGTCGGTCGCCCCGATAGTGATCTGCTGATTCCTCGTCAGAACCCCGAGGTTACCGACGAAGTGGTTGTCCTCCTCGGTCCCGTCCTCGCATATATAGCAGTGACCGAAGGCATTGTAAGCGACATTGTTCTCGACGCGGACCTTGTGGGTCTGATGCACCACTACGCATCTCTGATTCGAGTCGACGACGGCATTATTCCGGACGACGGAGCCGGCGACGTCACCAGACATGTGAAAGTGGATCGGCTAGAGAGGAGCGGGAGTGGGGTTGGGGAAGCGACAGTCGAGCAGTTGATGAGAAGAGAAGGAGGCAATGAATGAACCCAAGAAGAGAAGAAGATACGTCGTAGTAAAACGAAGATGCCAAAAGAACTAAAAATGACAAAATGCGCAGTCGGTGACTCACGTAGCGCCCTAGCTCGCCCTGCTGGCCGAAGCCCCGAATCTCGGCCCCCTCCAGCCTCTGCGCCACGTGAGGGGTGTGGTAAATAATAATATGGCCGCCGTGCAGGTTATTGAATCCTCCCGCGGACGGTCCGTCCTGGACGGACTCGAAGACCACGGGACGGCTCAGCACGGCCACCTCCGCCGCGAAGTCTGGCTCGTTCTCGACCGTCGGGGGTCGGTCGGGATCGGAGAAGATCATGCCCGGCGTGAGGCCTTCAATGATGATCTTGCCCGTGGTCGGGTCGATCCGGCTCGAGGGGAGGACGTGGTGGCCGAGCCACGTTCCCCTCCCCTCCGCGCTCGTGACGAGAATTTCTACCTCGCCCCTTCGGGCGACGATGCTCTTCCAGCATTCCGCCGCCTCCGTCCCGACCTCCAGGTGAGTCTCGAGGTTCGCCTCGTACCGGACCGGTTCCCACCAGTCCAGATTCATTATGCCGCGAGAGCCGAAGCCCCTGAGCGTCACGTTCTGGATGCCGGACAAATCGTGGCCCTCGAGGTCGATGGCGAACTCAACTGTGACGTATGTGCCCCAACTTCCCGTGCTGGTGGGTTCGAACGCCCCGACGATGGCACCGTCGGGACCGCCCAGCCTGACTTCCAGAAGAGGAGACGAGGTAGTACCCTGTGGGGATAAGGTAGAAAGCATGTAGGGCAGATACAAACATATATATCCCATTTAGTTAGAGTAAAGAGCGAATTGCACGCATGCACAAAAATACATATTACAAATCAGCAAATGAATGATTGATCAAGGCACTCAATACAACACAACTAACCTTGGAATAGTGGATCCGGATCGAGTTGGCCGAAGCCGCATCGGTGCCCAAATCGACGTCGTGATACGTCATCCAATCCCCGCTGTCGAAGTAGCCGACGACGCTGTCGGTCGTGGTGACCCCCTCCGACGCTTCGTGGTCCTCGCCCTCGATCCGGTCGAAGATGCTCTCGCCGGAACCGGACACGGACAGGAGAGGGACGTATCCCGGGCAGCCCGATCCGCCGGTGGTGTCGACGGTCCCAACGACGTCGAGAACCCCGCCGGCGACGGCGAAGGCCCGCTTGCCGATGGGACAGCCCGTCGCAGGGTCGCACGCCTCGGCGTTTTCGGGGTGCGGGACGAAGGACTCAGGCGCCGCGCCGCCGTCGGGGTCATTGATCATGGAGAAGCGCAAGGTGTTGCCCTCGGCGGGCGGGTCGACCTTGAGGATGCCCTGCACGACGACGCGGGTCGCCTCGATGGTTAGGTTCGCCGACGGGGGGACGTAGAGCATCCCTTCCACGTTCAGGCCGGAGGGAAAGGTTAGGGTGGAGCCGTCCGATACGGTGACGGTTGCGCACATTCCGCACGGGATCTTGGCTTCGGTGCCGTTCCCCGATGCCTCGAGGACAGAGGATAGGGTGAGCCCCGTGGCGGCGACGCAGTCGCTTACACTCAGGCCGGCGTTGCACGAGAGCGGGGAGAAGTCCGCGCCCATGCCGCTGACGACGGCGCTTCGGCCGAGGAGGAGGAGGAGGGTGGTCAGGGAAAGGAATCTACTCATCGTTACCATACCAGTTGCTTTGGGTATTGTGTCTCTCTTACGAGTAGCTAGCTACGTAGCTATCTACGAGTAGCTCTCTCTCTCTCTGAGGAATGGCGGTCATTTTTGATTTTTTGATCACGCGTTTCAGCGTCTGATATTTTTGATGATCAGATCTAAATGTCTCAATGCACAGATAGGCAAAATGTGCTGCGCTTACCGCGAAGTTAGTGAGGCCAGAGGAGCCCAAATCCAAAATTTGGGGGGTCCTGGGGGGGTACCCCCTAATTCTGCCTGCCTATGAACAACATGCCGCCCCCCCGGCCGCCCCATTCTTACGAGTAGCTACCTCCTACTACTCTACTCTACTAGCTAGCTAGCTAGACTAGCTAGTAGCAACGCAATCGCAACGCCAACACGCACGGCATGAACGACGGAGGGAATATACCCAATGGCCCGGCGTGGCCTGGAGCAGGCAGTCAGCTCCCGCATCCAGATAGCATCAACAATAATACTCTCCCCTCCGGAGGCGGCCAAGCGCAGCAGCAGCACGTAACCGTCGGTGCGATGGCGGCAGAAATGGGTTTGACGTTGAAGCGCATCATGTCCGGTGCCGAGCCCACCGTGCAGCGCCTCGACGACAAGATCCGGCACAGTTCCATCCTCGTCAGCGAGCTGGCGGCCAATTACGTTCGTTTCGGCGAGAACCGTTACGTTCGAAAGATGATGCAGGAGCAGGGCCTGTCGCCCTATGGTGGTGGCGGCGGTGTTGATCCGGTTGCCTTGGAGGAGTCGTTGGGAGAGGAGTACCAAGCCTATATGGACCAGGCATTCAAGTTGGAGGTGATGACGATATATGTTCCCATCGGAACGTTCGTCACGTCCGCCTTCGGTGGATTCCTCGGTCTGATGAAAGTTTTTGACAACAGAAATAGCGGTCTATTGATGAGGTCGACCAAGGCGGCAGGATGCCTCGGCGGTGGCATCGTTCTTGGTCTTGGCATGTACGATCTCGTGGCCAGTAAAATGGAAGACAAGGCCGACGTGATGCGAACAGAGTCTCCTTTGCTTCCTGGCAAAGTTCCCGTCGCTGATTTGCTCTGCGAGGGGTACATGAACATTTATGGCTTGGTGGGGCAAGACTTTTGGCAGAATTATCGAAAGGTACTCGATGGCGGGAACAGTTCCTACGAGGATCAAGACTTGTTGATTGATATTAGGAACATCGAGGCGACGGTATTGAATTGCGCCCGCCGAAGCGAATTTGACAAATCTCGCAATCGCGGATTCTCGTCCGGCGGCGGCTTGAGAGGTGGCTCCGGACGACGAAATGATGGAAAGGCCGCAGGGGACAACTTCGGCATGGGTAAGAGCATTGCGATTCCTGAACCAGGCGTGCCAAGAGACTTGCCCATCAACAAGTACAATATCGGTACAAACGATGGAAAATTCACTTCGGAGGAGTGGTTGGAGTCCTTCGCAACGGCCATGGATCAAGACGAGCAGTTCGGGCAGATGATTGGACTTCGGACGGAGAATGCATACATGTACGATGGAGGTGGCATGCTTGATGGCGGTAACAGTCCAATGTGGGGAGAGCAGCAGCAGCATCATCAGCCCTGGGGATTTCCTGGAGGCATTAATGCCAACAATGGCAAGATCGAGACCGCATCTGATGTTTTTCGGAAAGAGCGACAGGCCAATGGTGATGTTGGCGGCGGCGAAGGAGGAGGAGAGGGTGATGATGATATCGATGATGAACGATACGAGGGATGAAATCCACTGAATACAATACCGGTACTCTAGTAACTCAGATACCGAATACATACTCACTTCTGCTGTCAGAGCTACTTGCAACTGTCCTCTTTGGAAGGGTTGCGGTTATTTCCCGCCCATCCCCTTGCCTTCGCCAATAGCAATAAATAAATGCCTTCGCTTCATACGATACGCGTAGATCTAGATCTACATGTGTAGGAATTCCTACCGTAAATGTTTTAGTTAGAGTTTCTCAATGACGCACTCGCCCGCCCGCAGTCAAAATAAAAGATACGGTACGCCGGACAGCACAAGATGTGTTCCAGCATGCAAAAAAACAACGCAGCTACACGTACCTAGGTAGCTAGAGTAGCTAGCTAGCCACGCAGCAAAGAGTATGGACCGCCCAATAGGAACAGGGGTGATCCACACTGGCCCCTTTGCCGACACTGCCGCTGCTGCAGCTGCTGCAGCTGCTGCAGCAGCAGCAGCGGCGGCGGCGGCGGCGGCCCAGAGAACACAACCGTCCGCGATCGCGGCCGGCCTCCCGCCCCCGCCAAATACTACTCGAACAGCCCATACCCACGGAGGCGACAGAGGCGGCCTGCTGGTGGCCCCGCCCAGCACCCCCCTTTCACCGCCACCCATCATGCACTCCAGCGGGTGGTCTCCGGACGAGCTACCCGGTGAGCCGCTGCCGCTGGGAACGGTGGGGGGGAACCTGAGCGCCGTGCATATACAGCAGCCCATCCTCCACCTGACCGGCGTCACCTTCAGCGGCAGGCAGCGGCTGGTCCCAAGCCCGAGCTCGAGCGGCGGCGCCGGCGGGGCAGTGGACCACGGCAGCAGTCCACCGGCCGGCTCCCCCGACTCCGCGCCCCCCGGCCAGGGCGGTGGATGGCGCCAAATGCAGCGACAGCAGCACGACTACCAGTTCGGTCCGCGGGGCGGGACGATGAACACCAACCCGTCCGCGCCGCCGTCCAAGCGCCGACGGACCATGACGGAGGCCTTTGAGGATATGAGTCTGAGCCGGCGGAGGGGGATGGCGGGGTTGGATCTGGCTACAACGACGACGACGTTGACTGATGCTGTCGGCGACGTTGGCCGTTTTGTCGGTTTTGGCGGAGGGCTGCAGCAACAGGAGCAGGATGAGGAGACATTCGCCTTTGCGTTGGGAGCTGGACGAGGAACTGCAGGTCCAAACAACAGCACCAGTTGCCGACCGTCCCGGCCGTCTCCAATTGCGGGCCTGAACGGTTCTGAGCCGAGGCAACATATTGATTTTTCCTCTGTGGCAGTGCCGCTGGGCATTATGCGTCGTTCGGTCGGCAGTAGGGGTGGTGCCACGCCGTCGGAAGAAACCATTGAAGAGGATACAGAAGATTCGTTTAATATGCCACGAACGGGAAGCGGCAGAAGCTTTGGTGGAAGTGTTGGCATATCCCCATACGGCATTGCCGCACCGACGGCTCTCCCTCCCAAGCTCAATTCCAACGTCGTGAGGATAACGTCGTCGGACATGGGATCGGCGAGCGAAACGGCCAGCGAGATGGACGAGGGCGTCTTGGATGGCTTTCCACATCCTCTTATCGGCGCAGCTAGAACGGCCTCTTCGGACAAACCCAAGAACCCGGTCGATGCCAAGATCGAGGAGCTCATTCGGAGGGATCGGTTGAAAGCAATGATTCAGGCCAAATTGGAGGCGGAGGGGAAGAAATCGGACAATGGCAGCGATAACATCAGCGGGCCATCACAGAGAAAGCCGAGGGATGACTTTGATTATCAGGGAACCTTCACCACAGCCGGATCGGCCACATGGCGCAAACCTGATGCAGTGATGGACATCCCACCGGCGGCGGTGGCGGCGTCATCGATAACGCCAATATCGATCCCCGCTGCCATGCCGCCTCAAAATCCAGCATCGGCACCTGCCATGGTATTCTCGGCAGCAGCAGCCGCTGCAGCAGCAGCTGCTGCAGCCGTGGCCATGCCACCACCTGCACGAGTAGCCACCAATCCCACTGCAAATCCCAATAGCGGCGATGCAAAGGTGTCACCTGGCATGCAACGGGGTCGATCGGCCGAACGACGGTCGTCATGTGGAGCACGCTCCCGGTCGCTTCCCCGGCAATATATGAAGTTGGCACCACAGCCGACCAAGAGTCGGGATGTGTCGATGGCCTCGGCCTCATCGGCCGCGACAGGTGGCGCTGATGATGCGTCCGATATGGATTTGTAAGGTGGATAGACGGATCGCTTGGGTTAATTAATTCAACCATGGTCTCGTTGTTAGCTAGAGCTACGTAGCTTTTGCCTAACAATATTGACTGTTGTCTACTGCTGTGGTATTGTGGCAATGCAAATCTACTCCAAGGGAGCCTTTGATTCCACTACCGAGACCTTTGCTAATTGACCCTTATCATCAAACCAAAGCCGTTCAACCTTGCTCCGTGGCTTTTCAGGATCAATCGACTTCCACACCATTTGCTCTCCACTTTCATCTTTCCATCGCTTTACAAAGGGATACTGTACAACTCCTGGTCCAACCACGCTGGTTTCTTCCATCAACTCGTGATGTAGGCACTGATGCTTCTCGAAGAAGGTTGTGAATCCAGGCCGTACATTGTCGCCGGTAAGACCGTACAGATCGACCGAGTTGGAGCACATGGAAAGCACACCCTCAAGAGACGCCTCGCCACTGCCGGCAGCATTCTTGTTGCGGACGAAATCATTTGCCAGATCAATCAATTTGGAGTCGGAGAGTGTCCCTTCGTCACCATCGTTGGCAGTACTGGCAGTGGCTGTTGTGGTGAATGAGGCACTTTGCCGGCGAAGCATTGCTACGTGAGCCGCCGGCTGGAAGGCGAGTGCTGCTCTCGAGGAAAGAAATATCGTCGTCGTCATGATGAGTAAGTACAAAGAAATGCGCAGGCGATACATTGTGAGCGACAGTCAGTGTGCTGGAGTGGTGCCGTTATCTGCTGTGGGGGCTGTTTTGCCGAGAGCCGAAGTACTAAAAGTAGAGTGCCGCGCGGCGCCGCGCGGGGCCGGGGCTGCCGCGCCGCACCCATAAACGGGAGTTTGGTACCGACCAACAAAAATGCTGCCGCGCCCTCATTCTGCGTGCGGCGGTGGCGATGCCCGAAGCACGCTCTGTTCGTCACCCGTAAGGAGATGTAGACCGTTGAGTTTCTCATGCAATCAATGCAATGATGACTACGGTAGATCTAGAGTACTTGCGGAATTAAGATATGCGTGGAATTAAGATATGGCTTTTCATTGGAGCCTCCTCCCATACTGTCTACTAG
>Ga0115006_10003704_pt1 | contig 10482 bp, 10 predicted proteins | sample ArcOceMetagenome_3_FD_88943 | JGI IMG/M metagenome (GOLD analysis project Ga0115006, IMG submission 88943) | Marine eukaryotic phytoplankton communities from Arctic Ocean - Arctic Ocean- Svalbard ARC20M Metagenome | ecosystem: Environmental > Aquatic > Marine > Oceanic | place: Arctic Ocean...
CCGGCGGCCGCGGGCCTGCCGCGCTTCCAGCTGCTGCAACGGGCGACGATCTGCGAGCACACGGCGTACGTCTGGGAGCTCAGCGACGCCCCGCCAGCCCTGTGGATAGATTACGCCCTCTTGACCTGAGTTGTGGAGGAGCTTCGTTGGCTTCTCTTTCTTTACACCCCCACTCACTATCGTTATCGTTATCTATCTTATCTGTCGGGATAAGATCAGATAAGATAGATAAGATAAGATAAGATAAGATAAGATAGATATCTTATCTCTTATCTTATCTCTATCTTATCTCTATCTTATCTTTCGTGCTCGTTTTCTTTTACACCCTCTCCAAGGATTAACAAATCTCGTGGTCGCGCTGCGGGCGCCCCCCTCCGGAGCCCTCTCGGGCTAGCAGAACCGACAACTAACTCCATTGCTGCCCCTGACGCTCGCAGATGTCCGCTGCCGTTGCCCTTTGCTACTCCGGCGCCTCTGCCTTCCATGGCACCGTCTCGGCTCCCACCCGCCAGCGCTCAGTGGTGATGGAGACCAAGGCGGAGATGGTCGAGCTGGCTAAGCAGCTCAACCCGGTCGTCGGCTACTGGGACCCGCTCAAGCTGGCTGACCGCAACTTTTGGAACCAGGGCGAGGAGGTGTGCACCAGCCCCTCCATTTAGTGCTCCGCAGCGCCAGCGCTAGCTGCAGCCTTCGCTAGCTGCTGCCTTCGTGCCTCGGCAGTTCACCATCGGCTGGCTTCGCGAGTCGGAGCTGAAGCACGGCCGGATCGCGATGTTCGGCTTCATCGGCTACATCGTGCACGAGAACGGCATCCGCTCGCCCGACGGCATCGCCAACCTGGTGTCGACGGACCTCTCGGCGCCGGCAGTGTGGGACGCGATCCCCGAGATCGGAAAGTGGCAGATCGTCCTCTTCGTCGGGCTGATGGACATCTGGCGCGAGTCCAAGGTGGGGAGCTCCCTGCACCCGCCCCCCTCCCCCCCCGCCCCGTTTGCCGTGCCTGCCAGCTTCGAGCCGCTCAGAGTTAGTAGCCCTGTCCCGAGTAGCCCTGTCCCGAGTAGCCCTGTCCCGAGTAGCCCTGTCCCGAGTAGCCCTGTCCCGAGCCCACGGCGCGCACATACACTTCTACTCTTGCAGGTGCCGCTGGCGGGAGATGGGCAGACGCACTGTACCGCCAGCCTGTCATGCGCAAGCGGCCCCTCCGATACCTTGCCTGAGCCTTGCCTGAGCCGCCGCCGCCGCCACTGCTGATGGAATGGGGAGAGCCCCGGCTGCTTGATTAGGCTGCGTGATTGGGCTGCGTGGGGAGGCGTGGAGAGGCGTGGGGCGAAGTAGGCGGGGAACGCGGGGGCGGGGACAGAGGGTTGCAGCCAGAGGGCGTAGCCTCTGCTTGCATGGGCCTCGCCTCGAACCGCGCCCTCTTTCCCCCGCAGACACGAAGGGCGGGAAGATCGGCTACTTCCCTACCTTCAAGATGTTGCCGCATCCGGTGCCCTTTGACATGCACCGCCGCATGTCCAAGCACGTTGGGCTGCTAGGCCTGGTGGTGTACTGGGGTTGCAGCCTGGAGACGTGGGGTTGCAGCCTCCCTTCAACATGCACTGCCGCGCCGTGCAGCTAGCACCACGCACCCCCACCTTGGTCGGGCCAGGAGGCCGCTCTCCATTCTCGCGCAGGAGGAGCCCGATCCCCTATCAGCATCCCCCGACAGCCATCCACACACTCACCCCCACACCCCGCACCCCGCACCTGCGCCTGCCTAGTGGCCCAGGCCGCAAGTTCCTGCATTCTGGCTAGTACTTGCGACTGACCACCTAGCACTTCCTTCCTACTTGCAGGTTCCGCCCGTTCGGCCCGAGCAACCGGTCGGAGGAGTCCAAGGCCAAGGGCCGCGTCGTCGAGATCAACAACGGCCGCCTCGCCATGCTCGGCCTCATGGGCTTCCTCTCGGAGGCCACCGTCCCCGGCTCCGTCCCCGCGCTGCAGGGGCTCGTCAAGCCGTACGCTGGCGAGGTGATGGCGCCGTTTGCGTCGAACGTCTTCGCGCTCGACTCTGCCCAGTCTGTACTCTCCGGCTTCTAGGCGAGGCGCGCGGGGCGAAAGCCGTGGGAATGAACCTCCATTCAGCGGTGCCAGAATGTATAGCAAAACATTGACAGCAACCACTTTTTCTGCAAACAAATTTGAACTGTGTGTGTTTCGCCTCTGAAGATCGAAAACCAGCTGACTCGCCACATGAACGCGCCGAAGTATCTTGCCTCCTCACGCGTCGCATTGGCGTTTGGCGAACTTTCTCGCCTGAAGTCGTGAGTCCAGTCCGCGGCAGGAGTCGTAGGTCTGGGCTCCACAGCAGTCCCGCGGCAAGCAGTCCCGCGGCAAGAGTCGTAGATAGCTGGGTCCAAGTCCCGTAGGTTGCTGGGCCCTCACAGCGATGATGCTCGGGCCAGCCGCCAGCCGCACGGCGACGATCCTCGCGCCAGCCGCCGCCATCTGCACGGCAACGATGACCGTACGGCAACTCCGCTCGCTCGCCCCGGCGGCGCCAGCGCTGGCTGAGTCGGAGCTGGCTGCCCTTGTTGACCACTTCCGCGGCGCCTCCAGAGTCACCTGCATCACCGGCGCAGGGATATCGACGCATTCTGGCATCCCGGACTACCGCTCCCCGCGCGGCTCGTACTCGCGCGGCCACAAGCCGATGCAGCACGCCGACTTTGTCAAGTCGGCTGCGAACCGCCAGCGCTACTGGGCTCGCTCCTTCGTCGGCTGGCAGTATTTCTCTCGCGCGCGTCCCAACCCCGCGCACCAGGGGCTGGCGGCACTCGAGGCGGCCGGCTGGCTCAGTGGCGGGCTGATCACGCAGAACGTCGACGGGCTGCACGCGGCAGCTGGATCGCGCCAGTGCCTCCACCTGCACGGGCGCATCGACACGGTCGAGTGCCAGCAGTGCAGCGCGCTCAGCCCGCGGGCGGAGCTGCAGAGCCGCCTCGCTGAGGCCAACGGCGCGTGGGCACGCGAGCGCAGCCTGGAGCACGAGGCGGCCTCGACGCCCACCGAGCTGCGTGCGGACGGTGACATCGAGCTGAGCGACGCGGCGGTGAGCGGCCTCGTGGTGCCCAGCTGCAAGCGGTGCGGCGACGGTATGCTCAAGCCGTACGTGACTTTCTTCGGTGGCTCCGTGCCGCAACAGAGCGTGCAGGCCGCAGCCGACGCGGTGGCCGCGGCGGACGCGCTACTGGTGGTCGGCTCGTCGCTGCAGGTCTTCTCAGCTTTCCGCCTCGCGCGCGCCGCAGCCCAGGCCGGCACGCCCATCGCCATCATCAACGTCGGCGCGACGCGGGCAGACGAGCTGAGTGCGCTAAGGGTGGGCTGTGACGCCGTCGAGGTGCTGCCGCGGCTGGTGGAGGCGCTCGGACAGCGCGAGGTGCCACCGCTTCGGCCGCCGTCGGAAGGGGTCGTCGGGTTCTCGTGAGTGAGGCGCACCTCACAACGGGCCTCCCGACTGATGAAGACACGGAGGGTGCGCGTGCCGGGCAAAACCTCGTTTCTACGTGGGGGGCACGTGCTTCCGCTTAGTTCCCGGTTCGTACCACCCCGTTCGGTGTGCACCGATGTCCACTTCTCTTGCTCCAGATCTCCTCGCGCCGTCTTGGCATTCGCTCCGCCAGGTATGGTCACCCAGGCTCTCCGGCACGGCGCCACAGCTGCTCCTCGAACTGGTTGGATGCAGAGGATTACACGAGTCACGGCACAGCTCCGTCGCCACAGCAGCTCGACAGTCGCAGAGCTCTCGATGCAGAGGGTGTGCCGCGTGCCAGGTAGCCACCGGCCGGACCCTTCGCTCTTCTCCTACCCCGGCCTGACCGCCAGGCCTTGGCATAGCCGTGACTTCGAAGCCTTTGAGCCATGGGTGCGTCAGCTCGAGGCGGCCACGCCGGCAATCACGGAGGAGTACCGTGCGCTGCGTGCCAGCAATGCGCCGTCCGACTACGAGCCCGAGGCCGCCGATGGTGGCCTGCACGAAGGGCCCGTGGAGTGGCACTGGAGCACGCTGATCGACCGCGGCAAACGGCGCGACGATATGTGGGAGCGCTGTCCGCAGACAGCCGCGGCGCTGCAGGCGGTGCCCGGCCTGTGCGAGGGCGACATGCCCTTCGCCTTCGCCTTCTTCTCGACGCTGCAGCCGCACTGCCGCATCGCCGCGCACACCGCACCGTCCAACCTGCGCGTGCGCGTGCACCTGCCGCTACTGGTGCCCGAGCCCGAGCAGTGCGGCATACGCGTGGCGGGTGAGGCGCGCCGCTGGGTGCCGGGCGAGTGCTTGATCTTCGACGACGCATTCGAGCACGAGGTGTGGAACGACGGTGCGCAGGAGCGCGCGGTGCTGCTCTTCGACCTGTGGCACTGGGAGCTGCGCCCCAATGAGATCGACGCGATACAGGCGATGTTCCGCGCGGTCGACGCCAAGCGAGAGGCGCGGGAGGGCAGGGGTTAGAGTCGTGGTGCCGGCCCATTTAGAAGTCAGCTCGGAGCCTTTCTCTGACGAGGGGAAGCCGGCCTGCACGCATGCAGGCCTTCAGGTCCTCGTTGGTGGGTTATTTCTCCTGCACAGGAGGGCGCGGGAACGCCAGTCGAGTCTCGGCGTCGTGCTCGTGGGCGACGTGGCTGGTCGATGCGTTGCCTTCTCACGAGGTGCTTTTGTTCTGAAAGGACCAAGCGAGAGGATCTGGACGGCGAAGGCGACGGCGATAGCCTAGCGCTGTCCAGCCACGGAGGCGTGGAACTGTCAGACGGCCTGTCCTCCAAGGCGCGAGGCAAGCAGCCGGTCTCCAGCCGGTTGTCGTCGGGCGAGGCCTTCCTGTCCGACACACCGATCGCCGTCAAGAGCGTGGCCCTCAAGCTGCGCCGCGCTGCTGCTGACCTCCCGTTTGGCATGACGATCAATGGCTCTCGGAACCGGGTGACAGAGGTGCTGCCGGGCAGCCCGGCCGATGCCAGCGGCGTGAGGATCTTCGACGTCGTGCTTAAGGTCGATGGCACCATGCTGGGCGACGAGCGGCTCTCGGCGGTGCTCCAAGGTCAGCGTGGCCGCCACTGTACCGCCATTAGCCGCTCGCTAGCCGCTCCGCTCGCTAGCCGCCAACTCTCGCCACCCTTCCCGCGCAGGCAAGCTCGTGGCCAAGCTGACGCTCGAGCGGCCCGGGCCGAGCAGCTACGCTCGCATCGCTGCGGGCGAGATGCCCCTGGGAGGCGAGGATTGGGTCGCCGCCGCCATCGCGTGTGCGCGCGGCGACCACTCGTCCCTCGGCGCGTACTTGCAGGGCGCGGCCTGGCGCGGCGAGGCGGAGGCGGTGCAGAGCCGCCGCGTCACGTCAATCGAGGTGGGCCGAAGTGTGGAAAGTGCCGCCTGCCTTGGTGGCACCACAGCTCACTACCCTGGCCTCCTGGGGCGGACTCTCCAGGCGCGCGGCTGCGCTACGCACTCGGGACGAGCCTCTCAGCCGCTCAGGGTCCAATGGGAGGCTACGAGCGCTACGCTTTGACTGCCTCCATCCTTCTATCGACTGCACAAATCCGTTCACAACTCCATCCATCCATCCACGTATCCTGTCCAGGCGGGTGTCATCGCACTGAGCTCGCTGGCCGCGAGCGGCGTCGCGATACAAGTGCCGCAGCGCGGCCTCTTAATCACCCTGAGCCTAAATCCTAACCCTAACCCTGCGCCCAAAGCCTATGAGCCCAAGCCCAAGCCTAAGCCCAAGCCTAAGCCCAAGCCTAAGCCCGAGCCCCACCCAAGCCTAAGCCCAAGCCTGGCGCTGCAGGTGGCGCCGCAAAGTCTCCTCGTCGAGATTGCCCTCGAGGCGGGACACCACGATATGGTGCAGCTCCTGCTGTCCAACACCCTGCACGAAAGAGGCGAGGCTGCAGAGGTGGCTGCAGGGGCGGGGGGCGAGCCCTTCAGCAAGGGGTCACACCGCAGGAGTCACAGCAGCCCTGCCATCTTCTGTGGTGGCTCGGGCTCAAGCTCAGGCTCAGGCTCAGGCTCAGGCTCAGGCTCAGGCTCAGGCTCGGGATCGGGATCGGGACCGGGATCGGGTTCGGGCTCAGGCTCGGGCTCGGGCTCGGGGGTTGGCGCGGGCGCGGGCACGGGCGCGGGCGCGGGCGCGGGCACGGGCGCGGGCGCGGGCGCGGGCGCGGGTGCGGGTGCGGGTGCGGGCTCGGCTTCGGGCAGCTGTGACTCCTGCGTCGCGCTAGACATCAGCTCGAGCGGAAGTGGGGTGCAGAGCAAGGTGCAGGGCAAGATGCCGATATCGAGCGGCAAGATACGGGTCTCGAACGGCAAGATGCCGATCACTAGGTCACTCTCGATGAGCGAGATAGTTGAATGACAGAATTAGTCAACCATTGAGCGAAACAGGATAGTTCATGAAATAGTAATGCAACGGATAACTCAAGTCGCGCGGTCCGCGGTGTGGTGCGAGTATAAGGGGGTACACACTCGAGTGTTAACAAATTGGGGTTGGTGGCATCGTCCCTGCCACCGCTCACCACGCCTTAACACCGCCCACCACGCCTTAACACCGCCTGACCGATGGAGCGGCAATGCCTGACGCAGCCTCACTTAGATTCGAGCAGCACCGGCCTTAGCGGCGCCGAAAAGCGACAGAACAGTCGTGTCCGGGTGAAGGCATGTGAGGGCCAAAACCACGCGCTCAGCGACGACTCTGCGGCTGCCGCGGGCCACACCCGCCACACCAAGTCCCACACTCAAGGGGGGTCGCCCTCCCGCGACCGCCTTCCTGCGACCGGAGACGTGGGTGAAGATGCAAGCATGCGACGGACCAGCAAGCGAGAGGGTGCCCCCTGCGGCGCTGCCTCCGCGTCTCCGGGCGGCACCTCCTCCCGAGAGCTGCGCCGTGGCACCTCCTCGTCCGCCGCCTCTCGTTCCGCCGCCGCCCCGGGCCCCACCCCCGCGCCAAAGCCTACGCGCACTGCAGAGGCTTCTTCTCCCCTCTCGGCCGCCTCGCCGCATGCTCAAAGTGCCCCCTTCGCGGTGCCCGAGCGCCTCCTCAGGGCGGCTCTGGGTGGCTCTTCATTTCCAGCGGGAGAGCCCAGGCTTCGAATCGCTCAGCCACTGCCTCGGGTACCCAAGCTAGCCGGATCGAAGTCGCCGATCCAACCGCCGTTGACCATTCAGGCCTTCGACCGCTCGATCTGTCGGCGGCGGGTGCGGGTATGGTGGAGCGCGGAGGGGAAATGGTTCGCGGGCAAGGTGACGACGCCCGATTCGGTCACCCTGTGTAATAGAGGCTGAAACGATTACCTACCATGTGGGGGTTGGAGCCTGGAACCACATGCACATGCACATGCACATGCACATGCACATGCACATGCACATGCACATGTGTATTGAGGCTGCAACCCTACGTGACAGGTGAAGGAGTTCGACGCGGCCACGGCAATGCACGTCGTGCGCTACGACGACGGCGACCAGCAGTCGCACCCGTTTAACGATTCGACGGCGTGCGTGTGGGAGTTTGCGGAGGTCAGAGAGGGCGAGGGCAGGGGAGCGGAGGCCTCTGAGGCCGACGGGCCGCCGCCGCCTGCCGATGCGCAGGGCGGCGGCGGCGGTGCTGGTGCCACGGCGAGGGCAAAGCGGCCAAAGCACAAGCCAGCGGCGGAGCCGGCAGCGGCGGCGGCAGAGGCGGCGGGGAGGGAGGCGGAGGGCAGGCGTCGCAAGCGCGTGGCATCTCCGGACACGGCGACCGACGCCACAGAGGGAGGCAGCTTCAGCTCCGACGAGGCGCTAGCCGAGGCCTTCCGCAAGGCGGAGCCAATGCCGCCACCGCATCCGACCGAGGCGGAGGCGGAGGCGGAGGCGGGGGGGCGGCGGCGCGGTGCCAAGGCGGGAGGTAAGGCGGCGGCGGGCGACGGGGAAGCGGCCAAGGGAAAGGTGTCGGTGAAGGAGGAGGTGGCGGAGGAGGAGGCGGAGCGGCCGCGCACACGCCGCGTTGCGAAAGTCGTGGAGACGGAGCCTGCCAAGGAGGCCAAGGAGGCCAAGGAGGGCAGGACGGCGGCAGCGGGCAAGGGGGGGAAGGCCACGGACGGGGGGCTCAAGGCCAGGGCGAAGCGGGCACGGGTCGGCGGGCGGCGGAGCGCGAAGCGGGTGCGCAAGGAGGGGGCGAGGGAGGAGGGCGAGGAGGAGGGCGAGGAGGAGGGCGAGGAGGAGGGCGGCGGTCAGGGCGGCGGCCAGGGGGAGGGCGAGCCACCAGTGGTGACCGAGGTGGCGGGGCTGCAGCTGCACCTCGCGCCCGCAAGTGCGAGCGGGTACCGTGGCGTGGAGAAGCGTCCCAACGGCCGCTTCAAGGCGCGCGTCTACGAGAGGGGCACGGCCAAGAGCCTCGGCGACTTCGAGACTGCCACCGAGGCGGCCGTCTGCTTCGCTCGTTACATGAAGGGCGAGCGAGTGCGGTCCACGTGCGAGGCACGGCAGCCGCAGCCCAGCCTGCAGGGAGGGGGTGTCTACCGACGCGGGGGAGAGCCGCACCAGGCGAGCGGCCCGGCGTCCTCGGAAGTCGGCAGCGGGGTGCGCGACGACTCGGGCGACACACCGACGCATGCAAACGGCTTGGCGCTGCACCTGGCCCGCGGCACTGCCACCGGTTACCGCGGAGTGGAGATGAAGCGAGATAAGCGCGGGCTGCCCACCGGCCGCTACAAGGCGCGCGTGTGGGAGGCGGGCGCGGCGCGCACCCTAGGCGAGTTCGGCTCGGTACTCGGTGCGGCCGAGTGCTATGCCCGCCACCTCTCGCTGCGCGCCTATGAGGCCCAGGCCCAGGCTGCGCCCGGCGCCGCCACCGACGGCTGCCGCGTCAGGCTGCAGCTCAGCCTGCGGTCGATTGCCGGCGCGGCCAGCAGCGTGGCTGGCAGCGCGGCAGGCGGTTCCACCGAGGCGGGGGAGGCCGCGTCTAGTCAGGCGTGGGGCGTGGTGGCGGGCCTGGTGGTCGTGGCGCCGCGCCGGCCCTCTGCTGCCCGCGTCGGCCCCGCCCCACCCACCGCCGCCTCCTCGAGTCTCACCGCGCTCTCGGCCGCCGCCGCCGCCGCCGCCGCCGATCCGGGCGCGCGCCGCTCGACGCGTGAGCGCAAGGTGCCGAAGCTCGGCGGCGTGGCGCGGCACGGCGGCGAGGGCGGTGGCTGGCCGTGCCCCTCGTGTGGTCGCGGCTTCGGCTGCCTGCGTGCGCTCGCCGCGCACCACGGCCGCTGCCTCGCGCGCACGCGCCGCCACGTCGAAGCCCCCGAGATGGAGCTCTGCGGCATGGCCGCGGGCGGTGACGCCTACCTCGTGTGGCGGGAGCGCGCCGCGAAGCGCGCGAGGCTCGGACGCGACTGCGAGGTCTCGAGTAGTCGTAGTCGCAGTAGTAGTAGATTGGGTTGAACCGCGCTACACAACTCGCACGCTACACAGTACCGCGATGCTACTATACTATACTACCACTACTACTACTACTACTACTACTGCTGCTGCTGCTACTACTACTACTACTACTAGGTCTCGAGCCTGCCGCCGCTGCACGTGGCGTCGCTCCGGCCGCCGCCCGCGCCGCCGCCGCACTGCGACTGCGGCGGCGGCGGCGTGGTGGCGGTGTGGTCGCGTGGCCGCTGGTGGTGTGCGAGGGAGGAGGCCGACGGCGGATGCGGCTACGAGCGAGCGCCGCCGCCACGCGTGCACGCGTTCGCGCCGCTGTGCCGCTGTGGCGTGCGGTGCAGCTGGGTGCAGCGACGCTGGTGGTGCGCTGCGCTGCGCTGCGGCTTCGAGGCGCATGCGGACCCGCCGCGCCCCGAGCCGACCCGCGTGGCCGCGTCGGAGATTGCGCTCGAGATCGCGCGCGCCACCGCCGCTGCATGCACCAACGCCGCCTTCGTGGACGCCGACGCCGACCCGGGCGCGGACTCGGCGTCGGAGGCGGGGTCGGTGACCGACTCAGCCGAGTCGGAGGCGGACTATGAGTGACAAGGCAGCACGGCAGTGGGGGGGGCGTGGGCGACCCTCTGGATGGTGGCACTCGACTGCGGTGGAGGTCGGAGAGCTACTTTACCGGGGGCTTTGAATCCGAGGTCAGGTGAGCTGTCAGGTGCATATTGCCTGAAGCTGAACGTTGTGCCGTCTTAAAATGCACACGCCGTTCTGAGCCTGTATGACCCTCTTTTTTGGAGTAATGGAGAGGCCTCACAACTCTCGCAGTCGCTCTTCAATCTTCATCTTGTGAATCTCCAACTATGAACTAAAGAGTGCCCCTAGCTTCGATGTGAATCAAGCGAATCAAGGAGTGGAGAAGATGGAGAACGAGAAGAGACGGGGACTCGGTCTCGGATATGAGAGCTTAGTTAGGGACCCCCCCACGCACGTCCCGCAGCCTCGCTCACGAATTGATTCAACACATAAAAAGAGTAACGATAAAAGTGTAGACTGTAGTGTAGACGTAG
>Ga0115006_10003705_pt1 | contig 10481 bp, 9 predicted proteins | sample ArcOceMetagenome_3_FD_88943 | JGI IMG/M metagenome (GOLD analysis project Ga0115006, IMG submission 88943) | Marine eukaryotic phytoplankton communities from Arctic Ocean - Arctic Ocean- Svalbard ARC20M Metagenome | ecosystem: Environmental > Aquatic > Marine > Oceanic | place: Arctic Ocean...
CACGGATGCCGATCGGACAGGCAGGAAGGGAAGGGAGTCGGCTCTACCATACGCGTACGCCAACCGTAGCCGTTCGCCCGCCGCCGGGCGCTCGGCCGCTCGTCCGTCCATCCTTGGGGAATGGAATGTGTCTTTGTTGTTCCTCGCTTTTGACAGTCCTCGCTCGCGCCCACAAGTCCCCAGCCCCACAAGCAGCTGCCCAGAGACACGCGAGCTTCTCACAATTCACAAGCTGCACGAAAGCTTAAAAAGCGACCACGGTCGCACATACATCGCCTGAGTCTCGTGCGATATCCCGATAGTTGTAGATAAATGCCAGGTCTGTGTTCCTAGTCCACGAACAATTCGATTTGTGACCCCACCTATAGCTATGTACCTACCTAAAGAGTTTTAGTTCTTGATCTTGAACACGGACTTCCTCCTCTCCTCCCTCTAGCTAGAGTAGCTCTCAAGCAGTTCAGTGTTTTGAGTGAAGACCACCATAGTAAGTGTGCTGGTGATTCCAAAAGCTCCTGGGTCCTGCCTGGGCCGCTGCTCACAACTCACAGGGATCCAGATGTGAAGCCCAGCAAGCAGAGCCAAAAAAATAGTGACGGCGTGACGGAGTCGACTCTGCACCTACCTTACTTATTAGAGAGAAGGAAGGAAGGGAGACGATCTTCGGGTCGCGGCGTTGAGGACGCTGACGGGGGATTAGCTGCCATCCTGGGTGGGCCGCGCTAGCTCAAAAGGAAGCAACATCACTCAAAAAGGATATCTAAAATCTACGAGAGGCATTGATTCCCTTGACAAACTCGCAAACATAGAGAGACTTTGCTTCATGTTCTTTCATTCATGGTTGGTGCGGACAACATGGCGACATCGACGGTAAGAAGATTGGCTCTCTTGAGAGAAAGGTAGGTTCAAGATAGTATTATCTAGGTAGTAATCCAGGTGACAACGGAGGCGGCAGTAGCTTTGCAGCACCATTGGACAACTGAGAGAGTATAACATCCTCTCTACTCAATCAACCAACAATAATCTTAGTATCTTAGCAAGCAAGAAGCAATGCCTCGTCGTGAATTAGGACCAAGTGCAATGAATAATAATACTAGATCAGCGTGCTGGTGTCCAGAGTTTGTAACTTGGAAAAACATATACACATGTTCCTAGATTATTTCTGCATGTGCTGCTATTCATTCCAGATGCCTACATGTAGTGTCACAACAATAACACACAAGTGATACATAGCCAAGCCTCCATTATGTGCCATCGATCACACACACCTACACAATTTCCCGTCAAACAGAGAGTCGCAAAACATATATCTTGTAATTAATTCATGCATGATGCAAATGCGTGTAGTTGTGTATTGTTCCAAATCGAAAATGCGAGAAAATATCGACTCTGGCTCGCTTTTCGGCGGCCTCTACATCCGCTCATCGTTCTCTGTTACCGTTGCTTGGCTGCCTGGAGTGTAAAATGGATTGTGTCTCGTCTGAATGCTCCCAATATCTCCCTCATCAAAATCAATAGGAAGCCACGAGGACCACCAGGGAATCCTATCTTGATCTGAATCTAGCAACACTTGGTCCGCATCGCAGCTGTTGCACCACAATCGGTGCTGCCTGAGATAAAATGTCGCCTCTTGTCTTATTACGGCACCGGCCAGGAACACCGAGTAATTGTTTGTTTTATCTCCTGTCGACTCTCCTGAGGCGATCTCCTTCTTTATCTGCTCCGTGATTTCGCCATCAAGATCAACTCCCTTCAGGCCCTTCTGGCTATCTATGAGATCGATAATATCCTGTCTCATCTTCGGGTCTGTCTCGTCACTTGCAAGCAAGAGTGGGACATCCGCCTTGCAATGGTCTGGCTTCACGTCCTCGCAAAACGAGGCAAAGGTACAGTTTATGTAGGAAGTCAAATTTGCCATTTCGTTTGGACACTTGGTGAAATGATGCCTGACACCAGTTGCTATATTCAGATCCCCCCGCCGCACATGTAGGTAGCCATACACGAGAGGCTCGTCTTTCTTGACACCGAACCTCTGCTTCAGTTTCTGTAGCACCTGTTGAGCTGTATGCCGAATACTCTCAGAATTGACCCTCGATGCATATACGCAGAGGTCGTCCTCGTATCTTTCCCACTTCGGTAGTTGCATCGCCAACGCGGGGGGGCTACTGTCCCGACGATTGTATAGGGATTTCAACATGTGCATATTGTATTCGTGGTATTTTCCCTTGACAGACCATAGAAATGGTTTGCTTTCCGCTCCGTTTTGCTGGAGAACTGTGAAGTCGTACACTTTCGAGAAATCCTTCACTAACCTCTCCTTCCCGCCTGTCCTCGAAGATATGGTGGTGACTTCCATTCCCCAACCATTCTTTGGTTCGGCGGTATCAACGAGATCGGAGAGTGCCACGACACTATCGTCGTCTTTGTGGGTGAAGTACATCAAGTCTCGCTCCCAAGTAATGTTTGTGTCGACCAAATGTAGATTCGGGCTGTGCTTATTCGCGAGCCACTCTGCTGGAGACGGTATGTGGACTTTAGCACAGAGGAACAGCCCCATATTTGCCCATGCTCTCATGATGTATGCCCTGTCCTTCAAACCTGCCTTCTGCTTGAAGGCAACAATAATCCGGTTGTCGTAGTTCGGACAAGTTCGTTTACAACTTCTCGGCGGTTCCTTGTCGCTCGAACCATGGACCGCTATCTCTCCGACCTCATCTGCACTTGAGTCTCGATTCAATTGCGTGTTGCAATCATCCAGAACATGACTTTGAAAGTTGGTAGTATTTGCGTTCAAAACTTGGTGCATGACGGCTCTCTGCGTCTCCAAGTGGACGCTTCCGCTGGTACGAGACCTGTCGTATGCCCAAGCCAGAAGCAACCCGAGGGCGAGCCCCAAGAAGACCAGCGCCACGCTCTGTTTCCGAGATGCCGACGACATCCTCTATCCTCTGCTCCTCACGAATCCGTCCACACAGCCGAGGGTTCTTCGCGCGCCACTGTTTTTTCACCTTGACACACAAGAGGGAGAACCACGGCCTGACCCAGTGCCAAATCAAATGGGAGGTGCGGTACGCCGGTGATGAGAGTAATGATGAGGTTCAAGGCTCAGCGATCATCAAGGGACTCGATCCAAGAGTCTTCGGCCCAAGTGCTCTTTCCTAAAAATTCTAAAATTCTGATCGCGTGCGTTGCGCCGTCTTCTATCTGGCGTTGGGCTGGCTGGCTTCGCACGGGAGATGCCGCGATTTTTTTTTAGAAAATACCCGAAAGTACTGGAAAAATACGACTAAAAGACCTGAAAACGGAAAAACGTATTGGGCCGCCCATGGCCGCCCCGCGCCGGCGCGCCCGCAGAGCTCATCACTCGTACTCATCACAGCAGAGAGAGAGGCCGAGGCGTCAACCAGCAAATAGAGAAGGCCAAGGCGTCCGACCGGCTGTAGAGTGGGCCGAGTTGCAGATTAGATTGGCAATACCAATCCTGAGAGACTCACCGGCACCATCCGTGCTGACCAGCCGACTAGGCCGACTCTAGTCCAAACAAACGCCAGAACACCACACGCCGCATCACTGGCCTCTACTATTCAGAAGCCCAAACATGTCGCACGAAACTTCTAGCGGTGGACTGGGCACACTCCAGCCCCACAACCCCGGTGCAGGCTCCGCGCCGAGTGGAATGCTAGGAGAGCGCGAGGTGGTGCGAAACACAGGCAAACAGGCCATCATCTCGTTCCTGGGGTCGCAGACGTGTTATTCCGTGTTACGCGCAAGCGGGAAGGTTGTGGTATTCGATACACGGATTCCTATCCAGCTCGCCTTTTATGCGTTGGTGGAACACGGTAAGTAATATACTTCCTTGCAAACCAAACCTCGACAGACAGGACTTCGACTTACCCCTCAATAGATATGCAGGCGGCACCCCTGTGGGATCCTAAGGGTTGTCAGTTCGTAGGCATATTGACAGTCACGGACTTCATAGACGTCCTGAGGTACTACAGGGATACCGGGGCGGATGTTCTGACCCTCGCGTCTCGCAGTATCGCCGACATATTTGCGGATGAAGTGATATTGAACTCGGTGCTGAAGAAAAATCCACCCCGACACTATGGTGACGGGGAGAGCGGGACTGGCGCTGACCAGCACTCGGCGTTTATGTCGGTGGATGCGGATGCCACGCTGGATAAAGCGTGCCGCTTGTTGCACGATCAGACCATGGACTTCTTGCCGGTTATGCTGCCGTCGGATATGAGAGTCTTGGCCACTATAACGTACACTTGCGTGCTGGAGCATCTTGTCAGCAATTTCCGCGAACAGAGGCGGTTATTCGATGATACCATTTATGATTTGGGAATTGGGACATACGGCGAAGATGTGGTTGTGGCCTACCCGAATCAAACACTGCATGAGGTGTTGCACACGCTGCATCTGCATGGGCTGAGTGCTGTGCCAGTGATCGACGAAACGACGAAAAAGATTCGGGGAGTGTACTCGAGGAGCGATATTACCTTCCTTACAAAGGCGAGCGATGCGGAGGATGCCGTGTCCAATCTCAATTTGACGTTGGAGGTGCTGATGGCGCAGCAGAGGACGGATGTGACGACGCCTGATGCGTTGCATACCTGCTCCACAAGACACACGTTGCAGTCTGTTTTTGAATACTTTGCGCAGTGGAAGTTCAATCGACTGATATGCGTCGACGAGGAAGAGCGAGTTGTGGGGGTTGTCAGTGCGCGAGATTTGGTGGCGTACTTCATGTGATCTTTTGAAGTGGGGAAAGAAGATTAACTGAAGAAGATTAACTGTATTACTAGTCATTAATCTCGAAAACTATGTTTTCAGTGGTTCAAGATGTCGCCTACGAACTGCATCCCCAGCTACTCGTCCTCCTCACCGACTGAGTTTATGAATGGTTGTAAACTAATCAATCTTGGAACTTTATTTCCATAGACAATTTAATCACTTGACGCGTTGGGTGCGATGTTGTACATGCTCGACGTGTCAATCTCATTTCCCTGCCCAAGCTCTAACTGAGGCAGTTCGAACGGCAGCGCCGGTAGCGACGGAAGACTAATGAATCCATCGACAATCAAATTTTGACTGAAACTGAAGAACCCAGCGATTGCGATGAGAAGACCTCCGAATGCGATCTCCTTCGGGCTCGGCGAGTACGGAGCCAGCATTCTAGCCACGTAGCTGGCCCCCATCAGCAGGGACACGGCAGTGGCAATCTCTAAACCGAGAGCGACAGAGCTGGCGTCCCCACTGGTAATCATCGGACCGCTGACAGCGCACAGAACCACAGCACTAACAGCGGCAGGTATCAAGACTTTCGCGTGCGAGAACGAAGGTGCTTGCGCAAAGCTCCATCCTGCTTCGATCAGACCAACGATAGCAAAGCCGTAATTCTCCTGGCCTGCGACCAGCGCAACAGTATCCAAATCAGCGGCCAGTGATAGCGACGACGACGACGTGTGTCTCGGCGGCTGTTGCCTTGGTCGACTTGCCCGAGCTGTGGTGTGGGCCGGCGAAGACCGACTTTGTATCCTGGAGGACTGTATTGAGAACGCCTCGAGGCACGTGGACGCAGTCGCGACGATGATCAGGATCAATGCGATGCTCTTCATGATTGCAGCAAACTTGTTCGGCCGCCCGCGCTGTTTGTTGTGGCCTTTCCGTTTCGTGTCCTCCGGATCGATCTCATCGTTCCGTCGCGTCGTGCTCTTACGAGCGACACGTGGAGGTGTGCCCCTCGCGCCCGCCGCCCGCCGCGCCCCTATGATACTGGCCTCCGCCCCTCCCATGCCCGACTCGCCACTGTGCGTGTTATTGTGTTCCTCCTGAAAATTTGAGAGTTGTTGCAGACTAGAGTTGCAGAGTTGGAGTTGGGCAGTTTGCTTGGGCATCCGTCGATACGCCGAATGGCATTGGGTGTGTTAGCGCTGGGTCTGAAAGCCTCGGTTTGACTGGCGACGAGCTAGGCGACAGGGCGACAGTCGCGAGTGATCCTGCAACCCTTTGCGTGCGGCAACATGCAGGAGCTTCTTGAGCTCGCTGGCAACGCAGTCAGAGCCATAAATCCTCGGCTCTTGCCCAAGCCCCCTCCTGGCGAGGAAGAGACAGGTCATGACGTTTGCTTTCTCGGGCCGGAGGGGGAAGAAGACTACGATAAGGTCGTCTACTGCGAATCTCTGCCTCACGGACAACGAGGGATCATTGGGAGTTGGTATCTCGATCCGCAGCGCCATGTCATTGAATACGTCGCCATCTCAATGATATGCTTCGCAGTTATGCGTGCTGTGTTGCCTACAATCGTCAAGTATCCCGGGAAGAATGCGCCTAAGCTCAATCCACCGAACGCACTCAAGCTCTTGACATTGGTGACTTTCATTGTTCAAGTCATCTACAAGACGAAGGGTTATCGGGGCAAAATCCTCTTCATGCTGATGCCATGCAATGTTTTGTGGATGATGTACTTTGCGATTTGTTTCTTGCCGCTCAAGACGCAAACGGTGCACATAATGTATCAGCTCATGATCCCATACATGATTCTACCCGTCGTGGCGGTTGCAACACCGGACCTGTCTGACTTGGTCATGTGGCTCGAAGACACATTTTTCTTCGCCAGCCACTACGCACTGATAGCCTATCCCATGTATCTCGTGGGCACTGGACGGATTGTCATCCTGCCGGAAACTCACGAAGGACTTGTGTCATCGTTTTTCAAGTGGTGGCTTCTATCATGTGCGATGTTCGGGTTTTTCTACTTCGGAATTGTCACACCAGTGGCGATTCTGTCCGGATTCAATTTGAACTACATGCTAAACCCACCTCCAAATCCAGGAGATGTCGTGTCGGGTCCTGACTTCAGACTGATGTCGATCGCTTGCTGCGCGGTAGGGTTCTTTCTGAGCCAGTTGGTTGCGACTTCATTTGCTGTGGTTGTGAGGTGGTTGCGAATAAGGAGAACAAAACGAAAAACTGTATAGATTGTAATAACGCATGTACATAATAATTGTCGGCTATATGAAAATCGGAACTCCTGTTCTCAAACTTGACGTCTTCACCAGTCCATAAGTAAGCGCCGCAACGAGCCCGAGGTTCGTGACGATCCAAGACAATAACAGTGAGATTGATCTATTGAGGAGGGGGTAACGATTGCGCAGAGGGCTCCTGTATGCAACGTTGACGACTATCTTCCTGTAATTGAAAAAGAGAGGTATTGAGATGATCGCACGAGCTGGAAGAAACGGCGTTCCAAAGACCAGATCCGCCGTCTGTTTCGTTCTCAGAAAACCTGCCCAGTCCAGCAGAGGAGACTGTGCGTAAAGTGACGCGTATCTGTGCCAAACACACGCAAACACCACCCCGTCGAACAGGTTGGATACGAAGTTGAACGCCAAGACTAGGATCGCTCCAAGATAAACGATGGTCGCAAATGCTTCCACCCTTTCATTCTGGTTCATCGACTTGGTCCAGTACAGGTTCAGCAGCTCAACGAGCTCGTGCACGTTGGCTTCTCTCATCAACGTCAGGCTCTTTTCGGAATAAGTCATGATCCTGTCCGCGCGGCTAATTGCGTTTTTTGCCAGATCACCGAACTGAATTCATTGTTATCAGAAACGTTGCACCCTCTCATTGAAAGCAACTCTCAAAAGTTAGCACCAACCTGATAGCTCTCATCTTGGATAAGCTGCTGAACGGAGCGCTCCAAGCCCTTCGCCGTTGCATTGAGAGCTCCGACCGTGAAGTCGCCAAATTGGTAGTCTGGCTTGACAGTCCGAACAGCCGCTTCGACACCAGTCTTGCTCGAACGCCTGAATAGTTTCGATTATGCGTGTCAGTGCAGGAGAGGAGTTAGAGCAGTGTGAAAGAGAGACACGCATAATCGAGGACACTTACACGACCTTCTTGGACAGGTCACCGAATCGATAATTCTTGTTGCGCGTCACTGAGCGAACGGTCTTTTCGAAGACATTCGGCGGAGGAGACGACTCGGCGGTTGACGCGGAGTCGATAGCTCCGTCATCCCCGACGGGCTCGACATGTGCCTCAAGCGCGGATGCAGACCTCTGGACGAATGCGAGAGGAGCAACACGGGGAGTACTCGAGAGGCCATGCGATAACGCAGGCCATAGAACGAAGGCAAGAAATAGCAACGCCGCCATCCTGACCCTGACGAGGACACTCTGTCTTACTGCCTTTTGTCGTCGATGGCTGGCTGCCTGCGGCACAGCTACGATACGATACAGACATGCAGGCCACAGTCACAGGCCGCGCCGGGCCAGGCCGGACCCGTACCGTGTCACACACGGTACACCACTGCACTTGCACTAAGAGATCTTGTTTCAAGATGAAAACATAATGATTTTTATCAGGTCAATATTCCACGTTGCTTTAAAATTGAATCTCTCAAACTATGTACATACCCCCGGCCGCCCGGCGCTCTGTAGCCGGAGGCGGAGAGACGAGTGAGAATCAATGAGCAGAATTGGGTCCGCCTGCTTTCAATCAATTTCAATTTCAATCTGGGGGTGACTAGCACTTGAACGACATTGGCCCGTCCAATCAACCAAACCTCCCGAGGGATGGAGCGCTTTGTGATCGCGCTGGCGGTGCTGGCCCTGGCCGATTCCATTTCGTTCATGATAGTCATGCCGTCGCTGTCGTTCTACATCGACTCGCTTCAAGGATCGCAGGACTTCTACGGTCTGGTCCTCGCGTTGTACAGCTTCTGTTCGTTTCTTGGCAAGCCGGTCCTGGGGCGATGGTCGGATGTCTCCAACTTTTCAACTCCCTACATGGCATCGATCAGCTTGTCGGTCCTCGGGAGCATTCTTTACACGATCGCTCCGGTATTTTCGTCCGCCAAGACCGGCTTGTGGGCTCTTGCGCTTGGTAGAATCCTCGGAGGGCTCGGAAGGGCCAACTCGGCTCTGGGTTTTGCATATATTGCACGGGCATGTCCGCCAAATCAGCGGACCTCGACCACTGCCATACTAGGCTCGATCCAGATGATAGGTATGGCCATCGCCCCGGGCTTCAGCTTCTTTCTACAAGATGTCGACTTCAATCTGCTGGGGATTCATTTCGATAATCTGAATACAGTGGGGCTGATCATGTTGTTGACCAATCTAGCGTCTCAGGCCGTGATATACATCATGTTACCAGACTTGGCAGACGACGACGACGACGACGGTGACAACGACGACAACGACGAGAAAAAGGAATCGCAGTGGTTGCGAATATTCCGGGTCATCTTCAGCAATCCGCATGTTGGCGTGCCCTTCTTGACAATCTTTGTTTTCAACTTGTGAGTGTCCTCGATTATGCGTGTCTCTCTTGCGTACTGCTCTAACTCCTCTCCTGCACTGACACGCATAATCGAAACTATTCAGCAACTTTCAGTTCATAGAAGTAAGCCTCGCGCCTGCGGCCTTTGATGCATTGGGATGGAGTCCTGTTGAAGTCTCTGCAGTGTTGGGTATTATGGCGATATTGGTGTTCGTGGGAATGACTTCTGTGCACAGACTCAGCTCCAGGGGCACGAGCGACTACGTCTTGCTCACAGTCGGCCTTCTGGGCAACTTGATCGGGTACTTGCTTCTCTATCTGTTATGGTTTCGAGGTGTTCACTATGCGGCATTTGTCGGCCCCGTTTTCCTCGGTGCAGTCAGCTTTGCTTTCCTTGGCGCGCCAAATCGCTCGATATTCACGGAGGCTGTCGATCTAGAGTCTGATCTGAGCGGATATGAAGGAACGATGCAGGCTTTGCTGAGCATGGCGAGCAGTGTCGGAGGATTTACAGCGCCATTTTTCGTTACACACTACTGCTTGAGGTCTCCGGAAGAGGTGACGGCAAGTTCAAGGGGACTCGAATTTACCCCGCTTGCACTCCTGTCTCCAGCACTCGGCCTGGCCGTTTTGATCATGTCAGTCTTGGCTGGAGACCCGGCGAATGGTAAAGAAACTCAGAACGATACTCGAGATGGAGTAGACGAAGAAGAAGCTCCGGACGAAGCGACGGAACTGCTCCAGAACAATGTGCATAGGCGACTATCAGCAGACGATGGTGTCAAATCGAACCCTGTAAGACCAAAACTGCGGCGTCGAACAATTGAGAGCAAGTCCAGACGCCAGCTATTAGAGGATGCGCGGGGTGCATCGTTCAGAGGCTCTATGATGGGTATCACTATCGTGGACGATGGTGTAGACATTTGAAGTTTTAGCTTAATTCATCTCCTTCTTTCGGGTCTATTATTCGTCGAGGAAGGCGCTCTTCCGATCTCCAGGTCAGATATCAGTGGAACACTCTCGCCGTTTTCGTTCGCATCCTTCGATATCCTGTTGGAAGCGTCAAGCGGAAGATCAGGGTACTCATTGCCTCTTCTTGCGCCGCTCTTGTTTTCCGCTGACACTGACGGCGACTCTTTCGCTCCTCTACTGCGCCTGTTCCGCTGCTTTTCCAGCGATGCGACCGTCAAACC
>Ga0115006_10003706_pt1 | contig 10479 bp, 8 predicted proteins | sample ArcOceMetagenome_3_FD_88943 | JGI IMG/M metagenome (GOLD analysis project Ga0115006, IMG submission 88943) | Marine eukaryotic phytoplankton communities from Arctic Ocean - Arctic Ocean- Svalbard ARC20M Metagenome | ecosystem: Environmental > Aquatic > Marine > Oceanic | place: Arctic Ocean...
CCCCCCCCCCCCCCCCCCCCAGGGCATACCGCCCCGCCGCCCGATTGCTTGCCGGTCAGTGTCTTCCCCCCTCCTCCCCCACGCCGGCCTCGCCGACCCCGCAAAGTACATAACTATAGTAACGACAGCATCCCTACCATGGAAAACAGGAACCGCAGTGAACCCCCTCCTCCGCGCCGCGTACCTCATCGAATCCAGGTACCAGCAGCACTCGAAGGTTAGGAAACGTAGCTCGCCTTTCGAGGGCCGTGTAAACCTCATGCTTCCGTGGCTTGAGAGACGTTCTGACCAGGAGAGCGTGTATGGGGAGGGTCAGACGTTCGAATCGAGGGACGAACAGGAGGGGGGCATCAGGGAGTGGCTGAGGAGGGAGGCGGAGCTACCGAAGGCGGCGAAGTACTTGAACATTACCTGGTATAACGCGTGGCAGGAGAAGGCAGAGAACTCAGGTGAGAATTGAAGAGGAGCGAAAGCCGGAGAGAAGCGACAGCAAAAGCATTATACTGCCTTCCGAAGGCTGGGGCGAAGCGACAGCATATCGCATGATCGAATCAGAAATATTCAGCTCGCACATACCACCTTCTGACCTAACTAACAACCCTCCGCTCGTCGCTTCGCTCCTCACTTTCGCTGGCTTCCCCCCAAAGTCTACAGCATGGGTGACTTAACGGCACTGATAGACGAGGACAAGGCGGATGTCTGCGTACTAGAGGAGCCGGAGCACCTGAACTGGTACCGTGCCCCAGGGGACTCTTGGACTACGAAGTTCAAGTACGTGGTGGGGGTCGTTCACACCAACTACTTTGTGTACGCGTCGGAGCAGGTGAGGGCAGGGGGGGGAGCGAAGCGACGAGCAGACAACGCAATTCATGATCGAAGCGCCGCTAAGGTGTGCCAACCTGGTATTTCCGTACATGACCGAAAACTTTGGCATGATCGAATCCTCCCCCCCACGCATTCTGAACCCCAACGGCCGTCGCTTCGCTCCCCCCCGCACGTTCTTCATCGCAGCCTGCGGCGCTTATACGTGCGCCTGCAATGAGGCTGCTGTGCAGCTGGATGATAAGGGCGCACTGCCACAGGGCCATCAAACTGAGCGGGGCGCTGGGGGTGTTCGCGCCGGAGAAGGAGATTATAGAGGTGAGGAGCCGACAACGCAATTTATGAGCGAAGCGCCGCTAACTGCCAACCTGGTATTGCCGTACCTAAACTTCGCCCTATCCTCCTCTACACGTATTCTAAACCCCTACCGTCGTCGCTTCGATCCTCCCCGCACGCTCATCACAGAACGTCCATGGAGTCAGGAGGGGGTTCATCGACGTTGGGAGGGAACTTAGGGGGGACCTAAACAAACAGTTCACGCCATTTCCCTTCATCCCCGGTTCCCCCTCAATACCCGCATCTTTAACAACCCTCCCTTTGCCAAAGTACGACCCCGAATTCCACAACAACGTGTACTTCATCGGTAAGATGCTATGGTCCAAGGGGATAGGATCACTCATGGAACTACTCGAGTACGCGTCAGAGGAGGCTGGGCTCAACGTTACCGTGGATATGTACGGATCTGGTCCGGACCTCTTGGCAGCGGAGACCAGGTGAGAATCAGTCCCTAAACTTTGGCATGATCGAATCCCCCTCGATACGCAATTCTAAATCTCTCGGTCGTCGCTTCGCTCCTCCCCGCTTTGCTTTGCCCCTCCCCGCTTGCTCCACCACAGGGCACGTAAATCCAACCTCTCTATGCCTTTCCACGGTTCCGTGGACCACCTCCAGCTCTCTAATTCCTACAAGATTTTCGTAAACCCCTCGACCTCTGAGGTTCTGTGTACCACGGTAGCGGAGGCCCTCGCGATGGGGAAGTTCGTGGTCATCCCCTCCCACCCCTCCAACGATTTCTTCACCCGTTTCCCCAATTGCCTCCCTTACTCAAACAAGGAGGAATTCGTGGGGAACCTTTACTACGCCCTCACGCACAACCCCGAGCCCATGAGCGACGCGCACCTGCGCACGCTGTCGTGGGAGGCCGCAACGGAGCGGTTTCAGAGGGCATCAGCCATTACGACACAGGAGTGGGACAAGCTAATGAAGGTCAACGAGGACCCGGATCTCGGGGGCATCGAGATTAGTTTACCCCCTCTCGTCGGGGACGACGCGAGGAAACAGTTCACGCAGACTCTCAGAAATAACAGGGCGAGGTATAGATCCTTTAGGGACAGACTTTCGGAGGAGCTGGATGACCCCACGACCCCCCTCCCTCAATTTCTCAGGCGCAGGATAAGGAGGGAGCTCAACAGAAGGCTAGACCTCGATCTCGAGAAGATGCTCGACTCTCCCAAGGTGCAGCTGCTGCTCTCTCCAGCTGATTTGGACAGGCAGTGCCTCGACCTCTACAACAGGGTGTCGAAGAGCCCGGGCGGGGACATAATGAGGGTTATAGGAGGGGGAACGGACGTGGGGAAGCAGAACCAGTACATGAGGAGGGCGAGGAGGAGGGGGGAAAGGAAATTGAGGAGGGAAGGGAATTCAAAGTTTGAGCTCAAGAGGGGCACCACGACCCCTACCCCGAGCCTAGACAGCGCAAGCACAGAGTCGACATTCCCTCCGAAGTTCGGACAGAGGGCCGCGCAGTCAGTGCAGTACATTCTTGAGAAAAACCTTGCCAATCAGGAAAGAATTCTAACTAACAACTTGGAGGAATTGTACCAACCCCATCCTTATAGGAACAACAACGAAAACAACATCAGACCTGGCAGTAACAACAACAGCAGTAACAGCAGCAACAGCAGCAACAGCAGCAACAACAACAGAAAACAAGACGACACAACGTATTTTGGGCACGGGGGTCAAGGGAATGGGCTGAATATGTGTCCAACGAGCAGGTCTACACAGAGACCGAGAGCCTCCATGCGAATGGGTTCGAGGACAGCACCCGGCGGCATCAGACTTCCTAAGCGCCTCGCGAAGATTTAAGGCTCCCAAAAGCAAGTGAAAGCAACAAAGCGCGTGATAACAACAATCAGCACACCCAGCCTTTCGCTAAAAACCATTCACTTCATGTTATTATTTGTTTTGTTTTGTTTCGTTTTGTTGTACCTGCTGTCCGTCCTTTCCCTGCCTTCCATCTTATTTGTGCTTTTTATTTTAATATTTAAAATTGCCTGCGATTCGCTTCGCTCATCGCAAAAAGGGTTAGGATGAGTGATGAGGCGAGGAGCGAAGCGACGAGTTGAAGGTTGTTACTTATGTGAGAAGGATATACGTTGCTTTTGCTGTCGCTTCGCTCCAGCCGTCCTTCGCTCCTCGCTCACCCTCACCTCCCTCCCTGCATTTCCCCCCTGTGTCATCATCCCTCAGCCTTTTGACTTCTTCGCCGCAGCCCTCCTCTCGCCCATCTCCTTCTTCTCCCGAACGAAGACATTCCTGGCCTTGGCGCCCGATTCCTTCGCGGATTCCCAAAAACCGGACCCAGACATGCCAAAGTCGGCAACTACAGAAGGAGAGAAGTGACGAGCAAGGGGTTGAGAGCGAAGCGAGGGAGAAGCATGTTAGAATATTGCACAACTCGCTTAGCTGTCGCTTCGCTGTGGCTTCGCCCCAACCCCACCCAGCCCAACCCTCACCTGACTTCCAGCTGCCAACTACAGCCTCCTTTTTGTCCTCTCTTGCCTGGTACCCACCTTTCTGTTTGTAGACAGTCATGGTGGTAGTGGGCGAGACAGTGTCCCTGAACTGTCCCCCCTCGCCGAGACCCTTAAGGAGAACGTCCTTGAAGCTTTTAGGCCTCCCATCATCATCTTCCCAAGCCTCATCAAGGAACTCAAAGCTACATTCGCTCTCATCGTCGCCGTGAATGCTCTCCCACTCGTCATAGTCATCCTGGAAAGAGAATTCAAGGTCAGACGACGGCGCTGGGTTCAAAAACTCCCCCTCAATTTGACCTTGTTCTTCGCCAAACAAGAAGTCATCCTTAGCTGCCTTAGCCTCTGCGTTTTTCGAGTGACAAGGGGTAACAAGGGTGAGAAAATTAGACGAACTCAATGCCAGAGAAGAGCCAGAGACGAAATCAACGCCAAACAGTTTATTTGGGCATAAGAATTGTTCTCGAGTCGAGTAAGTTCTCACCTGCCAAAGCACCAAGTTTCATAGATTTACTTCGGCCTTGTTTATTTTTTTGTCGACGAGACTTCGCCCCTAGGGTGGGGGTCTTGAATTTAGAAGTTCTGGAGTAGCTAAAGCTCATTCTTTTTTGTATTCTGCTGGTAGCGCTTCTTCGGGGGGGGGGGAAACCAAATTCTCTTAATGTTGGGTTTTGAATAAATATTTCGGCTATGTGCTATACTCCTCCGCGAGAGCCGTGAAGATTTGCGAGCAGCCGAGCTCCATCTTCGTCACCCTCTCCATCCCGTCACTCCTTGTAGGTCCGACATTCAAGACTAGCACTGGCTTTCCTTGTTTCTCCGCCATGTATCTGACGAATCTGAAGCTGCTATACACGGTCAGGCTGCTTCCGGCGACGATCAGCCCCCCAGCATCGTCACACGCATTGTAACACTGCTCTACAATAGACGGTTCAACTGTCGGGCGAGGAGCGAGGTGAGGAGCGAAACAACAAGCATGGGGGTTAAGGTGGGCGGAGGGATGTATGTTTCCCATCAAACCCCTCAGCTCGTTGCTACGCTCCTCGACCGCTCCTCAACCGCTCCTTGATTGCTCCTCGACCGCTGCGCTCCTCGCATCTCACCATTGGCACCAAAGAAGGTCACGTCTGGCTTGAGCATCCCTTCACAACTTTGGCAGCTCGGTAGCTCCATCCCTGAAATATCGACATTCTGGAGGTCAGCGTCACCATCCGGTCTAATTTCTGCGTCCTCCCCCCAACCCGCCTCCTGCAACTCTCCCCATAGCTCAACGTTGGCCTCCTTGAGGACCTTGTGATATTCGTCACGCGAAGTCATACTCTTGCACGACAAACATGTCATGTCATGACCACACCCGTGGAGATTGATCACATCCCTCATTCCAGTCTTTTGATGCAATCCGTCAACGTTCTGCGTGATTGTCGTCCCAATCACCCCCAACTCTTGAAGTTTCGCCATTGCAAGGTGGGCATCGTTCGGTTTCGCCGCCGCAAATCTATCGTACCCCACAAGACTTCTACTCCAGTAGCGTCTCCTATTCTCCCCGTCCTCGTGGATGTACTGGTCGTGGGTGATTGGGGTGTGGTCCTTGTAATAGCTGCGATTGGTAGTGAGGAGTGAAGCGAAGCGAGGGAGAGATCTGTTAGCACTAGAACTAGCACTAGCGCTAGTTGTCGCTCCAGTCTAGTCATCATTCTCTCCAGCCGTCCGTCCGTCGCATCCCACCCTCCCTCCCTCCCTCCCTCCCTCCTACCTTCCATTGTTGCCTCTATAGTCTGGAATTCCACTGTCAACTGATACACCCGCACCAGTCAAAAGAACGGGAGGCCCTCTACCATCCAGTTCCGTAAGCCATTCCGTGATATCATCAACAAATTCAGATATTTGATGTTGACTCATCGACCGAGGCAGAGGAGGTCGAGGATGATTGGGCTTCAAGAGCTTTGACGTAATTCTAGAATACTTTTGGTTAGGTGATGTGAAACCATGAGCAGCATGCTGACCAGCAGTCGAGAATAAAAGAGCTAAAGTTCTCATTTCATCAAGGAAAATGATACTTGGAGGTCTCCTGGAAAACCTCAACACCCCCCCCCCCTCACCACCTCTTTATTTAGTCCGTATCAAATTTGCCATTACTTGAGGCGAACGCTCTGATGGCACAGGAACCTCGGAGGACCTTATTTCAGGCGAATAACATTAGTAGCAACAAAGAGGAGGTGTTAACCTCTTCTCGGGGCACGCAACCTCTCCTTGCAGGATCTACCCTGTTCTTAACCTCATTAGTGTTGATGTAAGTTGCGTTCGTTCTTTTCTGCCTTAAAACCTCCTCCTCGACACATTTAGTCTCTTATTTTCGTCTCATTCCTTAACTAACCCCCCCTAACCCCGTCCCTTTTACATCTACTGTTGTTACAATAGCTCACTTGACAGCGACCACACGACGTACGGTACCCTCAGTGCTCCCCCCGACGATAAGTCTTGCTGTCTGCGTGTTGATAACGAGCGTTTCTCGTCGGAGTGCCTGTTCCAGCTTGTCTATCGCAGGGATGGGCAGGCGAGGACCTCCCTTGAGGACGAAATAAGCAAGAACCAGAAAGCCTCCGCGAAGAGCAAGGGGCCGACGATTTCCCGCACGAATACTTCCCGAACCATGAAAGTCGAGTCTTCAGACGATGTGCTTGGTGAGATGGGACGAGGAGCGAAGCGACAGCAACACATAACTAACAACCCTTCACGCGTTCATTTCCCCTTTTCGCGATTCGCTTTGCTCATCGCAGACTCCATGTTCAATTGGGATTCATCCGAGGCGTCTGATGTCGACAAGGAGGTGAGGCCGGACGGGGAGCGAAGTGACGACCTTATACAGTACATCGCAATAACTAACAGCTTACTGCTCGTCGCTTCGCTCCTTGCTCCGCTCTTCGCTTCGCTCCTTTCCCCCCAGATGACCGACTTCAAAAAGGCCTACAAGGACTTTGGCGAACCTCTTCGCTTCGGTCATTACGTCAATCTCCTCCATGTGGTATCCAACAAGGTTGTCACCAAGACAAGCGTCACGGCCGGAGCAGAGCTCCAATGCCTGGAGGTTGCCCTCACAAAGGGTATTTCTACAGACTCCTACTTTCAGGTGAGATTGGGCGAGGGCGGGCTGGAGCGAAGCGACAGCAAGAGCAATAAACATCCTACCCACATAGCTGACAACCTTTTACTCTTCACTTCGCTCCTTACCACCGCTCGCTCCTCACCGCCGCTCGCTCATCGCAGGTGATGTCTCAGTACAAGTCTCGTTCTGTGGGCGAGCTCGTTTACTCAGGTGACACGATCCACCTCAAATGCTGCGGAGGAGCTGGCGACTTCTACCTCCGTTCCTCTAACAAGTTGAAAATCGAGGATGACGCCGAGTACGGTTTCCTTGATGCTTCAGAAAAGATCAAACTACTAGGAAGCACAAAAAATGGCAGTCGACGGGGATCCATGCCGCATGTCAAAATTTCCGACGAGTTTCGAAATTGGTCACTCCTGCGCGAAGTCAACGCATCGAACAATCCCTCGGCGTGGATGTTCAACATATACTCTCAATTCGATTCTATACTACCCTCCTACCTCACGGCAGTCTCTCCCTTCCGTCTTCGACACCCAGAGACTGACTGCTACCTCTCCCACACAATTGTTACCCAAAAGGCCAATGCGAGCCTTCGCCTCAAGGGCGACCATGACAATGTCAAGACCATCTGGATGTTCGAGCGCTACGACACATCAACTTGCTGGAGAGGCGGCGTTCTCCACTGGGGGGAGCCACTTCGGCTCCTCCATGTTCCCACGAACCTCTACCTGGATGTTTGTAGGGAAAGAACTACAAACTTCTCTGGCTCCAAGTCACAAATCATGCACGAGGCCATGCTCTCCGAGGTAGGATGCCCCATCATCTTGGAAGCCTCTCGATCAGAAATTGGTCCTATAAAGCAAGCTGATTGCATTCTTTACCTCAAAATCAACTTCAAGGTGCCAGGCCAGCAAGAGAAGACTCTATATCTCTACAACACCCTCCAGGTTGACAAAAGAAAGGAGGCTTCTGTTTCCAAGCTGCATTCGCCCTACATGAAAAAGTCCAAGCACAACAACTTTGATGGGAGCATAATTACTTTCTGTACGTACAAGGAGCCTCAAAATGCTTTCTCCATTGAGAGCGTTGACGCAGCTTCTCTCTCTTCATCTCTCTCTGTCTTCTCCAATGTAAAAACTGTCCACCAGCTCTTCAAAAAGACCGCGACCTACGTTAGAGAGAAGAAGAAAGTTCGCGGGAAGCTTCCGGAAGACATAGAATTACCTCCGAAATGCTTGCAGAAGGCAAAAGATCTGCTCATTGAATCCACCCTTGCTACCCATGACATTGGATCTGGGGAGAGTAAGGACGAGGCTCGAAAAATGCTCAGCACTAATCCGGTTGGCTACCTTCTCGATGGGCATCCCGCTCAGGAGACTCAAGATGACATGCAGACATCCCATATGATTGACATTGCAATGCAAATTGTCTGCCTGCCACAGCTCATTGGAATAACCCTTGACAAGATCAACACCCCGAAGTACCATCAGGTCAAGCATTTGGTCCACCTTGCCTACGCCTTTATTCTTAATTGTCTGGACAACCCTAAGATCAAGGATTACATATGCGCCGGCTTCGTCTGCACCTACAACGACATTGGAGAAAACAAGCTCTACAATGACCACGACGACCTCTTGGAAAAGCTTGCCAAAACGGACACCGAGCAGTGGATTGCTGATTTGAAGGATGTGTCTTCGAAAAAAGTTGGCACTTCTTGGATTAACATGATGATATCCCATCTTGGCTACGAGCTTGGTGTCGGCGAAGTGCTTTCCCAGCTTTTCCTTGACAACCACAACCTTCTTCACAAGGGAGTTACAGCCAAGTCTATCGAAATATTCATTGCGCTCATCAAATCGGTCGGTCCGCAGTCTCGATTCCTTAACTTCCTCAAGGTGCTTGCGAGATGCTCTCAAATAGATGGGTCAAAGAACGGAATCACACAGAACCAGGAGCTCTTAATGAACACTGTATTCAAAAACGAAGCACACGGAGATGTTGTAATGGAAACGGCGCTGAACTTGGACGCGGAGAAACTCAGGCGCAGCACAAACACTCCGAGGCGCACCTATATCAAGCTGGCCGAAAAGCTCTTTCCTTCCAAGGTGTGGGACAACGTTGATGTGCCAAAAGAGGTCATGGGCGCATCTCTTGTCGAAGGGGAGTTCCACGATATTCTGGTGAGCTGGGCCGCTAGCACTTTTTGGTTCCCTGGAATGGGTGCCGAGTATTCTCTCTTCCACTCCGCGAAGTTCCTTGGCATCGAAAACGAGACAGACCTGAGCGTGTCCGTCGTGACTCATCCTGCGCACGCAGTTCGCAGTAAGGGTAGCAACAATTCAGACCATCCCTACAACGTAGAGAAGCCCTTCGGTTTTGAAATGAGTAAAACTAACTACTACTCAACGGTGTCCAAGGCTGTCGTCAAGAACCTCACCCAACTCGTCAACGACGACGCCCGACGCAACCAAGGGGTTTATCCGAATTTCGAGCCCAAGTTTCTTGAAGTCTTGGAAGTCAGTGAGCGTCGTCAGCTCGCGAATAAAGTCATGACATTGGACAATTTCGTGGAAGTGTTGGAAGGTTTTGGGGTAAATGAAGAGGTTTTACCCAAGACTACCTTTGAGACGTTTTTCCGGGAATGCTGTCTGGAGCAGGAGGCGCCGTTCCCCGATATCCCTCCTGAAGGTCCTGCTCTCTTGATCCTCCTGAACTTCATCAAGGTGATTACACAGCCCATCAACGATCTTGAATGGATCAGGCTAGAAGACCTCGCGTGGGTCTTGGACATGCACTTTAAGTCTCCCATTTCAACCTGGCGCAAGGACTTCAGCTTCCTGCACGAGAACCCCGAAGATTTCAACCAAAGACTCGACAATTTCCTCTGCTCACGTAATAAATGTGACACAATCTACCACAAGGTTCATTGTAGTGATCCTGCATGCAGTGGACGTGTGAAGGGCACGGGTGAACCATGTCAATTCTATAAGCATAAGGAAACTGAGAGATGGGGGTCTACGCGCTCATTGTCTAATGCGAAAAAGACAAAAGAACAGCTGAAGCATATGAAACGCCTCGCGAACTTCTACAACGAGAATTTGCAGCTAATCGCTGAAAGTTGCGCCGACCGTTCCAACAATTGCATCCGTTACTTCCAGATCCAGTACTCCTTTGAAACCGTATTCACCGGTATCACGAACGAGTGCCTCCCCCCTGAGATTCGTTCGTCATTTACAAAGCTCATGATTTCCCTGTATATCGATCGCTATCCGCACGAGCGTGTCCTAACAACATTCAACAATAAATACCTTGAGGATGAGATCGACAGCATTCTCAGCAGCGAGGGAAAGGTTCCCTTGAGGGCCTTCGAAAGCAGAAGGACCGAAGCAGACCAGGAAAGAATTGACGACCACATCCACTCCATCCAACCCTCCGAAGAGAAGGCTAAAGTTATGGAATTCTTCAGGAAGATGTCACCGGACAAGTTTCTGCTAGTCCGTGACTACATAGCAAACTTTCTCATCATGAATCGATACATATCACTGGGTGGCAAGAACAAGTCTTTTCTTGCTCTTCAATCCTCCGTGCTGGATATGGTTTACGAACTCTTGGACTATGGATTTTACGGAAGCATGCAATCCTTGAGAAAGGTCCTCAAGCCGTTGCTCACCTTGTTAGACTCTCGGCACCAGATTGATGAAGACGATTCCGATGACGACTTGGAAGGTGACGAGATCG
>Ga0115006_10003708_pt1 | contig 10477 bp, 6 predicted proteins | sample ArcOceMetagenome_3_FD_88943 | JGI IMG/M metagenome (GOLD analysis project Ga0115006, IMG submission 88943) | Marine eukaryotic phytoplankton communities from Arctic Ocean - Arctic Ocean- Svalbard ARC20M Metagenome | ecosystem: Environmental > Aquatic > Marine > Oceanic | place: Arctic Ocean...
GCCATCACGGCCAACGTCGTCGTCGCCGAGGCACAGCCTGCGGCGAAGAGCGTCGTGGAGTGGGGCTTCGAGGTCGCGGCCGATGCGTACGATCCCGCCACCTCCCCCGCCGCCTATGCCGCCGCCCTCGCCGCCAAGATGGGCCGCCCCTTCAAGGCCTCTGACTTCACTGTGACTGCGGTTCAGAATGCCGATGGAACCTGGTCGGTGAGCGTCGAGGTTGATGCGGGAGACGATGCTGCTGCCGCGCAGAGCGCGGCGGATAAACTGAGCGCGACGACGCCCGCGGAGCTGGCGTCTGCTCTGGGGCTGCCGGCCGGCTCGGTAAGCTCTATCACACCCGCAACCGTCGCGGTGGAAAGTGCGGAGGCCACCGTTTCGTGGAGCTTCGACGTCGTGGGCGATTCGTACGACCCCGACGCCTATGCCGCCGCCCTCGCCACAGCGCTGGGCGACCCGTTCACGGCCACTGACATCACTGTGACGGCGGTCCAGGGACCCGGTGGAATCTGGTCGGTGAGCGTCGTGGTTGATGCTGGAACCGACGGTGCGGCGGCGCTGCGCGCAAAAGCAGTGCTGAACTCAATGACGCCTGCCCGCCTGGCGGAAGTCCTGGGCGCCGAAATCGATGGAAATTCGATCGGAACCGCATCCATCGAGGTGCAGTACGGGCAATCAAGCTCGGCGCCCTCGTCCTCGCCGACAGCCGGCTTGCCCGATTCGGGCGCCTCCAACCAGACGACTGCCGATGAAGGGCCGATGATTGGGGGGATCATCGGCGGTGCGATTCTCATTCTCCTAATGTTGGTGCTCGTCTACGTCTTGCTCAAGAAGAGGGACGAGAAGGCAGAGGCGGCTGCCTGGCTGAAATCGGAGAACGCAAAGGTCGCGGGACCGGTGATTGTTACGGAGACGCCTGGGGAGGCGAAGCCAACCTCGCCGAAGCCGACCTCACCCGGCTCACCGAAGGCTTCGCCTGCGCTCCAATCGTGGCTCAAGGAGGCCGGCGATGACGAGGCGGCCAACTTTTCAGGAGACGACGACGAGCCGAAGTCCCCCCGCTCGCCCGGCTCGCCGAAGTCCCCCAGCCAGATCTTTGTGTGAGCAAGGCGGAATCTGCCTGGCTTATCTCACTGGTTGAGAGGCGTGCCGTTGCTTGGCTCGACACAGGGTGTGTGTTTACAGCTTTACGTTTTGTTTTATGTGAGAGACCGAGAAGTGAGAGAAAGCCCTCCCTGTACCCTGAACGATCTGTATAGCGCGTGCCTTTTAAACTTTTGTTGCTTTTGCGTTGGGTTATACTTTATTTTTTTACGATTTGACACTACACCTTATTTATACCGTACGCTTTATACAAATATATATATTCCACTTTATCGTACGGTAGACGCGCTCGAAAGGTCGCAACACCCCACTTTAGGGCTCTGCTGAACTAAACTGGTGGGACACCCTCACAATGAGGTCACCATCACACCGCGAGAAGCTCCAGCAGCTTTGGCGACGAGATCTTGCCGTTGACCATTGCCGCCTCGAGTGGCGTGTTGCCGTGTGCGTCGAGTGCGTGCGGCGAGCTACCATGCTCGAGCAGCAGCAGGGCGGCCTCGCCCGCGTCAGCGCCGCAGCTCCAGTGTAGCGGCGTGCCGCCGTCCTCGGTGCTCGGCAGGTCGACCTTCGCACTGCTGAGCAGCAGCAGCTCCGCCGCCGCCGCCTGGTTGGCCGCCGCAGCGTGGTGCAGCGAGCTGCCCACGCGCCCCTCGCCCCCCCCCCTTGCCTCCGTATGCGGCTCCGCGCCCCAGGCCAGCAGCTCCGACACTCGCGCCAGCTCGCCGCTCGCAGCCGCGCGCACGAGGCAGTCGCCTGTAAGTAGGTACTCCGAAGTAAGTTAGTCAGTGCTGCGTAGCAGGCTGCGTAGCAGGCGCATGGCGGTGGCTAGGTGCGCACTCGCTTCTCTCGTGGGTGCGGGGCTACGGTGAGCTGGCGACGGCCACGGGAGGCCTACCCAGCCGTGCCCTGTGGAGCCGCCGGGCGGGGCCGCACGGCACTGCAACGTGAGCGGCCAGAGCCGGCCTTTCGACTTGCCCACGCGCTCAGGAGTTCGGCCCGCCCCCCGCTCGGCTCGGCCCTCGAAGGTCGCGGAGCAGGCGGTGGGGGCGGCGGAGGCGGCGGCGCGTCGTCATCGGCGGTGGCGGCCAACGCAACACCTCCCGCCGCCGCCTCCGCCTCCGCCGCCGCCCCTACCTCCACTACCACTACTACCACTCCTCCTCCCGCCTCCTCCTCCGTCTCCCCCTCCACCGTCTCCTCCTCCTCCTCCTTAGCGGCGTGCCGCTCCAGCCGCATCTGCTCCAGCTGGTCCTCCTCCCCGAGCAGCCAGCGACGCTCCACGTACTTAGCGCGGATGCACGCCTCCCGCACTGCACGCCTCCCGCACTCGGGCGTCGTCGCCACCGCCGGAGCACCTGCCGCACCCGTCGCCTCCCACACGCCGCGGGAGAGTGCGTTACCCAGCCCTTGCAGTATGAGCAGCTGCGGCCCACTCAGCGTGTCGAGTGTGAGTGAACGCACCTTGCTCGTGTGCACGCCGAGCGAGCGGTGTATCCCCGAACACTCGAGGCACAGTAGCACGCCCAAGTTGAGCGAGCACCTGTATATAATGTGTGTGTGCATGTGCACGCGCATGTGCATATGCACATGCCACATGCGCGTGCACATGCACTGCGCACAAGCGAGCACCAGTCCGGCCGCGGCTCTGCACACTCGGCGCAGACCTCGTTGCCCGGGATGGCGAGGAGCATCTGCAGCGTCTGCAGGCTCTGCACCGGCCCGCCGCCGTCGCTGTACGCGGACATGGGGCCCGTGGAGGAGCGCGCGAGCTGCTGCGCAGCGAGCAGCGCCGAGGTGGCGTTCTGCATCGCACCGAGCCAGGCGTGCATGCCGCGCGCGCTCTCGGCCTGCAGCGTGTGCGTGTGCGTGTGCGTGTGCATGTGCGTGTGCGTGTGCGTGTGCGTGTGCGTGTGCGTGTGCGTGTGCTTGTGCATGCCACACAGGGGGCGCCTGCAGCGTGTGGCGGCGGAAGGGCGAGGTGATGACGAAGGTGTGCGCGTCCCCCGCGACGCCGGTGGCAATCTCTTTGGCGGAGATGAGCAGCAGCGACCCGAGGCCCTTGGGTGCGTCGACGTCGTCCTCCTTGCTGCAATAGAAGAGCTCGCCCGCCTGCGTGATGAAGAAGAAGCGGCGCTTCCAGTCGGCGCGCACCGACGAGCTCTGCTTGAGCAAGTACCCTTGGAACTCCGTCACCAGCCCCTGCTGCGCGTTGCACCGCCCCAGCGCCGTCGCTGCCCGCGTCACACTCGAGCGTCGTCGCCGTGGTTGGGGCCCTCGGCGCGCGCCGCCACCGCTCGCGTCCGCACCGCCGCCGCCGCCAGGTGGGGGGGGCGAGGCCGCTCTCTCGAAGCGGGTGCTGCTCTCGAAGCCGCGAGGCGTGTAGGGTGATCCCTTGCCCCCCCGCTCGCCGTCGGCAGCGGCCGCGCCCATTTGTATTTGCTCGATGCGCTGCGTGTTCATGCGCTGCTCATCCTCGCCCAGCGCGCCGCGCGCCGCGCGCGAAGCAGCCCCCACCGGCGCCATCTCAGCGCGCATCTCGGTGAGCGAGCTCAAGCTGAGCTCGGCGCTCTCGAGATGCGACGCGAAGGCGGCAGTGACACTCTCCATGAGCTGTACGTGCATCTGGCTCTCGGCGCGGTTGAGCGCGGTCACGTAGTTGAAGCGGCACTGTTCGAGGACCCACGTCGCGCGCTCGGCCCGCCCTGCCGCCTCGCCGAGCCGCGCCGCGGCCGCGCCCGCGCGCTGCAGCGCAAGGTGCGCTTCCACCGCAGTCTGGTGCTCATGCGACGCAGTGTCGAAGCGCTGGCGCAGCGCGGCGAGCGCGGCGGGCGCACGCGCGCTGGCGACGGGCTTCATCGCCTGCCAGCTGCTTGTGAGCTGTGCCATGTGCTGCCGTGCCATCGCCGACTGCTCGGTGAGCGCCGCGCCGTAGAGGCTCAGCGCCCGGGCCACGTCGAGCCACGGCGGCGTGGACGCCGTGTGCGAGCCGGGCGAGCAGCTGTTCTCGTTGTTCCACACGCTGTTGAGCCGCGCACCTGTCACCGCGCTACTCTCCGAGAGCACCTTGAGCGCTTCGGCATACTCGAGACCGACGCGAGTGGCGGCGTCGGCGCTCTTCAGGAAGATGGCGACCGCCTCCCGCGACTCCTCCACGTTGCTCAGGTAGGTTTGAAGCGAGCGGCGCAGCATCGGCGAGTCGTCCACAGTAGCCAGCTGCTCTGGAGACACGTGTGTGTGCGCGTAGCCACTACTATGCGCACGCTGCAACTCTGGCCTCCGGTCCGTGCCGGTGCCGCCACCACCACTGTTGCTGCGGCCGATCAGGCTGGAGAGGCTGCCGCTGCTGTCCCACCTGCGGAACATCCGGTCGGCCGCCACCAGGGCGATCGGCCGCGCGCACCAGATAGTTTACACCCACGAACTCTCGCAAGTTTCTGAGTTCGGGGTGTAAACTTTAGGCCGTCGGCGTTTATTGCGAAAGATAAGATAAGAATATCTTATCTATCTTATTGCGAAAGAAGAAGAAGAAGAAGAAGAAGAGAGGAAGAAGAAGCATTGCGTAGCATACGAAGTCGTGTAGTATGTGAAACCACTACTGGTAGATTATTCCTCTTCTTTATTGCGAAAGTGTAGTGAGCTTTGCTTAGAAAAACACACAGCCTGATTCACAGCGCCCACGTGACTCGTGAGGGGGCGGGCTTCAAACATATTTTACTAATGCGCCGGAGGGGTGCCGACACGACACACGCACTCAAATGGGACGGCCTACACCGGAGGCACCTACTGTACTCGCGGCGAGTTTATATTACGCGGACGCGATTTTTATTGCCGAAAGTCTCGAGAGATGCGCTATTCACCTGGTCTTACCGTGCAGGCTCGCCTCTCTGTAGCAGACATGGTAGTAGAGCGACGTCTCACTCGTCGTCATCGCCCTCTTCGCCCCAGTCGTCATCGTCGCCCTCCTCGCCCTCCTCGCCCTCGTCATACTCCTCGCCCCCGTCGTCCTCCTCGCCCCACTCCGCGTCCTCCTCGCCCTCCTCGCCCTCCTCACCCTCCTCGCCCCAATCATCCTCGCCTTCCTCGCCCCAGTCGTCACTCTGCTCCTGCACCTGCACCTGCTCTGCCGTCTCTGGCTCCTTCGGCGGCGCCTCCATCTCCTTCGCCTCCTCCACCTCCTCCGTGGCTGGCTCCGCCTCGCCCACCCGCTCCTCGGCTTGCTCCGCCTCCTCGGCCTCCTCCGCCTCCTCGGCCTCGCCCGCCTCGCCCGCCTCCTTCTCCTCCGCTTCCGCCTCCTCCGTTACCTCATCCGCGTCGTCGTCGTCGCCATCGTCGTCGCCGCTGCCGCCGTCGTCATCATCCTCATCCCCCGCCTCCGCCTGCTCTGCCTCCGCCTCGTCGTCCTCAGCCTCGTCGTCGTCCTCATTGTCGTCATCAACCTCCTCCTCCTCCTCCTCCTTCGCCTCCTCTTCTTCCGCAGCCTCTTCCGCTCTCTCCTCGTCCACTTGGTCGTCGTCGTCGTCGTCGTCGTCGTCGTCGTCCTCCTCCTCCTCCTCGTCCTCATCCTCCTCGTCCTCGTCCTCGTCCTCGTCCTCGTCCTCCTCGTCCTCCTCGTCCTCCTCGTCCTCCTCCACGACGTCCTCCTCAACTTCTGCCTCCTCATCCATGTCTGCCTCTGTCTCCGCCTGCACCGCGTCCTCCTCTGCCTCCTGCCCAGCTGCAACCGCCGCCGCCGCCGCCGCCGCTGCCGCCGCCGCCGCCGGGTCGTTAGCGTCGTCGGCGTCGTCGCCCTTGCTCGCGCCCCACCCGAAGAAGCCGCGCGACTTTTTCTTCGGGGGCGCTGGCACGGCCGCCGGCGCGGTCGCCGGCGGCACGGCCGGCAGCTCTCGCTGCTCGCCGGCCTCCACCACCGCAGGCGGCGCAGGCGGCGCGGGCGGCGCGGGCGGCGCGGTCGGCGCGAGTTGCGTGGCTTGCTGCCGCTGCGCGACTGCCGCAGCGATTGCGCGGCCCACACCCGCCTCGGCCGCACCGGCGGCGCTGAGTGCGGCGGTCGCCGGTGCGTCGCGTGGCGGCGCAGCACGGCGCAGGAGCACGAGGCCGGCAAGGAGCGCCACATTCACACCGAGCAGCAGCGCCGCGCCACCGGTGGGCGCGGCGCCACCGGCGGGCGCGGCGCAGCGCTTGGCGCGGTGCATGGCGAGCGCGAGCAACGCGCCGAGCTGCGGCTGCGTCAGCCACGCTGCACTGCTCGGCGCGCCACTGTCGGGCAGCGCGCCACCACTGCCGAGCGTCGCAGCGCCGGCGGCCTGAGCAACGCACGCGCCGCCAAACGCCGCCGCGCGCGCCGGCGCAGGGAGCATGGCGCAGAGCGCGGCGGGCACGCCCACGCCGAGCGCCGCCTGGAAGTCGGCGGCCGCCTGACCTGCGGCGGGGAGCAGCCGCGCCGCGGCGCCGCTCGAGACAAGGCCGCCCAGCAAGAGCCCGCCCAGCGCGCCCAGCCCGGTCGACAGCGGCGCCTTCGCCGCGGCCACGGCGCCGCCGCCCTGCGCGAAGAGCGCGCATGCGAGAGCGGCGGTGCTGAGCAGTGCGGCGGCGCTGCCGTCGGCGGCGGGGTGTGCGGCGAAGCCCACCTGGTTGCGGGGCAGGGGTAGAGGTGAGCGTGATTGTGAGCGTGGGAGTGGGAGTGGGGAAGGGGGTAAGCAAGTGAGCATAGGGTTGGGGCCGAAGGTGGGGGCGAGCTTGAGCGTGAGCGTGAGAGAGGGCAGGGCGGGGGCGGCACGGGCGAGGGTGAGCATCAGGCGGGGTGGGGCGCACAGCAGCAAGGCCAACGCCGTAGCCGTCGCCCAGCGCCGCTGCCGCACCCGCGCACGCGAGCGGCGCGAGCAGCGGCGCGACACGCATCGCCGCGGCGCGCACGCCCTTGACGTCGGCGGGCGGCGGCGCGGTGGCAGGCTGCCCGCCCTGCTCCGCCAAGGCAGCCGCCGAGCCCTCCGCCGCGGCGGCTGCCGCCGTCGGCTCGGCAGCCGGCGGCGAGGCGTGGCGCGCGCAGGCGGCCAGCGAGGCAAGCGCGTGGCACGCCCAGAGCTGCCACGACGAGGCGTCATCGAGGGGGAGTAGGCTCGCCACGCTTGCGGCGCCGAGCGCGCCACCGAGCACTGCGGGCGCCACCGCGCGGCCGCCCGCGCCGAAGGCTGCGTGCGAGAGCGCGCCCGCGCCGCCGAGCCAAGCGACCAGCGCGAGCTCGGCGGGAGACCGCGCGAGGGCCACCGCGGCCACCAGCGGCACCGCGAAGCGCAGCGGCGCGCCCGCCGCCGCCGCCGCCTGGGAGGCCGTTGCGTTGCGCGCTAGCTCATGGAGTAGCACCACCTGGGCGCACCCGGCCCCGACGGCCGCCAGAGGCTGCACGGTGAGCTGCATCGCACAGCGCATACCATCGAGCGGCGAGCGCGCCACGGCCTCGGCGACCTTCATCCCCCTTCTTCCCTTGACGGCGGCCTTGACGGTGGCGGCCGCCGCAGCCTCGGCAAGCCGCGCCCCCGGCTGCTGCAGTAGCGATAGCAATGCAGGCGCAGCAAGGCACAGCGCCAGCGCGCACACGGCAGGTGTGACCCGGTCCGCCGAGGCCCGCTCCTCGCCGTCGCCTGCCTCGGTCGCCGCGCCGCCGAGCAGCGCAAACGCCGCACCTAGGAGCGTGCACGCACCCACCAGCACGGCGGTCGTCGCCTCGCCCTGCATCGCAAGCGTCGCGCCAAGGACCAGCGCGCTCCCCAACGCCAGGGCAGCTTGGCTAGTCAGCGCACTCGGCCGATGCCACGCTCCGGCACGGGCGAGCAAGACGGCCAGGGCGGAGGCAGAGGCCGCCGCTGGCGTGGCGACGGCAGCGAGGACTCCACTTTGGTACAACTCACCGAGCCCACCGCCACGTAGCCGTGCTGCTCTGTCGGCCATCGCCGCGCCACGCGCCCGCAGCTGCTGCGCCTGAGACTCCTGCTTCTTGGGACGGCTCAACAACCTCGGCTTGGCCGCCTCGCTGAGGACTCCGCTCTGGTGCAACTCGTCGAGCGCACCGCCACGCAGGCGCTCCGAATCGATCCGCACCTCGGCCGCCTCCGCCTGCAAATCGCGCTGCGCTGCCGCGGCCTCCTCCTCGGCGTCCGACGCGGCCCAGCCCGCCTCTGCCCCCGCCGTGTCCGCCGCCTTCTCCAGCTCGGCGCGCTGCCGCAGCTGCAGCTGAGCCAGCTGCTGCACCTGCGGCTGCTGCTGCTTCTTGGGACGGCCCCACGCCCTCGGCTTGGTGGTATCGCTGCTTGCGCAAGCGGCAGCGACGAAGACTAACAACGCGCAGTGCCGCAGTGACGCCACCATGCGACAGCGCATACAGCGCACCGCAATCTCACGGCACGACACGACGACGAGGAGTCCGAAGTAACGAAAAAAGCAGCGGACAATGCTCACACTGAGGACTGCGCGGTCTCTGGTTGCGTACTGTGATGTGTGCGTCACATCGTTTTTTCAGACTCTTTGGCGTGACGGAGGTTCCCTCGCATACTGGGAGGAGTATAGATTTTTTAAAAGCAGCGGACAATGCTCACACTGAGGACTGCGCGGTCTCTGGTTGCGTACTGTGTTCGGTTGCGTAACTGTGGCAGAGGGTAGCGATTGCTCGGTCGCGAGTCGCGTTATTGCATGTTGGGTGTCGGTCGGTCCGATTTCACGGCGTAAAGATAGAGCGCGGCGGCGCGTGACTTACCGTGGTGGTTGCCGCTGGCAGGGAGCTTCAGTGCGCAAGTTCTTTGATGTACATCGCCTTAACGTCCCCTTGCGGCGGCCCCTGAGATAAGAGATAAGATAAGATCTGCTCAAACCCAGCTGGAGGGATGGAATCGTATTTTAAAGCAGCGGACACTTCCAAGCAGATTGGCAACCCCCTTTCAGCCAAGATCTGTGCCAACTCCCCTTTCAGCCAAGATCTGTGCCAACACGGCGGCCGGCCCAACTTCGCGAACGGACCATGTTCGACGCACTGGACGCTTCCGTTTCGCGTGGGCGGGACACGGGGGTGCCGCACTCCCGTTTCGCTCGTGTGGACCAGAAGTGTTTAGTCGGTGGACCTGTAACGGACCATGTTCGACGCGATTGACCACCTGGTGCACACGGGTGACCCTGCCGCGGCTGTCCACCAGCTGCGCCGCCTGCTCGTCCTGCACCCAGCGCTGCAGCCCGCTTACGCGCGGCTGGCAGAGCTGACCGGCGAGGCTGACGTGTTCGAGCACGCAGCAGCGCTGGCCCCAGGGAGTGCGCACGCAGCGCTCGTCGCAGGCCACGCGCTGCAGCGAGCTGGGCGGCTGGAGGCGGCCGCTCTGCGCATCGAGGCGGCCGCTCGGCTGGTGCCCTCTGGCGAGCTGCTGAGCGAGCTCGGCATTGTGCTGAAGCAGGCGGGCCGACGGCCGGAGGCGCTGGCGGCGTACAGCCGCGCGGTGCGCGTGGCGCCAGCGCACGCGCAGGCTTACAACAATCTGGGCGTCGCACTGCAGGAGGATGGCGACGCGCACGGCGCACGGCGCGCCTACGCGGCGGCGCTGCGGGCGGCGCCGCGGCTCAGCGCCGCTGTGCCGCTCAACATGCTGCGCTGCGAGCTCGACGCGGCGCAGTGGGCGCGTTGGCCGCTCCACGAGTGGATCGCAAGCAGGCGGCCGGGGCGCCGCCACAAGGGTGTCTCCGCTTGGGTCTTGAAAGCGTGGGGCCGGCTCGAGGCCCGCGCCTACCTGACGGCAGAGCCATTGCTGCTGCACGCCGCGGCCCGCGCCGAGGCGGCGGCAGTGGTGGCGAGCGCGGCGGCGGAGTGGCACTGCGCCGCCGCCGCTTCGTGCCGCGGCGCGGGCGCGCGCCACGCCGCCGCGTCGCCGGCCGGGCTCGCGACGCTGAGGGTCGCCATCCTTTCGGACCTGGACGCCGACCCGTCAGCCCGGCTGCTGCGGCGCGCGCTGCCGCTGCTCGGCGCGGGCCGCGCCTCGCGGCTGCACGTCACACTCCTCTCGACGACGCCGCCGCCCGGCTCGGAGCATCTGCAGCAGCTGCGCCACGCGCGCGCACTGCGCGTCGTCGACTTGCCGCCCGCCGCCATGGGGCTCGCTGCGGCGGACGGCGGCGGCGCCGCGCTGGCCGCGCGTGGGCTGTGCGAAGCGGAGGCGGCGCTGGCGGCTGCGGCGCCGCACGTACTGCTTGAGGTGCGGAGCCACCTGCCTTCCCCTCGGCTTTAGGCTGAGGCTGAGGGCGAGGCTGAGGGCGAGGCTGAGGGCGAGGCTGAGGGCGAGGCTGAGGGCGAGGCTGAGGGCGAGGCTGAGGGCGAGGCTGAGGGCGAGGCTGAGGGCGAGGC
>Ga0115006_10003711_pt1 | contig 10477 bp, 2 predicted proteins | sample ArcOceMetagenome_3_FD_88943 | JGI IMG/M metagenome (GOLD analysis project Ga0115006, IMG submission 88943) | Marine eukaryotic phytoplankton communities from Arctic Ocean - Arctic Ocean- Svalbard ARC20M Metagenome | ecosystem: Environmental > Aquatic > Marine > Oceanic | place: Arctic Ocean...
ACCAAGGAGGGGCCGGGCAGGCAGCACCGGCCGCGCCGCGGCTCTGCCTCGCTGCCGGCCACCTCCTCGCTGCCAAACCCCCGGGAGAGCTGCGCTCCCGACGCAGGCGGGACTTCCGGCCCCGGCTCCAAGCGGGCCTCGGACGGCTGGGACTCGTCATGCCTCGCCGCGGCCGCCGCGGGCGCGGGGGCAAGCGCTACGCCCTCTCGGACGCTGCAGGAGGTGTGCCTGTCGAGTGCGGCGCTCGACGCGCTCGACCCGACCGTGGTAGACCTGTCCGCATGAGCTGATGGCGTGATTCATATATGGTACACCAGAATTCACCCCCGCCACACACCCACCCCACTCCCCACCGACGGCTGCCGTGCTCAAAAACAGCGCTTTCTCAACTACTTTCGCACACCACGCGTTGGGTCGGTCGGTCGATGGCCGATCCGCGCATATCCCACCCATACCGCACTAGCAGGCACGCCACACGCATCGGATCCACCCCGGGGCGGCTCAGGCACGAGGCGCGCCCGCGACTAAACTCCGCGGGCTCGAGGATGTCCCCCACCCACCCAGACCTTGATTGCATGCGTGCATGCATCAACGGCAAAGAGGAGCGACGGTCAGGGCGACACGGACTATAGGGTGTGGACATCAGCAGCCGTGCGGCTCCTAGAGCCAAACGGCAGCGAAATCGCCCTCCTTGGCCCGCGCCGCTGCGCCAACACATGTGAATGATCAACCTCACGACCGCTACGGAGCGGGCGCCGACCCGCGGACGCCCTAGTGGTACTTTAGTGCGGGTGCTGCAGGGGTAATCGCTGGCTCAAACGCGTCGCCTCAATACCGTAGCCTCAATAGCAGGTCTACCTGTGTGCTGTGCGGCAGAGAGGACTCAGCGCGCAAATCATGTAAGCGAATTGTAACTCCCTCGGGCACGCAAAGTCGTGGCACCGGATTCAACGCTCCTCAAGCGGTCACAATGCGACCACCGCCCCCCGGAGTTCTTTTCTTACAGCCGGCTGGCCTGCTCGAGCACGCGCCTCGCGTGCGGCGCGATCGGGTCGGTCGAGCGGCGGAAGACGCGGCCGCCGGGCTCGCGCTCGGGGACCGGGTAGTGGCCGATGGCGAAGAGCGGCGAGTGCGGCTGCATGCGCAGCTCGATGGAGGCGGCGGTGCGCAGGTGCACCTCGTCGGGGCCGTCGGCGAGGCGCAGCCCGCGCGCCGCCGCAAAGGCCGCCGCGAGCGGCGTGTCCTGGCTCAGGCCCATCGCGCCGTGCGCCTGCATGCAGCGGTCGACGACGGTCTGGACGGCGAGGGGCACGTGCGCCTTGACCATCGCGAGCAGCTGCCGCGTGCGCGGGTCCTTGTTGCCCGCCTCGTCCATCCGCTCGGCCGCGCGGTGCACGAGCATCCGGCACGTCTCGATGTCGCACCGCGACTTGGCGATGTCCTGCAGGATCGTGTCGAAGCGCGCGAGCTTCTTGCCAAAGGCCTCGCGCTCGCCGACGCGGCGGCACATGAGCGCGAGCGCGCGCTCGGCCTGGCCGATCATGCGCATGCAGTGGTGGATGCGCCCCGGCCCGAGCCGCCCCTGCGAGATCTCGAAGCCGCGCCCCTCGCCCAGCAGCACGTTGGCAAAGGGCACGCGCACGTCCTCGAAGAGCACCTCCATGTGGCCCTTGGGCGCGTCGTCCTCGCCGAGCGCGAGCATCGGCCGCACCAGCGTCAGCCCCGCCGTCTCCATTGGCACGAGCAGCTGAGACTGCTGCTTGTGCAGCGGCGCGGCGGGGTTGGTCTTGCCCATCAGGATCATGATCTTGCAGTGCAGCGAGCCCGCCCCCGTGCACCACCACTTGCGGCCGTTGATCACGTACTGGCCCGCGGCCTCGTCGCGCACGATCGAGATGCCGATGTTCGTGGCATCGGACGACGCGACGTCGGGCTCGGTCATCGCGAAGCACGACCGGATCGTGCCCTCGAGGAGTGGGATGAGCCAGCGCTTGCGCTGCTCGGGCGTGCCGTACCGGGCGAGGACCTCCATGTTGCCCGTGTCGGGGCTGGTGCAGTTGGTCGCCTGCGCGGCAAACTCGGCGTGGCACGACGTGCCGAGGATCTCGCAGATCTCCGCGTACTGCCGGTTGGTGAGCCCGCCGCCCCGCACGCCCGCCATGGCCGCCGAGTCCACGGGGAGGAAGAGGTTCCAGAGCCCGGCGGCCTTGGCCTTGTGCTTCAGCTCTAGCAGGATCGGCGGCCAGTGCCACTGGTTGGAGGCCTCGCCGATCTCGCGCGACTGGCGGGCAAACTCCTGCTCGTTCGGGTAGATCTCGTCGGCCATGAAGGTGCGCAGCCGCTCCTTGAGCGCCTCAAACTCGTCGACCGCCATCGGGCGGGGCGTCGTCGGTGGTGGTGGCGATGTGTGCACTGCCGGGGCGGCCATGATAGTCGGGTGGGCGCGTGCCACGCGAAGATTAGCCGTGGCGATCACCACCAAACTCGTCGCCCGACGCATGCCGCATGCCGATCCAGTCTTCATCGGGAGGTTGCGACGCGCCAGCCCGAGCACCACATGGCTACGACCTCCCGAGGCCTTCTAGACGCTGCTGCAGAGGATCTCTCCGCATTGCTCTCCACGGCCGATGGTCATGCGATGCTCGACCGGCTCATCTTGCAGCGGCTGCCAGACCTGCGGGCCACGCTTGAGTCTTCCGGCCTACGAGTCATCTCCTTCTGTCAGCTCTACCCAGAGCGCTTCACTCTGGAGTATCTTCCTGGCTGGGGCGTCCGTGTGCGGCTCGAGGCCGCTGCGGAACGACTCGTCGCTGTTGAGCAGCTTGCGGAGGTCGAGGCGGCACTGGAGACGGCCCTCATGGCTGCGGCAGAGAGGTATCATGGCCTCTACATGGCTACCCAGGCGGCACCTGCAGCACCGCTGGCATGGCTGGTGAAGCGCGTCGGCAACCAGATCGATGCGCTGGTGGTGCAAGCGCATCGGTTGCCACTCCACTTTCATGTGAACCCGGCCGCCTCAGGCTTTGCCGACGGCGACACTGCGGCGGCACTGCGCGCCTGCGTGGCTTCGCACCTGTACGAGTTCGTCGCAGCACGCCCTGCCGTCTTGCGGTGGGTCGATGGCGAGCCCTCCACTGCCGCAGCCTCCCGAGAGCCAGCGACTCACAGCGGCGGCGCAGCGTGCAGATGCAACGGCCGCATCGGCCTGTCTGCGCAACACGCGACGCGGTTCGTGGCGGCGAAGCGAGCCAAGGCCAATGTCGACGCCGCCAAGAGCGCAGCCAAGCGCGAGGCGCGACGCGAGCGGCACGAGCAGCAGGCACGGGAGACGGTCGCAGTCGCGGGTTCGTCGCCTGCTCATCAGGAGAGGGTGGCCTGCGCTGGGGACGGCGACGCCTCTTGGCGCGAGTGCGAGCTGCTGCCGCCGTCTGAGTTGCTCGATGCCTGCGCACGCGGTGGCACGCTCGTGCTGAGCCGCGCGCCCGCACGGACGGCCGCGCTCTTTGCCGAGGAGCTGCGCGCGGCCGCCCGCCACTGTGCGCTGCCCACTGCGCTGCTCCGGCCGCTCGGGCCAGGGCTATGGCTCGTGAGGCCTGCGCCGGTGGCCACGGACGGCGAGGCGCCCACCGCCGCCGCTGACGCCGTCACGGACGGCGAGGCGCCCACCGCCGCCGCTGACGCCGCCACCTCCTCCGCCGACGCCGCCGACGCCACCGCCGACGCCGCCGCCGCCGCCGCCGCCGCCGCCGCCACCGCGCGCGCGGCGCTGCTGCGGCTGCTGCCGCGGCTGGGCGGCGTGCGCCTCGTCGCCTCGTTGCTCGCCGCCGCCGCCGACGCGCCCTCGCTCGCCGCCGCCACGGCCGCCGCCGTGGCCTCGTGGGGCCCAAGCGGGCGCGGGCGGCGCCCCTTCTGGTCGCTCGAGGTGGAGAGCCTTTTCCCTTCTCCCGACGCGCAGACCCTGCCGTGGGCGCCCCTCCCCGGCCTGGCTCCCCTCGTCATCGGCCTGTCAACGGCGCTCGGTGCGACGCACCATGTGACGGCACGCGGCCGCGTCGACGCCGACGACTTCCTGCTGCTGGTGACGCGCCATTGCCTGCTGCTCTGCTCGGAAGCGCCGCCCGCCCCACGCGTGGCGCACGGAGACGAGGCGGCAGAGGCGGAGCCTGCCCTCGTCGCCGTGCACGATGCGCCGCGCACGTGCGAGTGCAACGGCACCGGTGGCTGTGCCGCCGCCGCCGCCAGCACCGACGCCGCCATCGCCATCGCCACCACAGACGGGGCGCGGGTAGCGGCGTGGGTGCGGGCGTGGGAGGCGCGGCCGTTTACGTTCTCCGCGGCGCTCGACCCTCTGGTGGCGACCGCCGCCGTCAACCTCGCCATCTTCGAGCACCTCGACAGCGGCGTCTGCTGCGACGGCGGCGTCGGCGGCGTCGGCGGCGTCGGAGCGGCGGCGGCGGCGGCGAGCGCGCTGTCCGCCTCGGCTCTCCACGAGCTCTGCGTCTACGACCCTTGCTGCGGCTCCGGGACGGTCCTCGCGGCGGCGCGCGCGTGCGGCGTGGCGGCGGTGGGCTCCGACGTGCGGCCAAAGTTTGTGGAGGGCTGCGCGGCCAACCTCGCGCACGCTGGGATGGGCGCCACGGGCGCCTCAGGCGGCGTTGCGCTGTTTGTGCACGACGCGACGGCGCCTCTCACAGCAGCGAATGCGGATGCGGATGCGGATGCGGATGCGTGCAGCGAGGGGGGCGGCGTGGAGTGCGGCGCGGACGGCGGCGAGTCCAATGTCGCCGGTGCGGACGCGGATGCGGATGCGGATGCAGCGCGTGGAGCAGCTGCGATGGCGACGCGCGCGCCGCTGCTCGTGACGAACCCACCGTGGGGCAAAAACTTCATCGCGAGTCGCACCGACGCATCGAGCGGCGGGAGCGTCGCCATCGCGAGCGAGGCCGACGGCACGCCCATCGTCAGAGCGCTCGTGGCGCGCCACCCGCGCGCCACCATGTGCTTCATCGTCAGCGTCCACGCGGTCAGGGCGCTGCGAGACGTGCCAGGGCTGCGCGTGCGCCGCAGCGTGCGGCTGGGAGGCGTGGAGGTCGTCGTATGCCGCTGCGTTGAGTAAAAATTAATACTACGACAGTACTCATCTTGCAGAGGGTCGATGTGTGTGTTCGCTGCCGCAAAGAGTCTGGTAGTTTCACTTCTATGCATCACAACATGGCCATGGGCTGGTCACATCGTCCCCCACCTGCTGAGTACCGATCTGAAGCTGCCGAGCCCCCAGATGGCCTGGCGCAGCGTGTTGCGGAACAGGGCGGTCCCCGTGTCGCACGCAAACTCGAGCGTCACCTTGGGCGGCCCGTCGGGCGCGTCGAAGATCTGGACGCGCGGGTTGCTCGCCTGCACCATCGTGATGCGCTCGAGGTCCTCGAGCTGGATCAGGTTCTTGAGCTCGATGAACTTCTCGCCGTCCTTGGCGTGCCCGCGCTGCGACGACGGCAGGTCGGCCATCGGCGGCAGCGCAAAGTAGGCGGGGCGCTCCTCGAAGAGGCCGAGGCACTCGTCGGTGACGATGAGCAGCCGCGCGACGGTCGCCGTGCCCTCGAGGACCTCCGAGCAGCGCATCACGAGGCGCAGCTCGCCCCCGCCGCCGCCCGTCCACGCCGGCACCGGCGGCGGCTTGCGCGCCATCCCCTCGACCGGCTCGTGCGCCGCCGCGCCCGCCGGCAGGTGCTCGCGCGCGCCCCATGCACGGCTCGCCGCCTTGCGCGCCGCCTCGGCGTCGGCGTCGGCGTCGGGATCGGCGTCGGCGTCGACCTCGTCGAGCGCCTCGACGTCGGTGACGCCGCCGCCGCCCCCCTCGGCGGTGGTGGCGTGCACGTGCGGCGCGACCGCCGCGCCCGTCTCGCCCACCGAGCGCAGCGGCACCCCGCCGCCGCCGCCGCCGCCGCCTCCGCCGCCGCCGCCGCCGCCGCCGTGCTGCGAGAGGACCGTCTGCAGCACGCGCGGCAGCGCCGACTCGAGGATGATGCGCGGGTGGCGCGGGTGCACCTGCCGCAGCACCGCGAGCAGACGCTGCGGCACCCCCACCGCCAGCGACGAGAACTGCAGCACCGGCCGCTCCGACTCGCCGACGCGGCGGCCGCTCAGCGCGTTGCGGTGGGTGTGCATCTCGAGGCGGAAGCGGTGGCCCGCGCCGTACGCCGCCGAGAAGTCGAGCACGAGGCGCGAGATGCGGTGGAGCGCGATCCGCTTGAGCAGCCGGGGGCCGCGCGGGCAGAGCAGCCACGGCTCGCACACGTTGCACATCGTGCCGCGCGCCTTGACGAGGAGGTAGACGGCGCGGTTGGAGAGGAGCAGCAGCACGTGGCGCCGCTTGGGCACCTCCTGCTGCACCCACGCCGACTCGATCGCGCGCTCGCCGTCGAGCTCGAAGATGCAGTCGTCCTTGAGGCTCCGCTCGACGGCGGCCTGGTAGAGCATCTGCTCGGTCTGCGCGGCGAGCGCCTTCATCACCGCCGGGTTGACCGCGACCTGCCAGCGCGCCTCGAGCCGCGCCGTGAGCGAGAAGAGGTCGAAGCGGCGCTCCTCGTCGAGCACGCAGAAGAGCGCGAGCGTCGACTTGACCGCGCCGACCATCTCGTGCCGCAGCTGCGCCGCGCGCGCCGCGTCGGCCGCCGCCGAGCGCGCGTGCGCCAGCCGCTTCCCCTTGGCGATCGGCGCGCCCGGCTCGGCGTCCCACGCCTCGGCGCCCATGTACGAGAGGCCGCTCTCCATCCGCTGCACCATCGCGTCGTACACGACGAAGGTCACGAGCGCCTCGAGCACGTTGGGCAGCGCCTCGCCCTCGGCCGCCGACGCGCCGCCGCCGTCGCCGCTCGTGGCCGGCGGCGGCGGCGGCGCGTCGTCGTCGGGCATGAGCGGCGGCCCGCTCGACGGCAGGATGCGCCGCAGGCAGAGCTCCTTGGCGGCGGTGTCGATGTCGTCGCCCTGCGAGAAGCGCATCTTGAGCAGCGACTGCAGCATCGCGCCGTACAGGCTCGCGCAGTGGCGCGTCAGCACGAGCAGCCGCTCCATGTCGCGCACGTCCGACGGGCGGCGCGGGCAGATCCGCGCGAGCGCCGCCGGCGTCAGCCGGCCGTTGGCGGCGTGGTAGGTCTGCAGCTGCTCCTGCAGGCTCTCGGCGAGCGGCACGACCAGCTTGGGCACGAGCAGCGAGAGCATCTCGAGCAGCTGCAGCAGCGCGCCCGGCGGCATCTCCGCCTCCGAGATCGTCTCGTCGACGCGGAGCAGCTCGTCCCAAAACTGCACAAACGTCAGCGCCGCGACGGAGCGGCGGCGCGGGCCGAAGGCGCCGACGCCCGCCGCGAGGATGAGCGCCTCGCGCCGGTAGGCCGGCTGGCGGATGCGCTCGAAGAAGTGGGCGGTCGTCTCGGCGGAGCCGTAGCGCGAGCACGCGACCATCACGCGGAAGGCGCACGCCACCGTCGCCTCGGCGCGCCGCTGCCGGTGGAGGTGCTCGAGCCGCGCCTCGCTGTGAGGCGCGCCCGCCGCCGCGTCGAGCGCCGCCTCGCGCGACGCCTGCCGCCGCCCCGCGCGCGCGAGGCCGCCCGTCGCGCTAGTGGCGCCGTCGTCGGCGGCGCCGTGGAGCCGCTCGGTGTAGAGCGACGCGAGGCCGAGCTCGTGCAGGCCGCTCGTCGTCGGCAGCTCGAGCGTGTCGTCGTCGCCGGCGATGAGCATCAGCTCGAGGCGCTCCTCCTCCTCCGCCACCCACTGCAGCACCCTCGGCAGCTGCAGGTGCTGCTCCTGCACGTTGGACGGCAGCCCGCCCAGGTCGCGCGCGCCGCCGCCCTCGTCGTCGGCGCCGCCCTCGTCCTCCTCCTCCTCGGCGTGCTGCAGCTGCTGCAGCTCCTGGTACTCGGCGAGCTGCGCGCTGAGCTGCTGCAGCACCAGCTCGAGCCCGCCCTGCCGCAGGAAGGTCACGTGGTGCTGGATGCGCTGCTTGCGCTGCGCGTCGGTCGCGCCCGAGAGGTCGAGCTGCTCGAGCTCGTGCCACTTCTCGTCGCCGCCGCCGCCGCCGCCGCCGCCGCCGCCGCCGCCCTCGAAGCCGCCCTGGCCCTCGTCGTCGCGCTGGTTGTACGCGGCGCCGCGCCCCTCGAGCAGCTCGGCGATGCGCAGCAGGATGCGCCCCTTGAGCGCGCCGTCGACGCGCAGCTGCGGCAGGCAGTAGAGCAGCGGGCCGACGCTCGAGCCGAGCGCCGAGAGCTCGAGGCGCAGCGGGCGGCGCGCGTCGCCCAGCTGCTCCTCGTTGAGCATCACGCGCAGCATCGAGTCGGTCGCCTCGCGCATCTGCAGCATCGAGACCGCCTCCGGCCAGACGGGCGGCTGCTCGCCGTCGGCGTGGTCGGCGCCGGGGCCGCCGCGCGCCGGCCCCGAGCACGCGACCAGAAAGTCGACGATCGCCTCGGAGAGGAGCGTCTTCTGCTTCGACTCCTTGGAGCCCGACGCGATGTTGCGGCCGCTGTTCTCGACGAGGAGCGAGAGCGCGAGCAGCACGACGTCCGAGTGCTCGCGCCGGAAGTTGGCGCCCTCGGTGCGCTGCACGAGGCCGCCCGCCATCGCGCTGCGCCCCTCGACGATCTCGGGCTGCTGCGCGAGGCGGCCCAGCGTGCGGAAGACGTGCATGAGCTTCTCCTCGGAGCGGCCCTGGAACGACTGCCCCGTCTCGTACGTGTGGCGCGCGAAGCGGACGAGGTGCTCGACCTCCTGGTGCTGCAGGTTGGCGAGCGGCAGCACCGAGATGCACTCGATGGCGAGGAGCACGAGCGCCTCGTCCGGGTTCTCGAGCAGCTGCAGCAGCAGCATGTCGCGCCCCTCCTCGTCGAGCCGGTTGGAGACCTCGACCGCCGGCTGGTCGGCGCCCGCCTCGGCGGGCATCGAGCCCCGGCCGTTCTCGAGGTTGCCGTCCTCGTCGCGCCACGACGGCATGACGCCCTCGGCGTGGTACATGGCGCGGCGCGAGTAGGCGGTCATCACGCGCACGAGCGCGCGCAGCATCGCGAGCACGTCGGGGTCGGTGACCGACGTCACGTCGCGCACCTCGGGCCGCTCCTCGTCGTCGCGCGTCGGCGCGATCGCGCGCGCCGAGACGGCCGAGTCGAGCATCATCGCCTGGCGCGAGCGGAAGGCGTCCTCCGCCTGCCACGCGTAGGCGCGCGCGCAGATCCGGCCGAGCATCGGCGCCTTGATCAGCTTGAGCAGCGGGTCGACGCCCGAGAGCAGCTCCGAGACGACGCGGAGCGTCTCGGGCGGCGCGCGCTGCACGATGTGCGCGAGCAGCTCGAGGCCCGCCGAGAGCAGCACGGCGTCGGCGCGCTCGGTCAGCGTGAGCATCGGCAGCACCATGTGGACGATGCCCGCCGTCGCGAGCCCCGAGGCGCCGCCCTCGACGCGCACCTGCAGCAGCACGCGCCGCGCCTCGGCCGAGTGGGCGCACAGCGCGTCGGCGACGCGGATGAGCTGCGCGACGCGCGACGTCTTCCCGCGCGACCACTCGGTGCGCACGCCCTTCTTCATCTCGTCGTGCAGCTCCTCGACGACACTCGTCGCGACGCCCGCCAGCACGAGCATCGCCGCCGCCTGCGGCACGTGCCGCGCGAGCCCCTCGGTGACGCGCCACACGCAGAGCTGCCGCTGCGGCGACCACGTGCCGAAGCGCAGCTGGCGGTGCGCCGAGGCGTGGCGCGTCTCGAGGTACTCGAACCACTGCGTGAGCATCCGCGTCGCCTGCGCGTCGTGCAGCAGCCCCGCCATGCTGCCCGCCGCCAGCGCGTCGGCGCGGCGCTCCTTGGTGCGCGGGAACTGCGACTCGAGCAGCGCGAGCTTGGCGATCAGGTCGAGCAGCGCCACCGGCGCCGTCGGCCCCTCGTTGCGCGCCCAGCTGACGAGCTGCGGGCAGAGGTTGCCCAGCCCGAGGCCGAAGAGCGGGTGGAGGTCGACGAGGCGCACCAGCACGCGCAGCAGCGCCAGCCGCGTCCACTTGGGGCAGTGCTCGGCGAGCAGCAGCGGCAGCAGCACCGCGAGCGTCTCGCCCGCGATGAGCGCCTCGTTCTCGTCGGCGGCGCCGAGCATGTCGCCCAGCTGGCCGATGGCGCGCCCCGCGAGCATGTCGCCCGTCCGCTGGTCGCCCGACAGCGCCGTGCACGTCGCGAGCACGCGCAGCGCCAGCTGCGCCGTCGAGAGCCGCTCCGCCTGCTCGGCGCCTCCGAAGACGCCGCCGCCGCCGCCGCCGCCGCCGCCGCTCTCGGCGCTCTTCGCGGTGCCGAACGCGGTGCGCGCCGAGCGCTCGTACAGCAGCAGCAGCTGCTGCATCACCTGCTCGATGACGTCCTCCGGCTCGAGCTTGACGCTCTGCACCGGCGGCCGCTTGCCGCCCTCGTCGTCGTCGTCGTCGTCGCCGTCGCCGTCGCCGTCGCCGTCGCCG
>Ga0115006_10003712_pt1 | contig 10476 bp, 5 predicted proteins | sample ArcOceMetagenome_3_FD_88943 | JGI IMG/M metagenome (GOLD analysis project Ga0115006, IMG submission 88943) | Marine eukaryotic phytoplankton communities from Arctic Ocean - Arctic Ocean- Svalbard ARC20M Metagenome | ecosystem: Environmental > Aquatic > Marine > Oceanic | place: Arctic Ocean...
CAGCGCGCGCCACCAGTACGTACGTACGAGATCGTACATACAAACCGGGACTAAATTCGGGATCATCAGAACTAAAAAAACACAAAACGGAAGATGCGTCGTCGTGTCTCATGCACCGGCACTCGATAATGGTGCAACTACATGTACCTATCTCATAATATATTATATTATGTAGACTATTATATTATAATAGCGATCTAATCTCTTGATTCCTACAAATACAAGCAAAGAGCGAGGTTTTCAATCAATCAATATGTCAAATCCAAACCCTTCTTTTATGGCAGGTCACGCCGCAGGATGTACGTGCAGACGGCTCCCTACATGTACACTCCGTCCACTTCGCCCAAGCGACCTGTTGAGACCACCATCGGAGTGGTTAGTCATCTTTTCGGATGCAGACTTCACCAAGGATCCAACACGTATCTTTGTCGACCTCGAGGTCCTCCTTGCCTTCGTTATGGACTTAGCCGGCAAATTGGAGACACTGTCATTGTCGGATGCCTCGCGCAGACACTTATCTAGGTCATCCTCAATGTAGGCGAAGGACGGTCGGAGGAAAAGGTCTTGATGCCAGCACTTGTTGATGAGATCTTGCAAAACTTGTGGCCAATAGAAGTGAACACCAAAGCTGCATATTTCCGGCCGTCCTCCTCTTTCGACAACAAATGAGCGATGATTCGTTACTGTGAAGCCATCAAAGGGCTTCTCCAAAGCGGACAGTTCCCAGAGGAGGATGCCAAACGAATATGCATCAACACTGAGATTATAAGGGCGGACGGCGGCAACCTCAGGGGCCATGTACCTACGGCTCCCGGTATTGCCCGTAAGCCGATATGTACCGTCCGCTAATCGGCGATGCGGCTTGAGTTCCTTTGCGAGGCCGAAATCGAACAACTTCAGAACTCCATCTTTGGTGAAGCCAATGTTCTCCGGTTTCTGTAAGTGCAACAAATGGAAATAATAATGGATGGAGTGCATGAGGTAAGAACGGGGTGCACTCCAAGAAAAATGATACAGTAGACTTTCAAGCACAGGAAACTTACCAAATCTCTAAAGGCTACGTTGTGTTCGTGTAGATATCGAACAGCATCGGCAAGGCTTCGAGCGATCTGAAGTCGTTCAAGGAGGGCGGCTCGGCGGATCTTACCGCGAGGATCATGAGTGGCGCGGAACATGAGTCCTGAATACTTAGCCTGGCTTTCCTTCCACTCCGACATCTTGTGATCAAGGGTGTTGTACAACCGATCGAGGACAAGGAAGAAGCCATGATCTTTGCCATTGGCAACATTATCTTCAACCGGGCCCTCTGTTACGCCAAGAAGACGAATAATATTAGGATGTTTCAAGGCAGAAAGCAAGCTAGCTTCGATGACGAGATCTGCCGCGCCTCTGGCGAATTTCTTCCGGTCTGCCATCACACTCCGCCGGAGGTATTTCACCACAACACATCTATGTCCTTGAGCGCTGCTATTCGAGTCGTTGTCAATGTCCTCGTCGCCGCTACTTCCCGTGTCTTCGCTGGAATGAAGCGCTGGGGTATCTCGAAGCAGCCGTGCCTCATGTACCTCCGAGAACCCCCCACGTCCAAGCATTCTCCCAATGAGCACATCAACCGGAGAAAATTCGGTAGTTTCGATGGCCGCGTGAGCTTCGTCGCCCACGCCAACGATTCGCTGCCGAACGATTTGAGAGTCATGGGCCATCTTCTCCAGCACTCGTCGAGCCGACCGCCCGGCGTTCGAGGCGTAATTTGGGCAAACGCGGCCATAGGCCTCGCAGGCCCAGGGTTCTAAGCATACGCTGGAGCTGTGCTGGCGGATGTGCCCTGGGGTCGGTCTGGGCGGTGTCATTATGTGAAGCGGCGGTGCTGACGGAGACGTGAAGGGAATGGAAATTGGCCCCTCCATAATATGATATGGCGGTGTTCGAAACGGTTGAGAAGGATTTTACGATTAGGATGGCGATCTTTGCAGTTGTGCGTATCTATCGATGGATAATAATACTTGCGGATATCTTGTGAGCCTTCCACTCCACTGGTCTTATAACATCATTCGGTTACTTCGGAGTGTCATGAGATGTTCTACAAGGTGCGGTTCTTTGTTTATGCCGTCCATCATGTTGATGGCCAACGCGCCAAGATGCTTCTCATCTTGCCATCGTATCTTGCTTGCTTGACACCTCGGCCTGCAGCAGAGCAGGCCTTTCGATTTCGCCGTGACGTTTTCGGTTGAAGCTGCAAAGCTGCTTTCTGTTATGTTAATGTTGTAGAAGGTACCAATCTCCTGCAGAAAGGGAAGGATTGGGTTATGAGCCGGTACCCGCCAACAGCCGCAGATTTTCAGGCTCATCATTCATGCCGAGATGCCGAGCGATGCCACAACCACAACATATTATACAATCAGATGAGAACACACGCAGTGGCTTGCCTCATGACGTCTCTTCTCGCTACGAGCATGAGGACGACTGCTGCCTTTGCTACCGGTATTGTCGACACTCATGCATGTAGGTCAGCGCTGTTGTCCCGTCACTTTATGCTTATCATATCCCATCAGCAATGTTATCGGCAGTACCAAGGGGGGTCATCGGCAAGGAATCGATTTGCTCGGTTCCGACGAAGACGTTCTGGGTTGCAATTGGCATTAGCAGAGGCCGGTGCCGATACATGTGCTGCTCAGTTGATTGCCAAGGACTGCATGAAGCTACTCTCTCGAAAAGGAAAGACTTGGGACCGACTGGGAGATATTGTCGACTTGGCTATCTCTTCATCGAAGAAAGAATCGAATCCAAAGTCCAGAATTGCAGACGTAGGATGTGACCATGGCCTGCTTTCGATAGCACTTGCAGCTAGTGGAAAGTATGAACAAGTGATCGGTGTTGATGTATCGGAACAAGCTCTCGAGAATGGAGCTAGAAAATTTCATAGAAAAGTGTTGGAGGCACTGGCGAGAGATATTGATTCGTCAGACACTGACCTTCCAGTGGAATTTCGAGCTGGGGATGGGCTATCCGTCATCGATGACGGAGAGACTGACTCTGTGGCAATCGCTGGAATGGGGGTGAACACAATGGTGAAAATATTGAATGAAAAGGATTTGGAGAGGGTCGGGACATCGACCCTTTTTCTGCAACCAACCAATACAAAGCCTTCCAATTTAATAAAACTTTATGATCATCTGCAAGATGGGGGGTGGACGCCACAACAAGAATTGCTGAAGTACATATCTCGCCGTTGGTATTTTTCCATTTCATTTGAAAGAGACGTCGGTGCTAATCGTAAATCTGCGTTGCCAGGAGATAAATTGGGACGAGAGGATGATGACTTGATGCATCGCGAGTTTATGCGATACGTTGACCATCACCGACAATGGTTAGAGCGTGATTTGAGAGCAAAAGGAGGACTCAGCGAGGAGGAATCTCGTTGGTTCGACGTTTACGGTAGCCCGGCACAATAATCAATTGCTTCGTAGTAGGTAACTCTACTAGTTACAGTAAAACTTTACAATTAGGTTCACTTATTTGCGTACCCTTCTTGTAGCCGTTACAACTTATTGTACAATTTCACTTCCACAAATTACCGGATTCAATGTTTCCTTTGATCAACATTTCCTTCCCCCTTTTCTTCTTTCCATTCTTTCCATTTTTCCGTCGTCGGGCAGCAGCACCACCTCTGAACTCATAATTCTCATCATCGTCGCCACCACCATTGAGCTCATTTTTGGCAACCGTGTATTCGAGTTTGCTACCCATAATGCCTCTAGCAATGGGAAGCTGCCAGCCATAGGCAAAGACAGTTGACGTGCCTTTTCTTCCCGCACGAGCTGTTCGACCCACGCGCCTCACATATTCTGCCGGATCCTTTGGAAAATCAAAGAGGACGACGTGGTCAACCGGCGCTGCATCGAAATCAACACCTCTGGCGGCCCTATCAGTACAAACAAGAATCTGCTCAACGCCATCGTTATCGGCCTGTCTTCCGCCCCTGCCACCACGACGGCCATCACCTCGCCTATCATTCTCTTTTCTGCCGTGTCCGTGAGCAAACAATTGAAGATTACGATTCCTTGCCTCCGATTTCATGGCATTGTGGTAGGATTGGACTTCCCGCAGTCTGCCCCTTCGATCCTTTCGGTTCAGCAGATTTTCCACTTTTCGACATGTCTCCACCGTATTACAAAAGACCAAAGTTCTCTGGCATCTGTTCTGATTCAATGCCTTGAGCAGTTGCTGAGCCTTCAAGTCAAAGCACATATCGAGATCTCGATTCGATGAGGAGGGGACAGATACATCGACGAGATGTTCCTTAACTGTTGATGCCACACGATGCAGTCCGGGTCCAGCAATCTTTTGGGCCCCAGGAAATTCTCGATTGACCGTCTCCACAATATCATCGGGCAGTGTCGCCGTTACAAACACAAACTGCGTCTTATCGACAGGCGCCGCGGCGCCCACCGTGCGGAGCTGCGGGCCAAAGGTGTCATCAATCAGGAGGATGTCGACCTCATCCAGTACAATGGCCTGCAAATTGGTCAAGTCCAATCCAGAATTCTTGGTCCGCAAAATAGTTGCCACTCGTCCCGGCGTCGATACCAGAACATCGACGCGTTGATTCTGCAACGTTCGGATCTGTTCTCGAATGCTGGTGGAATACTTTCCCGTGGCCGTTGTTACAAAGGTCCGGAAGGGAACAGACTGCGATAACTTGCCGCAAACTTCTCGAACCTGGTCGGCCAGTTCTGCCGTGGGTGTCAATATGAGGACCTTTGGTGAACCATTCATGTTAGGACTGCCCTTCTCGGCTTTGTTCGATGCCCTCATCCTTTGAATCAGAGGCAACAAATATGCCAACGTTTTCCCTGAACCTGTCTGATCGGCCACAATGGCCGCCTTTCCCTGCAGCAGCACGGGCCAAGCCAGGGCCTGAATTCGTGATGGTTGCGTTATGCCGGCACCATCGCACAGCCTCTGGAAGGTTTCATTGTCGCCATCGTCCGATTCCGGCATTACAAATAATGGGTCCGTCAACGACTTGCGACTAAAGAATGTGGTTTTGGGGTCAGACTCTGGAGACACAGCATTGCGATTTCCACCAAAGGTCGACGAGGGTTCGTCGTCGTATGTTAAATAATAACCGTCCTCGGTGTCATCTTCACCTTCATCCTCGCCATCATCATCTTCGTCATCTCCGTAGTAGCTCTCCTCCCAACCATCATCCTCATAGTCTCCAAAGGGATCACTATCGGAGTAATCGCCCCCACCTGTCCTTCTGGCGAGGAGAGTGCATTTTGACACATGTTTTGATGGAATGTGTTGAGATATTGTCAATGCCTGAAAGGCAGTAGATGAGAGAGGCAGGGCGAGGAATAGAAGGCAGCAGAGGGCAGCGCCAAGTGGCTCTGACCGTGATATTCTCGTCTTCATCTTGCGATCGCGATGGGGAAATGAAAATGAACGGTGTTGGCTGAGCAAAGAAAAGCCCGTCGACGGCCAGGCCATCGGCATCACCAGTCGATCGACGCGCCGCCGACGGACCCCGCTACCCCCGCCCTTCGGCCAACCACGTTCCATCCAAAAGCAACACAAAAGGGCACACGATATGCACTCAATCTCAGACGGGAGGATATCCTTGTTGTCAATGAACGGTGTAGCGGCCGGGGGCGGTCCTGCGTGTTCCGCGGCGGCCGCCTTGCGATCGAAGAGAAATGCCGCGGCCGCCGCCGATCGTACCGATCATTATTACGACCCATCAGAACCCAAGCACTGCCGGCACTGCTCGAGTCCCTCCCTCGTCGTGGATTGGGCCCAGGGCGATCGCGTCTGCACCACCTGTGGCGTCGTTGACGAGGAGCACATCCGCTACGACGGGCCAGAATGGAGGGACTACGCCAACGAGGACGACAACGGTGCCATGTTCTCGGCGGCCGCCCGGACGGGATTGGTCCCGACCGACGAGACCAAGTACCTCGGCGGTCTGCAGCCCACCATGCTGTCGCGGAATCCGTACGGCGGATCGTACGGCCCAGGCCGATCTGCCAACGGCGAGACGGCCACGACGGAGTCCAGGATACGGCGCAAACTACACTCGACGAACCGAAAATTGGAGAAGCTTATGCAGGAAAAGCACCGAGAGCAGATGGAGGAGGCACGATTGGCACGGCGAGTGATGGCCCGGCGGAGGAGGGAGGCGTCGCAGGCTCGAAGAATGGCGGCGGCGGCGGCGGAAGCTGCTGGGTTGGAGGATGATTTCGGCGGCGCTGCTGCATCTTCCTCAGGGGCCAATCCAGCCACCGTTTCGTCAATGTCCGAACTTTCATATTCCCTCGATGATGACCTAGCAGCCATTGGACGGGAGCATCTCGAGCTGGCCCAGCAAGAGGAAGATGCGGCTCGGATTGATGGAGCGGCCATCCAAGCAGATAAGTGGTCACTTGATAGGGCCATCCTCCTTCATGGAACCCATGACGAGCAACGGCCCGAGGATACCTCCTTCCACCACCCAGTCATGGGCCAGTATCAGCATCGCGACATTGAGGAAGAGCGGAAGCAGCTCGACAAGAAACTCGATGCGAATCAGAGGGCTGCGTCTGTTGATTTATACCGTGCATCGCGGATTCTCCTCTTCGCGGCAAGAGAATTGGAGCTGCCCGACCGGGCCGTCAACGAGGCCACTGCCATACTGTGCAAGTACGCGGCCGCAAAGGATGGATTCAAGGGGGTGCGAGGCATATCGAGTCGGTCTTCTGCTACAGTTGGCGCCAACAAAGACGACCCGAAATCCTCTGCGTCGAAGAAACGTTTGGCCAAGCAAAGGGACCGAAATAAGGCTCAGCAAATGACTGCTCTATCATCCGCGTTTATTTATCTGTCTGCCAAGAAGTTAGGTCATGGTCGATCATTGAAGGATGTTTGTTCCAGCTTTCTACCGGAGCATGATCTTTATGGCGCCAACCATAATGACAAAGCTTCTGTCTTATATGCGAGTGGCGAGAGCGTAATTAAGCCGAAGCACTGTTCTCGTGCAATGACGGAGATCAAGATCCTTTTCCCTGAATATGTGAGATCGGTGGCGGCTTGTCAAGCGACAAATAATGTGTCTGCTACCGCCGGCGGTGCCGCAAATTCCAACTCCGTAGCATCTGAGTCCTCTACGGCAGCATCTTTATCGACGGTGTTTGGCCATCGGAGTGAATCTGAAATCAATAACTTGGTGGAAGGGACACGTCATAAACTCAATCTGCCTCCAGCGGCTATAACAGCGATTCGAAGATTGTCAGTCCACTGCTTCAAGGAACAAGTGCAAATGGGACACGGCAGTTCGACGAAGCCAGCAACTTTGTGTGCCGCGATGACCCATCTGGCATGCCTCGCTGGATCTAGTATGCAAAATTTAGCAGGACAAGCTCTTGCCCCGGCCGAGGAACCGCAGCCGAAACGGAAGCATGTCCGTGCGACGCGTGAGGTTGTGCGGCCGGCAAAGAAGCAAAGGTTGAAGATTTCGGATGAACCAACCGATGTAATTCAAGCCCAAAACGACACCAAAAAGACACCCTCTTCGGCATTATCTGCCAACGAGAAAGAACCAAAGCCAAAGAAGTCAATGAAATTTGATATGATGTCTCATGACGCCATTGAAATGGATGGTGAAGTATTGACCGAGACAGAACAAGAGACCATCAAGGTTTGGGATATGTGGTACAGTCAGAAGAGTTGGGGACGCGACATTCGAGCAATTGCAGAGTCGTATTCAGCATCGCAAGCTGCAGTGACGGACTATTACAAGAAGCACGTACACTATCAGCGAAAGCAATTGCTGGAGCTCCTTCAAGCCGATAGCATATCGGACTCGACGGAAACAACGCTCTTGCTCAAACGCATTGCGGCAGCAGCTCATCTCATATAACTATAAAGGTATTGTTGTTGAATTTAGAATAGTGATTTTGCGATTTCAGAGATCTAAATGCTGTTTGCTGCAGCGTCACAACGTTGCTGAATCTCGAGCGAATTGCAGAGGCCGCGCACGTGCATGATCTTGTTGATGTCTCGGGCGACGACAGCTTCTTCTAGCGCCTTCTTCCACATCTTTGCCTCGCAGAATAGATCAAACCGATCATCGGCCGGAACTCTCTCTATGTAGCGAGTAATCTCCGCTAGTGGTTGATTTCCAGCAATGGCGGCCAGAGCAAAAGGCTTGAGGCCTATGGGATTCTTTTGGCGCGAGTCGGCAAGATTCCGAAGGTTTGCCCACTGCCCGCTTTGGCTGAAGGCTCGTACCTTGATATGCCACAACCGTTTCTCTGGAACTTTGTACCTCTTGGCAAGCCGTTCCGCATCCGCAAACAGTTTGTGGGCCTCCCGAGGTTTGGTGCCGGCGTATCGAATTACGGACGAGATTGTGTTGGTAATAGAAGAGCTCTCAGGTGCTACGTCGTACGAGTTGTAATTGTTCCTCAAACGTTCCTGCTCTGACAATAAATCCGCGTATTCATCCGCCGACGCCTTTTGGAACATGCTCTCTTTGCCAAGTCCGTATACACGAGACGCTTCCTTTACCATGGCAATGCGTTCGCGAGTGCTGGCAGTATCAAGGGCAAGCTTTGCCAGTGCCGTTCCACCGCTAATAAACTTCTCCTTGCGCAGATAAAGATTCATCTGATACTTGGTGTCCTGGTTACTGGCGAGATAAATCATGTACATGTTGACTGCCTCGGCTGGAAACTTGGTTACCAAATTTTGATTGAATGTGGACATGGCTTGCTTTGGATCATTTGTCGAATTTTTGCAATGCTTTTGGTATTCAACCAAACACAAAAATAGGAGGTCGGTATCCTTGGCAGCGACTGCAACCGATGCGGCATCTGCAAATAAACGAATGGACAGGAGAGCCGGGACTTTATCAGCAGTACTGCTTTCTTGCATAAGAAGCAACTTTGCAACACCGCTTCGGCCGGCACGGTCCGCCGCAAGGGCAACACTGGCGTACGCTCCACGATTGTGCGCCGGAGGTACAGTGCCTCCCTCGGCGCCACCCATATCCGAAGGCACTTCGTTAAGAATTCTTATAGCAGCCTCTGCCGTTTCATGATCTGTTCGGCCCTTGCTGCTTTCCGAGTTTACAAATGCCGCAGCTCGTGATGCCCTTGCGAAGGCCTGTACCGACTCATCCAGCTGGAGGTATGCGCAAATAGAGGTGGCCAAGGCCGGCCGTTTCATGGCAATGAGACGAGCAATGATGCCTGTCGGAGTGATGGCATCGTATTGTGACGAAGTCAGCATTAAACCAACCTTTGAATCTCGAAGTGCATTCATGACTCGTATCTTTCTCGCCGAAGCAACAAAAGTAGCTGCCTCTGTTGTTGGTCGAATGTTTGATTCGGCCGAAGAACCAGCCAGAGGACCACCCAGCACAGCATCTCCATCTTTGTAAGAGAAATGCATTCCGTAGGATGCAGCTCGTAAAAGTCTCTTTTGCGTTTTGACGTCAAACTCCCTCGTTGCTGCCTCTGTACAGGTCACGATGGCCTCTGCTAGCATCCCGGTCTTGGTGATGGCTCGGGCGGCCTCATCGGACGAGGGCGAGCCCTTCTCAAAGTCATCGGACGCATCCAAAAGCATTGCGCTGGGTTCGATTGAACCGATGCGGAACAGTTCCGCAGTCGCCGGTGGAACGCGCTGTATCATTTCCATTCTGTTATTGGTAACAACGCGGCAGCAGTCAATCTCGGGAATGATATGCAAATTCTCCTCGCCGTCGTACGGGAATCTCAGCCAGTCACCGTAGGGACCGACCATCAGTACACCGAGATTCTTCCAATGTAGAACAACGCTGTCTTCGCCGCACCAATGCATGTCCTTGGGAGGTGCCGATGATCCCTCCGAGGTATCAAAATCCAGTACCTTTGTCTCGAACGTTGTGGAGATGACCGTCAGTAAAGAATTCTGAGTAAAGCACGCCAAGAACCGACCGTTCGGAGCAAAGGACATGCCCACAATGGGCGACTGCATCCTGGCCCGGCAATCCACATCGGTAATCTCACCGGTGGTGCTGTCCACAATTAGGACGGAATTATCCGACGTGGAAAGGAACAGTTCCGGATGTCCGGTCGTGGTATGCTTGCCGGGCAACACCGCAAGGGCACAGTAGGAGCAGTAATTCTTCTGCGCGTGGGCCGCAGTTGGTAGTGGCGTCACGATGGCCCAATGTGGAGGCAACACCCCCGCCCGGGCCGAACCGAACATATCGCCCACCTCCACACTGTCGACACTTCCCGCGGCTGTTATGATTAGGTCCGGCGGGCCACTGCCCCCGCTTCCGCCGCCACTGCCGTGTCCCTCGGGATTGATCCTCCTCGAGGCAATGTGGGCTCCGTCGGCGTAGGCCGCATCGTCGTGCTCGTCGAGCAGCTCGACAATCGCCGTCGACATGGCGGTGGACAGAACGGCGACTCCGTCCCCGTACACCGCGGCCTCCATCAGCTCGAC
>Ga0115006_10003714_pt1 | contig 10473 bp, 4 predicted proteins | sample ArcOceMetagenome_3_FD_88943 | JGI IMG/M metagenome (GOLD analysis project Ga0115006, IMG submission 88943) | Marine eukaryotic phytoplankton communities from Arctic Ocean - Arctic Ocean- Svalbard ARC20M Metagenome | ecosystem: Environmental > Aquatic > Marine > Oceanic | place: Arctic Ocean...
CGGCCGAAGATGGTGGTGTGCTGTTGCGTTGATAACCATCATTATGTACATTAATTAATTAATCTCTCGGACCATACCAAAGATTCTTTCTAAACACGTTTATTTATGTACACGTATGCTGCAATTATCCCTCCGCTCCCGAGCTCCAATTGACAATGGTGGTTGTTGAGGCCACGGCAAAGGCGATTATTCCAATGCAAACGACGCTGTAGTTCATCATTCGAGAAGAGAAAGATATATCCTTGGCAAGAATGTTGTGCATCAGATTTGGACATATTAAGGCGACCGGAACGCCGATGGCCGAGCCAAGAATACTGGCCACGTTGCCAAGATAATCCTGAGCAAAGTAGGCAACGAAACCAAGGCAGCAAACCAAGAACGACGCCTTGGCATTCCTTCGAAATATTGCAGCGTCGTAGTCATGGTTTGTTGTTCCAGCCTTGACATCTATTTGGAGAGTGACCTCGAGTGCCGGGAAAATCTGAAGCGGAAACGTGAAGAAAACAGCAATGGAATAGGCAATTTGCACTGTTGTTGCCAAAGCACCAGGTGGGAGCGATGCCGTCATCGCCGTCTTGAGGTTTTCACCGAATGCCGCCCAGCATGTCGTTGCGAAGAAGCAGTAAACTGCTACGATGCACCACATGACGCGCCTGTTGAGCGCGGGAAACTTGGCCTTGTCCTCTGGAGTAAATACAGCTTCTTGGAGGGGAACTACCAACGTCATGGCTCCCTCAAACATATAGAATGCAGTGCCAATAAACATGAACCACGTTTCATGGTTGATAGGAGGTAACTGTGATATTTCCTTCACCAGACTGCTATTGCCATAATCTCGAAAGAGCGCAATGCTAAGACACGATGCGAGACCAAAGAAGATGAGGAGAGACGCCAGGATATTGATCGGGGTTAGCCGTCGAATGTCCCGTATCCAAGTGAAGGGAATCTCTGCAAATATCATGGCGATCAAAAAGGCTTCCTGCGACACGGTCTTGCCCGTCAACGAACGAGTGACAGCCACCAAGTTTTCTGGAACAAATATGAAATATGTGAGGCAGACACCGAGCTGAAGGACAGCAATGCCGGCCGATACAAATACGGCATACTTTCCAAAGGCCCTCTTGGCCAGTTCGGGATACGTCAACATAGTCCCACCAGCCGAGGGCATGTGCGGATCCACAGGTCTCCCGGGTGCTGCTGCCTCCGGTGCCGATGTCCCACCCATGGCACCATAATTGCTCTCCGTATCTTTCAAGAGGGCCTTTATCTCCTCCACTCGTTCAATCTTGCGCTTCTCAATTCGATAACAGTCCAACAGTCTGCCCGCACTGTACAGGTAGGTGGCAGTGGAGAAAATCAGGGCGGGAATAGCGACACCCCAGCCGGCCATCTTGAAGCCACGGGGCAGAAACAGAATTGCTGGGCCAATCGTACCCTTGATGATGCCAAAGGTAGCAGCACCGAGCGATCCGCCCTCGACTGTATCCACCACCTCATATTCCTCTTCGCCTTCTCCCACTTCGCCTTTGGCAAATTCCTTTGGCTTCTCAAATATGCTCATCAAATCCCCTCCGCTTTCGTACGCTGGCCGTACGCCTGCCACACGCCGCCGGGTAAGCGTCATCAGATGGATGGTGCCGCCCTCGTCGACCCGCTCGTCGCTGGCCAGCGTCCCGACCGAATGCATCCGGGCCGACTCCAGCGTCGTGTCCGATAAAAGGGTGCCGACCGCCTCGCGCACGCGCGTGGTCCTTCGGCGGGCCCGGTCCAAGCCGAGGTAGGCGGCCGCATCCCTGAGACGGGAGGGATCATCGCCATCGACATACGTGCTTGCCACCGGGGTTGGCTTGGGTACGGCTGGTTGCGACATGGTGGTGATGTAACGATGTATCTGACTCGAGCAAATAAATAAGCATAAAGAAATAAATGACGACGTACGTGTTGGGTGAAGACATCTGAGGGTGTTTCGGGTTATTCGAGCATCTTTCATTCTCCGTTCGACCTTCGACCCCACCACCGCACCGCACCACCACCCGTGCAGTAGATAGTCTACTACGATACGAGGCAGAACTGGGACAGTGCGCCACAGTTCACTTGGCTCAACATCGCAAGAGTACGCCTCATTTTCTTTCTCCTCCTTGGCAGCACGGCGGCCGTGCTTTCCCACCACCACCCAACCCAACCCAACCCAACCCAAAGCAAACCATGGTGGACCTCAACACTGACCTCGTATTTCAATACATCAAAAGTCTACTCTTTTACGACGCGAAAAATCCCGACCAATCGTCATTCATCGCGCAGGAACACGTTGTTGGGTGGAGGCTGAGTCTTGCCTTCTTTTCGTTTGTCGCATTCCTCACTGGCATGACCATGCTCTTGATGCTGTACATTTGGATAATTAATCGGCAGACGCACGTAAAGAAGACCAAGGGTTCACACGTTGGGTTCAAGCCGCAGGCAGATGGCGCCGACGACGACGAGAGCGTATCCGACGACGACGACGACGACGATTCCACCGGTGGCCCTATTGAGGCCCTGGACGAATTGGGACAGAAGTCGACCGAGGGCATTCGCCGGTCACAGAAATGGAGACGCCTCATGAGCGATGTCAAGCGTTCCAAGGCTTGGGAGTCAATTATGAACTTTGAGGTGGATGAGGACGACGACGTTGAAGAAGAGGCATTGAAGGAGGCGCGAGCAAAACAAGTCAAAGACCGGCGAAAGGACATTGGACCTGCTCGGGCGGATCCGTCGGATCGGCCAACTTACGGAAATCTCGCCGAAATTGCGTCCAAGATCAAGGTTTTCAGCTACTTAGGCCAAGATGCGCTCAAATTATGCCTATCCGAAGCCGAGTATGTTGATCTGGAACCCGGGCAAGAGTTGTTTGAGAGAGGTTCGTTCGATGGGTCGCTCTTCGTCGTTCTGACCGGGGGTGTTAGATGTCTCTTCCACGAGTATCCTTTGGCCGAAGAAGACATCGAAGCCGATACTCCAGATAATGAAAAACTCCTGAGCTTTGAATCCGGTCCAGGTTCTGTCGTTACGCCGCTCTTGGCCATGCTGGAGGCTCTCGTGCAGCACCAAATAATCCAGGCAAATGCAGATGATTTGGATGAGGCGGTACTGCCTCGGCCTCTGTCGATGGCGGACGGTGTGAGTGCGGTTGCAACCAAGAACTCTCGTCTAATTAAGGTTCCGGCTCGGTGCTATTCAATGGTGATGGACTCGTTCCCCGCCGATGTGCATCGCGTTGCTACGACCATAATTCAAAGGGTTCAGCGCGTAACATTGCAGACGCTGGTGAAAACACTTGGTCTTCAGACGGAGCTATTGAAGCGAGGGGTGGCTTTTGAGACGTCAAGTGCTCGGGAAAGTAGAATGTTATCACAAGAATGGTACCGGCTCTCTTCAAGGCTGACTGGCAGTACCGCTGGTACGAATGCACTTGACATATCTGCAATCATACGCGACGCAACGCTTGTTGCAGCTGAAGAACTTGAGTTGCCCATGGCTTCTGCCGCGACTTTGCAGCAGCATTCGACGATTGTGAGCCTAAAGAAAGGCGAGACTCTCATTAAAACTGGCGAGCCGCATCATGCCTTATATTTTATCCTCTTTGGCGAAATGGACGTAGGATCAGAAATTCCGAAGGACGCATTGTCCTCCTCGTTTCAACGATTTACAAAAGTAGGCCCGGGGGCTATTGTCGGTAGACTTGCATGCTTCAGCGGAGATGTTAGCATATTTTCGGCAAAAGCATTCAGCGATGGCGTCAAGTTACTTCGCATAGGAAAAGTGGCATTTGATAAGCTTCTCATTGCGAATCCAAGAGCAATGGTGTCATGCTTTGAGCACATATTGCGTCTTATGAGTCCTTCTGTACACCTTTTGAATTGGGCCAGCCAATGGCAATTCGTTCAGGCAAGTGAGATTGTTGCAAAGAAAGGCGATGCTTGCGACTCGATGATTATGATATTGAACGGTCGTCTTCGGGCAAGCTATCACTCCCAGGGACATTCAATTGAAGAGTTCGGAAGAGGGAAATGCGTCGGCGATATCGCCGGCATTACCAAGAAATCCTGGCCCTGCAAACTGTATGCAATTCGAAATAGCGAGATAGCGACAGTTCCGATCAAGGTTCTCGAGGCCCTTATCCGGACGCATCCCAGTGCCGGACTTCATTTTTCGAGGGTTATTGCATCACAAGTGGCTCGTTCCGATACACAGGCTGGACAGGAGCCTGTGCTTGGGGGCAGAGGAAGTGGACGAAGGAAGGTCACACTTCGAAGAATAACAAGTGGGGGCTCCAGACCAGCCTTCCCATCAATTATGCCAACATATGGGCTGAGCCTGGCGACCATTGCAGTCGTTCCAATGGTATCTGGTATCGATGCCTCCGCATTCTGCGAAGCCATGACATCATCCCTTGGGCGAATCGCCCCTACAAAGCTGCTGACAAAAGAAATTGCCAGAAAACACCTAGGGGAGAAGGTATACAATCACCAAAACGCCGTCCATGAGCTGAAAATGACTAGATTTCTCGCGGAAGTTGAAGAGCGCAACAGGCTTGTCGTCTTTCAGTCTGATGCGAGTTACACTTGGTGGACAAGGACCTGTATTGGCCAAGCTGACGCGATTCTTCTCCTTGTGAGTGCCAACGAAGCCCCTGCGCCGGGGAAAATAGAGCAGTGCCTTGAATGGGCTTATGAAAGCATGCAAGTTCGCATTGAAGTTGTTGTAATTGATGACTCGGATGCGTCCACTTCGGAAGAGGATACGGAAGGCTTAACAAACCCTGAGATCGTAGTGTCTGACGCTCTTGATAATTGGTCAGAGGAGAGGACCTGGATTGCAGGGCACCACCTAGCCAGGTCGCCATTTTCCAAGTACAAAAGGGATATCTTTCGACTATGCCGACGGATGACCGGCTTATCAGTTGGATTAGTCCTCGGTGGCGGGGGTGCGAGAGGTCTTGCTCATCTTGGGGTAATCAAAGCTCTTTTGGAAGCCGGAATTACCGTGGATTTGGTCGGCGGGACATCTCAAGGAGCGTTCATCGGGGCCATTTTTGCAAGATCCCCAGATGATTTCGAGCTTCTCATGGAAAGATCGAGAGAGATGGCAGTGCAAATGGCATCGCCTATCAACAAGATATTGGACCTAACCCTCCCGCTGACGTCAATGTTTTCGGGATACCGCTTCAACCGGCAAATAATGGAGAGTCTTGGGCGTACCACGCGGATTCAGGACCTAGTACTGAAATTCTTTTGCGTATCTACTGACATTCAACGATGTGAATTGATGGTCCATACCAAGGGAATCTTGTGGAAATACGTCCGTGCGTCAATGTCGCTGACAGGTTATCTACCTCCCATCAGCGAGAATGGGTCTCTTTTGGTGGACGGAGGCTATATGTCAGTGATACCCACTGACATTATGAAGGAACAGGCTGGGGCCAGGACGATCATCTCGGTCGACGTGTCTGCCGAATTGCAGAAGAATTACTATGAGTACGGAACTCACTTGTCCGGCTGGTGGCTGCTCGCCAATTCATGGAACCCCTTTACGAAAACAGTCAACGTGCCGTCAATGGGTGACATTCAAGATGCTCTGCGCTGGGTCAGCTCCGATCAACATAGACGACGGATGGAGAGTGTCGCTGATCTACATCTTCGGCCTCCTATACAAGACTTTGGGACCCTCGAATTCGATAAGTTCGACGAGATTGTCGAAAGAGGCTATGCGTATGCGAAACCTCTCGTGGAGGAATTTGTGCGAAAGAATCCATCGCTTGTGACAAACAAAGTGAGTCCAGGGAAAATGAAAGACGACTAAGAGGGTGCGTGTGAAAGCATCTCTGCAGAGCTAACTAAGTAGACAAGCCAATTGAGCCATCATTAGCTGCTTATTATTTACTTTAAGCTGTCACCCACATCTACCAGATCAAATCCGTCACCACCATCTCCTTCGTCGCTGAATACTACGTCATCAAGCTTTCGGGTGACGGAGTCGATGTTTCTCTCGCCTTCGGGCGGGGCGTCACCTACACGAAGCTCGTCATGATAAGTGCCATTCTGACTGTTTTGTCGCATTTGATGTTTTCTTTGACTGCTCGGAATGTGGTGCGCGATCGAAGTCTTACGGAAGAAGCGATGATATCCAAGCCTCCGAACTTTGCCGCTCTTACTAATCTCTGTCCCGCTCTGACCGTCCAAGAGCTGTTGCCGAATCATCTCTTCAGAATCAAGGCTGCCCTTGGTGGCAAACTCCGCAACAAGCAGGCATCCATTTCCAAGTTCGTCCGTCCCGGCGACTGCAATGGTTCGCTCTCTGTCCGGCACAAAGGCACATGCGAGAGGGTGCGGTATTCCGCGAACATGCGCTATAGATCCTTCCTCGGACATAAAATACTTCTTGGTAGTTGGCAGAACTTTCGACAAAAGCTTGGCTGGATTTTTGGATTTCTTTTTCTTGGAGTCGGCGAAGCCGCTTGAGTTTGCATTATCGGAACCCTCATTGTCCCAACATCGGAAAACATGGACGGTCCCGTGATCGCTACAGCAAGCCATCCACGAATTGTCGAGGCTGAAAGAAAGACATGTCACCGTTGCACGCTCCACTCCACGACGAAACTCTCGGATGGGCTTCCCCGTCGTTTCTTCGGTTGCATCTCTAGATCCGCCAGCTCCATGACCACGTTTGACGAGACCGGTCTCAAAGAGACGGAGCACGGTGCCCCGCTCGCTCGCTGTGACGAGCATGGTGCCATCATTGGTCACTTGTAGAGCCGCCAATGGGGATTCGTGGGCATTGATGAGCTGAGCGATGAAGGAAAAAAGAGGCAACGCTTAGCAAATACACATATTATATAATAAATGGACTCATTCCATTCGAATATGTATAGTAACCTAAATGCAAACTCACCGATGTCTTGCGCAATCCATAGAGCTCCAACCGCACTTGGCCGGTGACGACGCCAGGACATGCCAGTACCATTACGGCATTGTCCCCGTCGTTGCTGCCACCACCGGAATTCATCGCACCAGCACCACCGCCACCACCGGTGGTTCCGGTGGCTCCCTCCAGACTGATTGCGCACAGTCCAGCCTCATTTCTGCCGGTACCGACGCAGTCCATCAATTTCAGGTCGCTGAACCGGTAGACATAAATTTTATCCCGCAGGATGACGACGATTCGATCCCTGCGCAGCTTGACCGACAACACCCGATGGCGGAAGGACAGCTCCCCGATCGGCCGGGAGAGGGCATCGTCGTAGATCAGCACCTTGTTGGGCGGGAAGCTGGGCGAGGTCACCTGCGCCAATCGGCCGGCCGTGGCGGCATTGTGAGCCGTGTGATGCGCCGTGTGCATCGAGTGAGTCACGCGAGAGTGCGAATTGATCGGCGGTGGCGTCGTGCTGGTGAGGGCGAGCAGGTTGGTCCGATACAACATCGAGCACATCCCCACGCCGCCGCCACCGCCGCCACCTCCTCCGCCGCTTGCTTCGGTGCTCGACGTCGATGCCTTTCCCATGTTGGCAGCAGCGCCCGCACCATCGTTGCCTCCGCCGCCATCGGCATCGTCGCCACTACCTCCACCGCCGAGCTGGATGTTAGCACCAAACTCCCTCCGGAAGGTCTCGTTGAAGGGCCAAACATTGCAGACGCGGAATCCCAGCCCGGTTCCGACCGACAGGCACCCGCCGTCCTGGTTGAACATGATGGAGTGGAGCGTGTCGGCCTCGTCGGGGTTGGCGCCGAGGTTGGGACTGCCGGGGGGCTGCGGCTGCGGCTGCTGCTGCGTTGGCCGATCCGGCGATGGATGCGAATTGGCGTTGTTTTCATTGGCATCGGCAGTTTCGGAGTCCATGTTGTCAATGGTACTCATGTCGACTGTTGATGGGCTCCCCTGCTCCGATGAGTCTGGGACCGGGACCTGATTGTTCGATGACGTGCTCAGAATATCTTTGGTGCCATCTTTCCCGTCCTCATCTTGCCGGGGAGAGCCGGTGGAGCCCGACGCCGATTTCTCGTCGTCCGGCATAATAATGCTGTTGCCGATGTGTGGTCAAATATATGCCAACGATTGATTCCGAAGGTGCGCCTCTAGCTCTCTTCCCGAAAATTCTTTCAACAATACAGGACACGCAATTGGGTTGCGCGATCAAAGGATACCGGACCCCCAATTCAAAGCCCCGATGCCGGCTTTCACTGCGACCAGAGAGGGAGTTTTGACGGGCACTCTGACAATACGATTGGCGCAGCGGTACTGCGTAGTACCTTGGAACAACTGCGATACCCACGTCTCCCTTCCTGTTGTTTGATTTGTTTGCCTGCGGCCATGCGCGAATGAAATTGGGACACCCACACTTTTGTTCCCCTTACCCCTCAAAACCGCCTTTCCGTCGCCCGTTTTCCCTTCCGTCGCCCGTTTTCCGGCACGAGATGTGCTCAAAATGACGACGGAGGGAGCCGAGGGCCAAGGGCAACAAAGGATACCGAGACCGTTTGCCGTCTGCATCGTATCGCGGCCGCTTTGCGTTGCCAACAGGACACCACTACTTGCAACCCCTTTCCCTTGACTTCGAGTGAGATCATATAGGGTTGTGCCGGATTTCTATTACGCTGAGCCCTTTGTACGTCGAAGAAGATACGCCGCAACATCCCAAATTTTTGGCCAACACTTGACTCGCAACAACGCGAAGGGTCGGGGGGAAACACGTGCTAAAAGATACAGAGGCATAGCTACGACCGTCTTTTATACGTATCTGCGCTTGCTTTGGTGATATCCATCGATTGGGGGGTGTTCGCAGGGAGATCAGGCCAAGCCAAGCAAAGTAACTAAATCAACAGCATGGCCGGCCGCTCCCCGTACCGCCGGCGGACGGCCGCCCCCCGCCGCTCGTCCCGCGGCGCCTCGGCGGCCGGTGCCAACCCCACCGCCGGCGGGGGACCACCCGCGGCCTCCGTTCCGGCGCCGGGCGGCGCCGAACCCACCGCCGATTCGCTGGGCGGCATGAGCATGACGAGCCCGAGCGCGTACGCCGACGCCGCGGCCGCCGCGATCGGGGCCCCTGGGGTCGCCACCTCCCACGCCGCCTCGGGCAGAGGTTCCAACCGGGGAGGCAGGCTCAGCTACGGATCGGCCGGCGGTGGTGGAGCTGGCGGAGCCGCCGGATCAGCCGGCGCTGGAAGTCTGAGCCTGGCGGGCGCCGCCGCCGCCTCGGCCGTGGCAGCTGCAGGCGGCGGCGGATCCGCGTCGTTCCTGTCCGATGGGCCGTCGTCCATCGCGACCGGCGGCGGTACCGGTGCTGCCTCAGTCTCCGCCCGGCGCTCCTACGGCGGCGGTGCCGGCGGTGCGATCCCCGCCGCCACTCCCGCCAGCGCCAGCGGTGGTGGCCTGCTGGGCAGCGGCGTCCCCGGCGCCTCCCCCGCCTTTAGCACGGCGGGAGGAGTCCTGGGGACGGCGATCCCCAACGCGAACAACTACTCTGCTGCCGCTCAGAACGGTGGCGGTTTTAATGGTGGGACCGTCCATACCGATGGAGGCCACCACAACAGCAACGGTAACGGTGGTGACCTGTCGTACTCGTCGTACTCCACCGCCAAGGACGGCACGACCGCCGCTCCCGCCAACCACGCCCACTCCTCCTCCAACGATGCCACCTCCACGGATCATCTCCGCACCCTCCTCCTCTCCACCCTCCAACACTGCATCCCGCCCTCCGCACTCAACTGTCCGACGACGTCCGGGGTGACCAACGCCGTCTTCTACGGATCGCTGCTGTATGCCCGATCCCGCACACCGGACGATGCCTACCTGTACGCCCGCGCGCTGGCGCTCAACGGCGAGGGCCGACGGGCCGTGTGGATGCTCGAGGGGGCCGGGTTGCTGGGCCATCCCCGTCCTCAGGTGGTGGCACCCGATGGTGGTGATGGTACCAATGCCAAGAATGGTGGTGGTGGCGGCGGCGGTGAACAGACGTCCCCGTCGCCGGCCCTCCGGGTCGAGGCGGCCCTCCTCGCGGCGGAGTGCACGATCGCCGCCGGGGAGTGGGACGGTGCTCTCGGCGTCATGGAGGCGGTGAGCTGCTACCCGCCCCCGGGCCATCGGAGGGTACCCCCGTCGTCGGAAGCTGGCAATGACAATGATGACAACAAGGAAACAGAAGGAGAAGGTGGGGAGGTGGACTACTTCGGCCTCGACGCCCACCTCGTCTTCCACCAGATCGAGGACGGGGACGACGCCCGGCTCGATCTGCTGGCCGATCTCATCCGCCCTCCTCCCGCCGGTGCGTCTGCGTCTGCCGCTGGTGCCGAGGAGGATGTCCTACCGGCCCTCCTCCACGCCGTCCATCCCATCTCCCGCCTCGCGGTGCTGCTGGGCATCGTCCACGACGAGCTGGGCAACCCGACGCGGAGCGCCACGTTCCTCCGGGCGGCCCTCCGGATCGATCCGCGCAACGTCCAG
>Ga0115006_10003716_pt1 | contig 10469 bp, 8 predicted proteins | sample ArcOceMetagenome_3_FD_88943 | JGI IMG/M metagenome (GOLD analysis project Ga0115006, IMG submission 88943) | Marine eukaryotic phytoplankton communities from Arctic Ocean - Arctic Ocean- Svalbard ARC20M Metagenome | ecosystem: Environmental > Aquatic > Marine > Oceanic | place: Arctic Ocean...
ACTGGCGGAGTGGCTACGGTCGAATTTGGCGACGCCCACGGCGCCTCCCTATCACAGGCAGCTAACACCACTAGCGCCGTTACTGCAAGGCTGGTGACCGCCAAACGGGAAGTCACAGCGCGTACCTAGCGGTTGCTTCGAGCGTACACTGGGTATTGCCCATGGACATTTTGCAACTCACCTTGTCGAGGGCGACCGGCAGTTCGGCCAGTTCATTTCCGAGAACGCGCAAACTAACCGGCGACGAATGGGGCATTTGATAGCGAATTTTTATTGCCCCGCGATGGCTATTTTCGCTGGCGATGCCAACCTGATTAAACTGGCTCTGAGTACTGTAGTGAGAGTTGAGTAGTAGCCGTTGCAGGGGCCATTGACGCCATGCGCGAATCGACCGCTGATCCGCGCTCAGGGGCGTGGTGGCGCGCACCCGCCACGAGTTATTGGTCATGGTCAACGCAGCGCTGTAGTTGTTCCAGCGATCGGTGAGTTGCAGCGCGGCGTGCGGATAGCCAAGCCGAAAGTCGCCATCGAGTACCAACTGCCCGCGCTCCCAAATAAACGCCTTGAGACCGTTGAGGTCGATACCCGAATGCTGTACCTGATCAAAAATATCAGCCAGCTGATGCATCGATTGGCGTGCCGAAAAATCTGCTTGATAGGCGCTGTACTCCGCCAATTGACGGCGCTCTGTCGCCGCCAATGCTTCCCGATCGAGGGCTTGGTAGTGGCGATTCATCGCCTGCGAGCCAAACGCCAGAACCAGCACAGCGGAGATCCATACCGGGGTCGGATGAAATAAACCCGTGCCCAACATGAGCGTACTCAAGCGACGGTAGCGGTAGATCTTGGCGTCGAGGTCATAATCGACTTCCAGCGACTGCACGCCGGGCAGCGCCTCGACGGCCTCGGTCAATGTGCCGCCTGAAGCCATCACCAACACCTCGAGCTGCTGCGCCACTAATGCCTCGATGGCGACCACCGCCTCTGGTCGACGCAGAAAGCGCTCCTCTTGAATAAAGCCCTCAGCGATGTCGGCAATATAGATCCGTCGATCCAGCGCAATAACCACCGAGAACGACGTCATGGTGGTCGCCAAATCGGCGATCACCTGACTTTGGCGCTCTAATTGCGCCGAAAATGACACGCTGCGCCGTGGTGAAAATAGAAATAGATCGGCGTGGGTGCCGTCTTCGAGAGGTTCGACAATACGCAATGCGAAGCGACTGTTGGTACGCTTGGCGCGCTCGCGCAAGGTTTTACTGGCGTGCCAGCCAGACATGTCGGGCGCCACCATGTATTGATCAACATTGTAGGCAATGCGCAGCTTTTTTCCGTTTAAGCGATCGGTATGAATCGGCATCTCAGTCCACCAGTACCGCAGACACGTAAAGTACAAAGTCTTTACTGTGCTGATCGTCGCGCACCGAGTCGCCAACCAGCGGTAGATAGGGTGTTTGACCGCGTTCCACAGCGATCTCAGAGATCGTGACGTTGGTAATAATTTTTGCCTCGCCGTCGTGGAGCGCGACGGTGATAACGTCGTTTTGCTTGTCGACTACCGGTACCGAGCCAGACACGCCACCGTCGCCACTGCCAAAGTTATACTCGAAATAGCTCACCAAGGTGGCCCGCGATAGGTTCAGACGGATGCTGATATCGCGGGTGCCGCTATCGATGGTCGGTAGTATATTCATCGCCCAACCGGTATCGGTCTCGCCGAGTTCAACTTGAGTTTCAAAGCGAGATACGTCGTTTTGGGTGACCAATTCACGTTCCAGTGACTCGACATAGGGGTTGGTGCGGCGGCTCTCGATGGTCGCCACTTCGTTGTTGGTCAATTCTAGGCGGCGATGGATCTGGGTACTGGTATGACCGTGTTGACGCAACCAATTGAGCACCGCAGCTGAGCCCTGCAGTCGACTCCCGGGATCGTTTAATTGCAGCGACAGACCGCCGCTGCCGATGCCGCTGTCAATGCTCGGGCCATTACTCCATAGCGCGGCGCCTAAACCGGCGGATCGGAGTAAATTCAAGTCCAACTGGCGCTGGTTCTTGCGCCGAAAATCGATTTCGTAAATAGCGATCTCGACCACCGCTTTGTTGTTGTGTCCGGCGTTAAACCAACGCACCAGATCCTCGGCAGCGCGCACCTGATTGGGCCGACCGCGCACCACCATAATGCCGACCGACTGCATTATCGCGAAACTCGCGCCGTCGATAGCGTTCGGATCAAACACCGGTTCGTCGCGGCGACCCGAACGACGCGCGCTCGAATCCTCGGTGCCGTCGAACGGGCTGCGAAATAGGCTCGCCACGCCATCGCTAGGGTTAGCGTCGGCCAGGTCATCGCGGTCTAAATCTAGCCGATCACGATTGCCCTCTCGCTGGTCGTCTGAGTCCTCCTGATCACCGCCATCGCCACCGTCAAAACCGAGTGAGGTCATGGCGCTGGCAAGCGCTTCGTAGGGATCTTCGCCGCCCGATAAGTCGTTGCTGCCGCCGCCGCTATCGCTCTCGAGTGAACTCTTGCCGAGGTTATAACTGCGTGCTCCGGGCGGCACCAACAACCGAAATTCCCGCGCCAGTATGTCGCTGACGATCATCACTCCACCGTGCAATCGATAGCTCCAGTTGGTTTGTAGCATGATTCCATCCAAGTAATCTTTGAGCGTCGCCTCACCACCGGTATGACTTACCCGCGGCGTCGATTCTGGCCGCGACAGTTGGTATACCACTGGATGCTCGCCAAGCAGCCCCGCGAGCACCACTTTGGGGTCGGCGTCGCGATATACCGCGGTCGCTGGATAGGCCAACCAAGGCGCATCCTTGGGCACCAGTACCCGCTCGAGATGGGCTTTTTTTGGCACCACCTGGGTGACCGCGCCGACGCCCTGATCGCGCAGCGCATCGAGCTCCTGCCCTTGGCGGAGCAAGTCAGCGGCCACCGAGTTGTCGGAACCGACGTGATAATTACCGCAGCCAGCGCTGAATAACGCCAGTAACAGCCCAACCCATAGATCCGGGCGCTTGGCAATCGCTACCAGACACTGTGGCGGTTGCCGTTTCACGCTTGACGACTGCGGGTGGCGCGCGGGGCCTGTTACCATCTCGGCGGTTATCATAGGTCGCGCCTGTGTTCGGCAAAGTCCACGCGTCGACCGCGGATTTGCCATAGAAGATTGTATTGGCTTTGAAAATACCCCAGCACGCCATCGATTTCGGGTGTGCTCGAGGCGCTAATGGGTTGATCTATCAACCAGTCGACAACGCTGTTGCCGCTATAAAAGTGCCAACGCCCCATGGCATAGCCACAACGACTAATGTTGGTTTCGATGTTTAACCGTAGGCTGCCCTCGATCAGCTCGATACGCCCACAGTAGGGGTGCTGGCGATCGCCCGATGAACGCGGTATGTCGGGCGGCAGCGCCTGCAGATCAAAACTGTCGGTGTCGATACCACCCGCGGCGAGATCGGCCAGGCGCAGTGCCTCGCTGACTCGGCTCTCGCCCGATCGGTAGCCATCTGCCAGACGTTGATCGGCCGTGGAGGGGCCCTCGGGTAATGCAACGCCTAACACTGTTTTGCTTGTGAGCGTGGTGATTGGTTGTGGATCGATAGATCCGGCAGCACGATCAATCGATCGGTCAGTCGTTGGCTCGATGGTGTGAGAAGCGGCCATGGACTGGTTATGGGCAACGTCTGCAACCGGCACCATCGAGCCGGTCGGCGCACGCAGTTGAACCCCGGCGCGCAGCGCGTTAGCATCTTGCGCCACGCTGGTCGAGAGGTGCAGTCGGTGGCGGTCGACACCGGCTGCGACCAAATGATCGGCAACCCATTGAGCGCGTTGCTCGGCGTATCCGAGCAAACGCTCTCGCGGGGTATTGGCATCGGTGGCGCGGCTAATACCGGTAATGTGAATAGGTAAACCCAGTGCCGCTGGCTCGAGCGCTGCCGCCGTTGCAGCGGTTATTGGCGATGGCTCGACCACACGGGTCACCGAACCCAATGCAAACGGAATAAACATCGTCGTCGGCGCCTGCCAACTGGGAGCGACTAGCGCCGGTTGCGACGATGTGCCGAGTTCAGCTCTTTGCCACGCGCCACTGGGTGCGACCAGCGGGCCCGTGATCAGGCGCGGGCGTTGCGTCGTTGCGCTCACCGGTCGTTTATTGAAATCGCGCTGGGCTACCAACAGCGCGCGCTGATTCCAGTCGAGCGTAAAGTCGAGGCCATATTCATCTGCAACCTCGGTCAAGACGTCGGTCAGTGGTTGCTGATTACGCCACGATACTTGAACGCCAAGCAGTAAATTGGGGTCGTCCAGCAGCACGCGGAAATTATCCGGCACAATACCCGCGAGTACCGAGGCCAGTGGCATACGACCAATCTCGCCAACCAGGCTATGAACGCCGGTGCCGATTTGGGTCAATCCAGTGGCGGCATCGGAGTCATCATCCGCCATCGCATTGGCGACGCCCGACAAACCGCCATGACGTTCTACGATCGGACCCTGCGTAGGGCGATTATTGACTTCTGGTTGGGCGTTTAACGCCGCAGCCCGAGCCTCTATCACGAACCCTAGTAGGGTATATAGCAGCGCCGTAATAATGTACTTTTGCATCAGCAATCCCTTGCTTGGTGTTGAACAGAGCCATCCAAACCCTTACATCTTCGCTCGCAATATAGCCCCTGCGAGCGATAAAAAAAGCGGATCAAAGCTCCATGTGATCCGGTTGTTCCTCCTCAATAATCAATTTAAATTATAGCTTTCTTCAGTAACTCGCGGTTATTACGTTCATTATTATTCGACAGTTTTGACCTCGAATAACGCAGTCATCATTAATACTGATTTTTCGACTGTATCAGAAAATTTAGGTATTGATACAGTCAGAGGTCATTTGAGACCATTTATTGGCAAACTTATATCAAAAGTGAGTACTTCGTCACAAAGTTTTAATTAAGGTCAAGTGGAAAATATACGTTATAGATGGCTGATATTAGTTCTAATATCACTCGCTATCGGATCGGTGAGTAAGGAGCCATTGGAATATCTAAAATATCAAAAAATCAAAACTAATAGTGCATTAAGTGCTCGCTATGACCCACGAGAATGACCCAGTACAAGCGGGAGAGGACGCGGATGCGCGTCATATCGTAAGCGTGTGTAAGGCATAATCAGAAATTTTTCTGAAAGCGGTAAATCGAGGTTAACATATATTTTTTCGACGGTTTGGGCGACCATACCTTTAGTGCCCACTGCGGGGTCGTGTAATAACAGAACGCTAGGCAGACTAGTATGACAGGCTAAAGAGTTAGTTTGGCTGCATTGGTGAAAAATCGCCGTCGGCAGTTACATCGCTTGGTGTAGAGAAATCCCGTGGCACTAAAGCCTCGCTGAGGGCAATCGTAGTGCCACTGATTAATAAGTAACAGTGCCAAGTCGCCGCGCCGAAAGATGATTGCGGGGCGGCACAGTATGCGAGACATACAACATCCGCGCTCGTCGCGATTTTGTCGGCCTCTTCACCCACAGCTATTCTCTCACTACTCAGTCTGGGCTTTGGGCGGCCACAAAATGAACATTATAGAGCAGAGCGTAAGTACCTGTGTTAATCGACGGTTGGGGGGGGGAGATGGTTAGGTAGAGGAGAGAGCAGCCGCACAGGAAGCCACATCGGCATGGGTGCTACCACGAAAATAACTTTTTAAGAGAGTATGTCTGGCTGTGAAAAAATTTACCCCGAGAGGGCAATGGCCGCAACCAACTTGGTTTATGAGGTCCCTAGTAGTGGCTGTCTTAGGCACTCTGCTGGTTTAGATAGGGCCTTTGTGACACTAGGTGATACGCTATATTTAAACCAAGGTTGCCGTGCCGCGCCTAATCTTTGAACCGCCGCTTTTTAACCGCTGCTTTTTAACCGCTAAGGGTGCCAAACAATGAAAAATTAGGACCAACAAGCAACCACAACGCAAAGACCTTCTCGCGTTGTGGTTACCCGCCCACGCGAAGTATGGCGCGGCCACTGAGTCTAGTCTTCGACAACCTCTTCGACAACCTCGGCGATGGGTCTATCGACCAGCTCGACGTAGGCCATAGGTGCATTGTCGCCACTACGACGTCCACACTTCAAGATGCGCAGGTAACCGCCCGGGCGCTCGAGATAGCGTGGGCCAAGATCAGTAAATAACTTACCCACCGTCGCTTTATTGCGCAGGCGATCGAACGCCAAACGTCGATTGGCGACGCTGTCTTGCTTGGCGAGCGTGATAAACGGTTCGGCAAAGCCACGCAGTTCCTTGGCCTTGGGTAAAGTCGTCTTGATCAGCTCATGCTCCACCAGCGACGCCGTCATATTGCGAAACATAGCCCGCTTGTGCGAGCTGGTCATATTTAGTTTGCGGCCACTATAGCGATGACGCATGGTTTATTTCCTTTATTAATAGGCGTGTTGAGCCCGCCGGGCCCAATTCTAAATCTATACTAGTTCGCGGTCGCTCTTAAGGCTCGCGGGGGGCCAATTTTCGAGACGCATACCGAGGGATAGTCCGCGCGAAGCGAGCACATCCTTGATTTCGGTGAGCGACTTCTTGCCTAGATTGGGCGTCTTAAGCAGCTCCACCTCGGTGCGTTGTATCAAATCGCCAATGTAGTAGATGCTTTCGGCCTTGAGGCAGTTTGCCGAGCGTACCGTGAGCTCTAGGTCATCGACCGGACGCAACAGCGTGGGATCGATCTCAACCTCTTCCTCTTCAGGCTCCGCAGCGGTCTCACCCTCTAGATCGACAAACACCGCCATCTGCTGCTGCAATATAGTCGCGGCACGGCGAATCGCCTCTTCGGGATCGATGGTGCCGTTGGTCTCCAACTCGAGCACTAACTTGTCGAGGTCGGTACGGTTCTCAACCCGCGCGTTCTCAACGCTGTAAGCGACGCTATATACCGGACTAAAGGTCGCGTCGATCTTGAGGCGGCCAATGGTGCGCGTTTCCTCGTCAACCACTCGTGCATCAGCTGGCTGATAGCCGCGTCCACGTTCAATTCTAAGTTCAATATGCAGCCGTGCCTTGCCTGAAATATTGGCGATCACGTGCTCGGGATTGATGATCTCAACGTGATTATCAACCTGAATGTCGCCGGCTAATACCTGGCCTGGGCCGGTCACATCGAGGACCAGAGTGGTCTCGTCACGCCCTTCCATTACCACCGCAACACCCTTGAGGTTGAGGATAATTTCCATCACGTCTTCTTGCACGCCCTCGATGGTGCTGTACTCGTGTTCGACGCCTTCGATATCGGCTTCTACGATCGCGCACCCCGACATAGAAGACAACAAAATACGCCGCAGCGCGTTGCCCAGGGTGTGACCAAAGCCTCTTTCCAACGGCTCGAGGACGATCTTGGCGTGCGTCGAATTGTGCGACGTAACGTCGATATTGCGGGGCGTCAAGAATTCAGTTGCAGAGTTTTGCATAGTATTACCTGTTAAGGCTAAGCGTTAATTACTTAGAGTAAAGTTCAACAATCAGGTTCTCGTTTATCTCGGCCGGCAGGTCCGCGCGATCTGGATTGCGTATAAAGGTCCCTTCCATCTTGCTGTTGTCGACATTTAACCACTCGCCGACACCGCGCTGAGCTGCCAATTGCAGAGCGGTCTGCACACGCAACTGCTTTTTAGATTTCTCGCGCAAACCGACCAGGTCGCCTTCCTGCACTTTGTACGATGGAATGTTGACCTTTTGACCGTTTACCGTGATCGCGTTGTGCGCAACCAGCTGGCGGGACTCGGCCCGCGTGGCACCGAAGCCCATACGGTAGACCACGTTGTCGAGGCGCTGTTCCAATAAGGTCAGCAGGTTTTCACCGGTATTGCCCTTGATACTGGCCGCGGCTTTGTAATAGTTACGGAACTGCTTCTCGAGCACCCCATAAATGCGGCGAACCTTTTGCTTCTCACGCAACTGCACGCCGTAGTCCGACAGGCGCCCACGTCGCTGGCCATGTTGCCCCGGCGCACTCTCGGCACGGCACTTTGACTCAAGTGGGCGAACGCCGCTCTTGAGGAACAGATCAGTGCCCTCCCGGCGGGATAATTTACAGGTGGGTCCTAGGTATCTAGCCATATTATTTCTCTCTCGACCGCTCGCTTAAACGCGGCGTTTTTTCGGTGGGCGACAGCCGTTGTGTGGCACCGGCGTAACATCCGTAATGTTGGTGATCTTGTAACCGGCATTGTTGAGTGCGCGCACCGCCGACTCGCGACCCGGGCCAGGCCCTTTGACTTGGACGTCGAGATTCTTCAGTCCATAGTCTTTGGCCGCCTCACCGGCGCGCTCTGCAGCCACCTGGGCTGCAAATGGGGTACTTTTGCGCGACCCGCGAAAACCCGATCCGCCGGCCGTAGCCCACGATAGAGCGTTGCCTTGGCGATCGGTGATGGTCACAATAGTATTATTGAACGAAGCGTAGATGTGCGCTACCCCGTCCACTACGGTCTTTTTGACCTTCTTACGGGTCGCTTTGGTTGCTACTTTTGCCATTACAAAATGATCCTAAGAATTATCTTTTAATGGGACGACGAGGTCCCTTGCGGGTGCGTGCATTGGTCTTGGTACGCTGCCCACGCACTGGCAGGTTACGGCGATGTCGCAGACCTCGGTAACAACCGAGATCCATCAACCGCTTGATGTTCATGCTCACCTCGCGACGCAGGTCACCCTCGACCTCTCGCTCGCCAACGGCGGCGCGCAGCTTGTCGAGTTCGCTGTCGTCCAACTCGGAAATTTTTGTCATTTCACCAATACCGACCTCTGCGCAAATGCGCCTTGCGGTTGGCCGACCGACACCGAACACGTAGGTCAGTGAGATCACGGCATGCTTGTTATCGGGGATGTTGACACCGGCAATACGGGCCATTCACATTACTCCACTATACTGTAAGTTTTTAGGCAACCTCTAGCCGCCTGCAGGTAGTCTGCAAAACGGCGGGGAAGGATACCGATAGACATTGTAAAAATCAACCGTTCTAACCCTGTCGCTGTTTATGTCGCGGCTCAACGCTGCATATAACCCGAACCACTCCCTTGCGACGGACGACTTTACAATTACGACAAATCTTTTTAACCGATGCGCGAACTTTCATAGCATCCTCTCCCTATTTGCGGCCAACGTTTTTGAGGTTGGCCTTTTTCATAAGCGAATCATATTGTTGTGACATCAAGTGCGACTGCACCTGCGCCATAAAATCCATGGTCACAACAACCGCAATCAACAGTGAAGTACCGCCCAGATAAAAGGGCACGTTGAAATACACGTTTAAAAATTGTGGCATCAGACAAATCAATGTGATGTAGATACCACCGATCAGCGTCAGTCGAGTCGTCACGCTGTCGATGTATTTGGCGGTGTGCTCTCCGGGACGAATTCCCGGTAGATAGGCCCCTCCGCGTTTTAGGTTGTCGGCGACTTCGCGCGGATTGTACATCAGCGCGGTGTAAAAGAAGCTGAAAAAGATAATCAACGACGAAAACAATAGGATATACAGTGGCTGCCCCGGGCCGATCAATATGGCCAGATCTTGAAGCCACGCCGGTGCATTCGCGCCCTGTCCAAACCACTGGCTTATCGAGGTTGGGAAAAGCAACATACTGCTGGCGAAAATAGCTGGGATAACCCCCGCCATATTAACTTTGAGGGGCAGGTGCGACGCCTGAGCGTTGTACGCTTGCCGACCTTGACGCTGGGCATAATTGACGGTTAAACGACGCTGCCCGCGCTCGATAAAGACCACAAAGTAGACCACTGCAATGGCAATGATCAACACGAATACCAGCATAATAGGGTTAATATCGCCCTGGCGCGCCGACTCTAGCGCCTGACCGATGGCGCCGGGGATACCGGCGACAATGCCGGCAAAAATCAACATCGAAATACCGTTGCCAATACCGCGCTCGGTAATCTGTTCGCCCAACCACATCAAAAATACTGCACCAGCAACCAGTGATGAAATCGCCACCATATAAAACAGCGTGTTGATCTCGTAAGCGAGACCCTGAGACGCAAAGCCAACCGACATCGCCGTGCCTTGCACCAGCGCCAAACCGACCGTGCCGTAGCGAGTGTACTGGTTGATTTTGCGGCGACCCGCGTCGCCCTCTTTCTTAAGCTGCTCAAGCGCCGGCACGGTGGCTGCTAATAGCTGCATGATGATCGAGGCAGAAATATAGGGCATCACGCCGAGCGCCAAAATACTCATGCGCTCCAAGGCACCGCCAGAAAACATATTAAACAGGCCGAGGAAAGTCCCCTGATTTTGGTTGAACAGCTCCGCTAGGCGATCTGGATCGAATCCAGGCACCGGTATATGAGTACCAATGCGATAGATGATAATCGCCATAAAAAGAAAGCGCAAACGAGCCCAAAGCTCACCCAAGCCCTTCTGATTACCCAACGCTGCTGCACCTGCCAT
>Ga0115006_10003719_pt1 | contig 10466 bp, 6 predicted proteins | sample ArcOceMetagenome_3_FD_88943 | JGI IMG/M metagenome (GOLD analysis project Ga0115006, IMG submission 88943) | Marine eukaryotic phytoplankton communities from Arctic Ocean - Arctic Ocean- Svalbard ARC20M Metagenome | ecosystem: Environmental > Aquatic > Marine > Oceanic | place: Arctic Ocean...
CCAAGCTCCACAACGCTGGCCGCTCGTCGTCCAAGGTTGCCACTGCCGGTAATAGGGGTGGCAATGGCCGCTTTGCATCGGGAAAAACCACCACCACCAGCAAGAGCAGCAGCAGCATCGTCCCCACTCCCATCGCCCACCATGCCGCCATCACCGCCCTCCGCATCGCCACCAACTCGGCCAAGAAGAAGGTCGCCGCCGGTGCCGGTGCCAGTGCCGGTACTGCCAGCAGTATTGGCAGGAGCATCAACGGCTTCCCCTACGGACTCTACACCGGAACAACTTGGTCGGATACCAGCGGCGGCAGCATCCGCAAGCAGCCTCCCGTTGGTACTAGTGCCTCCCACTTCTCCTTTGGGGCCCACCATAGAGACCTCCCTCCTCCTCCTCGCCGTCCTCGTCATCATCGTCCCAAGAGAGATTCATACGGGTCCAGCAGCTATGTTGCACCTCCCGCGTTGATCACCATCCCCACCGGCAGCGACGACGAGTACCCCGCCCTACCGCGGGCCCACACGCCCACCATCCCCGGTCTTCCCTGGGTGGACGACGACGTTGCTCCCGTCGTGCTGGTCGGGAATACCGGCTGCGGCGAGGAGGCCATGTCCCTGGATGGGAGTGTCGACGAGCACCTCCGGACCCTGCTTTGGCCAGGTGATGACGAGGAAGAGGAGGAGGATGTTAGAGCCAATGATGCGGAAGGGGACGACCTATCGGCAATGTCGGACTCGTCGCCCATCGTCGTCACCGTCGCCGAGGACGATGTGTCATCGTGCCCTTCGATGAAGTGCGACGACGACGAGGATGCATTCATGCCGTTCATGGATTAGCCGTGTGGTATGCCAAGGGTTTGTTGGGACGTTTCATTCTCTTGTTTGGCTTTGATGATGATGCAAATTCCAGCACCACCATCCGCAGTAGTGGCAGTTTTTGGCGTGGTAAAATATTCGATGCCGGCCGAACGGATATGTTTGTTCATATTTATTTGCGTGGACAATGCTCGCCACTACCTTGTAGGATTAGCTAAACATAGAAAATACATGCAAAGGGAAATAGCTATATCACTTTTGCCGAATCTAGCTAGCTACCGGTAGAGGATTTCTACGAACTTAGCCTTTTAATGCTCCGACAGCATCAATCGGACCCGAAGGATGCCGAATCCGCCAGAGGGATTGGTCCTGACGACGGTGTCAGAACTTTCTTTGGTATCATCCCCACCCATTTGCTGCTGCTTCTTTGATCCCTTTGTTTTCTCCCCTGGTTCTCTCAAAATAAGGCGAAGAGCGTGCTCCCTTTGGTCCATAAGCATGCCAATTGGAACTGTACATCTCGCAACATACTCGTCATCTGAACGTCTCAATACTGCCATCACGTACGATGAGATAAAACCAAAACATATGATGCTGACACCTGTGAGGGTCATGCGTCTCTGATTTGTCGTCAATTCATCCGACAAGCCTTCGATACGAGCTGCGGCAGCGACCATGGCAACACCAACCGCAAGTAAACGGAAGAAGTAATACACCAGGTACCACAGGCCTACGTCCGCATCGCGCACAGTGAATTCCAGCTGTGTGGTGTCCACCACATCTTCCGAACGGAAGTACCCACCGCTGTCCAAGGACCCACCCCGAAGGGGGATTTCCAGCTCCTGGTTCCATTGAGGAGTCAGAGTCTTGTAGGCAGTTGCGCTGGACACACCCTTCTTTGGATACTTGGTTCCCTCCTCCGGAACCAGGCGGCAAGTTACGTACGGGTCGCATAGGCCGTTTCGATCCATAGCCGGTAGCAACCCCTCCGTCCCATGGGCAGTGCCAATGATATCGACACGAAGGAAGCGTGGTTGAAAGGAGACAACGGATGCGGCCCGCTCAATGAGAAGCATTTTGTTCTGTTTCGACACCGATTTGGACTCCTCCAGCTGCCTGCCCCCTTCGTCGCTGAGGATAAATTTCGATAATTCATATAGCTGCTGGATCGGGTCAGGCTTCTCGACTCCCGTCACAGAGCTGCGAATGCTACCATTGCTCTGTTCGCTGTCACTCAACTCGTAGTCGTATTCCCAGTCTTCAATTTGCCACGCAGCCGCTGCCCCTCTCGCGCTGGCCTGATAGCCCAACTGCCGCTCGATGACAAACTTCCCCGTCGATTGCATGATCTCTACTTCCTTCGCGGCAACCATCTCATCGGAATATATCAGGTTTCTTTTCTCCAGGATCCGTCGCAGTTTGCGATAGATGGTCTCGGCGCCCGACCTCCAAACCAACCAGATGAGGGCGCCGAGCTTGGCCTCGTAATAGTAAGGGAAGGTCGAAAGGAGAACGCGCGCGAAAAAGCCTTCTGCGAACAGCACCAGCGCCAGTATCAGCCAAAATGTCAACCACTGGCGATCGTCGCCCCCGCCGGGAGTTTCGATGGCAATGATGGACCTGTACCCCCCAATGACCAGCGTGATGAAATGGCCAATAGTCTCGGCCACGAGGCCCAACCCCGTCGGTCGGGCGATGCAGTACGGACCGGCGCCCTCCTCCCCGCAGTGGGCCTGGGCCATGAGCCCAGCCGCCAGTGCCCCCGCGTGCTCCCTGGCCGCGTGCTTCATTCCCACCCACCGTCCAAATCCGGGCTTCAGCTCGCAGGAAAATTTGAGCCCCCGCCGCCTCCTCCGGCAGTACTGTTTGGGGCGGCACGAGAAGAACGCGCCGGCCCGGCAATCGGCGTCGGCAATGTCGACGAAGTCGGCGGCGACGGGATCGCAGAAACCGGCCGCGATGCACGGGAACTCGCTGGAGTCCGCTCCGACCTCCTGGACCCGCTCGCACATGCGGACGCAGCGCCCCAGGCCGAGGCAGGCGGCGCCGCAGGGGATGGCCGACAGGCCGTCGTTGCCCCGCATAAGGTCTCCCATGACATCGTCGCAGACTCCGCACATCTCGGCCGGATCGTTCCTTGAACGGCGACCCGGGAAGGGGACGATGGAGGCTCCCAGCCGTCCCACGCGGATGAGCAGGGCCAGGTCGTCGAACGCGTTGAGGCCGGCCCATACCAGGACGAACGGCTTGCAGATGGCGACCGCCGCGGCCCACATTGTTGCTAGCTAGTTATGGCGCGTGTGGTGTGCCGAGAGACCCCTAGCACTGCGTATGTACTTGCTCTACCGGCACTTATTGGCCCATCGCCGTCGTCAATGGCCCTCGGATCTTTTCCCTTTTCAGCTGCAAAATGCCTCATTTTCCTCTTTCCTTTTTTTGAGCTCTTGGATTGCGGCCCGGTAATTTTTATTACGTAGTACTACGCTACGTGCGTAGTAGCCGGTAGCCGGCGGTAGCGGGCGTCCGGTCACTACGATGACAGGTACTTTACCGTTGCCTGGCTGAGTTGTACTACAGTAGTAGCATCTGTGCCTGTTCGAGTTTACCCAGGTAGTAGCATTATTTGTTGGAATATGTCGCAGGAAACAATCGCACCGGCGGAGGTAAATGATCTGACCCGTTTCTTCGGTGACGACGATGAGGTTTGTCCAATCTGTTTGGACGTGATGCCTCTCTTTACTTATCGAGGGACAGAGAGAACGAGATCTGTCTGCTGCGGAAAACTGACGTGCGCAGATTGCGTCAAGGATCTGCAGGGCCATCAGCTCAAATCCATCGAGAAGATGCGCGCTCGCGCTGAGAACCCCAACACCGCCTCCGACGGCCACGCGATGGAGAGGGCGCGCAAACAGGTGGACCAGAGCCTTGCGTGTGCAAACTGCAGGAAGAAATTGCCGCAGTCTGCCAAAGAAAACTTCGAAATGGTGAAGGAACACGCCGAAAATGGCCATGCTTGGGCGATGCAAAGTCTCGGAGGAAAGTATGAAAGCGGCCGAGGCGTGGCGCCAAACCCCAAGAAGGCAGCAAAGTGGTTCAAACGAGGAGCTGAACAAGGCCATCCTTGGTCAATGTCTTCGTATGGACATTGCTTGCGCGATGGCAAAGGTGTTCGCGCCGACGTGAAGGAAGCCATGGTCTGGTTCGAGAAAGCTGCCGCGACGGGCCATGCAATTTCTCAGTACTACGTTGGCGATATCCTCTTGCGTGGAACCGAAGGAATCCGTCAGGATAAGGAAAGGGCTATTCAGATGCTGAAACTCAGTGCTGAGCAGGGTCATGATCCCGCCCAGTGCCTTCTGGGCAACTCGTACGACTTTGGCGAAGGTATTGAAGGAGAAGATAAGGAGAAGGCACTCTACTGGTACGAGAAGGCGGCGGAACAGGGCAATGCTACGGCGATGAACAATGCCGGCGCCACCCTCATGAGCATTGCGCAGCAAAAATACGGCACCGTTGACATCCCCGGGAAGAGCCCCGTCCCGCGCGCGATGAAATGGGCTCGCAAAGCCGCAGCGGCGGGAGACTCCGACGCCAATCGCATGGTAACGAGCATTCCGAGGGCTTATGCGTCCTTCTGTATTAATTGCAAGAAGACGGGCTGCAAGCTGTCGCAGTGCTCCAAGTGCAAGATCGTTCAATGTAAGTCCACACTATTTTGTTTGATTTCTTTTTTGGTTGATTTGCCGGCTCTGATGCCACGATATAATATGTACCTTTGACTCGAATCGACCCTCACTGTGCCGTGACCACTCCTATCTCTCATATCACAGATTGCGGCAGAGATTGCCAACTGGCCCACTGGAATGCGGGGCACAAGAAGGACTGTTGCAAGCAAACGTAAATATAGATCGATGGCCACGGTAACCTTTCAGGATCAGCTTGTAAAATGGCAGATTAATTTCTTTTTATAACTAACGACAATAGAGGAATTCCTTTACATGTTATAGATCTACTAGGAATTCCTACATGTAGTTTTTGCCAAGCAACTTCAGCATGTCCAGAGCAGTAAGTTCCTCCGCCGCCCCCTTTTCCCCTTCCCCTTTCCCCTTTCACGATTTTTTTTGCAGATCAGAATTCATTTGCATGCCCACGACCATGAGGCCGCACCGCAGCCACGCGCCCACCCTGTCCTCCCGCTCCACGTCGCGGACATCGTCCAGTGGGGGCGGCAGACGACCGCGGTGGATGCCGGCCGCCGAGAGCAGCGGCGGCAGCAGCAGCACCTATCATTCGCAAGCCGCCGGGGAGGTGACACATGGGCACGATCATCCGGGCACAAACAATAATGGTGGTGGTGGTAATAAGAAGGCGGCGATATGGACGGCCGCCAGTCCCATCTACGCCCAACGGAAGCGCCGGCGCTCCCTCGTCACCGGCGCCACGCGCCTCATCTGGGTCGGGCTCGGATTGACGGTCGTTTCGGAAATGAGGGGATTCGTCGGGACCATTTGGTACGGCGACGGCGATAATAATCACGACGGGTCATCATCGTCGACAACAGGCAACGGCAATCCCATGCACGGCAGCAGCGGCAATGCCAATGCGGGATACGGTCGGCCGGCAGCACCGCAGGGGTTGGGCGGGCGGTACGGCCGGCAGGCGTCCGACATTGGTCTGGAGAGTCGGCATGCCAAGAAGGCTGGAAATAATGATATGAAGGGTGGCGGTGGTGGTGCGACGAAATACGACAAGGATCCCCTGGCCGACGATGATTGGTCGCCCAACGAGGCGCCGGCTGGTATTGATGCAATTGGTGGTGGGGTCGGTGGCATTCACGGCAGCAATAGCAATGGCGGCGTGATGAATGCGGCATCTCCGTTGGTCGGAGGCGCAGGAGGGATGCCGCCGCCACCACCGCCACCGCCAATGGGTCAGGCCGTTGGCACCGCCGCTATCAGAGGCATGGGATCAAATACCGGTAATAGCAATGCGATGGGCGGATTCAATGGTTTCAACCCCAACGCCAATGACAACATACCGATTCCAGCTGCAACAACGACCCAAGCCATTGGTCGCGATGCGGTCAAGGTGACGACACGGACCACCACGCTCGGGGGTGAAACGGTCGCGAAGGGCAATGGTCAGGTTGGGAATTTTTGGGAGCAACACCTCAAGTCCAATGCCGCCGCTGATGGTACCGGTACTAGCAATGGTGCCGTCAACGACAAGCCGACGGGGGACTCGGCAGAGGTCAAGTCCCTCCAAGAGAAGCTTAAAATGCTTGAGGGCAAACTCTCGTCGTTTATGGACGGCAAAGAGAACACGGACGGCAAAGAGAACACGGACAGGAAGACGACCGGCGACGAAACCTCGGACGAAGGAAAATATCTTCGAGGTGGGGCCAAGAGTGGACAAAAGACTGCCGTTTCCAATGTCAACGACGACCCTCTTCGCCAGGAAACCAACGCAAAAGATGGTCTAGATTGCAGCCGTTACGGTGGACTAGATGACGATGAGATCCTCTCTGATTTGGTCTACTGGAAAGACTTCCATGAAGGTTTCTCCGTTGTAAGTCCCTTCCACCCAACGATCAAGGCGACGGCCCAAGATGGTGGTGCCGCCGTCGGCAATGGTGGCGGTCTTTCGCGACGATATCTTACCTTTGAGGTAGATGTTCATGCTGGATTTAATCGGAACCGCATGCAATTTGAGACGATGGTAGCACTGGCCTGGGCGATGGGCAGAATTCTGGTATTACCGCCCAAATGGTCCATGTGGCCGCACGAGGCTGGCATGGCCAACTACAACTCATTCGATGACTATTACGACCTCGATACTCTCACAAAAAGGTATGTGGGGGTTGATATTGTACCGATGGAAGTTTTTTTGACGACTGAGGCCGCTGCTGGGAGATTTCAGGCCGAAGGAGGCGGTAAATTTTTGGATGGTCGGTCCATCGCCCTTGGGATTCGTTCGTTGCAGCCTCCATCAGGTAAGGTTGATTGGAACGGCGATGCCGACATATCCATGCTCTTTGAATACCTGGAAAAGGTTGCGTTGACGCCGGCGTGGGACTTCGACATGTGCATTGCGGCCTTTCCAAAAAGCGTCAAAGACGGCATCGGGTCGGCCAATATGGAATTAAGCAAGTTGATGAACGGTATTGTGCGACGGTCTGATGGCCGGCCAATGCCCAATCCACAATCTTTCCAGGGGAAACCGACTGCAGTCGACGCTCCTCCTGTCGAGCGACTCAGAGAAGTCATGGGGAAGCGAGAATTGCTTTGCTTTTACGACGAACCGATGCAAGAGGCAAATGTGATCCATTTCCGCCTGGCGGGTGCGAAAGGAGATGCAGCTGCAAAAAGTGAAGATCGCGGCCCAGGCCATTGGTATTCCTCCATTTTCTTCGAAGATCACAAGCACGATTTGTTCGTAAAGCGGCTCATGAGGGATGGGCTTCGATACAACGATGAAATCCAATGTGCGGCTGCCAAGGTCATCAAAGGAATCCGGCAAATTGCGGTGTCTAATCCTAAGAAGACAAATGACAAAGACGAGGTAGAAAAGGGAGAAATGGCAACCTACAACGCTTTGCATCTCCGCCGATTTCGTCATTCACACGAGGAAGCTGTGCTGTCTCCTTCAGACATCGGTGCCGCAGTGAGCGAACGTTTTGGTGACAGTAGCGTTCTTTATGTTGCCACGGATTCCAAAGGCGACGAAACTGACCTCTTGGACCGAATTAACAAGAGCGTTAAAATTGTGGCTCTTCGCAACTTTATCCGAGATATAGCCAAGGTTGATCCCAAATACTACGGAATGATTGATCAAGTAGTAGCATCGAGGGGCGAGAAGTTCGTAGGAACATTCCACTCGTCTTTCACCAACGGCATTAATCGTTTCAGAGGATACCACACCCAAAAGGTCCAGCAGCTCAATCAAAATGGGGCGATCGACTCTTTTTATGCAGCTCCAAAGGGAAAGGAGGGTGATATGAGAGTCTACAAAGCATTGAGTAAGCCATTCCACGCAAGAGAATATCCGTTGGCCTGGAGAAGCATCGATGTTGGCTTGGACGTAGCGAAGCCTATATAGCTGGGATACTGGTAGCAAATAATACACTTAATGCATACCAGAGTAGAATCCTCCTACATAATTAGCATATATAATATGTGTTGTAGGGACATGGCCCGGGCAAAGTGGCAGGGAGATCCACCATCCCATTAATCCGTCTTGATATCACCAAATGATTTGGTAAAGGGCTTCTTCAGCTCGGCCTTCTCGCCCTTCTCGACTTCCGCCTTGGTCTGCTTGCTGAGCGATCGCCTTATCTTCAAAACGATCATATAGAACCAAAGATACTGCAACAGGAAGTACGGCACGCAGAACACCCCCAGCAGCGACGAGCAGTTCCCGTACAGCAGCGGGATGATGATGAAGGTGTTGGCCACCACCCGGGCCAGGAAGAAGGACAGCGCGAAGCATGCGCCCCACACCTGACTGCCAGTCAGCCGAAACAGGTTGTAGAACGGAGTAGAAACCTCGTTCCATTGCACATATATAAAAGCACACCCGACGTGGGCCGGGCACAGATCGTTCTCGTAGTAGTGCTCCACCAGTCCGAACGTCACCCCCAGGACGTGATGGAGGTAGTCCATCTTGCGGCTCATGGGCATGGCCGTTAGCAGGGCCTGGCCCTCCTCCTTGGCCTTGGCCAAGTCCTTGAAGTACATGTCGATGGCATCCACCACGAAGAAGGATACGCTGGCCGCGCAGCTGAAGGCAGTATCGTCCCCGCGAAAGATGCACGCCAAGCTAGAGTACGTTACGATTACCGAGTGAGCGATGCTGAGGTAGCATTCGCCTTTTGTCTTGGGGCATCGGAGGATCAGGACCCAAAGGAGCGCGGTGACTGCAAAGTACGTGGGGAGATCGGAAGGCCGAGGCCCCGTGATGACATCCGGGAGAGGGATCCAGTACGACATGTTGGAATTGAATGTCCTCTTGCTCACGCACAGCCGCTCGAGATATGCCGAGCCAATACGCCGATACAGATACGCCGCCGCTCTGAGAAATAAACAAATAAATGACGGCACATGTTGGTACGTATGGTACGGTACGTACACCAAAAACGGGACCACCGCAGTACCGAGACCGCTTTCATAAAAACGAACAACGATGGCCGAGGTCCAGCAAGCGCCGGCGGCGGCCGCCGCCGCCCCCGGTCCCATCGTCATCGACACGCAGCACGACGACATGGTGCACGATTCCCAGCTGGATTACTACGGGACGAAGCTGGCCACGGCCTCATCGGGTACGTTTTTTAGTTGTGTGAAGGCAAATGTGTTTATTGTGTTCGTGTGTGTGCTGGGCTCTGGGGCTGTGTGGTCGGATACCCGATATCTCGAGCGCTTGCTTGCAAAGTTAAAGTCGGTATCTCCGGCATATTTATTTGGTTTGGTGTCTGGGACCTTTGCGGTCGGTACTAGTATCGGCATAGCTTCTGTTGTTTGTTCTCATCGCCGGTCATGCCAGAGAAACGAAACTTAACTTCGGCCGTCACAGCTTCTGGAATCGACTCCTCTCCTTGGATGATGTGTTATCCTTGAATCGCACCAAGCTATCATGCTGCTAATTATTTCATTTTATTCCTATCTTTCGGATCGCTCAGACCGCACCGTGAAGATCTACGACGTATCCGGCAACACCTACACGCAAACGGCGACCCTCCAGGGCCACGAGGGACCCGTCTGGGAGCTGTCCTGGTCCCACCCCAAGTTCGGCGTCGTCCTGGCCTCGTGCGGCTTCGACGGCTCCGTCCTCATCCACCGCGAGTCGCCCCCGGGCTCGTGGACCCTCATCCACGCCGCCCGCGGCCTGCACGATTCCAGCGTCAACGGCGTCTCCTTCGCCCCCCACGAGTACGGCCTCCTGTGCGCGTCCGCCAGCTCCGACGGCCGGGTGAGCTTCCTCAGTCACAACGAGGACGATACCTGGACCGTGGAGTACGTCACCGACAACGCCCTGGGGGTCAACGCCGTGAGCTGGGCTCCGTATGTGGCAGGGGCCGATGGCGGCAGCGCCACGATGCGCGTGGCGACGGCCGGATGCGACAACCGGATCCGGTTCTGGACCAAGAAGTCCTCCGCGGGAGCCCAATGGGAGGAGGACGCCGCCCCCCTGGGACAGGCCGTGGCGCATACCGACTGGGTCCGCGACGTGGCGTGGGCCCCGCCCATCGTTCCCGGGATGGACGTCGTGGCGTCGTGCTCCGAGGATGGGACCGTCATTGTGTGGACGCGGAAGGAGGACGGATCGAAGGTTTGGGAGCCCTCCCTCCTCAACAACTTTGGCGTGCCGGTGTGGAGACTGAGCTGGAGCGTCACCGGGAGCATATTGGCCGTGAGCAGCGGAGACAGCACCGTCACGCTTTGGAAGGCTGGGTTGGATGGCAAGTACAAGCAAGTGAGCCAGGTCGAGGATGTGGCCGGTGGTCAGCAGTAGTCTAGAAGATGGTTTTGTACATGTAAAGCTTCGGATCGGTTGATCCAATTTATTTGCAGTGTACCGGTAGGATATTGATCCGCTGATGTGATTACGGTACGCAATAGATCTGGCAATGCGTACATGTAGTAGATCTACCAATGGGATGGG
>Ga0115006_10003720_pt1 | contig 10466 bp, 12 predicted proteins | sample ArcOceMetagenome_3_FD_88943 | JGI IMG/M metagenome (GOLD analysis project Ga0115006, IMG submission 88943) | Marine eukaryotic phytoplankton communities from Arctic Ocean - Arctic Ocean- Svalbard ARC20M Metagenome | ecosystem: Environmental > Aquatic > Marine > Oceanic | place: Arctic Ocean...
GATTCAATAAACGAGTACTTTACTCTGGTATTGCCAATATCAATTAATAACTTCATGAAGCAAACCTAATACTGATGTGGCTGCTTGACAGGGCATGGATTTGGTCTTGATATTCATAAAGGAACTGTCCTTCACCATTTATTCCACAGGCCTTTGCAATAAGTGTTTTTTCATTACTAATCAATTTAATTTTGGCATTATGAAGTGCATCATAGTGTGACCAAAGTGGTAAAAAATCTTGTAATCCGCGTGCTTGGAAAAGTGTAATTGTTTCAATCATATTTTGAATTATGTGTCCTGCCAGCATGTTTCTACAGGGTATTTTTTTACAAAGCTGTTGAAGGCTGGTTGTGGGTTGTTGTATTTTATTTCGAGTGGCAATTGGAAGCTTAAAATTAAGGCCAATCCCAATGACGACATTTTGTTGGTTGCCGAGACGTGATTCTACTAGAATTCCAGAAAGCTTTTGTTTCTTACATAAAATATCGTTAGGCCATTTAAGTTTTAAGTCATTGATCCCAATCTTCTTTAGAGTATTTATTAAACCAATCCCAATAGCGATGCTCAGGCCATTTTTTAAAGTATCTGCGGGAAATGGCCAAAAAAGGGATAAATATAAGTTACCTGTTGATGGTGACTCCCATGAGTCCCCGCGACGACCGCGGCCAGCCGTTTGATGCTCACTAAGACAAACTGCGGGCGTATTTAATCCTTGCTCTAAACGTTGCCACAGCTGATCATTGGTAGAGCCAACAGACTTATAAATAGAAATATCAGAAAGCTGCTGATAAAACTGAGGCTCAATAGCCCCGCTAATAGCAGAGTGTGATAATGGCTGGTTAGGCATGTCAACAGTGTCAGTCAAATGTGATACTAAGCTCAAAATGAGGACTAAGGCAAAATATTTTAACAAAGATAGTCATGCAGTTTGTTAACTTACCTCAAGGTGTGTAATAAACGTATCTTGCTGGGTATTTAATTATAGCTTTGCATTAAAGCGAATAAACAGAATGGAAGAAATAAAGCATAAGGTACTAAATAATACCGATAAAGCAGGATAAATAATATGATGGGGGGTGCTGTAAAGTTCAGCGACAGCATGAGAAAAATAAAACAACATTAGAAAGCTATTCCAAGCATGGGTGTAAGGTTTCCCATGCAACAAGCCACGTAATGGAAAGAGCAAAGGCAATAAAGCTATTGCTAGCAAGCTGGCTATTGGGAAGTCATTGCTGTGTTTAGCGACGGTTATCCAAAAGATTAATGTCAACATCAAGCCAAAAAAACATAACAAGGAAAACCTTCTATAAAAGGTGACCACTATGAAAGTGCCTTGGCTGTCTCAGCAACGCGCTGACCTAAAGCTCGACAAAGGTGTGCTTCACTATCACTGAGTGGGCGGTCATTTTTAGCACCGGCTAAATGACTAGCACCGTATGGCGTGCCACCATCAGTCGTACTCATTAAAGTATCGTTATCATAAGGTAAACCCATTACGAGCATACCGTGGTGAAATAACGGTAACATCATAGATAATAATGTAGATTCTTGACCACCGTGTATGCTTCCAGTAGAAGTAAAGACAGCTGCTGGTTTGCCTATTAATGAGCCTGATAGCCAAAGAGCACTGGTTTTATCAAGGAAGTACTTAAGGGGAGCGGCCATGTTCCCAAAACGGGTTGGGCTCCCTAGAACAAGAGCAGAGCAGTCTTTTAAATCATTTTGTGTTGCATACAAGTGTCCTTGCTGAGGAATTGTATCTTCAGTAGCTTCTGATACGGCTGAAATAGCAGGTACAGTCCTTATAAGACTCGTACAGCCTTCGACACTTTCAATACCGCGAGCAATCTGTTCCGCCATAGAAAGAACATGACCGGACTGACTGTAATAGAGAACGAGAATTTTATTCATAAGGCAAAAAGCTCCAGAACCGCCTCAGGCGGCCGACCTAATTTAGCTTTGTCAGAATGAACGACAATTGGCCGTTCAATTAATTTTGGATATTGTGACATAGCTTGAAGTAACACTGTATCACTTAGGTCCTGATCATTGAGCCCAAGTTCCTTATAGATACCTTCATTTTTACGTAATAAACCACGTGGTGACATACCTAGTTGTTTAACTAAAAGCGTCAAGGCAGTAATATTAGGTGGCTGAGACATATAATCAATAATATTAGTTTGGATATTATTTTTTTCAAGTAAAGCTAAAGTTTGGCGAGACTTTGTGCAGCGTGGATTGTGGTATATATCAGTCATGCTAAGTTTCCAGTATATGTTCAAGAGTAGAAGAATGAAGTTCAGTGGGACGAATAGTACTCCATTGCTTGCAGCTAGGGCAGTGCCAATGCATCGTTTTACCGGAAAAGCCACATTGATGGCATAGATAATTACGTTTTTTCTGGAGTATGTCATGAGTAGTATCTTGCACTAAAGGTATGAGAGTAGGGCTTGTAATGTCACCTAGTGATAATAGGGTATCCAAGCCTTCTATAGAGGGGTTATGTTTTAACTGTTGTTGAAGATAGTTTTGAGCTTCTCTATGACCATATTGTATTTCTATCACTTGAGTGAGCATAAGGTGCACGCTAGTCATAATGGGATGACGTATGAGTATTGATTTTAGCCAAATGTTAAATGCTGGAAGTTTTTCTAGTTGTTGATAACAAGTTTTTAAAAGTGGTAAGGCTTCTGGGATATAATATGGATCTTGTTGTTCAATGTGCTCTAGCGATTTAAGTGCCTTTTTGTAGTGACCATCTTTTATATGTAAATTGGCTTTCAATAAAGCAGCTCGAACGCAATTGGAATCGAATTGACTGGCTTTCTTGAGTAAGATTAAAGCCTCTTGACTCATGCTACTCGGAGCTTCTTCTGCTAACTCACAATAGAACTGTGCAATCTCTGCTTTCTTTTTTTGTGGATCTTGTGAGTGCAGTTTTTTTGCAATATTAATTGCTTTTTGCCATTGTTTTTCTTGCTGATAAATATTTAATAAATGATCATATGCATCGCTGGGTGGAGAGGCTGAATTAAGCAATTCAAGGAATAAGAGTTCGGCTCTGTCAAGCACTCCTGCACTCATGTAATCCAACCCTAACTCTATCAGTGCCTGCTCACGCTGTAATGGGGTTAATGTGGGACGGGCAATTAAATTTTGATGAATGCGGATTGCACGTTCGGTTTCACCGCGCCGTCTAAATAAATTAGCCAATGCTAAATGTGTTTCGACTGTCTCACTATTGACTTCAAGTAGTCGAATAAAAACATCAATGGCTTTGTCGGGCTGCTCATTAAGTAAATAATTTAGTCCTTTAAAATACTCAGGGTCAAAAGGACTTTGCTTTGGATTATAATTTTTTTGATAATGCTTTCGTGCTGACAGCCATCCAGACAGTGCAGCAATTGGTAACAGAAGAAATAGCCATTCCATAGAGGGCAACTAATGGGAGTCTTTTATAGGTAAGATACGGAGACTATCAAGTTCTTGTTCTCGAAGGTCAATTTTATTTTGTAAACGCCTATTTTCATAACGTAATTGTAAAGATCCGATAAAAATAGCTAGCGCACCTAAGGTGATACCGATGACGAGGGAGAGAATAACAACTAATGATATCGGCATTGTTACCGTCCCTAGATAATATTGAATATCTACAGGGATATTATTAACGGTAGAAAAAGCAGCGCCAGCAGAAAAAACTGCGATGAAAATAGCAATAGTAATAATCCGCTTCATAGTGAAAATATCTCAATCAAGTTATGTTAATTATTAGTTTTAAGGTTACTACCCTAATAGTAGAATCATACCGTCAAAATGACGGACTGCCCAGATTAGATTGAAATCATGTAAAATTGCTGCTCAAATCACAATGTGTGTTGCTACACAATAGGCCATTGGAGAATGAAATGACTTTTGTTGTCACCGAGAATTGCATTAAATGTAAATATACTGACTGTGTAGACGTTTGCCCTGTAGATTGTTTCCATGAAGGGCCTAACTTTCTAGCGATTAATCCAGAAGAATGTATTGATTGCACGCTTTGTGAGCCTGAGTGTCCGGCAGAAGCCATTTATTCTGAAGATGATTTACCAGAGAATCAAGTGTACTTCACGGAACTCAATGAAGAACTTTCTAAAATTTGGCCAGTTTTAGCTGAGAAAAAAGAGGGGCCTGCTGATGGTGCAGATTGGGATGGCAAGCCTAATAAATTTGAACTACTAGAACGATGAGAATTTAAATAATAATAGATAAAACTCCGCGATAGAAGCGGAGGTTATATTTAAAAATATTTAAAGCATTAAGTCTTTTAATTTTTTGAGTGCATTATTTTCGATTTGGCGAATACGTTCTGCAGATACTTGATAATGGTCTGCTAGAGTATGCAGGGTAACTTTGCCTTCATCATTTAACCAACGTTGACGTAAAATATCCTGGCTACGTTCATCCAATGTTGCTAGGGCATTACTTAATTTTTGTTCTTGATAATCAGAAAAGTCAGCCTGTTCTATACGTTGTGAAGGGTCAGAATTTTCTGGCCCTGCTACATATGCTGCAGGAGAGAAGTGATTATCGTCGTCATCTGTATCTACAGGTAAATCAAATGAGGTGTCAGGTTGTGCCAGGCGACGTTCCATATCCATCACGTTAGCGGCTGTAACTCCCAAGTCTGATGCTACAGCTTCAACTTCAGCTTGGTTTAACCAACCTAAACGTTTTTTAGCACTGCGCAAGTTAAAAAATAATTTACGTTGTGCTTTAGTAGTGGCAATTTTAACAATTCGCCAATTTTTAATAACATATTCGTGAATCTCGGCTCGGATCCAGTGGACAGCAAAAGAGACTAAGCGTACTCCTTTTTCAGGGTCGAAACGTTTAACGGCTTTCATCAGCCCTATATTGCCTTCTTGTACAAGGTCTGCAACAGGTAAACCATAACCGCTATACCCTTTAGCAATACGAGAAACAAAACGTAAATGTGAGAGAACCAGTCGTTGTGCAGCATCACGGTCACCATCTCGTTGCAGCCTAGTGGCTAGATCATATTCTTCTTCAGCTGTTAAGACAGGAATATTGTGTGCAATATTGGTATAGGAGTCGATGCTACCTAGAGGTGCCAATGCAAGTTGGTATGGTGTTGTAGCAGCTGTCATTTCTGACCTTCCTTAAAATTTATTACTATAATAATAACATTAAAGTGTTAAAAAGTGTTACTAAAATAATTAGGGGGCTGGGTGATTATGAATTACTAGTTAGGCTCAATAGAGTTGAGGTGGCGGCCTACAGCAATCCATGCACCCAATACACCTATAAATAAACCGGTTAAGGGTAAGTATAACAACAAGGCCCCTGCAAACCACCGTAATTGATAATCACTGGCATATTGAATTGTGAGTGCATTAATGGGTGAAGCTAACATACTCATCGCAAATAATAATGTACACCAAGCAAAGATTCCACCAAGGAGTCCATACCAAAAGCCGGTGTAGAGAAAAGGTCGGCGAATAAATCGGTTGGTGGCACCAACCAACTTCATGATTTTAATCTCAGACTGGCAATTAAGAATAGCAAGGCGAATGGTATTACCAATGACTAATACTACGCTTAGAGATAATAATAGAGCGAGTAAACTAACTCCTCGTGCTAGAACCTTATTAATGCTGCGTAGACGTTGAAGCCATTCCATATCTAGCTGAGCTTGGACCACCTCAGGCAGAGCTGCTAGTTTTTCAAGTAGAGCTCTAATATCATCAGCAGACAGGTTTTCATTCTGGGGATATAAGGTTATAACCGGAGGTAGGGGATTATCAGGCAGTGTATCTAACAAATGACCTAAACCCGAAAGTTCACGGAATTCATCCAGTGATTGCTCTGCAGTCTGGTAGTTTGTTTCAGCAACCTGTGGCCATGAACTAATGTAGATGTTGAGCTGTTTTATTTGGTTTTCATGTAAGTCTTGCTTTAAAAACAAACTGATTTGGCTAGCATCATCCCACTGGTTGCTTAAATTATTGATATTTTGCAATAAAACAAATAAACCTGCAGGCAGGGCTAGAGCGATACCAATAACACCAATTGTCAAGAAGGTAGAAAAAGGTTGTCGCCACAATCGACCGAGGCTAAAAAGCATCGACTGTAAGTGGCGTAGCAAATAACTTCCGATATAAAAGGAAAAGCGTTTTTTCATAAGCTCATCCTTGAATCTATCCGACCATTCTGTATGGCTATTTGGCGGTGTGGCATAGATTGAACGAGATCTAAATCATGAGTTGCTATAAACACGGTCACACCAACCTGATTAAATTGTTCAAACAACTGCATAATATCTCGGGACAAATCGGGATCTAGATTTCCGGTAGGCTCATCAGCAAGAAGAATTGGAGGACGGTTGACTACTGCTCTAGCAATACCAACGCGCTGTTGTTCACCACCAGATAGCGCTATTGGTAAACTCCGCTCTTTACTAAGCAAGCCAACTTTATCAAGTGAAGCACGGACGCGGCGGCCAATCTCGCGATGCTCTTCACCTTCTATAACTAATGGCAGAGCAACGTTATCAAAAACAGTTCGGTCATGGAGAAGGTTGTGGTCTTGAAATACTAAGCCAATTTGTCGGCGGTAGTAAGGTACTTTACCTTTACTTAAACGGCTTAAGTTTTGGCCATTAACCAATACTTGCCCATGCGTACAACGTTCGATCAGGGCAATAAGTTTTAGTAGCGTACTTTTTCCCGCACCTGAATGGCCAGTTAGGAAAGCCATTTCAGCTTCTTTAAGGTGAAAGCTTAGGCCAGATAAGGCTTCGTACCGGCTAGGATAGCGTTTATAGACATCGGTGAACTGAATCATGGATTAATTTTCACGGCCCAGTAGTGCATCGACAAACTCAGTGGCTTTAAAAGGTCGTAAATCATCAATAGCCTCACCAACACCAATATAACGGATGGGTAGTTCGAGCTTTTTAGCTATAGCAAAAATAATTCCGCCTTTGGCCGTACCATCGAGTTTAGTTATAGTAATACCCGTAACGTCAACAACCTCTTGAAATTGTGTTGCCTGATTAAGGGCATTTTGTCCTGTACCTGCATCCAGCACTAACATTACTTCCTGTGGAGCATGAGCATCAAGTTTACCCATGACACGTTTCACTTTTTTTAACTCTTCCATCAAATTTTCTTGGGTATGTAAGCGACCAGCAGTATCTGCAATTAGGACATCAATATTACGAGCCTTTGCAGCCTGTAAGCCGTCAAATATGACCGAAGCTGAATCAGCACCGGGTTGCTGGGCAATCACTGGTATATTGTTACGTTCCCCCCAAACTTGTAGCTGTTCGATTGCTGCAGCACGAAACGTATCCCCCGCTGCGAGCATGACACTTTTACCCTCACTTTGGAATTGCTTAGCAAGTTTACCAATAGTGGTGGTTTTACCGACACCATTAATTCCCACCATTAAAATAACATAGGGTTGAGTTTGTTCAGGGATGAGTAAGGCTTTTTCAGAGGGTCTTAAAATATCAATCATATCATCACGCAGAGCATTGAATAACATATCACTATTACCGAGCTGATTTCGCCGCATACGTTGCGTTAGATTCACAATAATACTCTGTGTTGCATCAATCCCAATATCAGCACTAAGTAGCTGGTTTTCTAGTTCTTCCAATAAATTGTCGTCAATAATTTTCTTGCCCAAAATAAGAGAAGCGAAGCCATCGGTTAATTTTGAACTACTGCGGCTTAATCGTTGCTTTAATCTGTCAAAAAGATTACTTTCCTTACTTGGTGCCATATCGATGGTAGGGGAAATATTTAGTGGGTCTACTTCTGAAGCACTATCAGTAGCATTGTCTTTTTTTCTTAGGAAACTAAACATAATGGATTTTTGTCTCTACACTTCAACGAATTAATTTTATCATGTCAGGGAACTATAAATGCAGATGCTTAAAAAATTAATCCTAGCATGCAGTTTACTACTTGCATCACCAGCTTTAGTATTTGCTGATGTAAGCGAGTATCTTTTGAAGAATGGGCTCAAACTGATTGTCAAACCTGACCATCGTGCGACTGTTGCGGTCACTCAGGTTTGGTACAAGGTGGGCTCGAGTTATGAATACAACGGTATCACAGGTATTTCACATCAGCTCGAACACATGATGTTTAAAGGTACGGAAAATCTTGCCCCTAATGAGTTCTCTCGTATTATTGCATCTAATGGTGGCAGGGAAAATGCTTTTACTGGCCGAGATTACACAGCTTATTTTCAAACGATGGAAGCTGATCGCTTGGAAGTTAGCTTCCGACTTGAAGCAGAACGGATGCGCAAATTAATCATTGATGAAACAGAATTAATCAAAGAGCGTGAAGTAGTGGCAGAAGAACGTCGAATGCGAACAGAAGATAACCCTATCGCCATGACACGTGAAGCATTTAATGCGACAGCATTTGTTAATAGTCCTTATCACCACCCGATTGTGGGTTGGATGAGTGATATTAATAACTATGAAGCTGAAGATTTAAGGGAGTGGTATCAAAAATGGTATGCACCTAATAATGCCACTATCGTTGTGGCGGGAGATGTCGAGGCTGAAGCCGTATATAAGCTAGCAGAAAAATATTTTGGAAAATTAACCCGAGAAGTTACCGCTGTAGTGAAGCCACAGATCGAAGTGCCACAACTAGGTATGCGCAAAGTTATAGTTCAAACACCAGCCAAGCTGCCATATCTAATGATGGGCTGGAAAGTACCGGTGGTAAAGACTGCCGATGTAGCCTGGGAGCCATATGCTCTTGAAATGTTGGCAGGTATTCTTGATGGTGGGGCTAGTGCAAGATTTTCTCGAGAACTTGTACGGGGGGAAGAAATTGCCACTAGCATAGGTGCAGGATACGGCCTTTTTTCACGCTTGGATGACTTGTTTATTGTAGCGGGGACCCCCACCAAAGCTCATACAGTATCTGAGCTAGAACAGGCAGTAATGCAACAAATAGAAGAGTTAAAATCTGAGCTTGTAAGCGAACAAGAACTGAAACGGATTCAGGTTCAAGTTGTTGCCAATAAGACCTATGAAAGGGATAGTGTGTTTTATCAAGCAATGCAAATTGGTATGTTAGAAACTATCGGGCTGGATTGGCGCTTAAGTGAAGAATATGTAAAAAACATTGATGCTGTAACAGCCCAGCAAGTCCAAGCTGTTGCCAGAAAGTATTTCATTGATAAAACATTGACAGTTGCAGAACTACTTCCTCAACCCATTGGTGATAAGCCACGGCCAAAATCATCATTTGGAGTTCGTCATGGTTATTAGGACTTTTTATTATATCGTTGGCTTATTGTTCACACTAACTGTTCAAGCGAGCCCACAAATTGAGCATTGGGTAACAGATAATGGGGGCCGAGTTTTTTTTGTTTCTGCTCCCGACTTACCAATGCTCGATGTTAAAGTTGTTTTTAATGCTGGTTCTGCTCAAGACAAAACTTTACCGGGTATGGCGTTATTAACGAATGCAATGTTAAGCGAAGGTGCTGCAGGTAAATCATCAGATGAAATTGCAGCTGCTTTTGAAGATGTTGGTGCTAATTTTGGTAATTCAGCAAAGCGTGATATGGCTATATTGAGTTTACGCACTCTGACTGAGGAGGATGCTCTCAACACTTCATTACAAATGATGACAGCTGTGTTGAGTGAGCCAGACTTTCCACAAGCTGCATTTGAACGGCTACAAAAGCAAGTTTTACTAATGCTTCAAGCTGAAAATCAATCCCCTAGCGCTATTGCATCTAGGGCTTTTTATTCTAGTATTTATGGCAAACATCCATATGGAGCAATGCCAGTAGGAAATAACGAAGTAGTATCCAACTTAAATGTCAAAAGCCTCAAAAAGTTTTATCATCAATATTATGTGGCGAAAAATGCAACTGTTGTTCTAGTGGGTGCTATAGACAAAGTACAAGCAGAAATAATAGGAGAACAATTATTGTCAGCTTTACCAGCAGGCGAGAAGGCAAGTCCAATTAATCCAGTTATGGAGCTTGCTGCAGGAAAAGAAGTAGTTATTCAGCATCCATCACAACAAACTCATATTTTGATGGGCCAGCCTGGCATAAGTCGAGATGATCCAGACTACTTTGCTCTTTATGTTGGTAATCATATTCTAGGTGGCAGTGGGCTGGTCTCACGGTTAAGTAATGAAATTCGTGAGAAACGTGGATTGTCATACAGTACATATAGTTACTTTAGGCCAATGTTACAGTTGGGTCCTTATCAGTTTGGTTTGCAAACTCGTAACGATCAAGCACAAGAAGCACTTGAAGTTATGCGTACGACTTTGAACTTATTCACTTCTACAGGGCCGAGTGATGCTGAATTAACTGCTGCTAAACAGAACATCACTGGTGGATTTGCATTACGTGTTGATAGTAATAGTAAAATTGCTAACTATCTAGCGATGATTGGTTTTTATGGC
>Ga0115006_10003721_pt1 | contig 10465 bp, 8 predicted proteins | sample ArcOceMetagenome_3_FD_88943 | JGI IMG/M metagenome (GOLD analysis project Ga0115006, IMG submission 88943) | Marine eukaryotic phytoplankton communities from Arctic Ocean - Arctic Ocean- Svalbard ARC20M Metagenome | ecosystem: Environmental > Aquatic > Marine > Oceanic | place: Arctic Ocean...
ACCACCACACGTCCTCCGCAGCCGGCGCGCAAGAGCGCATACTTGTACATAAGACACACACACACACTCTCTCTCTCTCCCTCCCTCCCGCTCTCTCTCTCTCTGAACGGTTCAGCCGTTGAAACCGGGAGTGCACTGGCAAGGACTGCGGCCAGGCCGACCGGGACCTCGGGTGATTAAGAATGGGATGGGGAGGGGAAGGGCGGTGAGGAGGGCGGAGAAGGCGGCGGTGAGAAGGGCGGAAAAGGGCGGAGTGTAAGGGCGGCGGTGACACTGCACTAGTGGTGAGAAGGGCGCCGGCAGAATGGTGCGAAGGGCGGAGAAGGGCGGAGAAGGGCGGAGAAGGGCGGCCTCCTCCGGAGAATGGCGGCCTGAGAACTCCAATCAAGGGCGGGGCCCCGCGGAGGTGCAGCAACGAGTGCACGAGATGAACCCACTTTGCTGTTGCCTCTACGCCGAACGAGAGACACGGTACTGTCGCATCGGAACTTGGCATATGGGGAACACACCCTCGCTTACTGGGCGATCGTCGTGCGAGTGAGGTGACGTGCGCGAGCCGAATGTGAGGCTTGCTTACATTCCGCGGCATCAAACACAAATCCACACCCAGAAACCCAGCACCCACATTCAGTCAACCCCCTAATCTAACAATCCATCAACAATGGCAGCGTGGCGCCTCCCCCGCCCCCCCCCCGCCCATCCATGCCATCGGCCTCCAAAGAAATGGTACACATGCGGTGCGCCCTGCCAGAGCACCTGTTCCCCCGGCTCTTCGCCCCTCCTCCTGCGCCCCGGCAGGCGAGAGCGGCGCGCAGAGCACTTTCGTCGCTTCGCAACTCCCTGCATACCTTCCGTCATGCACATCAAGCGGTCATCACACACCTTCGCGCACGCGGTCTGGTCTGTGCTGGGGCTAGATCCGGGATAGCTTTCGTTGTCCCTACAGCAGAGCATTGTGAGCTGCGTTCTATCCTCTCTACACATCGAGGTAGGGGCCGCTGCCCCCGGTGCCGTACGGCGAGGGCTGGAATGGCCGCCCGTCTCCGTCCCACGCGTTCCACCGGCCGACCGTCTCGCCGTAGTGCGCCGCGTGCGGGCTCGGGCCTGGTGTCGACACGGCCACGGACACGCCACATGAGCTACAGAAACAGACCGCAAAAGACGGGAGGAGCCGAACAGATGCAGCAACCGACAGTGACAACATGACGCTACTTACCGTCCCAATACCAGCCCCACATTTTGCAAGGCGCGTTGCCGTCCACACCGACACCGTCTACGACGCAATCGTTGTGCGGAATCCCGCTACCGTCCCCAAGCGCCTGCAGGCAGGTCGCCAAAGTCAGGGCCGCCGGGTTGGGCTCGCCCGCAGCCGACGCGCACAGGGGAGTTTTCTGACCTGCCCCGGCATGATGCTCATGCCGGACATCATCGCCTGCAGCTGCCGGCCGTTCACCTGCAGCCGCCGGGACACGCAGAGCACTCTGTCAGCGCGGAGATGCTCTCGCTCGCAGCGGTGCTGTCACTGCCAGTGAGCCGCGCCCCGGGGACACTGGGGCGCACGCAAGCTACCGCCGCGCCCGCGCGCAGCAAGCGCCGTCCTGCCGCTTATGCCAGGGCGCTAGACAGAGTCTCTGCTGCTTGGACCATGTACTCCACGCGGGCCCGCACGGGCTGCCACAGCGCGGCGCGCGGCCTGCCCCAGCGCCCGCTCCTCCCTTGTCTGTCCCCGCATACGCGTCACATGCCCCTCCTCGCACACTCGCACCACAGCGAACAGCATGGCGACACTTGACAAAGGCATCCACGAACCACACCAGATCAGACATGGCGGGACCGCTGCAGGGCGCAGAGGCGGCGCTGAAGAGCATGAGCGTGGAGCAGCTCAAGACGCTGCTGGTAGTTGCGACGCCGTGCTGAGCCCGTTGAGAGCGCGACACGCGCGCCGCGGCGGCCCGGGCTCGGGCCGCCCAGCAGCGTGCGTGCGTGCGTGCGTGCGTGCGTGCGTGCGTGCGTGCGTGCGTGCGTGGGAGGGCGTGACTGGCGGGCACACGTCCGCACCTCTGCGCGCGACGATCGACCGGCCGCACTCTGCCCTAGTCTGTGGGCTCTGCTCGCGGCAGTGGCTCCAGCGCGCCGCAGCAGCAGCCAGCCGCGCGCGGCGGCGCCTGCGCCGCTTTGCACAAACACACGCGAGCGGGCGCAGGACGACGAGGCGGCCTTCGAGAGCTACTTTGCGAAGGAAGTTCCCGTGGTGCGCGAGAAGCAGGAGCTTGTCCAGCAGATCAAGCAGGCCAACATCGGGTCGGTAGTTTGCTGTGCCATCGCACGTTGCAGCGCCTGGGTGTTCCCGCGCTGTCCTGGCACGCTGTGTGTTGCCGGAAGGGGGTGGGGCTGAGCGACTCCGCGGTGCAGGCGTCGCGTGCTGACGGGGGGGCATCTCGCAGGTATGCCGAGACGAATCTGACTGACGACATAGCGCTCAACGAACTGCTGAAAGAAGTGCAAGCTCTGCGCCAGGTGGTCGAGCAACGGCAGGCGGCCATTAAACCAAAGCAGGAGCGGGTGGCTCAGTCCCTGCAGGAGGACTTGCGCACTCCAGTCATTGAAATGATGCAGGAGGCAGCTGGTGACGCAGAGAGGGCGTCGCGGGAACTGATTGAGGCCGGCGGCGAGAGGGGTACGCGTGCTGTGAGCATGCTCTGTGCTGTGCAGGCAGGCCCCCAGAGCTTGCGTGCTTGCGTGCATGGGAACGTACGCGCTGCACCACACATAATCGTGTGCACGTGGCTGCAACTCCTAACCTCCCTGACATTCGCATGCACTTGTGCGCATGCCTGTCTGCCGTGTATGAAACGCGGTATCTGTTGCACTGAGCAGACTGGAATGCGTTTGTTGCGGAGTTGACCAAACGGAAGAAGGTGCAACACTACCGACAGCAACTAGTAGAGCGTCTGGAAAACTCGTCCTTCTCATGACGCCCGGCGGAGGACGACAGCAGTGGAGCTCGTGACGAGAGAGAGAAGGCGAGAAGCTCGAGTGGCAGCACGCCGCTGCATGATACCAGTATCGCGCGACACCGATTTCACGACAACTCTGCTGGATATTCAATGTGCTTTTATTGTGCCGTGTTGCTGTCGACTTCAATCGAACAATGTACAGATCATCCCTCCTTGACCCACGCAGTGCTCAGTCACAACCCCTCCTGTGTCCTGTACATCCTGTGACCCCGGGCCCGGCCGGAATGCTCGCTCCCCAGGCAACCCAAACAGCTGGGCTGACACCGCTCTGATCACAAGCGAGCTCAGCGTGTTGAAAAGAGCCACCTAGGGCCCTTTACCCGACGTTCCGGGCTTCTTTCCTGGAGCTATTTTGAGCACCTGGGAGACTTTGGTGCCTGCCTCCTGCAACTTGGTCTTGCGCGGCGACCGTGACCCTCCCCTACTCTCGGCACTCTGCGGCGGCGCGGCCGTCTTCCTCGGGGACATTTTGAGCACATTGGAGACTTTTTTGCCTACCTCCTGCAGCTTGCGCGGCGAACCTGCTGCGTCCTCCGCACTGCTCTGGGCTAACGTGTGCAGGAGACCGTAGGACACGCCCGCGACGTCTGCCACCTTTTTCATGGCGAATTCAAAGCCATCCCAGTCCATTTCCGACTTGTCACCGCCGCTCTTCGCCTTGCCTTTTGCGTAAAAGTCCATGGCTTGTGTTTTGTTGACCTTGGCCGGGAGGAGCTTGAGGTACTCAAGGACCGCGATGAATTCTTTCCCGTCCATTGACGCCGCTCGTTTTTTGCTCTGCCCGTCACCAGCGGCAAACTTCATGAAGATCTCGTTGAGTGAGGCGTCCGGCGGGAGTTCAGCGCCTTTGGCAGCATTCTTGTCCTTGCCCCTCAGCGGCTCGGCGTTTCTTCGGGGAGACGTCTTGCCTCCAGTGGCAGGAGAGTCAGTGTCCATGTTCGCCAACGTTTCTGCGTCCACCTTGCAGAACTCACAAATTTTGTTCACTGCAAACTCAAACTCGTCCCAGTCCATTTCGGACGTGTCTCCATCTGGTGTTGGGTCGTCCGCGCGCCTATTCGCCTGCCGGAATATCTCCTGCACCTTGTGTCGACCAATCTTGCCTGGCATGAGTTTCAACGCCTTGAGCATTTCTGAGAATTCTTTAAAGTCTACGCTCTTGGCCTTTTTGGAGCCCTTCTGCCCCTCTCCTGCGCCGCTCCATTTTTTGAAGAGCACGCCGATGGGTCCTGTCGGCTTTGGTGCCTCCTCCTTCTTCTTGACGACCAGTTTCACGTTGCCAGTGTCTAGTCCGGGTTTTCGTTGGGTTCCCGATTTCTCGCGTGGGGTCCTGGGCGTCTGGGGCTTGGATTCGTTCTCCTTTTCTGCCTCCTCCAATTCGATCTGCGCCTTGGCGGCCTCCAGCAATTTGTTGTCTGGTCGGAGATTACCGTAGGCGTGGCAGCCGACATGCAGAATGCCAATGTGTCCGCGCTTGCGCATCGCGTTTGCCAGCCCCTTGTGTTGCTCGTCCTGCATCTTGTTCATGTCGAGGTCGAGCATCGTGAGCGTCGTATTTTTTTCGTACGCCAGCTCGATGAATTTCCCCCCCTTGTCCCCGATCGCGTTGCCCACAAGGCGCAGCTCGACCAAGTTGCTCGCCACGCGAAGCATCCCCGCCAAGTGCTCTGCTCCGCCGTCACCGGCCTGATTGTGGCTGAGGTTGAGGCACGTCAGCACGGTGTTGGCTCGGACAGCCTGAGAGATGTACATGGCGCCGATGTGGTCGATTTCGTTGCACTGCAGCTCGAGGGCGTTGACCGCGCAGTTCTTCTTGAGCGCCTCGCAGAGAGAGCGCACGCCCGTGTTTGTGATGTGATTGCCCTCAAGGTTGAGAGTTTCGAGCACGTCGCTGTGTCCAACGGCCTCGGCCAGCGCCTTGACGCCCTCGTCCTCGATGCAGTTGTTCCCGAGATTGAGGTGCTTGAGCTTGCGAGAGTCCATGATGAGGGGCGCAAGCGCCCTGCAGCCGTCGACCTTGCAGAAGTTGTTTGACACGTCCAGAGACGTGAGCGAGATGACCGTGGGCATCCGGCAGAGCCCCGCGCAGAGGCTGCTGAGCCCCTGGCCGCTCACGTTGCAGAAGCTCAGGCACAGCGTGTGCAGCTTGCGGCACCGCCAGCTCGCCAGCATGCTGCCGAGCGCGGCGGCGCCCTTGTCGCCGATGAGGTTGCGCTTCAGCGAGAGCACCTCAAGGTTGGACCGGCCCTGCAGCGCGGCCACCAACTGGTCGACACCCTCGGCCCTGATCCCGTTCTTCTCGAGTATGAGGCTCGCCACCTCCTTGCAGTCGCCCAGCGTGGCCTTGACGAGCGCGGGCTCGCAGCGGATCTCCTTGGCGACGAGGCACCGGATCTTGTCCTTGACCGGCGCCTTGCGCGGGGCGTTCAGGAAGTGGTGCAGCGAGTCGAGCGACGCCTGGCGGTCGTTGAAGAGCAGGCACGTGGCCGCCGCGCGCTCGCGCGGCAGCTGCTCCCAGCCGCTCGACCAGAGCTCCTCGCGCTCCTCCACAGTCAGCAGCCGGCCATTGACGGCCATCGCGGCGCGCGCCGCGGCCCAGCTCGCGGCAGGCGCGTGGCGCTGCGCGCGGGCGCGGGCGCGCTGTCTGGCGCTGCCTGGCCCCCGTCTCCCGCTGCTTGCACCCTCAGCCTGCGGTCTAGCGGTCAGGTGCCTGCCGTGTGAGAGGGCCAACGGCCTGAAGTTCGTGGGCACTTGACTTGAACGACAAGCAAGACGCGTTGAGTGCTCCAGCGGCCGCGGGGAACTTGTCCCCGCGAGTGGTTCCCGGGGCGCTGAGCGCCCCCCGAGCAATGAGCCTGCAGACGGCGCAGTCGATCATTCGAGCGGGGCAAACGATTGGCCTGCTCGAGGACATCATCGAGAACCGCCGGCGCAAGGTCGACGAGGAGAAGCGGTGGCGCGCTCTGGACGTGACGTTCCGCGGCCTCGAGCGGGACTGGTGGGCCGTCGACGCGAAGCGACTGTACACGGACCAGCTCGTCGAGCGCATGTCGGTCTTTGGCGAGCTCACGGCGTTTGCGGCAGGCTTCCAGGCGGTCATGCTCTACGAGCTGGAGCTGCCCCCGCTGGAAGAGCACCGCTACAGCCACGCCCTCCTCGCCGTCTGGGGCCTCGGGAGCCTCGCGGTGACGTGCACCAACGTCTGCCTCATGTTCATGGCCATGCTCATCACTATCGGCCTGCTCATCGATTCCGAGCGCGAGCCCCCGTGGTCCCTTCCGCGCTGCCGCGCGCATGCGGAGCCGCCGTGGTCTCGGCAGGAGCGCGAGATGCCGCCGCCCGCTGGCTGCCTCGTGCATTCGGACGTGTTCCTCTCCGCGGAGCAGTACCGCGCGCGCTGGCACCAGCAGCATGAGCCGCGTGTCATGGGCATGCTCACAGCTTTCAACTACAGCGCTCCCCTTTTCATGTTCAACCTGGGTCTTTCCACGCTCATCAAATTCTACACGGCGCCGGCGGCTGGGTGGACGGGATTCGCCTGTTCGCTCTGCGGCATGCTCGCCTGGTGGCATTGGCGGCATTCCTACTTCCCCAAAGTCCAGTACCTGCAGGCACAGGCTGCAGAGATAGCGAGCGGCCGCGGGAGGGACGCAGATCTGCAAGAGCCCGAGAGGCACAGATACCTGCCAGACAGCGACAGCGCGCGACTGCCCATGGCGCATGCGCCCGATGCGCCCAGAAGCGACAACTCCGCCATCAGCCAGCAAGCTCTGGAGCGCGAGCAGCGTGAGCCGCTCACTGCGGCGGCGAGAGGCCTTACCCGTGCGAGCGTTCAGCCAGCTGCTGGACTTGCGGAATCAGGCGCGGCAGGCGCGGAGACCCGGGGACAGCACCTAGAGACGGATGCGGGGGAAGCGACGACGGGCACAACTCCATGGGGGGTTCAGTGGTCCGGATTGCGCCCGCCCTTCACTTCACCTCGACCGGCCGGCCCGCCCTCGGGACACTCGCATCTTGGCGATGGCGGCCACGGTGAAAGCCGGGCAGTGCTGCAGGGTGGGAGGACGGAGAGCACGCAAGCGCGCGTGCCAGAGCTTGGTTCGCCGCTAGATCTCGTGTCGCCGCCGATGGAGCTGCTGTCCCCGGCGTACTCTGCGGCGGCAGACGTGCGCAGTGATGAAGGAAGAAGCGCAGCTCCGATGGGTGCGGCAGGAGAGGAGTTGTTTGGGTGTGACCCAGACCCCTTGGCCTCGTCGCCCTCCTTGGCCGCGGAAACGGGGGACGAAAGCGGCGGCGGAGGAGAGGCACAACGTCCTCAACGAGAATCAGACGCAGCTGCGGGACCTGATAGAGCCACGGCACATGGTGCACATGACACACGAGATGCAGATGGAGTAGGTGCGACACACGAGGGCGGGGTTGGCGGGGTTGAGCAGCAGGCGGGTGGGCGATGCCGATCTCCCGCTGGGCCCCGTCCCTTAGCAGGGCCTCCCGTCTCTGCTTCCAGCCCCACAGGCACGCGTCCCCTCAGTACTCTCATCGAAACGGACGAGACTCTAACTCGGGGTCAGATACCGTTGCGGTGGGGAAGCGAGGGGGGGGAACAGGGGGGAAGCGAGGGGGGGGAACAGGAGATTTTCTACTCGGATGAGGAGGGGGACGAGGATGCGATGTGGCGATGATAAACCCCCTCCCCTCTCCTTCCTGGGTTTCTCTCCCCCATCTCTATACCGAAGAATGGCATGCATGCCTATCCAAGCTATACACAAGCATCGGAACGGATTGCCCGCGGCTTTCAAGATCCATCTTGTGATCCATCTTGTGATCCGCCTACATTAACAGACACCCGTCTCCCGTGCAGCGACAAGATAAGCACGTTCGGGTTGGGGGTCCTGGGAGCAGGAGGAGGAAGGCTTTATTCAAAGCTAAAGCAGGGGTTGCGGTCGCGCGTCACTTTCAATGAATCCGTTGGGTGCTGAGCTAAAATTGCCACAAAAAGAACGACAGCCACACACACCCAGGGCCACCCGAACATGGGCCCGCGGGCCGCAGAGCTCAACATGGTGTGTACCGTCTCGGTATAGCATGTGGCCGCACCCACCCTGGCATCAAGATATCTGGTCCCGTGGCCAACCTGCCTGCCTACAGGCGAACCCCCAAGTGCAGACGCGGGAATACAAGAGGAAACCGAAGACAGGTGAAGAGAGAGAGAGCTTTATTGGGCGTGGGGAACCACCATCTAGACTTGCCTACACAATCTAGGCTTGCCTACACTGACTGACCCTTGCCTTCCAAGGCCCACATCCCCATGCCTGTGTCAATTACCACGTGGTAGCATTAGCGTGGTGGCATTAGCACCCCGGAACACGGCGCGCCCTCGCACCGCACACCTGCGCCGCCCGTACAGCACATACAGCGTAGCGTGTATGCGCGGCGAAAGGGTGGCGCGTGTGGCACGCGGCCGCCATATGTCTAGAAGTGCTGCCTACACCTAGGTAGGAGCGTCTGGTGCACACGCAGTGTGTCACACACACGCCCCCACCGCCATCGCCCCCACACGCAACTGTAACACCCTTGCAATATACAACTGTAACGCCAACGTGTTGGTGCCCACGCACTTGCAATATATACGCCCAACACATATCTCCTTCTCTCAACATATAATACTCATGCATATACACACTCGGCCGTAGCACATATCAAGCAGACACATACAACCCTCCCCCACCTCCCCGGCCCATGGATAAAATCCGTACACTGGCGAAAACTAGCCCTCCCTAAAAGCACATCGCAACGGCGGGGAGGGGCAAGCATACGGATGGGCACAGTATAGTTTGGCGCTATGCATAATTTTGGCTTTGCTCTTGCAGCATTATATCGGAAAAACACTAATCTAACTGCGGTACACTACCTCACATAAAGACAGCAAACACACACAAACACACACACACATCCTTGCAACGTGCGATAAAACTCGTGGAGTGCGACCAGCGCGCTGGGACGCAAACCCTCACGCCGCACACCGTTCAGACCTTGGCGTCCGTCACAGCACAGTCAGGAGGCGACGTCCGGTCCGCCCCTTCGAAGCGACCGCACTCCTCCGGCCCCTTGAACTGCGTTTTACGGAGACATTTTCTGCGGGAACACGTCGTCCTGATCGCCATCTTGGAGTGTCGTGTCAGAGGACGCGCTGCTGTAGGGCTCGCCTTCTCCCGGCGCAAGGAACGCCTCAGCATTCGATACAAGCTCGTCGCATTTGCAGTCGCCACTATCTGTTCCAAGGCCGCACATTGAGCACGTAGGGGCAAGGAAGTCGTCCCATTCCCCCGTGCGCTCTCAAATTGGTGTGCCTTGGTTTTGTCTTCGGCTCGAGGCCTCTTAGAAATTCTTCGCAGAACCTGCACAGAGGCAGCCAGCCCATCTCAGCCGAGCTGCGCGCGTGACAACGGCCTCGCATCGCCCCGCAATTGGGCCCCGCGGCCCCGGCGCAGCGCACGTGACAACGGCCTCCCATTGCCCCGCAATCGGCCCCCGCGGCCCGGCGCAGCGCAACAGCCCCGCGCACAGACGCGGGTGCTCAGCCAGACAGGAGCCGTCTGGCGTTGAGGCGTCGCACCTCGTGCAGGCGTTCCAGGCACTTCGCTCGCTGTTCCGAGCCTTTCTCGAACTGTTCGGACTCCTTGATAATTCCATCCTGCCCCCGCGCGCAACACCCGTCAGGAAACGGCCCACGCACCGTGCGAGGCCGGCGCGCAGGCCCACACGCGCCCGTGCAGAGGCGCGGACGCGCGCGGGCGCGGGCGCGGGCGCGGCGGCGGGCTGGTCGCAGACCAGAAGCGCCCAGTTCTCTGTGGCCCGCTCGCGCTTGGACTTTGGGGGCTTTGGAGGCTCGGGGGCGGCCTTGGGGACATTGGAGGTGATCAGGTCAAGGTAGGTCCTTCCGGCGGTGACAACGTTGCTGGGCGGCATCGTCGGGATCAGAACATACTTTCAGTTGCTGAGCTGTCAGTCGTGCGCGTCCGTCTCCTCCCCAGCGAAGTGCGCCCGCGACGCGGGTCCTGACAGAGGGGCCGAGCCGGCGGCTGACGGCGGCAGGGGTTTCGAAGCGCGGTGTAGCTCTCCGGTCCGCAACCGCGCGCGCAAGCCCCAGTCGACACGCTGCTACCACACGAGCGGGTGGCCGCGCGAGATGCTGATGTCACGAGCTCGAGGGGGTTTAGCGCTCGCCTTATTGATGGGGCCGAAATCAACACCTTGGGAACACTCAAATTTATTACCAATTTTACCTGAATTTCCCAAAATAGGCAAATTATTATTAAGGACATGTCTCGAGGTCATGGTCAAGATGACATGGGTCTTTTTTTTACCCGCGAACCCGAGGTGCACGGCCCTCCCTCCTCTCTGCACAAGCACCCGGCAAACACACCCCCTTCCGTTCCCGACCCCCC
>Ga0115006_10003722_pt1 | contig 10464 bp, 12 predicted proteins | sample ArcOceMetagenome_3_FD_88943 | JGI IMG/M metagenome (GOLD analysis project Ga0115006, IMG submission 88943) | Marine eukaryotic phytoplankton communities from Arctic Ocean - Arctic Ocean- Svalbard ARC20M Metagenome | ecosystem: Environmental > Aquatic > Marine > Oceanic | place: Arctic Ocean...
CTTCCTCCTCCTCCTACTCCTCCGCCTCCTCCTCATCCCTCTGTGTTTTCTCTAAAAAAAGCCACTCCCTCCCAAAATCTACTTGCCACAGGCAGCCTCCGGCCAGCCGGTGCGTCTCGTTGGCGGCTTCTCGGGGAGCTAGGGCAGCTTGATGTGAAGAATGTACTCTGCGTGCACCTAAACACGCATGCACACACAAGCACACACACACACACACACACACACGCACATACGTTTAAGTGATAGATTCGATGCAGGGCTCAGGGTTTCGAGATGAAGTAGCCGGGCGTGTATCCTAAATATATGTAAGTACAAAATATCATTCAAAGAGAGATACACAAGCCGCTCACGCCAACCCTCCCCAACCACAACCAATCCTTCGCTCACTCCCACGAACTTTCTCGTTCTTCTCCTCTGCCGCTCTGTCTCCCTCTCTCCCTCCTTTCTCTGTGTCTTCTTCCCTGCGCCCCCCTCCCACCCAGCACCTGGGCAGCATCGTAGACAACGCGAGATTGTATACAATGCGAGATTGTATAGGATATGTCAACATGCATGTGCGAAAGAAATTGTGTGTGTGTGTGTGTGTTTGTGTACACATATATGATGTGGCTCTGGGGCAACACCTGGGCAGGATCGTAGACGACGTATTCATTGTGGCTTTGGGCGCCCTGACTGGCAACGCCTCGTTCCGCAAGGACTGAATCGTATTTCACGCCTGCCGGTATATGTATAGATGTGAATATGTGAACGAAATGCATGAACGAAATGCGCAGGTATGCACGCGCTGTGTATGTATTTGTGTGTGTGTGCGTGCGTGTGTGTGTGTGTGCGCGCGCGCACGCGCATTTTTGTGTGGGTGTATACTGTGTATGTATTAGTGTGTGTGTGTGTGTGCGCGCGCGCGTTTGTGTGTGTGTGTATACACACAGACACAATTCGTACATACTTACATGTACACGTGTATGCCATATATCTTAAACAAACTCACATGCATACACACATGAATACCTACATCACCATCTTACTTGCGATGATGGCAGTTCTATGCATATCGTGACATGTGTGTGTGAGAGAGGGTATATGCGTGTGTGTGTGTGAGTGTATGTGTGTGCGAGAGAGTGTATGTGTGTATGCACATTTATATGCAAATGTATGTACATAAATCTATCGTGACATGTGTTCATACGGTATGACACACCTGTACATTACATTTGTACACACATACATACACACTCCCCTACATCTCCATCTCACATATGATTTCGGCAGTTCAATACGTATCCTCGATGTTCTCTGTACTGTGGATATCCTATGTATGCCCTAGTCTATGTATAGACAGATACACACATGGACACGTTAACCTCTCTTCTCATCCTCTGGCGCTTGCTTGTGCTTGCCCAAGGCCTTCCTGGTGTGAAATGCGTACCCTAAGAGCACTCGACACACCACAACCACGACCGTGTCCGCCACCCGTCCTTCTCCTGCCCCCTCCCCTCCGCCGCCGCCCCCGCCGCCGCCGCCGCCCCCACCACCCCCCCCACCCCCACCCCCACCCCCACCGCCCCCTCCGTCTCCTCCTCCTCTAGCATGCAGGGATTGCAGGGAGCGGCAGGAGGAGTCAGTGAAGTAGATACCCTTGCTATAGGTTTGTCTCGACACATCAAACCCGGCCTGCGCTATACGCAGTGCCTCATCCGCGGTGGTACTGTGGAGGAGGAACGTTTCATTGGCCATGGAATTCAGGCTGACGGATTCAAACACGGCGTTCCACCGTGTGCCAGCCTCGCCGTGTCCCGGGTGCGGGATTTTGTCGTTGCCTGCCTCGGCGATAACTTTTTTCTTGGCGATATAGGCCCTCCAGCAAGGCCAATTTTCAAGACGGACCATCTTTTCAACCTGCGCGCCGTTGATATTGTATGCACATTATAACACACACACCCGAACACACACACACACACACGCACACACGCACCGCCCCAGAGAGTTAGAATGACACTATAGTTCAACTTACATACATACATTCATTCATTTACACTTACAGACAGACAGGCAGGCAGGCAGACAGACAGACAGTGTGTGGGGAGTGTACATTACAACCTGCGCAGCCTTGACCCGCATCCCGACACACCCCATCTGGCCCGCGGGGCCGTTGGTGGTTGCACAAGCAGGCTGCAGCAACGCGCGAATCACGTCCTGAAATGCAGGTCCCAATGAATCCGTGACTTTATACACGCCAATGGGCCCTGAAACCGCGTCATTCCGAGATGCCCAATACACAGGAGCCCTCACATTCAACAACACGCCTCCACTCCTCGGCACAGCTCGGGCAGCGCCCACTTCTGCTGGAGGAGGCTCTGCTGCATGTGAACTGGCAGCGCCAAAGGGATCGTTGCCTTGCTCATGACGTGTGCATCTGCTCTGTACAAGCAGATCGTCCTGGTTCACCGTCGCTGCCTCATCCTCCTCCTTTCCTCCTTCGTTCCTCCTCCGTTCCTCCTCTTCCTCTTCCTCTTTTTCTTCCTCCTCCTCCTCCTCCTCCTCTACCTCTGCCACCGCCGCCGCCTCCTCCTCCTGAGCCAGACGTCCAGCCGCGTTTCTGTGAAAGTCCTCCTCCTCCAGCATGCTCACGTCCGCGCCTCTAAACTCTCCTGCCCACGATGCCTTGTGCTGTCGACGAGCACTCTCAAATCTGACGCGACTTCTCGCCATCATCGCATGCAAATCTTGCAAACATCCCACCCCGCCCCCGTCCTCCCACCCGTGGAAATCCTGGAGAAGGATAAAATCAACCGCAGCACGCTTGATGGTCTCGTCGCATTGGTCGCGCGTGTCTTCCTCGCCGCTAATCACGTGCAGCACCGCTTCATCCGCCAGCATCTGCCACGTCTTGGTCAGAGCCAGCTTCTCAACCATCTGTTGATCCTCGTTGCTCTGCGCCTCCTCGTGCTCCGCCGTATCTCCCTTTTTCCTCCTCCTCGGTCTCCTCCTCTTCTTAAACTTTCCAGTCGGCACCTCCACAAGGCCATCGTCCCGCATCTGGGCAAGCTTGTCAGCGAGCGCCCCTTCACACTTTTCGAGGTTCTCGAGGTTCTTTTCCAGCTGAGCCATCTCGCGAGCCAGCCTTTTGAGCTCTTTCTTGCGATACCTCTCGTCGATTTCTTCATCGTCGGCCTCCTCGAGGTCTTCGTGCTCAAAAGCCCTTTCAGTGAGTGCACCTGTCACCAAATCACGCTCCGCTTCCAATTCGCGTAGCTCCGCCTCCAGGGTCTGTTGGCGTTCGTCGGCATACTTCTGCAGGGACGAGCCCGAGCCCAACTCCAGCGTGGTTAGATAAATTGTGGTATGGACTGTACAAAACCGGGAATCAAGTCCCGTGTGTGTCCCTCTCCGCACCCCCCGGCCTATCGTCTGAATCACCTTGCCCCAGCCTTTGGGGTTCGGTTCTAAAATGTGGATATGCTGGAGGCGAAGGAATGTTAGTCCCTGGTTGCATTCGTGCGAGCCGATCAGGATTTGGATGAGAGGGACACCGGGAGCGCGCTGCAGCCCGTCATACCGCGTTGAGTCACTTGTCATGAATCCAAATGCAGCCTTGAGCTTGAATTGGTCGGACGCACTACCCTTGAGACACACAAACAATAGTGCATGGCCCTCCGTTTGCACTGACTCCTTCACACGCACCCCCTTCTTCTTGTCATGGACGTCGATCCACTCGAGATCTTGCGCTGTCACCTCGCCAAAGCACGCATGCAATGCGGGGGCTAAGAGGGTTTTGCGCAGGTGTGTCACGCTGCTCTGAGACGTGGAATAGACAAAATGTTTTGTCTGCAGCATCGAGTCTCTGAGTTCTATATCCACACTATTGTCCATAGTGTCGCTGCCATCAACTCGTCCGTCCTCGCCAGCTTCCTCCAATCGCCCGGGTCCCAGCATCGCCTCGATCAGCACACGAAACTTTGGCGCAAAACGCGCCACATCGCCCAGAAACGCATCAGTCGACGGCACCTCTGCATCTTCCCGCATCCTCCGTGCACTTTGCACTACCTCCCGAAGACCAGCCCATGAGACGCCCCCGGCGACCTGCGCCAGGCGGCAGGTGGTGACACATTCTTTGTGTACCAGCCTTTGTTTCGATACCAGGCCGAGGGCGAGTTCGGCGAAGTTGTCAGGCTCATCAAGCCCATACTTGTCGGAAAATACCCTCTTCAGCCTGTTGAGCTGTGGCTGACATCTGAGATTATGATTGTGGAGCTGCGCAGGTGACATGGGGCACTCGGCGATCTGGATTGGGGCTTTGAGGGGAAAGTTACTTCGGTCCCTCGTGCCATCGACATAGGAGACCCTCCCTCGGCAGCATTCCTTAAGCAACTGCAACTTCTCATCCTGAGTCATGTCTGCCATGGAATCCCTCCCCTCCTCAACTCCACCCATAAGCGGCGCTAGAGAGGAGCGGACATGGGCTTGGTCATAGTGGAGGAGGGCCAATTGCGCCTGTAGCTCGTGACCAGTGCGCCACGGAGTGCCGGAGAGGGTGAACACTTTGCGGGCTTTTGCCAAATGCGAAAGCACCACACGAGCATCACACGCACGCTCGTTGAAAACCTCGTGGCACTCGTCCACAATGACGCACACGTTGCCCATATCCCACATCCCTTTCTGACACTGGTTTTGAAACGTGCGCAAGCTCATGAAATTCTTCTTCAGCACCCCAGGCTTCTTCCTTCGAAACTCCGCCTGCAGCTTTTGCACAGCCTCATCTGTCACGCCCTCCCCACCTGCATTCGCGCCCCGTGCTCTGCCCCGCTTGGAGTACACTGGCGAGAATTTGAGGAGGGACTTGATGCACTGTTCGAGGTGGTTTTCTCTTATGTTCTGGGGAGTGGACACAACAAGGATCTCGAGGCCCTTGGCCATAGCCAGTTCCATAAGCAGCGCCACCATGATTGACTTGCCACTGCCTGGTGTCCACCAATAGATGCAGCCTTTTACGTCCCGAGAGGACAATACAGACTGCGCATGCCGGTAGCCCACTTCCTGCCACAACGTAAGCGCAGCAGCAGAGTCGCGAGCCTGGCAGCGATCCTGCATGCGCTTCAACTCCGTGGACCAATCTTTGCCGCTGACGACTTTGCCTGTGAAGAAATCGAAGATGAACTGCTGGTAGTCTTCATGCGCTAGATTTTGCTCTTTCCACGCCCTCGGAAGAGGATTGCAGGTCCCAGACACGTCACTAAGGTCGCTGTCGTCGCTCTCCGCATCACTACTCGCTGCCATCGAATAATCACTGCCATCGTCGTCGTCTGGAGGATCATCCTCACTCGCTTCCTTCTCGCCCTCACTGTCACTGCTACCTCCTGCATCGGATTTCGAAGGATCCTCTCCTTTTTTTGCCCGTGCACGGCGCGCAGGGCGACCCTCTACGGCGTGATCGTCATCGAGATCGTCATCAAGCTCAGCCGCAGCTGGCACAGCGGCCACAGGTGGAGGGGGGGGGGGCTCATGTTCCTTCCTCTCGTTGAGTGCCCTCACCGAGACAATATTTACGCTGAGTTGTATCCCAGCGTCAAAGTGCACAAGCAAGCGCCTGTCCGTCTCTTCCAAGAGGTATTGTCTGCAGGGGCCAATGACAGTGCCAATATCGCCTGCCTTCAACGAAAAGTCAGGGAGGTTGATGACGAGGCGTACCCGGTCTTGGGCTTGATGGTTGCCAGCGAGCGAGACAAACTCGACATGGTTCGCGTGACAGGTAATTGTCTTGTTACGACCATTGCTCTCACACCCTTCCTCGCTGTCGAGATCAATTGTGACGCGCTCATCGTCGTCGTCAAGCCCCCTGCGGCAAGGCCCAGTAACTACGCCCAGGAGACCCCCTGTATTGACCATTTCACATTTCAAGGTTAGCAACCTTCGCGCATATTCATTCTCTATTCAATTACATTCTAGAAGTCGTACCGTGTTCCCCGCCAGCACGCACACGAGCGCCCTTCTGCAGGTTGTTGGCGAGTTTGAATTCAAGATCCCAAGGGACGATCTTGTCCATTTGGGTGTGACCACCGCCCTGCACTTCGAACTTGACACTCAATCGGTTCTTTTCACTGCAGGCACCTGTTGCAAATGCGGTTTGAGTGAGCGAGAGCAGGGGAAAGGAGGGAGGGAGGAGGGAGGAAGAAGAGGAGTGAGAGAGAGATAAACGAACACAAGCGCGCGCGCACACACACACATTACACAAAGAGAGAACGAGAGAGGGACACAGAGGGAGGGTGGGCGAGGCAGGAAGGGAAGGTGGACGGGATGGATGGATGGAGTGAGGGAGGGAGGGACAGAAAAGACACCTGTTACAATACCAATGTCGCCTGTTCTGACAGGAAGCACGTCCGTCAAAGAGCGCACACGATCGCCGCTTTGATATCCACCGGGAAGCTCATTTGACATGAGCTTACGGTCCTTTGCTTTCCCATGCACCGTTTTCACAGCTACCTCCTCATGCGATGCTTCCAAGTCTTCTCTTGGGTTCGACCATTCCGGAGGACACTTCCACTGCGTGACGCCAGTACGGGGGTGGTGGAAATATTTTCTGCCGTCCTTTACCATGAACTCAACCCAGCCTCCTCCACCTGCTTACATGCGCGTGCACAAGAACATTTGCATGCATTCATGCACGCATACGCGCATGACATTAGCTCGCACGAGCGCGTGCGCACGCACAGACACAAAACACACACACACACATCTCTATACATACAGGCATGCAGACATTTATGCTCAAAACCTCGCGCGCAGGCGGCACACACACACACACACACACACACACACACAGAGAGAGAGAGAGAGAGAGAGAGAGAGAGAGAGACGTACGCGTGCATATACACACCCTCGCAACAGTAAGAAGGATCTGGACGAGACGCAGCAACACGCTCATAATTTGCCCGCCATGCCTCCACATGCTCGACGAGCTTTGCCTTCTTTTGCTCTAGCAACCGTTTCGTGACTTTCTGTTTGCACGCCGCCAGCTCCTCGGACGTCAGACACCCTTGGTCATCATCGTGGTAAATCACCCAATATGTGTGACCCTGCTTCCGCGCGTTGAGCACAGCACGTAACTGTCCTAAAGGCAGGTCAACATCGTCCCGACGAGCGAGTTGCAACTCGCTCCCAGCCGAAGCAGTACGTTTGCACGCAACGGCCTGTCCCAAGAACATCATTCCCGAAAACCGCTTGGCGAGAAACGTCCCTACCTCCTCACTCCCCGTCAAGTCCCACGTCATTAACTCCTCATCCAACCTCGCCTGCTCACGAGCTGCTGCCGCTGCTGCTGCTGCTGCTGCTGCCGCCGCTGATGCTGCTGCTGCTGCTGCTGCTGCTGCCGCCGCCGCCGCCGCTGCTGCCTCCTCCTTCTCAGCCGCGCTCTCTGCTCCCCTCGCCTGCACCAACCCCTCTTCGGCATCTGCCTCATTCTCGGAGATGTGGACAGTATCTTCAACGACGCTCGTGCCTCCCTCTGCCTCTTCTAAAGACTGGAAGAGGGTAGAAATACTCAAAAGTCAGCGTCGCAGTCATGTACTATAAACCACCCTACAGCGAGTGGGTGCGAGAATTCGTGTCTAATGCGGAGGCACCTGCTCCGAGAGTCTGTCTTGCGGGTCACGATTGGCTTCGAGGTCTGCTCGATAGTCCTCCTCGTCCGAGTCCTGAAACTCCTCTTCCGGCTCGAGATCAAACTCATCATCATCACTGCTGAGTACTGCGTCCTTGCCCACTTCCAAAACCCATTCAGTGTCATCACGCGCCTCCTGATCACAGCCGACCACGTCAGGGCGCACCGATCACACCTATGGGTATGATACCCGGCATATCCTCATTCCATAAAATCTACAAAAGCTGACCGTCAAAAAGTCCAAACCTCAACACTTTCCACCAACTCCTCCACCAGCCCGTCCATATCCTCATCGCACCGCGCTTCACTCGCACCAGCTTTACACACCACTCGAAGCGCTCCGTATGCCCACCAAACCAACTCATTCCCTGCTGTCACTTCGTGCCGCAACCGCACCGCGTCCTCTGCCACTTCCACCACCACCCCTATCGCACCCAAATATGCCTCCAGGCGCGACCCCCAGTCTAGGTCCTCACTTTCAAAAGCTGCGCGCGCCTCGTCGCACGAGACAACCACCCGGAGCCGATCGCCAACACGCGCATCTTCAGCCGTGACCCGCGCCGCCGCATCACTACTGCCAAACCTTGACACGTGGGGCCACTGCACGTTGAAATCCTGGGGATACTCCACCACAGCCAGTCGCGGCGGCGGTGCGACACCGCGCGCGCGGGCCGTCGCCTCGTACTGCTTCCAGGTCGCCTTTACCTTGCGCCGACTGGCGAGCCAATTGAGCGCGCGTCGGCGTCTCGCAGCTGCCAAATTGTGTCGCAGGTCAAAAGTGAGCTCACCTGAACCCTAAACCCTATCATAAACCCAGAGCGTGTGGCGTGTCAAAAGGGAACAAGACTAGCAGCAAAAGCGGCGTGCTGTAGAATGACAAGAGCAACACCAATGCTGTCGTCTTGTTCGGCGCTGCTTGCTGTCGCCCCTGTACAGGCACGAACTGCGTCCTGGCACGGCGCGCTGCGATGACTCAGCGCAAGATGAGCCACGCGTCGACTGAGCTCTTCCATGGCCTGGGCATTGACACTCTCTTGAGTGCTACCCAGCAAGTGGCGTAGCGTCGGAGGCCCGCCCACCGCACCCTCATCCAACTTTAGTCCACAACCAGTGCAGATGAGCGCGGCGGCTCCCTCATCGACCCAGCACATGTCCAAGGGGTGCTCACAAGTGTCCCACGCATGCACTGGGGGCCGCGCATCGGCGCCACAGGGCGCGCCGTTTGCGTCCAGCAATGCGAGAATGCGTGCGCCCTGCTGCAACTGCCGCAACAGTCGCTGGGCGCATGACACGTTGGCGCAGGAATTGGCGCCAGTCCACGTGACGACAGAGGGCATCTGGAGGAAACCGGCCATGCAAGCGCGTGCGTGTGTAGCGGCGCCAATACACTGAAGCGCGTGGTCGCGCGCAGTGCGCCCGTGCGCGTCCTTGATAGAGACCGAGCATTGGAGGTCAAGGAGCAGGTTGACAAGTGGCATGTTGGCGCGGGCGCATGCTGCCACACATTCTGTATAGTCAATGTCCTAGTACCTTTAGCATAGAACGTCACGAGAGAGAGGACTTTTGAGAATTTCTGCCTGCCATGAGCGGGGTAGTCCCATCCACGTCTCGCCGGAAATTCGCAGACTGCACAGTGAGGTGATCAAGGACATGCTCAAAGCAGCCTCCCTCTGCGTGCCCCGTGAATGCGGCGAAAATTGCCGCGTCCATTGAGGGGGCGGTGCTCGCACCTATCCTCTCTGAGACGATCACTATGGTGTGGTCCATCTCCTCGCCAACCTCGCCCTCCTCAACGTCCAGGGCGCTCTCAAGAGCGAGCGCAATTGCAATGTCCGAAGACTCGACAGCCTCCGCCGCACTACCCTCCTGCCTCTCCGCCATTCCGCTGTCTGTAGCCTCCGGCAATGCCTTCTTCCTGGTAGCGGCCGCCGAGTCGAGGTTGTGCGACCGCTCCTTCTCCACGACGGATCCCACGGCCCCCTCCTCCCCAAACTGTGTCTGTTGCGAGTTCGCGCGCGGGGTGTGTGTGTGCGGTGCAGACGATAGCATGGGAGCCTCCTCCTCACATGGTCCCACGCTAGCACACGACGCGCCAGGCGACGACGAGGACGCAACGCGTGGTGAGTGGGAGGAGGAGGAACTATGTCGTTGAAGCCCCCCCACCACCACCATTGGGAGGCCTTCCTCCGAAACCACCTCCCTGGGCCTGTCATGTTTCCCCCGCCCCAACGCCTCCTCTGTCTTCAAGTCCTGCAGCAGAGAATCTGGGACCGTGACTGTCTTCGCTTTCTTCCCTTCCCGCTCGTCCTGCTTCGTCCCCTTGCGCTTGTGCTCATCCTGTGTGTGTGCGTGTGTGTGTGTGTGTGTGTGTGTGTGTGTGTGCATACACAGTGTGCGCGCGGGTCCAGATTTTGCGTCGTGCAAAATGCATTAGCGTCCACATGCAGGTATGCGCTCGCATGCACACGCACACGCTGTATGCGCTCGCATACACACGCACACGCACGCACACACACACGCACGAGTCCCGCACGAGGTTGCTCCCCACCGAGGCTGCTGAGCCGCCGCGCGCATCGGACGTGGGCGCCGCAGTCGGCAGGCCAAACAGGTTGGAGCGCGGCGGCGCGACCGGGCCGTCGCCGGCCGCCTCTGGGCCCCCGTTGGAGGCGGCGGCGGCGGAGGTCGGCGGCGCGGCGGCCAAGAGCGGGCGCGAGGGCGAGCCGCCGACACTGCCCCTGGACACGAGGTGCACCAGGTCGACGCCGCGTATGCCGTTCGCCTCGAGCGTGGAGTCGGGGTTGAGAATGTCC
>Ga0115006_10003723_pt1 | contig 10463 bp, 2 predicted proteins | sample ArcOceMetagenome_3_FD_88943 | JGI IMG/M metagenome (GOLD analysis project Ga0115006, IMG submission 88943) | Marine eukaryotic phytoplankton communities from Arctic Ocean - Arctic Ocean- Svalbard ARC20M Metagenome | ecosystem: Environmental > Aquatic > Marine > Oceanic | place: Arctic Ocean...
GCAGCAGCAGCATGGCCCGCCACGCCTCCCGCCGCGCCTCCCGCCGCGCCTCCCGCCGCGCCTCCCGCCGCCACCTGCCGCTGCTGCTGCGCGGCGCGCGCCGAGGCGACGGTGGCGTGGAGGCCGTGGTCCCACCATCGCGTGAGCGTGCGGTGGGTGTACTCGGGCAGCCGCTCGCCGAGCAGCTTGGCGGCGACCGCCTGCAGCGAGTAGCCGCACAGCGCGAGCTCCTGCTTGGCGCACCGCCAGAGGTTGAGCACGACGCGCCCCACGACGTGCAGCCCGCTCTGCGTGCGCTCGCCCCACGCGTCCTCCCGCCGCTCGTTGAAGCCCGCCACCTCCGGCGTGCGCCCCAGCGAGCGGATGAGCGGCGGCGACAGCCCGAGCGTGTCGGCGCGCTCGAGGGCGTAGCCGAGCCCCTGGCGGCGCACGTCCCACCCCATCAGCACGTCGGGGTCCTCGTCGCGCACCAATCGCGCCAGGCAGCGCAGCAGCGCCGCCTCGCCGCTGACGAGGCGCACGTGCCGCGCCGCCACCGCGCCGCGCAGCAGACCCACCACGCGCCGCGACGCGCGCACGCTCGCGGCGGAGCGCGCGGCGCCGGCGGCGGCGTCGCCAGTGTCGCCAGTGTCACCGTTGTCGCCGTCGTCGCCGGCGTCGCCGGCGGCGGATGGGCCGGATGCGCCCTGGAGGCTCGCCGACGGCTGCTGCTGCTGCTGCGCCTCATCATCAGCGTCGGCAAACGGCCCTTGCGCGTCGTCGGAGCGCAGGATGAGGCCGAGCGTCGTGCGTGGCGCCTCGCAGCCGCCCACCCTCTCGCGCTGCACGGCGTAAACCACCGCAACGATCTCGTCGCCCGGGCGCGCCGGGTCGGTCGCCGCGGCGGGTGGTGGTGGTGGCAGCGGCGGCGGCGGCGGCGGCAGACCCGCGGCCTGCGCGGCAGCTGCCGCGGCGTCGCCAGCGTTGTTAGGCGCGGCGGCGGCGGCGGCGGCGGCGGCGGCGGCTGCAGCGGGCGCGCGCCTGCCGGCGTCGGGCAGCAGATGGTCTCGAGTCCTCACCAGCAGCTCAAAGGAGAGGAGGGTCACGTTCTGGCAGGCGTGCGGCGCGACGGCGGCGGCGGCGGCGGCGGCGGCGGCCGAGTCGGGTGCCGTGCTCGCGCTCGCGACCGAGATTTGGGTGACGAGCGGCGGTTGAGACTTGGCGCCTCGCGACGCAGCCGCGGCCGCGGCCGCAGCCGACGCCTTGCCTCCGTCTGCCGCAGAGCCGTCGCTGCTACCGCCCGTAGAGTCAGCGGATTGCTGCTTTCGCGGCGGCGGCGGTGGTGGCGGCGGTGGCTGCGCCGCGTCGGGAGGCGTCGACACCGCAGACGGCACCGACGCGATAGACTGCTGCGATGCCGACGCCGACGCCGACGCCGAGGCCGAGGCGGCGGTGGCGGCGGCGGCGGCGGCGGCGGCGCCGTCCCTGCACGAGGACGCCATCGACGACGCTCCGCCGCGAGAGGAGGCGGCCGAGTCGACACTGCGCGGCCCCGTGCCGCCGCCGCCGCCGCTGCCGGGGGAAACGCCGCCGCGCGTGCGGCGTGCGGCGTGCGGCGTGGCGAGGCAGGAGGCGGACGCCGAAGACGCGCCGTCGTCGTCGATGTCGGCGGCCGCACGGAGCCTGCCCGTGTTCGGATCGAGCGACAGCGCCGCGGCGACATTGCCCGTCGTTGCCGCCGCCGCCGCCGCCGTGCCCTGGCGACGCCGCCGCCGCGCCGCGCGTCGCTCGGCCGCCTGCTGCTGCGCCACCCACGCGCCCACGCGCTCGGCGCTCGGAGGCGGCAGCGCCGGCGTGAGGACGCGGCGGCCCGCGGGCGGCGGGCGCGGTGGCACGTGCCGGCACGTGCAGCTGAGCGGCGCATCGGCGGCGGCGGCGGCGGCGGCGGCGTCGCGCGGCGCGGTGCAGCTCACCTCGCAGAGGCTCTGCACGTCGTCCGCCGCAAAGTGGAAGCGGCGGTTGTTTACCGTGCGCGGCGCGGGCAGGTCCTTGCGGCTGCCAAAGTAGGGCTGGCGATACACCACCTCGGGGCGCAGCGTGGCACGCACGTGCGCCGCGCTCGGTGGCGGCACCACCGGCCGCAGCACGCGCCACCCTGGCCGCGCCCACGCGCCGAGACCCGCGCCGCCGCCGCCGCCGCTGCCAGCCGAGCCGGCGCTACTGGCGGGCGGCTGCGTGGCGGTGGCGGCGTGCGCAGACCAGCGCGAGCCGGTGGCGGGCTGCGAGGGGAGGGCGCGTCGCGCCGACGGCAGCGGCGCCGCGCCGCCCTCGCCGTCGCTGCCGCTCTCGTCGCTTGCGACGGGCGAGGGCGCGAGCTGGAGGTACTCTTGGAACCCCTCGTACTTGGGCGAGGGCGGGCGCCGACGGGGCGGCGGCGGCGGCGGCTGCGGCGGCGGCTGCGGCGGCTCGTCGTCTGCCGCGGCGCCGGCGGCGGGGGCGGTGGCATAAGGCGCCCGCGGCGTCGACATTGCCGGGCTCGCGCCCCCGCCGGACGCGCGAGCCGCCTCGCTCTGCTGCGGAGGAAATGCCGACGCCTCTGCCTCGGCGCAGGCGGCGGCCTCTATGACCTCATCGCTGCTGCCCGCCTCGCTTGCTGACTGCGCCATCGCGGATGCGGCGGTCTCGCCTCCGCCTGCGTCGACGCTCATCACTGCGGTCTGCTCTGCACCGAATGCCTCCTCCTCCTCCTCCTCCTCCTCCTCCTCCTCCATCATCACCACCTCCTCCTCCACCGCCTTGTCGCCCTCGTCCTCGTCCTCGCCCTCGTCCTCGCCATCGGCCGCAACGCGAGGCTGCTTGCCCGCGGCACTCGCCCCTGCACTCGCGCCTGCCGTGCCCGCCGCCTGCTGCTGCAGCCACAGCGCGCGCTTGCTCGCACCGCCGTTGGCACGGCTGCTGCCGCCGCCGCCAGCACCGCCGCGACCGCCGCCGCCGCCACCACCACCACCACCACCGCCGCCGCTCGTCGGAGTGATGACTCTGACCACGTCAGAGCCAAAGGAGACGCGGTGGCCCTCGCGGGCTCGCTTCTGCTGCCGTTGCTGGTGGCGATGCGGCTCGAGGCCGCGCTGATGCCCCATCTCGCCCTGCCGCAGCAGATGCGGAGACGCCGCCACCGCCCCGAGCAGCGCACCGCCAGCGACAGCCGCAGCGGCAGCCGCTGCTGCCGCTGGCGCGCGATGCTCCGGAGGCGGCGCAGCCTGCGGAGCCGGCGGATGCGGCGGAGGCGGCGCAGGCGGTGGAGGCGGCGGAGGCGGTGGAGGTGGCTCCTCCTCGAGCCCAGGCATCGTCTCCCTCCAGTCCCATCGCAGCCTCGGCGCCGCAGCCGCCTCCATCGCCTGAGCGGCGCCCGCGTCATCCCCATCACCACCATCGTCATTCCCCGCATCCACCTGCTCCACCGCCGCCTCGGCTGCCCCATTCGCCGCTGACTCGTTCGTCGCTCCCTCGCCGGCGCCGGAGCCGCTCGCTGGCGGCGGCGAGGGCGGCAGCGACGGTGGCGGCGCGTCGCGCGGCGGCGTGTCCGAGGGCGACGGCGACAGCCGGTACACCCGCCGCGAGCTGGGGTCAGTCGGCACCTCGGCAGACGAGTCGTCGTCCTGGCTGTCCCCTCCGCCCGGCGTGCTGCGCGGCGGCGTGTGCGGCGGGTGCGGCGTGTGCGGCGCGCCGTCCGGCGGCGCGTGCGCGGCATCCGGCGGCGCGTGCGCGGCGGCTTGCCAGTCCATCGGCCCACCGCCCGTCGCCTGCGGCATCTCCTCCTCCTCGTGCGGTTGCTCATGGTGCTGCTGGTCGTCCTCCCACCGCTGCGACATGGCGTCGTCCTTGGCCGCGGCGCTCTCTGCTGCGCCGAAGCCCTCGCCCGCAATGTGCGCGCGCACGGCGTCCTCGATCCCCTCGAACCACTGCCCGACCTCGACCAGCACCATCCCCGTCGCCGCGCTCACGCTGACGCCCTCGACGCCTGGCACCGTCATGAGGGAGCGCTCGAGGCAGTCCGCCGCCCCCGCCGTGCCGCGCAGCTCCGCAGCGTCGACGTACAGCTCGAGCTCGCAGCCGCCTCCCGCCGCCTCGTCCAGATCCGCCTCGTCGGGCAGAGTGCAGTGCTGCGAGCACGCGTAGGCCGACGCCTTCGGCGGCTGGCTCGCCGCCGCCTCCGTCAGCGGCCGGAAGGCGACAAAGTGCTCCTTGTTCCCCAACTGGCTCGCGTAGGCGCACGCGGGGCTCGTGTCGTCGCCCTGGCTCGACCCGCCGCCACCGCCTCCGCCCTGGCTGAGCCCGCCGCCGCCGTGCTGGCTGCCGCCGTGCTGGCTGCCGCTCATCTGCGACGACGCGCCGCCCGTCCGGAACGTCCGCTCGTCGTCCAGGTCGTCGGGGTCGTGCAGCCGCTGCAGCCAGCCCTCGACCGAGTCCTGGCTCTCGCCGCCGCCGCCGCTGCCGCCGCCGCCGCCGCCGCCGGCTTGGCTCTGGCTCTCGCCGCCCTGGCTCGCCGGCCACGGGCTGCCTCGCTGGCTCGCCAGCCACGGGCTGCCTCGCTGCTGGCTGCCGCCTCCGTGGCTGCTGCCGCCGGCTAACCACGGGCTGCCTCGCTGCTGGCTGCCGCCGGAAGCCGCCGCGGCCAAGAGCTGCGAGAGGCCCTCGCCGCCGTCGTCGGCCTCGCCGTCGCCCCATCCTCCTGCTCCCTCGGCCGCCGCCATCGCATCGTCGTCGTCGATGGGTCGGTAAGGCTCGGCCGGCTGCGGGCCCTCCCGCGCCGCGTCCCACAGCGCCGAGGCGCGCGGCGCCGGCTGCGGCGTGTCGCTTCCCTGCGAGTGCGGCTCAGCGGCGGCGGCGGCGGCGGGCAGCGGCTCCTGCAGCAGCGCTCGCACCCGCCGCAGCAGCCGCTCCATCGGCGGCGACTGCTCCGGCCGCTTCGCGCCGGCCGCCGCCGATCCAATCACACTTTGCTGCTGCGGCGGCAGCCCCGCGGCGCGCTGCCGCTGCCGCTCGTCGCGCCACATCTGCGCGAGCGACTGGACGAGCTGCACGTCCGCGCCCGCCTGCCGCAGCGGCGTGTGGCGCACGGCCAGCCCGTTGAGGATGTTGGGCGCGCCGGCGGCGTCGGCCACGAGCGCGTCGAGCTCGAGCTCGCAGCTCGAGCAGCGCGGCGCTGCGCTGGGGCTCTGCACGAGCCCGTGCGTGTGGCCGCTCCGCCACACGCAGCTGAAGCCGCGCTGCAGCTGCAGCGCCGCCGACGAGCCCGAGCCCGACGGGCTCGTGCCGCCGGCTCCGCCGCCACCATCGCTCCCGCCGCCGCCGTCGTTGCCGCTCCCGCCGCTCGCGCCGCCGCCGCCGCCACCGCCACCGCCATGGCCTGCCGCCGCGTCGGCCGGTGGCTGCAGGGGCACCGCCTCGGAGCGCTGAGGCAGCAGGCCTCGTATGAAGGCGTTGCCGAGGCGCACGAAATCCATGCCGAGCAGATTGTTGTCCACCATGAACTGCAGCAGGTACGGGATGTGCGCCTCAAACGGCTGCATCGGGCCGCGGCCTCCCACCCGGCCCGCGGCAAAGCTCGCCGCTGCCTCCTCGACGCTCGAGGGCTCGACCATCGCCACGCGCACGAACGGGCGCGTCTCGGCGTGGTAGCCGTAAAAGGGCGTGCGGTACACGACGCTCATGTCAAAGACGCGCTCCTGCGCCTGGCCGCCGACGCTGCTCATCGCCCTGTTCAGGTCGAGCGCCAGCGCTTGGAGCTGCTCTCGCAGTGTGATTGGATCCGCGGCAGGCTCGCCGTCGAATGGCACGAGGAAGTAGCGGAAGACGCCGTGCACGTGCAGGCACGCGGTCTGGCCGCGCGGCGTCGAGCCAAAGATCCGCAGCACAGGCACTCGGCGGAGCTGGTGGCCCGTGATGGCGCTGCGCATGTGGTCGAGGCCGCTCTGCGGCTTCTCCAGCACCGAGTCCAGCGTGACGATGCGCAGCGCGAAGCGCGACTCGGGCGGGTCCGAGGACGAGCCGGGCGCCGCCATGCCAGCACGAGCTCACTCACGTGTACACCGCTCGGCGGCAGCGTTCCTCGAAAGTTGAATGCTGCATGCACAAGGAGTGGCGACCACCCTACTAGCCTCGGCCAGCGTCTCCTCCGTCGTCACACAGCGACCCTACCGCGTGGCCGTCGTTGGAGCCGGTGCCGCGGGCGCCGCCTGCGCCTCTCGCCTGCTCCAGCGCTCTCCCAATCTCTGCGTGAGAATCTACGACCAGGGTGCGCGCGGGCCTGGCGGCCGCGCGTGTCCCCGGCCCGTCGATGGCAAGGGCGCGTCCTTCTCGCCCGACGACAAGGGTGGCGGAGGCGCGGCCGTACCCGGGCTGAGCTTCGACCATGGCGTGCAGGCGGTGCAGGTGAGCGACCCCGCCGTGCGGGCCGCGATGGACGGCTGGGTGGCCGACGGCATCGCCGCCGAGTGGCGAGGCAAGTTCGGCGAGCTGGAGGCCGGCATCTTCCGAGAGACGTCTCCAGGGGGCGAGGCGTCGTCCTTCTGTGGCCTCGCCTCTCCGCAGCCGCGCTTCGTCGGCACGCCCAGCAACGGCGCGTGGGTCGAGGGCATGCTCCCTGCCGACGCTCGGCTCGAGCGGCGGTGGGTGACCAAGGTGGCGTCGATCGACTACGAGCGGCACGACGACGGCGAGGGCCGCTGGCGGCTGCGCGAGGCGGGCAGCGGCGACACCTACGCCGCGGACGTCGTCGTCTGCGCAACCCACGCGGCGTCGATGGTGGCCGACGCTGCCGCGAAGCTGCCGGAGCACCTGTCGAGCGGCGCTGGCACCGACGACGACGACGACGCGCGTGTGAGCGACGCGGCGCTGCGCGCCGTCTCCTACCCCGACGGCGTGGCGCCGCTGTACGCGTTGATGGCGGCCTTCGACGAGGGCGCGACGCCGCTGCTGCCGTTTGACGGCGCGGCGGTGGTGGGAGATGCCGATCTCGCGTGGATCTCGAAGCAGTCGTCCAAGCCGTCGTTCTCGCAGACGGAGGGGGAGGCGGGCGAGGTGGTGGTCGCCCTGTCGACGGAGGCGTTCGCGCGGCGCATGCAGGCGCGACCGTCGCACGCGCGCCGTGCGAGCGAGGAGCACCTGAAGGAGGCAGCGACCGAGCTGCTTGGCTCTCTCGCGCGGGCGCTCGGCCTGCCAGCGGCAGCCACGGGCGAGGAGGGCGAGGCGGGGGGCGAGGAGAGGGGCGAGGAGAGCGGCGGCGGTGGCGTTGCCCGTGCGCTGCCTGCGACGCGGTACGTGCATGCGCAGCGGTGGGCGGCGGGACTGACGCGCGCGCCGCTCGGCCTCTCGCCGCCGCGCGCCCTCTGGCGGCGCGCGGGGCTCGTCGGCTGCGGCGACTGGGCGGGTGCGGCGGCGCGCTTCGAGGGCGCGGTGCTGAGCGGCTGGGCGGCGGCCGACGCGGCGGCCGAGGTGGCGGCGGCGGCGGCGACCAACCGCGCGCTTATCTCGGTGGAGCGCGCGACGGAAGCGCAGGTCGAGGCGGCGGCGGCGTGGCCCGTCTGGTCGTGCGAGGCTTGGCAGCCGCCCGCCGGTGGCGGCGGTGGTGGTGGCGGTGGCGGTGCGGACGGAGCGGGCACCGAGCCTGCGCAGGCGGCGGCGGGTCGCTTCCAAGAGAGCCGATGGTGGGAGGCGCGGCCGGGCGTGGGTGAGGAGCGCTGCCACGTCTTCGAGGGGCGCGCGACGCTGCTGCCGCAGGGCGGCGGCGCGCCCCTCGAGATCGGCGCGGGTGACTGGGTCACCTTCCGCGTGGGATTCGAGTGCGAGTGGGTGGTGACCGAGCCGATCGCGAAGCGGTACGCGTACTACTGTGTGGACGGGAGCGGGTGGGTGGCCCCGTAGCTCCGACCCGGCGCGTAGCTCGCGTGTTTTAAAGCCATTGTATAAGCGGGCACCAGGTGACCACACCAGTCTCAAGTCGGAAGGGCGGCACATGGACAGCGCGGGGCTGCTCACTTCTCAGCTGCTGCCCCACTCGCCCAGATCGACGCAGGCCTCGGTGCCGGGAAGCACGTCGTGCACCTTGAACGAGAGCTCCTTGATGTGCGGCGGGTCGCCCTGCAGCTTGAAGAGGTCGGACGCCATGTACGTGTCGAGCGACGCCTGGTCGACAAACGTGTAGAAGCCGTAGCAGTGGTCGATGCTCGCGTCGTACGCAAAGTACTTGCCGCGCAGCCCCTCGAGCTCCCCAAACTGCGCCGGGTAACCCATACCGTTGGGCGGCGCCGCCATGAAGCCGTAGAGCTCCTCCTTGCACGTCGGCAGCCCCTCGACGCCCGTCGCATAGTCCAAGGTGAGGTCGACGATCAGCATCTTGGCCGCACTCACGTCGTCGCGCGTGGGCGGCGTGCTCGGCCAGCTCGTCTTCTCGATCGCCAGCTCGGTGCCGGGCATCACATCTTTGACACCACGAAGGTGGCCGTACGTGACTGGGTACCCGCAGCCACCCTTGGCGAACCGCTCGGACGCCAGATAGTCGTTGAGCGCCGCCTCCGTGTAGAAGACGTACACGCCGCTAAACACCTCCGCCTCGGAGTCGTAGATGAAATACTTGTGACGCAGGCCCGGCACGCCGGCCCAAGCCTTCGCTAGGCCGCCCTCGGAGAGCGCGTGCTTGAGGCTGTCGACGTTGGGCACGTCAGGGTCGGTGGTGTCCTTGCTCCCGTCGCGCGTCTTTGTCACCGCCTTCTTCGTCTTGGGCGCGTCGCCCTTCTTGGGCGCCTTGGGCGCGTTGACCTTCTTCTCCACGCCCATTCTGAGCTTGACGTAGAGCAGCTTCGCCCTGTTCCACAGCATGTGGGGCGGAAACACGTGAGTATCATGGGTGCGTTTATCTGCTGGTCCAAGGACCCTGATTGAGACCCATGAGGCAGCACACTTCTCCATGTCGGCTGCGGCCACCGCCATCGTGGCCATGCCGTGCCGGTCGTGTTGGCATGGCCATGCCGAGCGACCGGCATGGCCATGCCGAGCGACCAACGCGCTGCGGGGGGCCGCCGTGCGCGCCGCCCAACCGAACACGGAGACAGCGACAGCGAGCATCTAGACGGTGGCGAAGTGGACGCAACCTCACGATCACCGAGAAAACAAAACTTGGAAGTTTACGCCTGCGGTACTATGTCTCCTTTTCGCGCGGGGGGGCTCGCAGAATGTTTTGCCCATGGGGTGTTTTAAACATAGACGCGATCATACAAACCGATTTCTTCGATGGGCGTGCGCGTGCAGACCGAGGGGCGTCTCGGGCGTTTTTTGACCTCGAGTGTCGGGCGGCGGCAGCGCGACGCGGTGCTCGTCGTGGGCTCTCCTGTTGTGGCGCTTCAAGGCGGCACAGGCCGAGCGAGGGCGCGGAGGAGCACGTCATCTTCTGCAGCAGCTCCAGCGGCGAGGCCTCGGCATAAGAGGGAGCGGGCGGATCTGGGGAGCACACGCGATGCAAAGCACAAACGTCGGGACTGTGTGAGGGTGATTGAAAGGTACGCGTCGTGTGAAGATAGATGGTGCTAGCTGAACACTAGCAATACTGCACATGAACCCAAACCGACCTCAACAGATGAACAAAACTGGAGTCGCTCGCCCACGCTGGTCATGCTTGGCTGCTGCGATCAGCTGCACGTCTTGAGCTCACAGTTGGACTCGCCGGAGAGCGACACGCACTTGTCGTCGGCCGAGGGCGGGCTGCATGCAGACTCGAAGGAGCCAACGTCATGGCAGGCGTTGTCCAGCGTGCACCAGTCGCACCCGTAGTACAGACCGGCCTCCGACTTCTCGATGCAAGAGGTGCAGTCGGTCTCCTTGTGGCAGCCTGCGTAGCGAGAGTGGAACCTCGTTAGCCGTGCACGCAGGCGGCCAGCCGTGCACGCAGGCGCTAGTAGTGCACGCAGGCGCTAGCCGTACACGCAGGCGCTAGCTGTGCATGCAGGTGCTAGTAGATCGCACCGAAGGGGTCGACCTTGGCCTCGGGAGCGAATGAGAGGGCGAAGAGCGAGAATATCATGGCTGCGAGTTGGAGCGAGTTGGAGCGGAGCAACCCGCGGCACGACCGCGGCCCGCTAAGGGCATGTAATTGTCCGTCCGGGGGGCAACAACACCATACGACGGCCGAAGGGAAAGCCGTGTATAGAAAAAACGGGACACCCTATGGCACCAAAGACAACATGAAGTTAGTGTCTACGCTTGCTAATGCGCCACCATGACATCAATGACGTCGCCGTCCTCCATCTCGAGTTGACCCGGGGTAGCTTAAACAGCTGGGTAGATAGATAGATAGATAGATAGATAGATAGCGGACCCTGGACCCTAGCAACAACAACAACAACAACAGTCTACATGGGGCGCTGCATCATCGTTCACCGGACACCGGACCTGGCTTGTGTGTGGGCACGAGTCCCTGGTAATGCGTA
>Ga0115006_10003725_pt1 | contig 10462 bp, 16 predicted proteins | sample ArcOceMetagenome_3_FD_88943 | JGI IMG/M metagenome (GOLD analysis project Ga0115006, IMG submission 88943) | Marine eukaryotic phytoplankton communities from Arctic Ocean - Arctic Ocean- Svalbard ARC20M Metagenome | ecosystem: Environmental > Aquatic > Marine > Oceanic | place: Arctic Ocean...
ACACACACACACACACACACACACACACACACACACACACACACACACACACACACACATACGAACACACACACACACACACATAGTGCAGTGCTTACTGAGGGAGTGCCAAGAAACAACTCTCACGCACACGCTCTCTCACACAAAAACAACAATATATCTCCATATGCTATACACACGTCCACATATATGCAACATATGTATCCATACAGATCCATATATATGGGCATCCTTTCGCTGTTACTCACCTGGTTTTCGGGACCAGCAAATATACCAGGAGGGATCGCAGCGCCACTGCCATCCACTGCAGTCACCACTCCTGCACCACCTGCCCTTCCTGCGCCTCGCAGGGATTCAGTCCTTCTAGCTTCGCCATTTTCGAGCCTTATGCGCGGAGGGTCATACAAGGGGTTCTGGGAGGGCCACGGGTCTGCTGGGGCCAGATCGGGCATCACGGGGGGCGGAGGCGGCGGGGGCAGCCTTGCTGAGCTGCACGTATGAATGCCGGTAAACGAGGGTCACAATCTTCACCTGGCACGAGTTCTTGTCGCCGACAAGAATCAGAGTGCCAGCAGCGCTCAGCAGCGCACATCGACACGCAACAGCAAGTGCGCGCCCGTCAGCCACGAAGGCCAAATCTGAACATTGTTGCGGGTCGACGCAGCATGAGCTGCATCGCACGCATCCACCTGCCAGTGCTCGACATTAAGTCTCTGTCGCGAGTGTCGTGCCGTGCTGCCAAGTCGTCGAAGCTGCCTGCCCTCCCAAACACCCCAAATTGCCTGAGCTCCTCTGCGAGCGAGCCTCTTGGTCCTTGCCCCTCCCTCATGATGTGCAAGGGCCGCGGGGCTGCCTCCAGCATCGCCAAGGGGTCTGCCGCCACTCGCGACGCCGAGAGCGGCCCAAAGAGCCCGAGCCCAAATTCATCGCCTAGCGGCGGTGGCGGCGGCTGGGGTGGGGGCAGCTGGAAGTTCATTGGGCGGCTATGTGCGGCGAGGAGCCTGCTGCCACGCGCCATTATCTCGCCGCCACCGCCCGACCACGTCTGCTGCAGGCTCACGTCGTGGACGCCCGGGGGCGGCCCACCCTCGCTCCAATACAATCGACCTTCCGCCGCAGGCCTTGAACCGCGCATCGACTGCGCCGCCGCCATGTCCGACATGTCCGTCTCGGACTCACTCCTCTTCAGCTGTGATAATGCTGTTCAAAGTTGTACTCACGAACAAATCTGTACTTCTGTAACGGCTTGCTGTTTTTTTTTTGAAGATACATAGGCCTTTTGTGACTGGACACTTCGAGTCCTCGCATCTCCCCAATGGCCTTCGTCCGCCTAGCCGTTGTCGCCGCTGCCGCTGGTGAGTGCTCGGCATCCTGCGACGGACTCACTGAGCCTCACCGCGCACGCGCGCACAGCCTTGGGCCTCGGTGCCGAGGCGCCCCTGCGCGCCATGCAGCCGCGTGGGGGTTACTGTTACACGTTTAATGTCACAATGTACGGGCTTCGCTGGCTGTGATCAACCTGACTGGGGCCTACGATCTCTCGGAATGCAGCTGGCGCGGCTGCGTTTGCGCCCGGCGCCTCGATGCTGCCCCGTACCGCCCGAGGCACCGGCAATGGCGCCACCGGCCTTTGCATGAACGCTGGCAGTGGCATTTTCAGGAAGGTCGCGGCGTTCCGCGGGGCCCCGCCCGGCAAGGCCGGCCTTCCCCCGCAGGGCGCTGACCCGTCGGCTATCGACCTCGACCTCGTGAACGGCGTCAAGGACACGCGGGACACCGTCGGCGGCGTAGACACTTCCTACGCGAAGCCCGCCTCCAGCTTCTTCGCCAGCCGCGGTGAGTGCGCTGGTTGAGACAAAGCTGTCTGCCCGCGATCTTGCCTCCTTGTGGGTCCTGCCCGTGCCCGCCACAGGGAGACCTCAGCGAGGTAGCAAGCAATCCTGCATGCTTCTTTTGCCATGGGCGTGCAGGCAAAGCGACGCGTTGATTGCTGCATTGATCATGACCAGATGCATGTTCTTGCTTTGCGCAGCCGCCCCCGCGCGCGCCGTTGCCAAGCCCGCCGCGCGCACTGGCACTCTGACACGCGCCGCTGCCAAGCCTGCCGCGCGCGCCGTTGCCAAGCCCGCCGCCCGCGCGGTGGCTAAGCCCGCCGCGCGCGCCCCGGTTCAGCGTGGTGGCCTCCGCAGCATGATGAAGAAATAAGCCTCTCCTCACCTTGTATTTTTCTCTGCCTCTTTGCAGTAGCCTTTCAGTAAAAGCCTACACCCATTCTCCTCCCCTAATAGCTGGGATACGTCAGTCTTCCTGAATTTGAAAAAGAAATAAGCTTCAGTTTCTCCTCCCAAAAGCCCACACCCTAACGCAGAGATACATCAGTCTTCCCAAGAAGAAATTGGTGTTTATTGGTACTTGTTCAGTAGCCTTCCACTATCCTTCCCCACCTACAGCCTCTCTTCTCCCTGCTGTCCGTTCTGGCGCTTTGCCTCTCCGTCTCTCGCTGTCTCTCTCTGCGTGCTCTCTCTCTCTCTCTCTCATTGAGGACAACTGGCCCACAGCTTGACATGACAGTTTATACATGCTCAAGGGTGCCTTGAAGTTGCCGCTGCCTTTTTACGCGACGGCGAGTTCAAGCGCGTGCGAACAGAAGTGCCATTGCCATGGTGTTCACCCTCCTTGGTGCTCATGGCAGGCTTGTCCGAGCCGCTTGCCAGCTTTCCGTGTGCATACTCAAGGCGGGCTTCCAACTTGAGCAGAATCTCTAGCTCCCTTGCCAGCGGATCCGGCGTCTGACGTCCACTCTGACGTCCTGAGCGCGTGGCCTTTTCCTTTCTCTTCGTCTTTGCCTCGTCCCTGGCAACGGCGCCGCCTCCGGAAACAGAAGCAGAAGCCGGCGGGGTAGCGTTGGAGGGCGCGACGTGGTTCTTACTGCGGGTTCGCAGCTCGTCGAGAATATGCTCTGACGGCCACGGAAGTTTTTCGGTCCTTGCAGGCAGTGCAGAGTTCATGGCAAGCGTACCGTGCTGCACAGAGTACCCGGGCGTCAGAAATTGTCGCCACGGGTTGCCACAGGGGACGGCGGCCGGGTGCGCACACTGCACTCAGATAACCCTGAGCAAACATCGGGCGGATTGATTGCATTTGCGACAACATTCACCTTGTTAGGCGCCTGCCCACCAACCTTGAACGGATGCAAAGACTGATCAGAAATAGCCTTCCACGCCCAAGTTTTCTTGGCACTATGACTGCCTCCCAATGACGGCGAGTCCGAGTGCCCGGTGTGAATGCGCACATGCGGCGATTCGCGCGGGGCAATGTTCCATGGCGCCGTGGACTCTAGTGCCGAATGTGGTCGGGGCCTAACGTGCAAGCACAATTCAGTCCCTTATGCACATTGCACAGCACGTAGCAACTCGCCTCCACTGCTGTCAAGCGAATAGAAGGGCATCAAACCAGGGCATATGCGCAGTTGGATGCTCGTATAACTCATGTATGACTCACCCAACTGACATTTGCCGGCCGCTCCATCCACCGCCTTTGAAACTGCCTGCGCGTAATCTTCCCTCCATCTGTGTGATCATTTCATTGCTTTCTGTCGCGGTGAGCTTGCCGCTGCCGCAACGTCCAGCTCCGATGGCAGTTCCCCCTCGCCACGGCCTGTCTTCTGGGGCGTCTATCCGGAAACTCGAATCTGCATGTGCCTCTCTTCGCCCCGCGCCCAGCGCAGAATGGGGGCGCATTGCCGGCGAGTTATACCCAGAGCGGCTCTTGCCAAGGTGCGACGACAGAGCTGCGCTCATCACCGACGCCACCTCTCCATCCTGTTCTTCTACCCCAGGAAGACTCTTAGCCGTGCTACCGCGCGGCGAGGCATCGCCTTCGGCAGACAATTTTGCCATAGCAGACGCTGGTCGGGCAATGTGCCTTCGCGCAGACGGAGTTACACCGTTGTACACTTTGCGCGTATCCTCGTTGTTCTGATTTCCATCCGCACCCGAAGTTGTTATCCCTCTCCGCGTTCGATCTTCCTCCTTCTCTCGCGCCCCGCGCATAGCACTCCTGCGCTTGAAGAAAGAAAGAGACGATGCACCAGCTGTGCTCTGTACATCGCTCTTCGCCGCTGCTCCAGGCGCGTTGTCGTGGTGAGGCGCAGGCGCGGACGTTTTTCCGTTTGTCTTCTTTGCCCCTCTGCTTTCCCGTTGCTTCGACATGACTGCCACGCGCGAGGTGAAATGTAAGTTGCGTAGGCAAGAAAGATGGCGCCGAGGCGGTGACAATGGTCGATGCAGAAGAGTGTGATGATGAACATGGGACCAGGCAGGTGACATGAGACAGCTGACTCACGCAAATTCCAGTCGTCAGCCTTCCCGAGGACAAACGAAATGGGTTTGTATGATTTTCCTGCTGCTGAAGAAACGGAAAAATGCGTGTTACATCGGGACAAGCCGCGGAATGCCGGTCCACGCCGCTCACGCATCAAAGAACACGTGTGGTACGTCGTTGCGAGCGACTTTTCTACATTGCTTACAACTGGTCCAGGGAAGCATCGGCGCTCCACTGACGGCCCAGGGCGAAATCACCAAGCCACTTGAGGCGGCCTTGTCCTCGAAATATGTCTTTGCGAGCGCCGCACTATCGGCCTCGTCTTGCTGCTTGCGCTGGGCCTTTTGGTCTCTCATCGACCGGGAAGCCTGCTCCCTGGTTGGGCAAATGGGGCGAACAGGATAGAGAGCACCGACATGCGCATGAGTCTTAGGCACGGGCACGGGTGTGTCGTGCACGCGAAGACGCGTGCTCAGCGCGCCAAGGAAGGACCCGGGCCCGCTCTCAGACTGTGTGCACCACCCCACGACACCTTGCGGCACAGGCGACACGCAGCACCCAACCGATCGCAGGCCCTCGCACGCGCAGGCTGGGGCGGCGGAGAGAGTGCGCAGGGGCGCGAGAGACGCGCACGGGCACCGCCCGAGAGACGCCATCACCGTTCGCTGCGGTCGTTGCTGGCGCTCGCCCAGTCCAGCCCGTACAGGTGTGAGTCTGCGCACAACACGGTCAGCGGGCCCTCACTACTGCCGCGCCCGAGAACGCGACTGGGACCAGCGCGTGCCTCGCCCACAGCGCCGTGTGCGCTCTCCCTCGTGCCCCAAGCCCTCGTGGGCGACCCCGGGTGGTCCCGTCGGCCGGGGACGCGGTAGGCACTGCAGGCCGGGACGCTGCGGGGCCTGCAAACACGCGGGGCGCACCTGAGAGGAACCGGTTCGTCCCGGCACGGGACCGCGGGTCCCAGTTGAGCGTCGCGGTGGCGGCGGTGGGCATCGCGTCTCGCGTCCCTGTCGGCCCTTTCGAATGCTCCGTTTGTCCTGAAGCAACTTCCCACGAAGATGTGTGGTAAACCTTTTCTCCTGTGGTAAAACCCGAAAACATTGCTTTCCAGTGTTCCACCGTTGAAGGAACACGGGGAGTAGCCCCAGGCAAGGGCGTTGACATGCCGGGGCAGTGATGCCGCTCTTGGCGTGCGCGTCTGGGAGGGCAGTGACGGCCGGGCGCTAGGTTCCGGGGCAGCATCGCCGTGCGATGGCCACGCATGCGCCGAAGCTCGCGAGGCGGGCCACCGCCGGGCCCGCCTCGCGAGCTGTGGCCCGCCTCGCGAGCTTCGGCCCCGGCAGCCGGGGCGCGGCGAGCAGGCCCGGCGGCAGGGCTGGGAGGAAAGGGGACCCGGAGCCCGGCACTGAGGCGGAAGAGCTGGCGAGCGTGTACAAGAACGCCTCGGAGGAGTTCAACTCGCACGATATGGCCGCCTTTTTCCTCGCGCCCTACAAGGCGCAGATTGATTCCATGCAGGCAGAGCGACTGCCCTCGGGAGCCAGGTCCAAGCTGGACGATGTGCGCATCGCGCTGGTGCAGGCGCACTTGGCCAAGAAGCGCTACGAGGTACGCACTGGCCCGCACACGCGCACGCGCAGACCCGCCCAGGCGGCTCCGCGCCAATTGACCGCCCGCATGCGATGATGCAGCGCTCGGACGAGGATGTGCTGGAGATCTGGACAGAGCTCAAGCGCGAGGTGGAGGTTGACATCAAGGGGGATACGTATGCCGGCAACTTTTTCCGAGACTTCCCGCACCTGTCGCCCGACGCCCAGCGCGCGTTCTGCTTGAATGCCTCGGTCAAAACTGTGCATGCGAGCGGAGCCACTATCGAGGTTCAGGGTGCGACGGGAGAGCGGTGCTACATCGTACTGTCGGGGTCAGTTGCCGTGCTGAATGAGGAAGCGGGTGCGCTCGACATGCTCAAGCCGTCGCGGGGCTTTGGAGAACCCGAGATGAGAGAAGGCGGCACCTACACAGCGACGTATGTGGCCCAGGATTCGCCAGTTGTCCTCATGGTTTTGGAAAAGAAAGACTTTGACAGGCGTATTGTCCCGATCATCGAGCGTGAGGATGTCGTTAAACAACGCGAATACCGCAGCATAGGCACGAACATCCCGCAGAACAAATGTTGCTTTCCTTTACCATGAGCGAGTTCTTGGATGCCCCTCGCAATGCCGGCACTCTCTGCGCCTGTACGTGACCTCTTGTGACTTTGTGCAGGCGCATTTATGCATTGGAGTGATGACAAAATCCGGCAACTGGCGCACGAGTCACAAATCCACCGTTTTGCTGTGGGGCGACATCTGATCACGGAGGGTGAAGCAATGCCAAATGTCATGATCATTATCAAAGGCTTTTGTGAGGCGTCGCGTATTGTGAATGGAAAAGCGGAGCCCTTCGGCACGCTCGGACTTGGAGACACGCTAGACTTAGAACACGTTTTGATGCCTCATGGCGTCGTGTCATATACCGCCATCGCTACATCGACTGTCGACGTGATGGTTTTGGCGGTATTTTGCATGCACGCACAACTCGTTGTGTGTTTGGGCGTGCGCGTGTGATTGCGTGTTTGCGTACTTTCGTAGAGGAGTCACTGGGTGACGAACGTGTACTTGTGTGCGCATGCGCATATGCATGATTATGTGTACAGGCATCCATGATACGCGAAGAAGTTCCAGGCAAGGACGAAAATTTTCAGCCTCTAATCGACGAGTCAACTGTCAAAAAACTGCTGGCCCGGGAGCGAAAATTGCCTGCAACACAGGAATCCCTGAGTAAGATTACCGAAAATCGGGATTCCTGGAGCAAATACAAAAAGCAGCTGGTGAGCGGTTTGGTCTGGGACGTACGCTACAGGAAGTTCACGGGCGGGTCTTCTCCAGCTGGCAACACGTTCAGCAAGTACTTGCATGCCAAACACGTCCATACCTTCATCCGCAGAAACATGCACGCATGTGGACATGCTTGCAGAAAATGGGTGTGCATATGGTGTGAGAGAGCACGCGAAACGTGAAAAAGCACATATGCTAACACAAGTACGCACTCGAATACCTGCACGGACGCGCGCGCACACGCACGGATTCCACACTAACTTTTTCGAATGTACGTCCGCGCACGCCCAGGTACGTGCGCATGGACATGGCATTTCGTGACCCTGAGAAGGTGCAGGAAGGACCGGGCGATCATCACCATGCATTAACTTCGCATATTTCTCCTGCTGTGCTGCCACCTTCCGTACAAACTGTGGTGGGAAAACGTGAAACTTCCGTACTTGATCACGTCATGATGGGCGAGGTACACGAAAGTTGTATAGAGATGAAAGTAAATGGGGAGAAGATTGTAGGAGACATGAGGTGGGACGAGGTGAGGCCTCTCCCCACTAAGGTATCAGAGGGGAAGTTCGACGCGGGCGGCCTGAACAGAGGACGGAAAAAGGAGAGACCGACAAGAGAGAAGGGTTTTGGTGCAAGAAAGCAGAGTTTCAGATATTTGTATCTTAGACGGACATTTTCGAGGGTCCTTTGTCATCGACCTTCACGAAGTGACGCCAACATGCATGTGGGCTGGATGTCCATATCACGTGCCGTGATTATGATCCAAAACTGATCGCGCGCATGCGTGCTCACTCACCCGCACTTGCACAGTGGCTCGTGAGCTCTCGTGAGGGTGATATACAGCTGAACGAGAAGTACTACTCAAAGGGCACGCCTGGGGAACGGCCGCGAGCTTCATCGCCTAGCAGTCCCAACGCCTTGAAGGTGTGCCCCATATTCGTGCACGCCTTATCTTCAAGTGAGCGTGATTGAACGTATATCATGGTCGCATGCAAAACTCCCCGCTCGCAGATATCTCCAAATTCTAAAAAAGATTTAAAATCCGGACGCTTTCAGGATCTGCGGGTATTGAAAGTCACTGCCGCACGGGGGGTACCGTATGGCACATTTGATAGTTTGCTTATTCATTTTTCTCCACCACACAGGACCCATCGAAGCCATTTGAGAATTGGCCGATGCCTGGAAAAAAGACGCAATTAATGATCGAAACCAATTCAGTACTTAGTATGTCAGGTATTTGTATGCCTTCGAAAGATGATACATGAAAATACATGACATAGCTGTGCGTGCATGCATACATGTACCGCAGGCATGCGTGCGCGCGCACACACGCACACGCACACGCACATGTACACACGCACGTACACGCACGTACACACACGCACGTACACGCACATATACACACACGCACGCACGCACGCGCGCACACACAAACACCAGCACGCGCGCGTGCACACACATACTGACGCTCATTCGCACGCAAACATGATAGGGCAAATCGCTCCCAACTCCCATGCCATCCAAAGTCGATGGAAACAGCTCCGCGGAGTAGAGTATCGCGACAATCTGCGACACCCTGAAGATGAGCCCGCAGGAAGATCGAGTGCCGAAGAGCAGACACGTCACAAACACGATTGTCAGTCGGCCCCAACAGAGCGGGACCGAGCTCCAACTGCAAGTGAGAGGTTGAACGAGCTTCGTGTCAGAAGGAACAAAAACAAGGTTGTTCGTGAAGACTCCGAGGAGTCGGTTGGTCCACTTTTAGAGCCTTGGAGGCCTATCGGGTACCACCGGGGAGGATGCGTGTCGAAATCGTCACCATTCGTTTCACCAAGTGCCTATCCTCAGGCTCCCTGGAGTGTGCGGGGCGACGATCGTTGGGTTCTGAAACCCCGGAAGATCGTGGTGGTGAACGAGAAATCCAATCCGAAGTGGGTGCCTGCTGGAACGCACAAGCTCGCGACACAACAGATGTGGTCTGAGGACCTGCACCGATTCGAGACAAAGATCTTGCGTCAGTGGTCTACTCTTGAGTAAGCACGACACACACTTTGAAACCCTGACCCCTCCCGCTACCTTAAGCACTGGATTTTGATTCTTGCAGCCTTGCGTGCATAGAGTGCACTAGTACAGACATGCTCGCAACGTACCACGCGTTGTGTGTGCCCGCCCAAATCGTACTGCTTGCTGGCTTGTGTCTCTCCGCCCACCCGGCCCTCTAACCTACTTTTTGATGCCTGCCACTCTGGCCGTTTTTCCAGCCCTGAAGCCTCATCCATCTTCAACGGCAGCACCCGTCCCGCCACTGCAAGTGGGCTACGCAGCACGAGTTCACTAGACTTTACGTTTGAGTCGACTGGTTCGCTGAGCAAAGATTACGCCAAGGGGGGAACAAAAACGAGGCCGCAGACTGCGGTAGACCACGCACGACCTTTTGTCCCAGGGGGTGCTCTAATACGAGGAGACGCCTTTGAAACACCAGTTACTAAGTACGCGCATAGGGGAAAGTGGTAAAGTAAGTCGTGGACTGATAAAATGCGGCGCATTGGCCTACACGCTCTGCAACAAGATGCCTCGCATTTCTCACAAGGTTCACAGAGCTCAGCCAAACCAAGCATGTCAGATCACTGCCGCTTGTCTGGCACCGTATCCCAGACATTCAGTCCTCATTACTAGAAGTCTTCGATAACGCGATCGCGGGAGGCTAGTTTTTTACTGAAAGGCTACCGCGAAAAGGCGGAGAAAAGTACAAGGTGAGGAGAGGCTTCTTACTTCTTCATGCTGCAAGGTGAGGAGAGGCTTCTTACTTCTTCATGCTGCGGAGGCCACCACGCTGAATCGGGGCGCGGGCGGCGGGCTTGGCCACCGCGCGGGCGGCGGGCTTGGCCACCGCGCGGGCGGCGGGCTTGGCCACCGCGCGGGCGGCGGGCTTGGCAACGGCGCGCGCGGCGGGCTTGGCAACGGCGCGCGCGGGGGCGGCTGCGCAAAGCAAGAACATGCATCTGGTCATGATTAATGCAGCAATCAACGCGTCGCTTTGCCTGCACGCCCATGGCAAAAGAAGCATGTACGATCGCTACCTCGCTGAGCTCTCCCTGTCGCAGGCACGACCCACAAGGCAAAACGAAGCAAGATCACGGGCAGCCAGCTCTCACCGCTGGCGAAGAAGCTGGAGGCGGGCTTCGCGTAGGAAGTGTCTACGCCGCCGACGGTGTCCCGCGTGTCCTTGACGCCGTTCACGAGGTCGAGGTCGATAGCCG
>Ga0115006_10003726_pt1 | contig 10462 bp, 11 predicted proteins | sample ArcOceMetagenome_3_FD_88943 | JGI IMG/M metagenome (GOLD analysis project Ga0115006, IMG submission 88943) | Marine eukaryotic phytoplankton communities from Arctic Ocean - Arctic Ocean- Svalbard ARC20M Metagenome | ecosystem: Environmental > Aquatic > Marine > Oceanic | place: Arctic Ocean...
ATCCTCCCTCTGCCAGCTTTTTGACCTCCAAAACCTGAGACTCAAACCACCTTCTGGCGGCGTTGGGACTCCTACACCCTAAGCCCTAAGGCGCAAACCTCCTTCTCGCGGCGATGTCTCGCGATCCGATCCGCTCGCTGCGTGGCTGCGTCCTGTGTGTCTCGAGTGTGGGAGGGGTGTGTGGGTGTGTGGTGAGGGGGGAGTGAGAGAGGTGGTCAGGTAAAGAGGGAGGGAGGGTGCGGTAGGGAGGGAAGGAGGAAGAGGTAGGCAGGGAGGGAGCGAATGGTAGGGAGGGAGAGGAAGGGAGAGAGGGAGGGAGGTAGGGAGAGATACCAACATGGAGAGAGAAAGGCAGAGGTCGCGCGTGTGCGCAAGAGCGAGAGGACACACACACACATCACACACACACACACACGCACGCACGCGCACGCACACGCACACGCATACGCATACGCATTCACACGCACGCACACACACACACACACACACACGCACGCACACACACACCTGGAGGCCAGAGTTGGACGACGGACTAAGCAGGCGTTGACACGCAGCGGAGCACGCCTGCGGCAGTGCCTCGAGCGTGGCACATCGCTCCGTAAAGCGCATGTACGCCTCCTGCGCCCTGTTTCGGGGTTGCGTTTCGCGTTTAGCGTTTCGCGTTTCGCGTTTGCCGTCGACCATGTGGGGTTTACGCTGCGCGCCCGGTTTTGGGTTTGGGGTGGAGGTTGCAGGAGTTCTATCCCTCTCTCTCTCTCCCTCTCTCTCTCTCCCTCATTCTATCGCTCTCTGTCTCTCCCTTCTCTCTCAGTCTTTTGCCTCGCCTCTTCCTCCCTCCCTTGCATTGACCCTTCTTATCACGCCGCGCGCACGCGCACCAACACGCAAGACAGCGCCACGCACTCACTTGAGGAGGGCGGCAGGGCGGAGCTCGAGGTCCATCTCCTCAGCAACCAACTCCGCCTTGTAGTACGGCAACAGCAGGTACCTCAGGTCCTCTGTCTTCACCTCCTGGTTTAGGGTTCAAGTGTTGGGTATTAGGGGGTTTGGTTTCGTATGGAATTAGGGGTTTGGGTTTCGGTAGTGGCCTGCTGTAGTAGGGCTAGGTCATGCTGTAGTAAAGTAGGGCTAAATGAGTCACGTAACAGTCACGCCTGCTGCAGTAGGGCTAGATCAGTCACGTCACTGTCACGTAAGGTGTTGTGTCTCTCCGCAGAGAGTTGGGGGGTTGGGGTTTGGGGTTTATGGATTTGGGGTTAAGGTCTTTTGGCAAAAGGCGTATGCACGTCTCACACTGCATGTGTGCATGCACACTGCAACACTGCATGTGTGCATGCACACTGCAATACTTACGCTCCATGCCTTGTACACATGCATTACCCACCCACACATGCACATGCACATGCACATGCACACGCACACGCACACGCACACGCACACGCACACGCACACACACAGAGCGAGCGAGCGAGAGAGAGCGCGCGCGCAGCTTCTTGTTGCTCAACATTGCTGACTATCGTCGACTGAAATTCTGCGTTTGTTCCTCAAAATTGCTGACTATCGTTAACTGAACATTGCAACATTGCTGACTTGGTTGACTGAAATGTTGCTCAACATTGCTAACTATCGTTGGCTCAAATTCTGCGCACTGTAGCCGGTGCGTGTATAGTGAACAAAGGATGCGTGAGCACAGCACACACAACCCACACACAGTGTGCACGTACAGTGTGCGTATAGTGTGCGCGTATTGCGTGCGTTGAGTGTGCATATGGCGTGCGTGTGCAGATCTCACACACCACGCACACAGTGCGCGTGTAGTGTGCAAACTCTGAGGGAGACGTCAATGGTCTCGTTCTGTACCGCGTGCGTATGGTGTGTGTATGGCGTGCCTATGCTGTGCGTATGGTGTGCGAAACACTGAGAGAGACCTCAACCGTCTCATTCTCACTAAAGACCCCCGCGCGGTGACAGACATCTTGAGCGCGATCTAGGTACTGCAATGTCCGTTCTGCGCAGGTTCGGGTTTAGGCGTAAGTTTCGGGTTTAGGATTAAGGGGCTTAGGGGTGTGTGCGTTTCCTTTCTGCGCGCTTTAGGATTTAGCGTGTAGGGGTTAGGTCGCAGGATACACGAAGAGAGAGAGCGAAAGAGAGAGAGAGAATACACACACGCACACACACGCGCGCGCACAGAGAGAGAGAGAGAGAGAGAGAGCGAGAGAGAGAGAGAGAGAGAGAGAGACGGTTGCAGATAAAAGAGGGTACAGCGCGGCAGGTAGCACGCGTGTAGTAGGGCGTGGCGCATGTAGAGGACATGAGGCGTGGGACGCAAGAAGTTGCTGATTATGAGGTCTAGACTTTCGCACGTTCTAGGGTGTAGGGTGCAGGGTGCAGGGTGTAGGGTGCAGAGTGCAGGGTGCAGGGTGTAGGGTGCAGGGTGTAGGGTGTAGGGTGTAGGATGTAGGATGTAGGGTGTAGGGTGTAGGGTGTAGGGTGTAGGGTGTAGGGTGTAGTGTAGGGTGTAGGGTGTAGGGTGTAGGGTGCAGGGTGCAAGGAAGAGACTGATGAGGAGGTCGCGGTCTTCAGGTGTTTTGGGCGCCCCCTCTGTGTCGGCGTTGCCGTGTATCTGCTTGTACATCTGCATGTGCGTGTGCGTGTGCGTGTGTGCGTGTGTGTGCGTGACAGTGTTAGAGCGCGGTGACAGTGTTCGAGAGCGCGTGACAGTGTTCGAGAAAGCACTGACAAAACAGAAATAAAGGCAAAAAGAACAAGGACATGTAACCAGGACATGTGTGCAGACGTCGTTGGTGTTAAAGAGAGAGAGAGAGGGAGAGAGAGAGAGAGAGTGTGTGTGTGTGTGTGTGTGTGTGCAGAGGTCGTTTGTGTTCAAAGTGCTTTGTCTTCAAGTCCTGTGACAGCGTTAGATGAGAGCACTGACAGAACCCAAGTCCTTTGTCTTAAAGAGAACCAATAAACACCAACTTTCTCTGTCTGAAAGAGAACCAATAAACACCAACTTTCTCTGTGTCCTTTGTCTTAAAGTCCTTTGTTCCTAAACCCTTGTGCCACACATACGCGTGTCTTTTTGTGCCACACATGCGCATTCCCTGTGCCACACATACGCGTGTCTGTCTGCGCCACACATGCGCATGTCTTTTCCTTGTGCGCATGTGTGCGAGCGGCAAGAAGTCAGCGCAAAAAAAACAAAACAAAAAAGAAAACCTGGAGGATGCGAGCATGAAGGCCAGACAGCGGCAGCGCCTCAAGTTCTGCCGACACTTCCTGTAAGACGTGCGGCACGCGGTCACACCCACGCGCGCACACACACACGTTGGATCATGTAAACGCCTCACACGTGCATGTGCATGCGCGCGCGTGCGTGCACAGACACACACACACACACATGCAAACACGCGCGCATACGCGCACGAGCGCACGAGCACACATACGCGCACGAGCACACATACGCAAACGAGCGCACATACGCGCACGAGCGCACATTCAAACACACGTCCACACGCACGCACGCACGCGACGCGCGAGCATGTCAAATAGGACAAGAAGAACAAGAAAACAAACCAGACCTGCGACATTGGTACATTGGAGACGCTTGTGCTGCCCTTCTGCGACCCGCCTCCTACTCGTACACGTGGGATGTGTGGGTTGCGGTTTGACGGTGGGGGGGGGGGTTGGAGCACATTAGGGTTTGGGGTGTCGGATGCAGCGCAACGCAAGGGCGCACGGACTCGTTGTAACTCGTGTGCGTGCGCGCGTGCCTCGTGTGTGCGCGGACGCACGCGCGCACACAGGTGTACGCGTACCGATCTTTACCGCAGCGACTTGCTGCGCATAGGAGTTTTGTCACATGCGTTGGTGCCATGTCAGTGCGGGCCGTAAACGAGCAGGAAGAGCGTGCGCGGAGGCAGAGGGGTGGCGTAGCGCGCAGGCAAGTAGGGAGGAGCGGGAGAGCGCAAAAGCCAGCGCAAAGGCGCGACACACGCGAGAGTCAGCGAGCAGAGAATCGGGTTGGAAGGGGCACGCAGAGAGGCAGGCGGTGCGGGCAGGTTCGGACAGCAGCAAGCGGGACTCGCGCGCGCCGAGCGCAACACGCATACAGCCAAGCGGGGGCGCGGGGACGATGGCAGCAGAGAGGCAAGGGCGCACCTCGGAAAGGCGGCTGGCTTGCCTGTCATCGCCGCTGGGCGTCGCGGTCGAGCGCGCCGAGCTGCACGAGAGCAGCGGTCAAGATGCGCTGACACGGGGATGGGCGGCGGGGCGCGCGCACGTCCGCGTACCTGGCGGGCGCGGGCTGCTCGTCGTCGCTGTCATTGAGCAGCGCATCCAAGTCCTTGTCGTTCCACTGCGTTGGCCGGCGCGCGGGCGCGTGCGCGCGCGCGTGAGTGCGCGAGCGGGCTCGCTCGCAAGCACGCGCGAACAGCGCAGCGCTGCGCGAGCGAGCCCCCGCGACGGCGGGGGCTCGCGCGGCGGGGGCGACGGGGCGACCGCCGTCGCGCCCCGCTCGCACGGCATCGCGGGGGGGGCCCGCAGTTGTCATGCCCACCTTCGAGTAGTCCACCATCGCCAACCGCACGCGCAATGCCTCCTTCCCGCCGCAGCCCTGTATCGTGATGTGGTCAGTGGTGGACGTGTCACCACGCGCTTTCCCACGAACTATAATAGAGTAGCAAGGTTTGATTCAGCGGGAGCTCCGACAGACCTCAAAGGGCGGAGTCGCGCCAGGAGCCGGGAGCGCGGCCCTTGCACCAGCGCGCTCGGCAGGCGGAGCGCGGCGACGCCATGCCCCGTGATGCAGCTTTCGTGCTGCCTGACGTCTGCTGACGCCCGCAGTCGCGCCGCGCCTCGAGCCCCCGTCCCAGCCCGCTGCCCAAAAAAGCGGCGACAAAGTCGGGCGTCAGCGCACGCCAGGCAGCACGGACGCCGCATCGAGCCTTTGGCGTCTGCTGACGCCCGCAGCCGTACCGTGCCGCGAGCCCCCCGTCCCCACCCGCTGCCCAAAGCGGCGGCAAAGGCGGGTGCAGCATGTCCTTCCGGACGGCGGGCGGCGATGCCTCCGCGGCGGGGATCGGCTACCAGCCCCCGCAGCTGCCAAAGGCGGGGGCGACGAAGAAGATGGATGCTGTGGAGTACTTTGAGATCGACCCGCAGTGCCTCACGCTGCTGCACCTCCTCACCAACGAGGGGGGACTCGGGGAGGTGTGGGTGGGCGAGTTGAACGAGGGCGGCATCACGCACAAGGTGGCCGTCAAAAAGTACCCCAGCGCCTTTGCCGAGGAGGAGATTGAAATGTTCCGCCGCGAGACCTCGGTGCTCTTCATGGCGGCCACGCGGTGCCACAACGTGTGCAAAGTGTATGGGACCTCGATCAAGGACAACAAGATGTGCATTGTCATGAAGCTGTACAGGGAGAGCATGAACGGCCTCATGCGCCGGTATCCGGAGGGGAAGCTGCCCATGCAGGAGGTGAAGCGGTACGGGAGCGAAATCTGCAAGGCGGTTGCTGAGCTGCACGCGCAGGGCATCATCTCGCAGGACCTGAAGCCGGCCAACTTCCTCATCGACGACCTCGACCACTGCGTGGTCGCCGACTTCGGAATCTCAAAGATTGTGCACGGCACGTTTGGCGGGCACATGCCCTCGAACGTGCAGGGCACCTTTAATTACATGTCACCAGAGGCGTTTGACCCCGAGCAGTTCGGGGGGGTGACGTTCAGCGCCGACTCATGGTCGTTTGCGTGTTCGCTGCTCGAGATGCTGACGGGCGTCAAGCCGTGGAACGGCATCAAGATGGCACCCATTGTGCGCAAAGTCATGAACCGCGAGATCCCCGACATTCCCCAGGGCCTGCCGCCGCCGCTTGACATGGTTCTGCGCGGCTGCCTCAAGTTTTCACCCATGGAGCGACCAGGGTTCCAGCAGATGTTGCGGTTTTTCCAGATGGAGTGGACGCCGCAGGTGCGCACCGACATGCACGTGTCCAAGTGCACCCACCCCCAGCTCCAAACACCGACCCCCGCACCTGAACACGCAAACGCCGCATTCCTAATCCGTAACCCCGAACCCCTAAACCTTAAACCCTAACCCACGCAGGTGCGCAACGACATGCCCATGTCCAAGGACATTCTCCGCCCCATCTCTGGCCTGTTTGACGTTTTCCGCACTCCCCAGCGCCCCTCCCCCGCGGGGGGCGAGGGAGGGACGGGGGCCAAAGCCCCCCCGGGCGCTGTGTCGTGGGGGGGTGCTGGCGGCGACGGGGGCGCGGGGTCCTGGGGTTCGGTGGCTGGGGGGGTCCGCGGTGGGGTGGGGGGCTGGGGGGGGCGGCGGGGTCTATGGAGGACGTGATGAGCAAGGGGAAGACGCTGGTGCCGCAGGTAGTAGGATAGCATCAGCGGATAGTATGAGAGGATAGCATCAGTTGGATAGCATGGATAGGATGGCATCAAGAGGATAGCATCAGTTGGATAGCATCTTTAGTCTCATGCACGTCCTGCTCCTGTGTATGCCGCCGCGCTACGACCAACCCAAACGTCAGCGTCCCTCAGTATGTACTATTTATTTTATTTTTATTTTTATTTTTAATGTTCTAGTTTTCATACATATCACCACTACTACTAAACACTCTTTTACAACGTCTACTACGCCAGGCCGAGGAGACGGTGCAAAAGCTGTTTCACAAGGCCCAGGAGGCTCAGCGGCTGGAGGAGGAGGTGGCAGCGTGCAAGAAGGAGGTGGCAACGTCCAAGGGCGAGGCTCACAGGGCGGTGCGCGAGCTCGATTCCCTCAAGAGCGAGCTGGAGAGCGAGCGCCGCATGCATGCGCGCACCAAGGAGGAGCTTCAGAAGGAGCGGCAGACGGTGGGGCGCGTGCGGGAGGAGTGCGATCACCAAGTGGCCAAGCTCATACATGAGCTCCAGGACAAGGAGAGCATACACCTGCAGGACCAGCACTTGGTGCAGGAGCTCAAGGACCTACAGCAGCGCAACGCCGAGCTGCGCCGCCAGCTGGGGACACAGCGCGACGAAAAGAATGCCGTGGAGGTTGAGGCCGAAGAGTTGCGCCGCACGCTCATGGACCGGTCCAACGACGCCACTGCACACCGTGCGCAGTTGCAGGGCCTGCAGGCCAAGCTGGAGGAGGCGCAGGCCGAGCGGAGGAGCTGGGAGCTAGAGCGGGCGCAACTGGTCGCGGGGTCGCAGGGCGACATGCAGCAGTCTCGCGAGCGCGTCGAGCAGCTCCAGGCTAAGGTGGCGGGGCTCGAAAAGAGCCTCGCGGCCCTGGTCAACGAGAAGCGCGTGTGGGAGGTGGAGCGGACCGAGATGCACGATTCGATGGCGCAAATCCAGCAGTGCTACCAAGAGGAGCGCGACGCGTTGGAGAGCAAGGTGCAGGAGATCGAGAGCGCCTTTAACCAGGCCATCGAACTGGAGATGCGCCGCCACAGCCGCACGCCGGACCGGCTCTCTCTCAACTCGCAGCGCAGCAGCAGGAGCGGGTGCTCGTCCTCGGTGGCGTCCCTCGACTTTGAAAACCCGCGCGAGGGCGACGGCATTGACCTGGACGAGAACATGCTGCGTCTCCTGGGCTCGCTCCCGCAGGATTCCGAGGACGCGGCGGCCGACAGCGCCAGCAACAGCACGCAAGAGGCGGAGCGCCTGTGCCAGCTCGCCGCACGCGCGCAGCTCGAGGGGCGCGTGCAGGACGCAGAGGCCCTGTGCCAGCTGGCGTACGAGAGCTACCGCGGGCGCGGGGCGACCGCACTCGAGGCCTACCGCAGTACTCCGCCGCAGCTGCGTCAGTTCATGCAAAGCCCACCTTCCATCTCGCCGCCTTCCAGCGGGCACTCGCCCCCGCTGGGCAAACACTCCCCGGAACGTGGCCATGGGTACGCAAGCCCAAAGCTCTCTGCGGCTATGCGCTTGCGCATGTCACACGAGGATGTCAACGGGGGGAGCAAGGGGCCATCGCCTCCGACGAGCGGCGGGCTGCCTGCCGGGGCGGTGTTGCAGCTGCAGCAATTGCAGCAGTGGTCGTCGGCGTTTCCGGGACACCGCCAGGGCGATGCGCAAAAGAGCCCGCCCTCTGGCGCCTCGCAGCTCTCGGCTGCTGGTACTGACAAGACGACGTCCCCAAAGGCCCCTGCTGCCTCTGCCTCCGCCTCTGCCTCCGCCTCCGCCTCTGCCTCTGCCGCTGCCGCGGATTTCCCGGGCGTTGTGAGCGCCTCCATGTCATCTTCGTCGACATCTGCTGCCAAGACCCTCGAGGGGTCCAAGCCTCCCCCTCCTCTGGCGCGGCCTAGCGCTGCAGATATTGGGGGAGGGGGAGAGAGGGGGGGAGGCGATGGGGATGGCGCGGGGGCCAGCCGGGGAGGCGGTGGATTCGAGGGGGGCGGGCTGGGGTTGTATCTGGATGGGACACAGATTACCGGTGTCGCGAGCGGTACTCCGGCACATCGCGCCGGCTTGAAGCAGGGCGATGATGTCAAGGTTTGTGTGTGCATACGTACACACAAATACACACGCACGCACGCACACACACACACACACACACACACACACACATACACACACACACACACACACACACGCACGCACGCGCGCGCACACACACACACATGCCACCCCGTGATCCTCGGTTTAGGGTTGAGAGCTTGGCCTTGAGTCCTACACGCTGTGCCCTGCCATGTCGCACGGCAAGGATGCGTGTCTCTGTATTTATCACATCAATACGCACACGCGTGCGCGTGTGCCCGTACACACACACATACACACACACACCCGGCATCCCGCACCCCACGCAGCGAGTCAACGGTGCGCCAGTGAACCCGCAAACATGTCGGCCCATGTTGAGCGAGAGTGTCAACGACGGCGATGCCCTCACCATAACCGTCGCAAGAGTTGACAAGGTGCGCCCACTCACGGCCCTCCACGCACACGCACACCCGCGTGCGCGCATTAGACCGCGATATCACATGCTATAAAAAACTGCTGTATTACAAGGCAGAAGTGATGGACATGGGCGAGGCTTTCCTGGCTGGTGCTCATGTTGATACGCCGCTTGGCGGTGCCTGTCGTGGTGTCAGGTGCTGGACGTGATTGTGCATCTTTCGGGCGCAAGTCATGCCGAACACGCGGGGCAAGTCGTGCATCGCAACAGTGGAAGGGAGGTGATGCTTTGAGACTGCTGCCCCAAGCACAGGTGCGGACGCAGCAGGCTGCCGCAAAGGCGGCGGCGGCGGCGGTAGTGGAGGGGGAGAGGGATGAAGGTTTATTCAAGTGAGCGAGACGGACGCTGAGCGCGACTGCGGGGGCGCGGGCGTTGGAGGCGAAGACTAGTGGATTTAGGAGGAATCGAACGGTGCACACCGCGGTTGATGAAAATCTGATGCCGTGTGTAGGAGGAGGAGGAGGAGGGGGTTTTATTGACTGCCTATAACGAATGACAGAAGGTAGGTAAGCACAACGCCCTGTCGGGTAACACCACCCTGGGGCGCTCGTGGCCCAGTATGCAGTAGCGAGCACTATACCTCCACTCTCCGCTTGGCCTTACGCCTGTTGGCGCAAGGGCTCAGACATCGGACCGTGACGAGGCCCCGGGAGCCCCCGGAGTGTCCGTCCCAATCACCTAGCTACTCTTTAGAAGCAGCACGCCTTACGGCGCGAGCCTCCGCCCGCCGGGCCCGGGGTGCAACCAGGTCCACAACTTGTGCCGACGACGGACAGACTACTCGCCGCCGTACTACCGGTATTCTCCTCTCAACTACGCCTCTCGCCGCCGTACCACCTAACCCACGATCTCCCTGGCCCGGCAGTTCCCCCCAGACTCCACCTCGCGCTGCAAATGCTCCGTCTATGGGACAGTCGAGTGCCAGGCCAGGCACTGGAGCGCCCACAAGGCCTCGTGCAAAGCGCTGGCGGCCTCGGTGCTAGCACAGAGGCCCTTTGCGTGGGAAAAGTCTCGAGCCAGCGCGGAAGCCGCTGACGCCGCCGCCGCCGCCGCCGTTGGTGCGCCAAGGCAGAGACGAGGGCAGAGCCCAAGGACGCGTCGCCGCCACATGCAGCGGCGGCGGACTCCTCCACAGCTGGTCCTGCCGTGGAGGTAAAGGTAAAGGTCGAGGTCGAGGAGTACGACGGATCTTATGCGTGCCTCATCTGTTCCGAGTCCGTGCAGGGCACCGCCGCGCTGACCTGTTCCCGGTGCACATCGAACCCGTCGTTGGTCAAAGATGTTACTGTATGTGAGAAAGCTTTGGTCTCAGGCTCAGAATGCATCAACTCTACTGCCTACTATACCGGTCCGAGCCCGAGTCCCTCACTTCCCCCCTTTCCCCCCACACAGCTTTGTACCAGGTCCTTCAGAGGGGTTCATCATTGCCGGAAATTAATGCGAACCATGTGGTGGGCATTTGTACAACTCAGGGCATTAGCCCTGAGTTGACCTATTTCTCAAT
>Ga0115006_10003727_pt1 | contig 10460 bp, 8 predicted proteins | sample ArcOceMetagenome_3_FD_88943 | JGI IMG/M metagenome (GOLD analysis project Ga0115006, IMG submission 88943) | Marine eukaryotic phytoplankton communities from Arctic Ocean - Arctic Ocean- Svalbard ARC20M Metagenome | ecosystem: Environmental > Aquatic > Marine > Oceanic | place: Arctic Ocean...
ACAACCTTTACGCACATGGGTGGTATCGGCTTTGGCTTTACGCGCAAAGAGACAGGCGACCGTGACTTGACACGCAATGCGAGTATGTAGGCTGCTGCGGTGGGTAGTTTGATTGCTGCGAGTTTAGATAACATCAGCTTCCTTCCCTGTGCTCTCCGCCTGCGCACCCCCTAGCTGCTTGGGGCTCGGTGCTGGAGGGGGGTGGGGGGGGGTTAGCCCCCCCTGGACGCTCGTGGCCGTTTTCAGGCGGGGGGGCTGACCCCCCTAGCAGCTGGTCGCTGCTGCTAGGGGGGGCGTCCGCGCATGTTCTGAACTTCACCCCCCCCCCCTGCGAGCGTCAATCTGTCGCCCCCAGCCGCGTTGTGCGCTGCAGCGCGCCCTCGCGCTGCCGCTTCGGTCCACCTGGCAGGCCCCCCGCCCCGCCGGCTTCCCATCACGGCCGTCGCTGCCCGCGCAGCCCGAGCCTGCAGAAGCGCGCGGAATCTTATGGCCGTTTTCGCGCAAAATCCGTTAAGACCAGGAAACTCAGACATTCTGATTGCTGATTGCTCGACGGGCTAAACCTGGCAACGTCGCACCTCACATCACTGCAATGGGGAGCGGTGCCACCTCGTGGCTTACGGGGCTCCTCGCGCTCAGCTTGTGCGTCTCGCTTCCGTGGCTGCGGCTCATCATCTGCTATGGCGAGGTTGTGAAGCGACCTTCACTTCCTCTGCGCTTGATGCTCGTCTACCCGCTGCCCTTCTACATCCTGCTGCGCTTTCCGGACAAGCGGGACGCCTGGTTGATCCAAGCTCTCTTCGGCTTGGTGGCGTCCACCTGCTTGGCGGCCTGCTTGCGCCGTGCAGGCATGTATGGTGTGACAGGGGAATTTGATGCTGAGGCCAACGATCCGATCTACCACGAAAGTCATCAGGGCTTACGTGAGCTGACATTTGTGTGGGGCGTGCTCGCAGCCTCTTACTTCGTCGGCAGCGTGCTCGTGCAGCGCTGGCCGTGGCCCGTGCTGCGCGGCTGCACGGCATTTTCCGGCTCGATCCTGGCTGCCACGTGCCTTCGCTTCTGGGTGCTGGGCGCCACCGCGTACCCGCCATTCGGCGTCCCCTTCGCGACGGCGATGCTCTCGTGGAGTCCGCTGATCGCGCTAGCCGCCCTCGCCACGCCGCACCGCCGCCGTGCGGCTCGAGCGCTCCTGCGCCGCGCCGGCCACTCGGTCCCCGAGCCGCCATCGGCGGACGAGACTTTGCTGGCGGTGCGGGCCACGCAGCAGGCAAGACTCACGCGCTGCTCCTGCAAGCCGCCGCTGTGCGGTGCCTCGACGCCCTTGACGCGGTGCCTCGCGGTGATGGCCGGCGGCATGGCCGGCTACCGTCCGCTGATGAGCAGCGCCGCCGATGAGCTGCCGCCGTCACAGGAGATGGAGCAGCTTGGGGGAGGCGGCGAGGATGATGCCGTCGCGGAGGAGTCGGTGTTTGTGCTCGACGAGGAGTCGCCGGCGACGGAGCGCGAGGCGGCGAGGGTAACGACTGTAGAGGGCGGCGGGGCCTCCGCATCCGCCACGCTCTCGCCTACGCGGCGCGTCTCCTTCGCGGACGAGACCGGCGCGTCGCTGACCTCCACGGTCGTCGTACCGCGCAAGCCGTCGCGGCAGGAGGAGGAGAAGGAGGTGGCGCGTGCCGCGCGCGAGGCGGCGATGGGCGGGCTGCTCGTGCCGATCGCAAAAGTCTTCGGCGGCGCGACGGAGGCGGAGCATGAGGGCGCGCCGGCCGCCCCCGTGGCGGCGCCGGCCGAGCCCGTGGCGGCGCGCGGCGCGTCGATGCCCGCCTTCTACCAGCGCCTGCTGCGGCAGCTGCACGAGGAGGACGCGGCGTGGCCCGCGTGGGGCGCACATGCTTGATGCTCGCATGCGCGAATCCACCTGGTGTACTATGGTTGCACATGCGCGCATGGCCTGCCGACATGCGGCTGGTGTTTGGTCCTGTCGGCGATCGCGGAGAAATCAGTGGATGCGCCACGGGCAACTCGTATCAGAGGTGACAGTAGTGCAGAACTGTGTGGATAACCGCTAGACAATTGGGGTGGGGAAACGGTCTGTAGATAAGACGGGAAAACCTACAAATATGGTGGGGGGGAAGGGATTATTAGTATGCCGCCATCGCGAACTTCCAGTTTGAGACTTGCGCGCGTACTTTTACATTCATACATATGCGCCGCCTCGGCCAGCTCGCCGTCACACCGACCTTCTGGTCGGAGCCGCGCTCGCTGTTCGCGCTCGCGCTCGCGCCGTTGGGCCGCCTCGTGTCGCTCGGCGCGCATGCGCGGGAGGCGATGGCTCCAGCGCCGTTTGTCGCGCCAGTGCCCGTCGTGTGCGTGGGCGGCGCTGTGGCGGGCGGCTCCGGTAAGACGCCGGTGACACTCTCGCTCGCAGCCATGCTGCGCGCGCGCGGCTTGCGGGTGCACCTGCTCACGCGAGGCTACGGTGGTTCTGCGACCGGGCCGCTGCAGGTCAGCTGCGACGCGCACGACGCGGCCGCGGTCGGCGACGAGGCGCTGATGCTCGCGGCGGTCGCACCCACGTGGGTGGCCGCGGCGCGTGGCGCGGCGGCAGCCGCCGCGTGCGCCTCCGAGCCACCGCCGCAGCTGTTGCTGATGGACGACGGGCTGCAGCACCACACGTTGCGGCGCGACCTCGGCCTGCTCGTGGTCGATGCGCTGCACCCGCTCGGCAACGGGCGCGTACTGCCAGCTGGGCCGCTCCGCGAGCCATTCGAGCGGACGCTGGCGCGGAGCCACGCGCTGGTCGCGGTGACGCCGTTTGCCAACGACGCCAGCGGGGCGGTCGCCGCGCCGCCCTGCGAGGCTGCGCTGCGCGCGACGCTCGCGCTGCCGCCAGACGTGCCGTTGCTGCGCGCGTCGCTGCGTCCCGCAGCCGGCGCGGCGGAAAGATTGGCCGGACGGCGCGTCGTCGCGTTCACGGGCACCGCGCGGCCGCAACGCTTCTTCCGCACCCTCCGCGCGCTCGGCTGCAGCGTCGCTGAGGAGGTCGCCTTGCCAGACCACGCGCCGCTGCCGCCGCCGCTGCTGCGCGAGCTGCACGAGCGTGCGGCGGCGCGCGGGGCGCTGCTCGCGACGACGTCCAAGGACGCGGCGCGCCTCAACGCCGCCGAGCGCGACAGTGTGCACGTGCTGCCGATGGAGCTGCGGTGGGAGCCCGAGGCCGAGGCGGCGCTCCACCGACTGATCGAGCCGCTGCTGGGGCGTGCCAGCGCCAGTGCAGGCGGCGGATCCCATCGTCGTACAGTTGAAGACGCTAGTACACGTACTACTGATCACGCCAGCTAGAGTTCTACGGTTCTACTGTACTACGGCGTTTCGCAGCACCTTCCAGTTCACGGCAGCTCGGTGCCGTCGTGCTGCTTCGCCTCCCAGTCAGCGACGAGCACCTCGCGCAGCCGCACCTCGCGCTTCAGGCTGAGGCCGAGCGCGCGCAGCAGCCCGAGCTCGCTCAGCAGCGCCGACCGCCGCGCGTGGCGGTGGCTCCGCAGCACGTGCAGCCCACGCCGCAGCACGATGCGCCGGTGCAGGCTGCGCCACTCGGCGCCGTGGTGCGCCGCGCGCCGCTCCGCCGCCCACGCATGCAGCGCGCGCCGCGTCGTCGTGCGCACGCGCAGCGCCGCCGCCTGCCGCCACCGCTCCCACCCTCGCACCGCCCGCCGCAGCGCGCGCGGCCGCCACCACGCCGCCACCCGCTCGAGCGTGCGCTGGTATGCCTCCTCCTCTGCTCGCCTTGCGCGCCACGCGCGCAGACCCACGCGCATGCGGTGCAGCCTCACCCAGCTGCGCGTGACTCGCACCGCCGTCTGGGCCATCGCCTCGAGACGCCACCGCCGCCACCGCCAGAGGCGCGCCGTCGCCGCATCATGCGCCGCTGCCACCAGACGGGTCGCGGCACGCCCGCACCGCCGCCCCGACAGCCGCGTCGAGCTCCAGCTCCGCTCAACACTGCGCGCCAGAATGCCACGCCGCCGCGCCGCGTGCCACACGCGCCAGCATCGGTTCCCGGCGGCGCGCGTGTAGTGCCACGGCGCGGTCGCGGCCGGGGCCGCCCACCACTCCCACGCGACGCGCCGCCACCCGATCAGCGCAGCACCCATCGCGCCGCGCCGCGCCGCCTGCGACGCGCGCGCCCGCAACGCGCGCGCCTGCAGGCGCTCGGCGCAATGCTCGCGCGCGGCACGCCAGGCGTTGCTGCATCGCAGCCGATTGAGGCTTCGCACCGCCTCCTTGATGGCGCGGGCTTGCCGCGCTCTGTCTGCGGTGGTGGCGCGCCACCCTCGCACCGCGTTGCCCAGGCTACGCGTGCGAGACGCAGCGATCGCGCGGCGCGTCTCCTGTTCGCTGCGCTGCTGCGCGACGCGCAGCGCCTGCACCGCGCCCATCGTCTCACATCGCCATCTCAGACGCGCCACCAGCTCAGTCGAGCGGCTGAGCTGCAAGAGCTGCCGCGCCCTCGCCGCCCACAAGCGCACGGCGACGCCCTTGCGCACCACGAGCCCGAGGGCGAGGCACTGCCGCGCCACGCGCTTGTCGGCCGCCATCTTCGCCAGGCAAGCGAGGCAGCCAAGCGAGGCGCGCCGAGCCCACGCCTGCGGTGCCACGACGCGCGTCCTCACCAGCGCCTGTGCCGTCGATCGCCACCGCGCGCACGCAGAAGTCGTGCGTTGCCGCGCCGCGAGCTCCTGGTACTCGGCTGCCTTCTCGACGCCACGGCTGAGCGCTAGTGCGACGCTGCGCCACTGCGCGAGGCGTGCCGTCAGCTCCCACCGTATGCACACCTCGTAGCGTCGGAGCGAGAGCGCCCGGCGCCGGCTGCGGCGGCGCCACACGCGCGTGACGCAGAACATGCGCAGCCACGTCAACGGCCACGTCACGTGAGGCTCATGGTGAGGCTGGCTGACGGGCAACAGAGGCTGCTCGACTGGCGCTGGCAAGGACTTCCGTGTCGTCGGAGTCGTCGCGCGGCTCGGGCTGGTGGTAGGTTGGCGGCTTGCGCTTGTAGGTACGCGGCTCGGGCTGGTGGTAGGTTGGCGGCTTGCGCTTGTAGGTGCGCGGCTTGGGCTGGTGGTAGGTTGGCGGCTTGCGCTTGTAGGTGCGCGGCTCGGGCTGGTGGTAGGTTGGCGGCTCGGGCTTGTAGGTGCGCGGATCGGGCTGGAAGGTGGTGACACAGCGTCGAATCGGGTCTGCATCGTGATCAAGGGAGACGGTGGCTCGCTCGTATACCTGAAGCCTCCACCCGTCCTTACGACAGCGCCTCGTGCGGATGGCAGCTTGCTTCCTGGTGACGTGAGGCCTCGAGAAGAAGTCCTCGAGAAGAGTGGACGCGGCGTGCTGTGGCTGGATGGTGGCGGCTCCATTCTCGTTGGAGCGCTGAGAGGTCGCTGCACAGTGGAGGCACGGTGAACGGCGGTGGAGTTTCGCTTGAAGATCTCGTTAGGCGGTGTGCGCCACCACGCGTCTTCGCCGTCGTCGTCGTCGTAGATGGGACGCTGCGGCGTCGATGGTACCTCGACTGGCGGTGGACGCGGGCTTCTCATGACCCCATCCAGAAGTCGTGCATGGGAAAACGACTTTCATGCGCATCAATCTGGGCGTGTGGCTTTCACGGGGTGCATTTGCCTAGCCCCATCCACCGGCTCGCTACTGCACCTCCGCTACGTCCACATCGCATGCCTAGAGCCTCGTCCGTTGTGACGGCCCGCCAAGGGCTCCTCGGGCGCAGCTCAGCTCAGACATACGGGAAGCTGGCGTGCGAGCCGCCGAGCCCCGCCTGCGTGATGATGCCACCGAAGGCGAGCATTGCGAGCCGGCCGTTCTTCAGCTCCCTGAGCTTCATCGCCTCCACATCGTCCGCCGACTTGCCATCCAGCAGGCCAAGGGGGTCGAAGGCGTAGTCGCCGGGCACACGGTCGCCGCCGTTCATCGTGTAGTTGATCGCCGGGATGCTGCCCAGGACCTCGAGCAGCGCGATGAAGCCGAGGATCTGACCCATCGGGCCACCCCACGACGGGCCAAGGTTGGCATCGTGCGCCGCAATGCTGGCGATGTTCACGCCGGGCAGCGGCGCGATGTCACCCGCGACGAAGCCAGTGAACGCAAGCATGCAGATGCGGCCGTGCTTGATCTCGGCCTCGCGCAGCCATTTCTGAGCGGCGCAGGGAGCAGAAGCAGCTCAGACATGGGCGTTGGGACTCCGCTGTAGGGAACAGCGGCTGCTGCCTGCTTGGGGCTGCTCTGGGCCTGGGCTGCAGCGCACCATGTCGAACAGCGTCGACAGCTTCAGCGGATCGAAGCCGTCCTCCTCGCCGACGAAGCCCTTGAGCGTGTCCGGCGCATCAAACATCGGAGCCACCTGTCAGAGGAGCGACACAGTCATGGAGGGCTGCCACAGAGCCCTGGATCGGCTCTCTGCCGCTGCGTCGTCCCTGTACCCCCCCTGGCCAGGGCTGGCGCGCACCTTGGACTTGGCCATCATCGAGATGGTGCCCGCGCGCGAGCTCACGCTCTGGTACGCCTCGCAGCCCGCGCACAGCGTCGCAGCAACAACCATGGAGGTTCGCATGGCTTCTTGGAGAAGATAATTGGCGTCGCCCGAGTGATCTCCAACTCCACAATGGCGGCTTCTCTCATGACCATCGCCTCGTCGGGCTTCCAGGCGCCCGCCTCGGTCGTCGCGCCCTCGACGGCGCGCGCGAGCCTCCGCATGGCCACGCTCGAGTGAGTCGCCCGCCGCCGCATGCGTCTCTCTCGCCACCGGGCCCGCACAGGACCCCATCTCTCGATGGCCGTTCCCCGCATAGGGTCACCCCTTTGCCACATGGCTATGCCACGCATGCGATGCCCGCGCCCCACTGGCGCCTGCCACCAATATCCACTCCGAGGCTCGCCTGCTGATGCCTAATGCACCCCTGTGATGCGCAGCCAGCTGCCGGGAACCGGACCGGAGCTCAACCAGGGCAAGCCGTGGGATCCGCTTGGCATCTCGGACATGTGCCCGTACGGCAGCATGCAGTACGAGTGGTTGCGCACCGCTGAGATCAAGCACGGCCGCGTGTGCATGGCTGCGTCGGTCGGCTGGCTAGTGCAGGAGGCGGGCATCCACTTCCCGGGCAACCTCGCATCGACGCCTCCGACGTCGTTCGAGTCGCTCAGCTCGCTGGGCGCGTTCGAGGCGTGGGCGGCCGTGCCCGACGCGGGCAAGGCGCAGATCCTGATTGCGGCGGGCATCCTCGAGGCGGCCAATGAGGCCAAGAAGCCGCACTACCTGAATGCCGGCATGCCGTCGATGAAGGCGTCGTCGCCGAAGAAGGAGAGGGGGCTGCTGTCCGAGCTGAAGAATGGCCGGCTCGCGATGATCGCGGTCGCCAGCTTCGTCGCCGAGGTCAAGATCGATGGCGCCGTGCCGCTGCTGCCGGCTTCGTGGCATTGAGTGGCCCTTTGGTTGCTGCGAGATGGTGGATATTGAGCATCCTTCCGCTTGTCCAGATCACCTCACCAGGCGCGGCCCGCTGCTCCTGCACCGACGGTGGATGATCGTAGGGTCCCCGGTGTTCTGATTGTAAGCACGCATACCTATCTGCACACGCCAGAACCGTTCTGTTTATTACCCAAGAACTTGGGCGAACTCACACGAAGTTCAGACGTCGTGGCGGAGAGCAGCGCCGAGAGTGCGGCTGACACGCGCAAGGTGCTGTACGCCTCGCCGAGCGCACCCGCGCTGCCCAACGCCAACCCTCCACGCAACCGCCAACCAGCGTCGGCGACGTCGCCGATGGGGCTGCACACTCGAGCGTGACCAGCTTCACATGACAGGCCCCGCGGAGAAGGTAGCGTGTGGCTGGGCGTGTGACCACGGAGCACGGAGCACGGTGGGGCGTGCGGCGTGGGGCGGCTACGTGAATCGTGATCAAGTACTAAGTCTAAGAGAGCGATAAAAACAACTCCATCGACCCCACACTCGATCCCTCCTACCATCAAGGCACACCCCCTGTGCTCCGGCAGCTAAAAAACGTGCTGGATGCTGCGCCTCACATGTAGACATTCCACAGGAGGACGCTGCCGTCCACGCCGACCGAGACGAGCTGCTTGTCGTCGTGGCTGAACTGGAGCGAGATGATGGGGCGCGAGTGGCCGATGCCCTCGGCGACCAGCTTGGCGCTCTCAAAGTGCCAGACGCGCACCTTGTGGTCGTCGCCGCCGGTGGCGAAGAGCACGCCGTCCGACGTGCGGCACACGCACATCTGCTCGGAGCCAACGTCGATCCACTGCAGCGGCGACGGCTCGCGCAGCTCCCAGAAGGAGACGCGCTTCTCCTGCCCGACCGAGAGCACCTGCGAGGCGTCCGGCATGAGGACGATCGAGTTGATGCCGCCCATGCGCTGCGTGAGCGCCGCGTTGCGCTGGCCGAGCCGCAGGTCCCACCGCAGGATCGAGCGGTCGCGGCTCGCGGTGACGACCTGCGAGTCGTCCTCGAAGATGCAGAGCGACGTCACCGACATCGTGTGCTGCTTGAGGTGCAGGATCATCTCGCGCGTGCGGATCTCCCACACGCGCACCTCGCCCTCCTCGCCGCCGCTCACGACGAACTTGCGGTTGTGCGAGACCTGCAGCGCCGTCACGCCGCCGCGGTGCGCGTTGGCGATCGACCAGAGCAGCTCGCCGTTCTCGGCGTCGTGCGCGCGCATCTTGCCGTCGCGCCAGCCCGAGATGATCACCTCGCCCGTGAAGCCGACGCACATCGGCACGCCGACGATGCTCGTCTGGCAGTAGCCGCGCGCCGACACGCTGTAGTCGGAGACGTCCCACACGCGCACCGTGCCGTCGTGCGAGCACGTGACGAAGAAGGAGGAGTCGTCGGGCGCGTAGGCGACGCCGCTGACCGCCTCGTAGTGGTTGTCCTGGATGAGCTTGCTCGTGCCCTCGGGCGTGCTCAGGTCGACGCGGCAGATGATGCCGCGCGACGTGCCCGCCACGTAGATGCCGTGCGCCGGGCTCACCGGCGTGAGCGCCGTCACCGGCCCGTCGAGCAGCACGCTCGCCGCCTTGCGGTACGAGCGGCCGCCGCCCTCAAAGACGCCCACGGTGCCGTCGCCGCCGCCCACGACGAGCTGGTCGTCGCCGGAGGCGGCCGTGTTGACGAGCATCGAGCAGATGCCGTTGGAGCACGCCTGCGTCACCGAGTGCATCATCAGGTTCTTGACGTGCGCGGCGGAGAAGTCGCCCGACGACGACGCGGCGTACATGTAGTCGCGGCTCGGCGAGAAGGCGAGGCACGTGAAGTTTCGGACCTGGTTGCCCGTGTTGACGACCTCGGCGGTGAGCGCGCCCGTGCTCGGCACGAGCGTCCAGATCTTGAGCGCGCGCTCGCCGCCCGTCGCGATCACGAAGTCGGTGGTGTCGCGCCCCTTGATGTTCTTCTTGCGGCCGCCCCAGCACGCGCAGGTGGTCGGCTCCATGTTGGGCTTGCTCGCGACGATGCAGCCCGTCGTGAGGTCCCACACCACCATCTTGGCGTCCACCGTGTCGCCCACCGTCAGCAGGAAGCGCTCGTCGTCCGTCATCGAGACGTGCACGATGCCGTGGTCGTGCTCCTGCATGCGGTAGACCAGCTGGCGCGTCTCCCAGTCCCACACGACCACGTCCGGCTTCTCGCCGTTGTTGGCCGTGACGAGGTAGCGCCCGCTCACCGACATCGCCATGCACGAGACGACGTCGTCGTGCCCGCGCAGGAAGGCCTGCTTGTGCGGGTCGGTCACGTCAGTGATCACCACGCACGCGCCCGAGACGTAGGCCATCTCCTGCCCGGCTGGGTGGAAGTGCAGCGGGCACGTCGACGTGCCGGTGAAGCCGATCGCGTGCTCGAGCTCGAGCCCGACTTCGAGCGGGGCGCTCTCCGCCATGTCGACGGCGGAGCGAGCTAGCTAGCTTCTTGCGCGCAACGGGTCTGGGTCCTTGGCGGCTACTCTACCTACAATAGCGAGATACGTTTCGCGCGCGCGATCGGTTACCCAGCGGAGCGGGACGGGGATCACGACGCATTTAGCAAACCCAGATGTACAACAGCGTTTACACACGGTATTTACGCTATTTAGACTCTTAGTTGCTACTCTCAAAGTTGAAATTATCATTAGTACTGAAAGCACACAACACCGGGCGGCTGCGACCGGCTCTTCGAGGGCAAGGTCGTGTCGCCCTGCGTCGAGAGCCTCTACCAGACGGGCGACATGAAGGGCACCAAGCCGCCCAAGATCGGCCACCTCTATGGCTTCGGCAACACCGAGCGAGGAGTCGTACAACATCATGATCCTCGGCAACAAGCGCCGCGGCCCCCTCGGCACGCCCTTCGACCCGGACACGGGCGAGGGGCACGTCGAGCACCGCGACGGCCACTACGCCGACGCGCT
>Ga0115006_10003728_pt1 | contig 10457 bp, 6 predicted proteins | sample ArcOceMetagenome_3_FD_88943 | JGI IMG/M metagenome (GOLD analysis project Ga0115006, IMG submission 88943) | Marine eukaryotic phytoplankton communities from Arctic Ocean - Arctic Ocean- Svalbard ARC20M Metagenome | ecosystem: Environmental > Aquatic > Marine > Oceanic | place: Arctic Ocean...
CAGGAACACGGGGAGGGCGCTTGCCTGGTGCGTGGCCTACCGGAGCATGTCCTATCGCCGACGATCTGGCCGTCCGTTCGTAGCCATGTGTCCTTGTTCGATTCCGCGTCATTGTTTAGCCGTGTGCGCTTGCGCCCTAGCTTGGCCACATAGTCCTTGATCTGGTGCGTGGCCTGGCGGCGCCAGTCCTACCGGCGACGACCTGGCCGTCCGCCCTTGGCCATGTATCGTTGTTCAACCACGCGCCGTTGTTTGCTTGGCCGTGTTCGCTTGCGCCCTTGCCTGGCCTCGCACCTGCAGGACCGTGCGCCCCTGGTCTGCAGGGCTTCACCGCACGCGCGCGACGGCATCTCGGGTGCGCCCTGGGGGCCCGGGCCGATGTGGCGGCGGCGCGGAGGGCGACGAGAGCGGGGCGCGCCGGGCCGCAGTGGCATCTTGGACCACGCCCCGGCGCATCCCGCTGTGTGCGCACACCGTCCGACCATCGCGCTTCCGAGTTACCGTGACCCGGGCCGTGCCCTGGACCGTGCCAGCCTGAGTGACTCGGACACTAAGCGCCCAGATTCGGGCAAATATCTTTTCCGGGACCGGTTTCATTTTGGTCGCCTTGTCCGGGTGAAAAGGCAGGGGAAATGGAGAGGTCAGCCATGGCCGATCCGACACCCCCTGCCCTGTGGGCAATGTTGCGGCGGGGAAGAACACGATGGCCAAACGAGTACGCGTAGAAACCGAGTAGCTGCCGCTCACTCTCCCGGCCCGACGCCGTGAGAGCGGACGATGGAGTCGCGACACACACATGGCGCACGCGTACACGCGGACCGCTGCGCGCCCCGGGCGCACGAGGCAGGTGTTTGGAGGCAACGCGGCGCGAGCGGAGCCAGACGCATGCAAGGACTCGTGTCTACAAGCGCTCTGCCTTGCAGTTGCGACCGATCGTGGCGATCTGTGCCCCAATGGGTCTTGGCTCCCTGTCGCTGGCGGCGGGCTAGGCCGCCGGGTGCGGGAGCAAGCGGGAGCAGCACGTATCGCACGCCACAACAGGGTCTCGATAGGCTGAATACATGTGCAAGGCACGACACGAGTAAGGGGGGAATTCGAGCGACTGCCGGATGCCGTGCGTGCGTGCACACGCACGCGGGACACGCCAGTCAACAGAACGCGAGCAGCCAGTCGAAGAGCGCGGGCGTGGGCCATGCGGCGGGCCATGCGGCGTGCAGATGGACCGTGCATAATGATGAGGGATCACCGACTGCATTAACACACGCCGCGTCAGGCCAGTCAGGCCCGTGCCAGTTGCTGCAGCGGCACCGATCGCTTGGCAAACTGAGCATACGCCGCAAGCCACGGAGAGGATCAGCGCCGTGGCTGTTTCCCCTCCTCTGGTGCGCCATGTGCCTCTGGATGGTGTCGCTGCCCAGCAGAGCTGAGGCCGTTGCCTGCAGCATGGAGAGCTACGTCCTTGTGAACAAGGTCTCCGCACAGTGCAAGGGCTTGAACGCCGGTGCCATGCCGATGGGAGTGCCATCTAGTCTCGCATATGACCTTGGCATGGTCCCCGACGCGGAGCGAGATCGAATAGCGCTTGTTCAATCTGCGGGACTGGACACCTATGTCGTCTGTTCAGATGTCCAGATCAATACGCAGGCGCCCACCAGCTCCTCGTCAGGGCACATGCGGCCGGTGCCAGGCACCACTTCAACCTTGGTCCCAATTCTCGCAGCCGATTCCGCTGCTGCTGCTGCTGCCATGCAGGAAGGCTTATATGACGTGTGCTTTTTCAAGCACCAGACGGCTAAATGGTTCAATACGGGCATCGGAATTTTCGTTCAGAATGAGCTACTTGGCCTAGAAGTGATGGGCATTGCTCACGCAGGCGGCGTGCGGACAGCTTTGCCAGTCGAAACGCTGCATCCTGTCACCATCAGGCCTATATTAGCTGCCAGTAAAATGTTGGCAGGGTCGGCCCAAATTGCCGTCGTTGGTGTGACTTCAAGGTGTACGGAAGCACCAGCAGTTATGCCGGCCGTTGCATCTGCAACAGAAAAGCCCAAGGCGTCGGGCTATCTCAATTATTCAGAAGCCGCAGGAGGACAGTTTGTGGACGGAAACCTGCTGACACGCATGGCTTCAGCTTGGTACCAGATTTGCTTGAAAAGCGGGGGAAGCTCCACTTTCGCTAAAACCGGACTGTCAGTGAATATTCAACATGACGTTGCAGCAGTAGAGGTGAATGGGGTGCGCCCGAACATGGGAGCCGACGTTTCGTTGCCTCCTGCGCGCCGGAATGAAATGAATCTGTATAGGATTGTGCCGAAATTGGGATATCACCAGCAGATTCAAGCATCCTACCCCAAAGCTTTGTTCAGCTTTGAGGACGAAAACCCTGACGACATGTTTGACAATCACTGCGGCCAGACTTGCCAACCTGGCGAAATTTTCAGATCAGGACAAGCTGAGTACAGCCCGCGCGGTAGATTTTTCCAGCCGGCGATCGGCACGTACAAGTATATGATCCCAAATGGCGTCAATACGCATGCCTATACTTTATCCAACATCACGTCGCCATCGCTGGCTTTCAGTATTATATTTGCCATGCAGTGGCAAGCCACTGAGGGTGAAGTGACTGCTCAGGGTGAAATCTTGTCCATTTTGGCACCCTACAAAATGAGCACCAGAGACTTTCCAAAGGGTTCGGTGTCTGTCAGGCTTCGAACTAATCCGAATGTTGATGACACCGGATCTCAGGGCATAAAACCACGCCAGGTTGAGCTCAAGATAAAAGGCTTTCAGGACATCGAGCGGGGCACCGGAGGTGCAGACACGTTGCTCTTTAACTATCTATTTCAAAGTGACGTCTGGTACTTTGTGGCGATTACGCTGGATATGACAACAGATGCAGTGGCACGTCTATACGTCAATGGTCAGCCCGAGCCAGATGCCACAGTGAACATGTTTGAGCCAAACCAGGGTCTCGGGGAACCAGCGAGTAGCTTTCACATGGGGCCTGCGTCCATCGCTGCCTATCACGATGGCGTTGAGTTAATAGATGTCTTCTACGGCTTTTTGGATGAGGTAAGGGGACCACAAGGGAGTGGGGAGCGGGTGATATCATATTTGCGCGCAACTACACGTCCTCCAGTCAGATGCCAAAACGCAAGTGTACGAACTTGCTTTTTGGCGCCGAAGTTGCTTTTAGGGGCGCATGTGCACATGGTGTACCCGCTGACATGTTCTGGAAAACGTTGTGTTGTACTGAGTCGCTAGATTGGAACCTGGCAGGTTGGGCTCTTTGATAAAGCACTTACCGCTGAGGAAATCGAGAATCAATATGAGGCTAGAAACACATTAACGACGACAGTGCCCGTCAAGGGCTACATCGCGTTCGTTCCTCCAACGGACTCGTGCGAGTCGGCGGCAGGATATAGTGGAAATCAGATCATGACCTTCTACTCGAATCTTGCTACTCTAAATCGTTGCGAATTGCGCGACTTCAACGAGGTTGATGAAGCAATAACGCGCATGGAGGTTGGGGTTTACCATATTTGCTTTACACGAGATTATCCTGTTCCAGCATACCAGAATGCGACATGGCTGCCGTCAGGCGTCACATTTCGGATACAAGATGCCATCTTCGGGCTTGCTGTGAACGGCGTGCAACATGCTCGTGGCCTCCGATCTTTCATGCCGATGCACGGCAACAACGTGATCGAAATGTTCCGACAACCCTCAGCACCTTTGCACGCAGGAGAGGCGCTGTCTCTCATTCCATCTTCAGCATTCTGTGCCGATGCTCCATCTACCTGCTCTTCCAACCACTCCGGGCACTTGACATCTAACATCAGCCTCGGAGTGATGCACTGGGGCGAACTGTGCGACTTGCATGCAAACATCTATCAGGTTTGCCATCGGAAGACCGGGGAATCAGTGTTTCGAGCAACGGGGCTTTCCTTGACGTTGCAAGATGTCGTGACGCGAGTTAGCATAAACGACATGGAGGTAGGCCGAGGCCATCGCACTGCTGCTGCAAAAGTCGCTACGAACAGGATGTTCCTCAAAACCAACTCGTCGGGTTCGCCGAATAAGGATTTCTACCCTTCGACTTTTGAATCGTTGCCAGGAGATAGACGCACCGCCACGGCACGATTTGGCGATGCCTGGGACGAAGCAGTTGTTTACCTGTCGCTCATCCCTGCGATGGCTGATTGCGAAAAAGCTGCTGAAAATCCGAGCACCACCGGTGAGGTGCAGATCCAAGGCCAGACGCATATGCCGGCTGCTATTTATGACAATATTTGGGGCATGGGCCGAAGCAAAAGCGACTTAGTAACGCTGAAAGCAAGTGGGCACCTGTTAGCCAGGATTGAGCTCCAATATGACAGCAACAATCTCACCTATCCGCTCGGCTTGCACCTCGATGAAGCGACAATGTGGCAGGGAGTATCAGATCTGCCTACGGGAATGTATCAGGTGTGTGTGTGTGTCAAACCGAAGCCTGAAGTTGGACAGAGGGCTTTTAATTCTACAGGTATATCGGTCAACATTCAAAACCATGTCCAAGCCATGCGTGTCAATCATTTAGCTCCCAACGGAGGTGTCCGTGTCAGTATACCACGAGCTATGGGAAACCGGGTTGTCTTCTCCGGAGATCGAACCTATTTTGAGCCTCCGACATTTAAGGGCTTTGTGATGTCACTGATTCATCCCACTGGAGATTGCAATGATGTGCGCGACAATCCTCCCAACTGCGACCGCATCGACAACAGCTCTGCATTCCCGAGTGCCTGCGGACCTAATGGCACCAAAGTGTCCGGATTTTTGCGTTTGGCTTCGAATGGCATGGTTGAAAATACGCAGCGATTCAGCGAACTAGAACCTGCCCTTTACCAGGTTTGCATTAGAAACCCACACGCACCACAGCCAGATGTGCCGGCATTTCCTGCGATGGGATCGACGGGCATCAGCGTGCTCGTACAAACCGCAATTCTAAATGTGAAGTCCAACGGCGTCGCTCCAGGATATGGTAACCGTTTAGCATTTCCACTTGTTCCCGGTAACACACTGAGCTACAGCGTGCTGAATGCCTCTGCAGCTCATTGGCTGTCCTTGATAGGGACGGACGAAGAGTGCAAAGTGAGAGCTGGCGCTGCTGATGTGCACCGTTTGTTGCCAAAGCCTTCGTGGAGACTACAGGCTCAGAATCCATTTCGTGTCGACTGGCTGACCAATGATACACAAGCGCTACTTTCTCTCCAGGTTCAATGTCAAACAAACGCTTCTCTATCTGCCTGTGACTCGCAACAGGCGTTCAACGGCTATCGTTTGGGAATGCGCTCGTCGTCCTTGGTGGGCGGTAGCCTGGTCTGGTCCGCTCTTGAATATGTGGACTATCCAGCCAGTCTCAGCATGAATCTCGACTTGGTAGTTACAGTGGATGATAATGGCTTCGCCATCCTCTGGGAGGGTAAAGTTAGACACATCTTCCGTCATCAAATACCGTGGTCGAGCTTCAGTAGCGTCCAAGTCAGTGGCCCTGGCTCTGCAACGATTGAAGAGCGAGTATCTTATAGGCGGTACGAAGTTGCGGAAGCAGACCTGAATCGCATCACGACGTCCATCCCTGCGGGAATCTACCAGCTGTGCTTTTCGCAAGAGGGAGTCGCGTCTAGACATTTTTTTCTTGGTGAGACGAATCTCGCCATGGGAACGGGGATTTCTGTTCGACTGCAGAGTGAGTTGACAGGTCTGCAGGTGAATGGCATCATAAATGTGCCCCGGCATCATCCGCAGGGTGTGGTTGCGACAGCACCAGTGCGTCAAGGTCTCATCATTCGTGCGGTCGGCCATTCATTTGTTAATCTGACACGCCCCTATGCGCTACGGCAGTATGCATCTCTCCCACAAATGGCTTTGTCAATCATTGACGCCAACGGGGATTGCACAAGCGTCAATTCTATGACACAGTGTATCGATGCATCTTGCGACAATCCTCCGGCCGCTGATTTCGAGAAGCGTGCTTCAGGACTGCTTCCGGTTAATATTGAAGACGCGCCATTGGCAGGCACTAACGTCATCGGTCGTCTGCCTGGCGGTATGTATCAGGTGTGCATGGAATCAGGACCCTCAGGTAACATGACTGCTTCTGGACTCTCCATAGAGCTTCACACTCGCATAGGGGGCGTATGGGTCAATGATGCCGATATACATGACGGACTGCACAGTGTCGCGTCTCGCCGGGACTGGAACACTATCTTCGTCCGTGGCAGACTACCGACGAACGAGAAATCTGTCGAGGTCTCTGGTCGTATCGTTTTGATCAGGACAGAGTCTGGATTGCCAGCCTCCCCACAGGCATTACCAATGTGTGCACGACTGTCGAAGGACTCCTCGCCAGCCTTTAATGTGTCTGCAGGAAGTGATATCCTTGTGCACGCACAATGGGATGCTGCATGGGGATATTCAGGCAGTGAGTCTAGTGGTCTGCATGAATTATGTATACAGCATTCAAATGACCAACCGTTCGAGGCAACGGGACTTGCCATCGATATTCAGCCAGCGCCCGTATCGAAGGTTGCGTCCATAATCGTGAATGGTGTGCAAAGTTGGGGCATTTCCGCGGTTCCATTTGGCACCAAGAACAATGAAGTCGTCTTTGAGCTTGCTGGTGCAGAGTACAGTACAACCATGCATTTTCTCCTTTCTCCTGCAGACCGCACGTGTGGTGAGCAGGCCCTGAAATCTTCTCAATATCCCTATTTCCCGCCAAAGATTCCGACGCACAACGCAGGTCTTGGTCTACGAATGGGACGGATGAATCAGTCGGAGATAGAGGCATGTTGGTCGCGAGCCGTTGCCGGCCTCTACTCAGAAAAAATCTATAAAGTGTGTTTTTCTGAAAATGGTGAAGGAGGGTCATACGTAGACACCGGCCTCACAATGATCGGGCAGAGAAATATTTCGGGTCTCACTCTGAATCAAAAGGTTTTACATGATGGGCGCATCGTCTACCTCCCAAATGTTACGAACGAGCGCCTTGCTTTTGAGCAGCCGTCCAAGTTCCCCTCGCCCCCACGTCCCCATACAGTCGGAGATGCCATCGCCCTCATATCTGTGCAAGGCGACTGCACGAAGGCCTATGACAATCCGGTCGCTACGACTGGAGGTTCATCTGGGCCTTTAATGACTCTCAGAGAAGATGGAGTTCTGGATTATAGCAATCAGATCACTGCAATGGGACCTTACTACTATCAAGTGTGCATCCGATTCTCTGGCGAGCATACTTTTCACCGCACGGGCCTTCGCGTCCAGGTGGTCCAAAATTTCTCACTGCGAGTACTTGGAGTTCCTTCTCTGGCTTCGCGTTGCGACGTCAGCCTTCCCACGCTGACTGTGCGTCTGGAAAATCCGCTTGGAAACGTGGTGCCGTACTTTGACTCCGCTGCGCGTCCATATGCCTCGTCAATGTCGACACGAATAGTGCTGCACTTGTATCGCTGCAACAGCACATGTGGCACGCTGCTCGATGCTTTGAGCACCTGCTCCGAAGCATGTCCCGATGCCAACTGGGAAAACGTGACAAGCTACGTCACTGGCAACGACGCCCCCGTTGTCGACGGTGTGGCTTCGTACACCGATTTTACCGTGCGCTCAAATGCCGGGCGCTTCTACGTTAGGGCTGGCTGGGTTCGCGATGATAGACTGACGTGGGGGGACACACTCAACTTTGTGGTGACGCCGCATCACATTCTGACATCTGGAGTCTCTGCGGGAGATCTATTCACAGTGGGAGCGGTCCCTGCACCTTCCTTTGACCTGTGTGATCTTGGGCTTTTCAGCAGAGACGACGTGCGCTGTCGTGGGTCTGCCGTGCTCCCCGCCATCAGGTATGTTTGCAAATCAAGGAAAATGTGTCAAAATCGCTCAGTTCGTGTGACGTTGTACTGTGACCTTGAGAAGTCTTTATGTTTTATTTTGCGGTGCTTGCTATCCCGAATGCGCGCGGCTGTCGCGTTGCTTGCTCAAAAGGCGTTGTCCTTGACATCCTGCTGAGCTCATCCTGCTGAGCATTTTGGGTGGTGCACTCTGTGGCAGTGTGCGGCTGGTGGACAGCATGGGCGCAACCTTGCAAATGCTCAAAGCACATGACAATTTTCAAGTTGTCGCCAAGTTGCGGCAAGGTCGCGGTGGTGCCGTTGATGTTGAGCACGCGGATGTTCCATTCTCTGGTGATTTATTCAGGGCAGAATTTCTCGACATTGGCGGAACCCACGAGAACGCAACGATCACGTCTTTGACGCCAACCGGATTAGCGAACTGGTCAGAGTCGCACACACTGCATTTGCGGAGACAAGCGGGTAGTTTTTTCAGGATTCACTTCTCGATCGACGGCGACACGATGGATCGAACGTTTCTCCAGGTTCAAACCGCAAGCTTCGGTATTGCGCCCGCGGGTGTTCGCCTATTGCCGTGGTCCTTCGGTGTGGCGGGAGAAAGGCCACGCTCCGAATTCCCAATGATTCCAGGAAACAAGCAATTGGTTGAGCTTCCGCAGCTGACTATGGAACTGGCGGATGCTTCGAATCTGCCACTCGGGCATGCAGTTTGCAATGGATGTGTTATCATCACATTGGAGGCCTTGGTCGGCTCCACCTGCGACATTTTTGGGATTCGGGATACAAGTGACTCATGTGGTGAGCCGTCATGGCGCCAGGTCTTCCCGCACGCGCATGCGCACCCGCACTTACACAACACTTTCTGGTGATGAAAACCTTCAATTCTAGACAGAACAGATGATCAATTCACATTGCCAGCCTTTCACTGATCCTAGCGACACGTGAGGCGCGCAGGTGGAGAATGCAAGATGCAGTGTAGCCACCGCAGATCCATCCTTGCTTTGGGAGAGCACTCTGGAGGGGTGTCAGCAGGTGTGTCTCATTGGCTAGCACATCAGCTGTTTTGCCTTTGTGTGCGCCTGCTGAAAGAGCAATTTCATGCACCGACATATGATCTTTCGGACGATGTCTCGTGCAAAATTGCATGCGAGCATTTGCATGGGTCTATCACGCTGATAGAATTCGCACCGACTAGCCCGCAACTCATCTCAAGTATGCTGTGTGTGCTATGTAACAGGATTGCAAGGAAGACAGCGATTGTGTGGCAATAGTCTTCTACGATGTAAGTTTTTATATTTCTCATGTGTGCGCCCAGACAGGCGCGAACATGAGCAACCGAATTTTGGAAGTCATTGCCTCCATACATTGTTGCCATCATGCTGCATGAATGCGCGTTACCGATATGGCTAATGTTTGATGCAAGTTGTATCCGTGGGATTCATATCTGGATGGCTGATGTATCCATGGGGTTGGTTTATATCTCAATGGCTGATGTACCTGTGGGATTGATATGTCAATGTCATCTTGCAGAATATCGAGAATTCAGAGTACATCGCCAGTACTTGTTACAAGGTGTCGCGCCAGTCCGGCGAGTGCCAGGAGAGCCCAAGTGAAAGGGGGGGCACCATTTACTACAAGTGAGTGTGATACTAAAGAAAGCAAGTGCTATGTGGGCACATGTCAGAGAGCCGGGTTGGGGAGGCAGGCAGTCAATCACAAGGATGCAATAACATTCAGCAATGACATGTGGCATCTTTTAAATTGAATTGCGTGCCTTGACAGCCATTTTTTTTCTTCCTGAATGGTTCACAAAAACATTTGCATACACACACACACACAAACACACACACACACACACACACAAACACACACACACACACACACACACACACAGGCCCGTGGAGTTGGATTTGTCAGAAGGGTGCAGGTGCCCGTCGGAAGTTTTCGACGGACGCCAAATATTCCACACGCTCTACAGCGAGCAGGTGGCAGAAGGGTCTCGACACGTGGCTGCGCGCAATATGTCGGAAGGAGTTGCTGTCTTCAATGGTTTATACTCCATTTTTGAGCATGGTGAGTTTTTCAAGTACGAGTCCCGTGTGCATGCTAGTGAAGGTGTCCGCAGTGCGACAAGATTCGATGAAGTCAGGAGACTTGCAATGCGTGGCGTGAGGGTTCAGGTTGCAGGGACTTTGGATTTCGTGTCACATGGAATGTTCCAATGTCAGATCACATCGCATGACGTAAGCATGCGTGCAAGCGTGTCAGTATTTGAGTTTTGTGGCGTGGCTTTTTTCTTCAGGAGTCTCCATTTTGGCAAAGATCAAACTTCTTGGCATCCCCGGCATCGCCGAAAGCGAGAGGTTCGGTTTATCCTTTCACGTGCAACCCCGCCCAATTTCCCCATTCTCGATGCGCCACCGTTGATAGCTTCTCTCTCTTTCTCCTGTTTTTTTGAATGTCTCTTCTCTCGCTCGCTCGCTCCCTCCGTCCCTCCCTCCTTCCGTCCCTCCCTCCCTCCCTCCCTCCCTCCCTCCGTCCCTCCGTCCCTCCGTCCCTCCGTCCCTC
>Ga0115006_10003729_pt1 | contig 10457 bp, 10 predicted proteins | sample ArcOceMetagenome_3_FD_88943 | JGI IMG/M metagenome (GOLD analysis project Ga0115006, IMG submission 88943) | Marine eukaryotic phytoplankton communities from Arctic Ocean - Arctic Ocean- Svalbard ARC20M Metagenome | ecosystem: Environmental > Aquatic > Marine > Oceanic | place: Arctic Ocean...
AATGTTCAGCGAGGCTTTCGCGACAGCTCAACGCAGCTCAACGCCGACATCTATTCGATGCCGCCAGTGGGAGGTCGGATTTGGAGCTGGACTTGAAGTTTCGACCAATTCCATCCGCGGGTGGTAGGGGGCACTTGCACGCCTGCTGCGTCACCGCCCGCCCGCCCGCCTTCCTTCTGCGGCCGCCGCCGCGCCGCGTCCGGCGCGCCCGCGCGATAGAGAGCGAGATTGGCAGTTGGTTCATCGTAGCATGTGGTAATCTAGTAGGGGCCGAAGGGAATTAAGAAGTGGCGAGGGAAACTCGCATCTCCGGATGTCGGCGGCGAGGCTGCCGCCTGCGGCGGTGGCACGCCGCCTATCGGCCGCTCCCGCCCGGCTCCTCCGGCGAACAACTCCAGGCGCTTGCGGTCGAATTGCGGCCTCGGCCGGGCCGAGCCAACGTCTGCATCTGGTGGCCGATATTCTTGCTCGTGGAGCCGTCGCCGCAGCCGCCACGAGTACAACGTCAAATGACGGTCCGGGGAAATGTTTTCTCCTTGCTACCGGTATGCTGACGCTGGGTGGTTCAACGAGTGGAGATGAAACGGTAGAATGTGCACCACCTAAATGGTCGAACGACCACCAACGACTGTTAGATTATTCCACCGACGCCAGCGGCACGGAAGCAACCATGGACGATCAAGGAAGCCTCGAGCCTCATCGGACACTTCATCCCCACACGGCCCGAGGGGACATCCCGCATGATACCAATCAGTCGATGCTCCTTCAGCAGCAGCTCGGAATTGGAAGCTACCCGCATCCTTTATCTCGCCCGCCTGCACCGTATTCGCAGTTCGCTGTTCAACCCCCTCATCGGCCATTCAACAACGCCGTCGGTTTAGCGGGTTTGCAATATGGGACAGGCCTCATGCAAACACATCAACCGTCGCACTTCGGGCAGTATCATCAGCCAAATTTTGCTACTACGCTTTATTCATCGCAATTTGGACAGTCCCAGCCCACCCTGTTGCCCTCTTTGCCGGCTGAATTTGGACAGTGTTCACAGATATCGACAGTTTCTTCCAACAACAATGGCAAAGCCATGCCTGCCAACACAGCTGAGAACTGCACGCTGGAGGAGTCTTTGGAGAAGACTTTATACCATGAATTGAACTGGACACCAGCCACGTTCTGCATTCCTTGCACACTCGATCCTACATCTGATGATTTGGTAGCAACAGACCTTTGCAAATTTTTGCCCGATACACCGGATCCTTTTTATCACTCAGGCGCGAAAAGAGTCGTGAGTACACTTTTCTTTGGACTATGGGGTGATACCTCCCTCGCTAATTCACTTCCTCATTCTGAAATCTTTTCACCGAATAGGACGACAAGAGGATCTACTTGAGCCGAGCCTTGCAGGAGGTGCCTTCTATTGCCAGGATGATGAATGAGAATTCCTGTAGCGACAACGGTTGGAGCACGATCTCTAGCAAGAAGTGCAAAGACATTTGTTACATTCGTTGTTCCCATGGCAAGGCAAGGGAGAAGTCCAAGTCTCGCAAGGGCCTCGAGTCCAGCAGTATGCGTCCCGATCTCGACAAGCGCTGCCGATGCGTTATTCCGCTCCAGTTCGACAAGGAGCATGGTCGATTTTTCATTCGGCAGAACGGGGGCGCTTGTCTTCAGCACAACGATCACATTAAGGTCCCAAAAGAACGCTCCGAGCTAAGCAAGAGAGATCTATCCGACGAGATGGTAGACGACATTACCCAGAAGCTCAAGAGGAACATCCCTACGGACGTGCTGAAGGAGCTTGTAGAGTATGACACCGGCCGCACACTTTCTGCGGCTACCATAAGCCACTTGAAGAAGATGATGGTAGTGGACGAGTTCAAGGACGGCGACGCATCTTTATCCGCTGGAGCAGCTACCCTCAAGTGGCTCAAACAAAAACCGAATGTTCAGTATGTCGCTTACTTCGGACGGCTGGAGGATGCAAAACAGACTGTTCGAGTTAGAAAGACGGTCAGTCGGCGAAGGGGCAAGGGAGTAGCGAGTGCCAAGAGTGCAGATAGTTGTGCGGGAGGAACGTCTTCGCTAGATTTGACAGAAGACATGGCATGTAAGTCAGCTACTTCGAACACCTTTTCCTTGTCTGACTTGACTTAATGCTTTCATTCTAGCAATCGACGTATCAGACGATGCCAAGGCTTTTGTCAAGCACATCACCAAGGAACTGACGGTCGAAGGGCAGGTCCTTCTTGCCGTTGCTTGGGTGACTGATGAGGCAAGGTTGTATCACGCAAGGTTTCCTTCAGTGTTGGGGATGGATGTCACGTTCGGTGTGAACAACGAGAAACGACCCCTCTTTCGTGTCTCGGGCAAGACTACCAACAACAAGAACATTCCCCATTTCAATGCATTCATACCGTCGCAGCAGAGGTTCACATTTGATTGGCTCATCATGGATGCTCTGCCTCTGCTCCTAAACAGAAACGCGCTCAAGGACACAAGCATCATTTTGACTGACCAAGACGCACAGCTTGTTGGATCTCTGCTCACGAATCTGAATATGTCGGCCAACTGTATTTACGGGAATGCTCGTAATCGTCTGTGCAAATGGCATAAGGTCAGTCTTTCTTGTGCCCTAAGTGCGTATTGGCGGGTGGTGGATCTCATTGTATACCATAACCCCCCAGGTTGATCGAGGTTATATCGGTGCCACAGACAAATATGCTGCAAAACCTCAGGAGTTGGAATTTCAGTCAACGATTGTAAACTGGCTGTACAGCTTCACTAATGACATTGAGACTGAGGAGCAGGAGAAGGACTCGCTCGAACAACTTTCTCTGTTCATTGATCTCTCGGAGAAGGAAGGGGTCAACAAAAGCCTCATCACGGCAACTCGCCAGTTCATCCGCGAAAGTTTTAAGCCATATTTGCCCTTGCTCTGCCAACGACACTTCAATGATATCTACTGTGGAAACACCAATGAGAACTGCTTCACGGAGTCAGACAATGCGTCCATGAAGAAGGACTCGATGGGACCGAAAAGTAACAGTCGGCTTCACTGCTCTACGAGCGCCATTGTCGGCCACACAGAGCGTCGAACAGGCAAGTTGGAGAGAGAGGCATTAAAGGAAGCGAGGAAGTCTAGACAGGGAAAGGCTTCCGACGACGAAGTACTGCAATGCAAAACTGAGATTTCAAAGAAGATCGTAGCCGAGAAGTGCGACGCGATCTGTGATCAGTTCGGCCTGTCTCGTGGTAAGTATTTTGTGTTGCATTTTTTACTTTCAGCTGCCGCACTACACACATACTAAGTTATGTTACTAGACTATTCGTACCAGGTCGTCCAGGAGGACGATTCTCAGATGACGTGCCTCGTGAGGAAGCCAATCGCCAAGTTTGCCACATCAGCAACACCATGTCCCATCCCTCGATATTCACGTACCAGGCAGGTTATTTTCCGTGAGGTCCTGGTCGATGGAAAGCCCCGGGTGGTGGTGACTTGTTCGTGCGATTACTTCACTAGAAAGCACGGCCCCTGTCGTCACTTCTACGGGACAGTTAAACGCGGGCCTCGCGTGGACGATTTCGCACCAGACTGTTTCAAGTCGTACGAGCTGTATTATGGGACCAACGACGCCTTCACGAAACGATGCGACGTGTCAACCAACGCAATCAACGCTCACGGTGGTCTAATCCTCGATACTTCACTGAAGGAGCTCAAGTCTACTCTGAGGGATGAGAGGGTAGATCTATCCTGGTACAAGGCGGCTTGGTCGCCTTTGGGGATTCAAACTAATCCACACTGTGTCAGAGAAAAGTTGTCCAACTCCAATGGGCCAAATGCTTCTGGTATCAACCCTGCTCCTTTCGGCTTTACTTACTCCAGCAACGGAGCTAACGTTTTGGAGCAGATGGCTGACGAATCGAAGCAAAGTATGTACGGTCGAACATACAGACTATTCACGGAGGCCATTGAAGATTGCTCAGCAGAAGATTACGCTCTCGTTCGCGACACATTATTAGGCTTGAGAGGTAAAATTCAAAGCAGAAACCGGACTCGGACGACGAAGGGAGATGCAGGAAGAGGACCAAGCAAGGTAGGGGAGAAACGAAAGAGAGAAGAAGATGATATTGTTGACTTTCCTGAGGTTGAGAGGCGCTCGGTTGTACGTCGTGGCAAACCTCGACATTCGCCAAACAAAGCAAAGAAGAATTCAAAGCCTCGAACTGCTGACAAGGGTATTCGAGGAAACCTGATAGATGTCGAGGGCCCCGCAATGAGCGCAGTAAGTGTGGCATGTTTCCAAACTTTTATTACACCACTTCTAACATGATCTATTGTATCCACAGATCCAACTGTCTGAATGTCGAACGGCCGAGACAAGCTTCGGCGAGCCTAACAACGAAACAGAAGTGACAAACGATGATATTGACGAGATGGCGCCATCAATCGAACAAGTGAGTGCCAATGACTGAGAGGTTAGGTCATCCAAGATCGACTTAGATCGACCTCTAAAACTTCCAATATCTGTTAATGTCGTGTCAGCTATGCGATGGTACCGAAGAGACGACGAATGCCGACGACGCCGCTGTCGACGAAATCATAGACGAGCCAAAGTACGACTTCGAACGCAAGAAGGTCGAGTACGAGATTGCTATGTTGGACGAATTTGCCGACGCCAATATAGCAGGTCCGCCTGTACTTACAATTGCAAAGCACATATGCTCGAACCAGGAGGACGACGAGGCTCTGGAGCAAACAGTTGACAAGCTGTATGATGACATCTCAGACATCCTGTTGTTGGGGGCTTCAGAAATGTTTACTGAAATGTTCTTCAAAGGGAATCTTAAGAAAGATTTCGTTGTGTGCGAAGGTCACCTTCAAGAACGTCTGAGGGCACTCGCACACCCTCGAATCATAAATTTTGGTGCATCACCGCATTTGAGGGGTGATCAGTCGTGTGATCAATTTATGGGCTATGCGGAATTGAACGTACGCCAAGACGTCAGTGACGAGGATGTCACTGATCTCAAGGATCGAATTGAGATGTTGAATGATTGCACAGGAAGAAATGACATCGAAGACGTCTGGAAGGACATGGGCGTGAGCGAGAGAGAGAAAAGACAGTACAGGTTGTCCTACAACTTTTTCCTCGTTCTTTTGTTGTTCACAGACTCTCTGCAAAGTTCTAGTAGGTACCAATAAGTGAAACAAGTAATTGTACCTTAGTTGCTTATTATCACTAGTTGACGCGTTTTGCAATAATCCTCCGACTGTCAGAGAGGGCAATCAGGTTGTTTTCACGGCAGTCTAAAAGTCCTATTTACTTTACTCTACGCTCGCACCGCTGTCTGCTCTATGTCCGTCGCCGTCGATCGATCCCCTTCACGACGATTGCGTCGCGATGAATCGAACCAAACCTGATTGGCTCGAATCGCCACTCTCCCGGCTCGACTCGCCAGTCCGGCATATTCTAGCAACATCCAGATGAATGGACGCCGACGCCAACGCCGAATACGAGGGATCACGAAGACGGCATCGTTGGCGGGGTAGGAGGGACCTGCTACCCGGTTGATCCGAAAGCCGTTGGCATCTGGTTGTCGAGTTCCTTGCATTAAAGTAGCCGAGCTGACTGTGATCAAAGAGATCTCCAATCGCTCCATGGCCGTTAGTATACAGAGAAATGACAAAACTAGTGTAGCCCCGCCGAATGCAAATGCCGACTCGTTGCTACTATTGACGTCGCCTTCGACCCCTCTGCCTTTGACTCACCTCGTCAGACACGCCGCGTGAACCCCAGCTTCGCGGAGCTTTGCGAGATCAGTCCCTCCGCTGTCCGGCTAGCAGTCCGAGGCGATGCTCCTCGATCGAAGCCGAGCCACGGCGAGCATATGCAGTTCCGAGACCCGAGATCCCATCTTCAGTTGTTGAAGTAAAGCTGAGGCTCCTTGATCGAAGCCGAGCCGCGGCGAGCATCTTCCAATGGCGAGCCGTTCGTGAACACAGCCAATGCTCTAATCCCATCTATCCTCCCTATCTTCCCTCGGCCCATCTTGCTCGCCAACTTCCTGTCTATCGGGTTTCCTCGTGCCGGAACACGTGGTTAGTATGGCGAGACCGCGGAAGATTTCAGCGATACCTTGCGATAGAACAGGTGCGGGCGGAGCGCGACGGGCGAGTGCGGATAGAGCGTGGGCGCGTCGTAGTTGCAAAGCACCTGGCGGAGGAACGATGGGCGATAGTGCGGATAGCCCACGATGTTGAGCACGGACACCGTTGATCCAGGCCTCAAGTTCCTGACAGGAGCCGGCATGTGGACTGATCGATGGCGAGGAAGGAAGAGGGAAAGATGAGCGAGAGAACATCTACGTGGCAGCAAGCAAAACAGAGTCTTACCGTCCGCACCGCCCATGGTAGACGCGGCCAGAGGGAGTCCAACAACATCTCCAATCTTCCCCGGTCTTGCATCGATGCACTCGCTGCCTTTGCTTTCTGTGGTCTGTTTCGGTCGGCTGCGATTTGACCGTTGGCATTTTGCTAGTACGTGCGCGGCTGCCTGCGGCTGCTGACTATCTTCACAGGCCCGCCACGCCACCCGGCCACCCGGGGTTATCTCTTACCTACGACGGATGGAACGATCGGAAACTTCAAGTCCAGCTCCAAATCCGACCTCCACGTGAGTTGAATCTCATAGTCACATTGACGACACACCCAAGGCGAGAGGCAAACCTCATCAGCACCCAGCACCTGTTCAAACGCACATCAACCATGGCCCTGCCCGCTGCTTGCATGGTCCGGGGCGTGCCGCGTCCTACAGCGGCCGTCCTGGTCCGTAGGAGACCCCTGATTGCAAAGGGACCGACGTATTCCTCACAGAGCGGAAGGAGACGAATGCGATCGAGAGCTTTGACGGAAACGCCCGTGGTCCACGCGCGGCATGTGTCGGAGGGACACCATCTTGATGTCTGCAGGGCGAAGAGGAGTCGGACTCCTGTTTGCATGATAGTGCTCTTCCTCGTGGCGACTTGCGTACAGATGCAACTGGTATCGTCGTTTTCTCCCGCATCGTATAAGCGGGGACGCCATCGCCAACCTTCGCAGCACAAGTTTACACGTGATGGTACATCTCTGAAGAGTACAACTGATGATCAAATTAAGGAGCTCGAACGACACCGCGCCGAAAGAAAAAGCATCAGTGATAAAGCATCGACGGAGAAGACCAATCAAAAGCGAACATACAACAAGAGACGAGGCGGGAGAGTGCGAGACAGGTGTTCCGCGGCCCAAAATAAGAAGCGCCGCGTGCGTCATCTTTACTCACAGGCTCGATCACTCGAAAAGAGAGGTGTGTGGAGGGAGGCGTCGCAGATTTTGGAATCGATATTAGAGCTGGATCCGGCCGACGCCCACAGCTATTTGGCGTTGGCTCGTCTTGAAAGCCGACGCGAGAATGGAAGCAAGCTGAGACGTAGTAGTTTGGCGGATTACTCGAACGATGAGATAACCCTGGACGGCAAGGTGTTGCCGCTGCATGCATCGCAGTCCAACTTTCGCAACGCATCGCACATTTATGAAGTTGGCACAACCTTCTGTCCCGATTCAGTGCACCTCTTCCACTCTTGGGCTATGCACGAAAACTCGCTTGGCAACATTGATAAGGCGAGGTCATTACTAGATAAGGCCCTCGAAATAGACGAATGGAATGGCTACGTGTGCCACTCGTATGGATTGATAGAAGTGAAGCAGGGGAACTTGACGCATGCTCGGCAACTGTTTCAACGCGGTTTGACGTACCAACCATCGTCGACGTTGGTTTGCAGCCTAGGCGATCTTTATGTCACGATAGGGCATCCCAGGAGCGCCCAAGAGTTGTATTCGACATATATTCCACTACTGAAAAATGAACGTGAACGTATGGAAGTTTACCTTGCAGCTTCATCACTCGAAGAGCGGGTATTTTTCGATATTGAGAAAGCGAGCGACTTGCTTAAAGAAGCCCTCATGAGCGGGAACGTGCAGGACAGCCGAGCATACGTTGCCTTAGCGAGATTGGGAACCTCAGGAGGGCTCGTTGATGATACCGTTATTAAGAAACGCATCCAAGAGATATGCCTGAAACAGTGGCATGAGTTTACACGGCGAAGTAATGGCAAGGGAAGTAGTGGCAAGGGGGGGCGCTCGCAAGTCGCTTTCCCCGTTAGAGATGGTAGACTGTTCAATGCGTGGGCCAAGATAGAGGCAAAGTCAAACTTGAATGAAGCGCGCAAGATTCTGCGCCGAGGAATTAGAATGTATGCCAAAGATCACACTCTCTATCTCTCCCTTGGCAACATCGAAGAGCGAAAGGGCAACGTCACTGCAGCTCGTGACTTGTACAGCACCAGCTTGCTCATCAAGCCATGCGCACCTGCCTTGGTTGCGTACGCACTGCTCGAAACGCGCAGTCCTGTGATCGAAAATCAGCCAAACGTGACGATGGTCAGGCAATTGCTGGATGAGGCATTGCTGATCGATCCGAAGCATGGGCCTCTGTACAATGCATACGGCAACTTCGAGAGACGCGAGGGCAACTTTGACAAGGCCCGGCAACTCTACGAAGATGGCATTCGGTATAACTGCACTGACTCTTCGTCGGTTTACCATGGTCTGTCGAAGCTGCACCTTTCGCTGGGTGAGGTTGAAGAGGCAAGGCGTGTTCTCAAGGAAGGCTTGTCAATCTTCGGATCCAAAGCAGATACTCACTGTCAACGAAACCATAATGTGGCATATCTTTCGCATACACTTGCAATAATCGAACTGAATTGTAACAATAATCCGGTGAAGGCAAAGCGAGCGCTGGTGGAGGGTTTACGATACGAACGATACTCGCCCCAGCTTCTCTCTATCCTGGCAATCTGCGAGGCTCGACTTGGAGATAATGTCGCAGCGGTTAAGCTGTTCGAACAGTCTCTAAAAGCTGATCAGCATCATGCTCAGTCATGGCAGGCGTTTGGTTGTCTCGAGATGCAGCTCGGAAACTTTCGCACGGCAAAGACTTTGTTTGAGTGTGGTTTGAAGAATGCACCTAACCATGGCGCGCTATGGCAAGCATATGGCATATTAGAGAGCTGGAAAGGCAACGTATCCAAGGCTAGATTGCTATTTGCAGGTGGGTGCTTGACCTCGGTCGGGGATAAATAGCTGATTATTTGACTAACTTTTCTCATCTCTAGCTGGAATCGAGAAGTGCCCGAATCACGTCTCGCTATACCAGGCTTGGGCATGCTTAGAGATGAGAAGTGGGGATATCATAACGGCCAAGAAGCTCATAGGAGAGGCTCTTACAAGAGACAAACGAAGTGGAAGCTGCTGGCTGGTCGCCGCCCAAGTAGAGGAGAAGGCCGGAAACGCCGGCCTAGTGGGGTTGATATTGAGGCGAGGTATTGAATGTGCGCCCGATGAGGTTGAGTTATACCGTGCTTTAGCTGACCACGAGATCAGTCGAGGCAGAATCGGCGCTGTGAGTCAAAAATGCTCCTCTGTAATGCAAACGTTTCGGACCCCACACCCCTAACCGAGAATGTCTCGTCAGGCTCGTGAGCTGCTAGAAAAGGGAATTGAAACCTTCCCGTTCCATGCGCCGCTCTACCACTCCCTTGCGGAGCTGGAGGCTCGAATTGGTAACTTCGAAGGTCTGCTAAAACTCAACAAGCGTACGGCCGAGCTGTTTCCTTCCGACGCTGGGCCTGCCTCGTCGTCGTCATCCAAAGAGCGGATGGAGGCTTGGGGGAGGAGAATAACAGGAAAACTATCTGACGGTATTGTCTCACTAGCCGAGAAGATAGGTGTCGATGAGGACTCAGATGGCAATGTTGAGGGCCTGGGCAGTGTTGACCCCGACGCCTTGGTGACGAAGATGTGCGGAGGGCTTCTGATGCCAGAGCTCGAGTAGGTAGTTGAACAGCATACAAAACCTTGCCCATTTAAGATTTTCACTATCACAACATGTTTCTACTCAATGTCAAAGCCAGTCGCCGCCATGGTAATTGCTATCTTGAGCTTTTCCTCTAGCTCGTCTTTGTTGTCGTAAATTGGCAAATCGATGCGATTGAAGCAGGTGTGGGACCTCGGGTACACGCAAGTCTCGAGTGCTACCCCGTGGATCGTAAATCTCCTAACGTTGCCGTCGTTCCCCTGCAGGGAGCTGAATCCCTTGGCAGGCACGCCGGAAGTCCCTGTTACGAACTGGAGCAGCCTCGCCTTCAACTCCTGATCGTACTCGCTAACGACCTCCCAGAACCATCCGCAGACCTCGTGGTTTGGTCCCTCCCGGTCGTAATCGCCGGAGTACTCCGTGTTCTCCTTCCAGTTATCCATGTCGATTGTGGGGAGACCGCACATCAGCAGCTCCAGCTCTTGGAAGTCGAAGATTGTCAAAAGCGGCTCGGGAATCACGTCAAAGAACCCCAGCAGTAGCTCGTTC
>Ga0115006_10003730_pt1 | contig 10456 bp, 6 predicted proteins | sample ArcOceMetagenome_3_FD_88943 | JGI IMG/M metagenome (GOLD analysis project Ga0115006, IMG submission 88943) | Marine eukaryotic phytoplankton communities from Arctic Ocean - Arctic Ocean- Svalbard ARC20M Metagenome | ecosystem: Environmental > Aquatic > Marine > Oceanic | place: Arctic Ocean...
ATTTCGCTGGAGGGAGATGATGCCGATTTTCAAGGCTCGGAGCCGTAGCTAAGCTACTACAGTAATATCGAAACTAGATCTAATATGACCCTCAAGGCATACATATCTATTATGAACACGCATCATGGCCGCCACCAACAGTGCCGGCCCAAACGTCAACGCAGTAGCCTGTACTCGTCGTGTTTTCGGCTTTGATAATCGAGCCATTTGCTCCTTGGAATGATCTATGGCTTCTTCCATGAAATCTACGCAACCCAAACCTACTCCCAGTACGCTAGTAACCAACGCCAACAACGAAAACAGGGGCAAGGCAATTCCGGCAGACTTCTTAAGGTCCAGGAATATTGCCTCCTGCGTCAGTGGCTCATTTCTATTAGATGCATGCTGGATCTCTAGCTACATGTAGAGAGACATATGAAATGCGGCGTTCTAATCATTGATTGGATATGGTGATATGGTGTGCTACATTTATCATTGTCATTTTTTGGTGAAAAATGGATACCTTTTTCACTCTCACTTGATTAGCACCTCTCCAGCCTCTCCAGCCTATTATACTCGGAACATTGAATGATGAGATTTGTGTCTCTGAAATGTACATTGTAGTAAAACATGAAGCCCTGATGAAGGGGTTTGACAGAGAAATCTCAAAGCAGCAGCCTTCATGTAATGTACTACCTGTACATGTAAGCTATTTCACGAAATCGGCGAGGATGCAGTCACCACCCTGCATCGTCTGGATCTCGAGGGCGTGACGATGTCCCTCGAACGCGGCGGATTCTGTGTGTGAGGGGGAATGGAAAGTGATGGACAGAGAAACGAATATCATTGTAAGAGTTGACGCTAGCTAGAGCTACACATATATAAATATGTATGTATATATAAATATACAACATGCAAAATGAGAAAGAAAGCAGGGGCATGTGGCGAATACTCACTGTGAACCGTGGACGCGTCATGAGCGACGGCCTTGCCCGGGTAGGTGGTTACCTCGGATTCGCCGTCGGCGTTCAGATAAGCAACGCTGGCATTGCTGCCGCCCAGAATGACGATGGTGTTATCCACGGCATCCATGTGAGGTGCAATGAATCGCTGCTCCTCCATGTTGGCGTGCTGGAGGCTGATCTGGGATACGGACGTGGCATCACCGAAGGATTCGCGAACGAAGTCGAGGATGGCCTTGGCGTTGTCCTTTCCGATGGCATCGACGAGCTCTTTGCCAGAAAGCTCGTAGACTGCAAGGCGCTCGGGGGTGAGGTTGCTGTAGGCTCGAAAAACTTGCTGATGATGGGGGGCGTTGGGGTCGAAGTCATCGAGGGAGTACTTCTCCTCGCTCATCTCCAAAAGACGCTCGATAGCATCCTTGGTGATGATGCTGTCTTTCTCGTAGAAGGCGCCCTTGGGATCGCCGCCGATCGATTCGACAACCTCGTGAGCAGGGCGGCGGTCATCGTCTTCGAGACGTCTTGCTCTGAGCCCGCACTTAATTTCACTTTTACTACACTTCGTGCTCTTCGGGCTCTTCGGGCCCTTGGGCGACTTAAGCCGACGCGACGAGACCTCCTCCTGCATGCGCCTGCAGGCATCGACTTTGGCGGAGGAGCCAAGGAGGAGGAGGAGCGAGGTGGCGATGGAGAGATTCATGGTGGATGGATGATTGTTATAGGCAATGGCAGTTTGGATTTGTGAATGGGATGTGAATGCCGATGGTTCGTCACAAGCGTTGATCTGGTCACAAGCATTGAAGTTCATTCACAAGCGTTGATCTGCCGGCCGCGGGGGGAGGGGAAGAACTAGCTAGGCCGGAAGAACCACTAGCTAGGCCTACTACCGGTAGTATGGCAAAATGTGCCGGTCCGTCCGTCCGTGGTCGACCTGCAGACCTGCTTACTTGTGCTTGCCAATACCGATGACCTCGATGTTGGAACAGAACAAATCACGCCACGATATCCCACACCCCGAAAAATAAATGCGGGAAGCGAAGCGGCGATGGCGTCTGTTGATGATGACCGTTCGAAACGTTTATGCCCCAATCGTATCAATTTAGAGAACAATAGGAAGAAGAGGGAAGTGGCCGGTTGCAACGCACGTGGCAACACCAACGCGCTTTGGTACTCAGGCGAGCCCTCACCCAGCACGGAGCAGCGCAGCAATAGCGGTGTGTAGTCTTGCTACGTAGTAGATGCCAGCACGTGCTGGGACGATGATGTGCCGAAAACGGAAAAGACCGGGGGCAGGAATGAGAAGCGTCGTTTCGGCCTGCGGCCTGACGACGACGGCTCTGGCGATTATGGGCTCCTCCTTGGCCACCGTTGCGGCTGCTGCGGGTGGAGATGTTGACGCCGTGGCTCCTGCTGCCGGCTCATATCTGCGCCGCTCATCTTCGTTCGCTGAGATGCAAGAGCGGCGACATCTCCAGGAAGAGGAGAGCTACGACGGCGTCCTCATCCATCTGACCTCTCATTGCAATACCTGCATCGGCATAACTACCCTGAATGGGATCGTCCCGCCCAGTGCAACCCTCGAACTCGTGAACTGCGCCGACTCGTCGCTCAGCGTCCAAAAGCTGTGGGATGTGCGCCAGGGCGGCAACTGGTGTCTCTTGAACACCGACACGTGCGTGTTCTACAACTCCATCATCGCTACGGACTTCGGCGACCTCCTCACTTTGCAAAGCCGAAATGTAAATCCGGCGCTGTTCGAGAGTGAGGATCAAAAGTGGTTTTGGAATGGCACGAGTACTGGGGAGCTCAGGCGAGTCGCTCGGGCTGATCAGTGCGTGGTACTGACGGGGACCACCGACGGGGAGGTGGAGCTCCGTCCCTGCGAGGAGACGGACGAGGCCAAGCGGGGGTGGAACCTGGCGACGCCGGGAGAGTTTGAGTGCTTTGTGGCAGGGTTGACGGAATTCCCGACAGCCAGTCCTACAATAACGCGGCAACCGACGGCATCGCCGACGTTGGCTCCGACTTTGCGGCCCACCAGCGATGCTCCATCTAGTGTTCCAACGTCTGCCGCAGTTGCGATTACGCCAAGCCCGTCGCTTGCACCTTCGTCATCGCCATCTTCGTTCCCATCTGCAATGCCATCATCGTCTCCGTCAGACGTCATCGACGGTGTCCTCATCCATCTGACCTCTCATTGCAACACCTGCATCGGCTTAAATACCCAAGCGGGGTCCCTTGGAGTTCAGCCCGGCGCGGCCCTCGAACTCGTGAACTGCACCGACACGTCGCCCAGCGTCCAAAAGATGTGGGACTTGCGCCAGAGCGGAAACTGGTGTCTCCTGGGCTCTGACACGTGTGTATTTTACAACCCCGACAGCGCCACGGGCTTCGGCAACCTCATCACCATGCAAAGCCGGGCGATCAACCCGATGGGTTTGACTCTCGATTTCGAGAGTCAAACCCAAAAATGGTTCGTGGAGGGTACCGGGGAGATCACAATGTTCACTCGGGCCGATCAGTGCGTGGTACTAACGGGGACCACTGACGGGGAAGTGGAGTTGCGTACCTGCCAGGAGACGGACGAGGCCAAGCGGCGGTGGACTCTGGCGACGGTGGAGGAGTTCGAGTGCGATGTGGACGGATTGACGGAATTCCCGACAGCCAGTCCTACGGCATTTCCGTCGGCCAAACCATCGCAAGGACCATCAGCACCGCCTATCGTTTCTAATGAAGTTGTCGGGAATGCAACCAATTCCAGCGATGTCCCATCTGGTAGCGACGGAAACTCTACCACTTCTGGCGATGACAATACCGGCGACTCAACAACAAACGGTGCTAGCAATACTACCGAGATCGGCATAGGTTCTGGTGGGGGCGATGTCCCATCTGGTAGCGACAACAATTCCACCACTTTTGGCGACAGCAATACCAGCAACTCAACAACAAACGGTGATGGCAATACTACCGAGATCGGCATAGGTTCTGGTGGGGGCGAAGAGTACAACGACGGCGTAACGTCGGAAGTTGGAAATCAGACTATAACGAAGAAAAAGAAAAAGCGGAAGAAGAAGAAGAAGAAGAAAAACAACGGCATAACCTCGGAGGGTGGAAACCAGACCGTTACGAAGAAAAAGAAAAAGAGGAAGAAGAAAAACAAAAACAAGCAAGATCTGATAGAGACCAATACACCTTCAGATGTCCCCTCCAAATTGCCGGCCGTGCCAAGTGCTGCGCCTTCGTCTCTTCCAACGACTTCAATGCCATCGATGCGGCCATCGAGTTCAATGCCATCGATGCGGCCATCGAGTGCACCATCCAGCCAAGCCAGTCTGTCCTCCTTGCCATCGACTCTGCCTACTCCTGTGCCCACACCGGATGATGGAATAAGCAATACTGAAGTAGCGATGTCCCTATCGGTCAGTTATCCAGACACTACCACGAACGAATCTCTCTTATCGATAGTTGACAGCTCGGCTGCGTTCGTTTATCAGAGACAGCTGCAGAATAGCGCAACTTATCTCTACCGACTTGGCACCGAGAATACGTTGGACATCAATTCTTTCGAGGTAGAATCTCGGATGACCAACCTCACTTCCACCCCGGCGACTTGTGGTCAGATTTCCGTCACGCAAGAAGATGGCGAACCCGATATCTACTGCCGCATTATCAATGTGTTGATATCGGTCGATCATGACGATGCCGTAGGCATCGGAGAGGTTCGGTATGCACTCATGACGCTTTTTCCTTACCTTATTGAGCGGCTTGAGCTTCAATCTCGAGATATTGCTTCAGCTGCAAATCTCGGAGCAAGAGTTGTGCCCTACACAATCGTCTCAAGCTTGGTAGGCATTGCAGATGCTCGAACGCCATCCCTGGATGCCATCGCTTCGTACGAGATGGTATTGCAAAGATTCCTCTCACGTCAGCCAGCTTCGCTTGGTTTGGATATTTTGCATGTTGAAGTCAGAAGCACTGCTGTGAGCACTATCAACGTTGAACCGGAGGACAACATATTTGCCAAGGAACCAGAATCTGATCAACTGAGCAACCTCGATGCCAAACGCCAGTTGCAGTTTGATGGTGGCGCAACCGACCGAGTTGCCGAGGTTACATTCGAGACACTGATATTAAGCGAATACGCGTCTCCAATGTTTCCCGATGTCAATGTAGACGCTCTCCTTTTGGCGAGTTCCCAAGAAGTTTTGGTCGATCTGAAAGCATTAGGTGGCCCGTATTTTCAGGGCATTGATTCTTTCGAAATGATGACGAATGCTCCGACCTTGGCTCCAACTGAACAAAATTTCACGGGCCCGGTTCCTTCTCCCGATGTTTCGACAAGTGGCAGCAGTGGCGGCCTTAGTTCAGTGATGAAAGCTGCCATCGCCGCTTCCGTTACGATCGTCTCCCTCGCATTGCTCGGTATCGGTGCCTATCTATACGTCAAGCGCAAACGTGACGCAAAGGCAAAATTGATGAAGGCGGACGACGACTTCAATTCTCAAATGAGAAACAGGAGAAGCTCGTTGGTCACAAACGACGATGCTTCCCCCGATGATGCAACAAGAGCCGCTGGATCACAGCAAAACCTCGCTGCCAACGATACCACTAGCGAGGCTTCTAGGAGAAGAAAGGCCGATGGATATGGCTGGAACCAGGTACCTGTTGAAGATGAATTCGCTGATTCTTTAGAACGACCAAATCAGGCGACGAGGACAGATCTAACATCCCGTTGGGCCGCATTCGAGCAAGACGATACGCTCGAGCAGCAAAAGATCGTAGCAAATAGCAAGGCAGCATTGATGGGATTGAGAGATACCATTAAAAGAGCGTGGCATGGGGAGCCGAGTGCCAGCAATGAGGAGGATGGCGAAAAGCAGAGCGCGACCGACTCAGATTCTGTCCTCGAGGGTGGCCGCGGCACGGAAGCCGAGAACGAACAAGACTTCCTCGGTAACTTGCAGCAAATGTACGTGAAAGGAGACATCTCGAAAGGAGAATTTGTTACTCTCAAGGAATCTCATCTTCGCAAGCAAAGGGTGCAAAAGGAAGAAGAAGAGCGCCTTGCAGCCGAAACTACAGAGGTAGCATCAATGCACAGCACGAATCCTGAGATAGAGAGGATGTTACAGGAGGGTCGTATAACGGAAGAGGAGTACCGTAATCTCGTGGAAACTCATCGAAATTTGAAAGAGGCACAAGATGCAAGCGCTCGCCAATTGCAACACGACCAAGATGACACGGAGGACTATGGCTACGAAGACCACCAACCTACGGCCCGTCATCATGGCCACGACGTCGACGAATCCTTCTTTAGAGAGAAGAACAAGGGCATGGAGCGACTGTATGAAGATGGGCAGATAACCAGAGAGGAGCTAGAGCAAATGAAAGCTGCCAATGAGAGACTGCGGAAGAGCCAAGTGTTAGGTGGCGAGAAAATGTCTGGGCTTCTGGATGATATGTCTACCGTCGAGGATGAGTACGAGCAGTACGGCGAGGACGCAGGCACCGGAGACGACGAGTCAACCTTCTTTTCGAACAATGATGAGATTGATAAGCTCTACAGGGACGGGCAGATTAGTGCTGCCGAGTGGAGGTAAGTCATTCGTTTCTGGCGCTATTCTTCCTCTTCCTTGAAACAATTTTTATTTATCTCACCTTCCTTTGATATTCGAACGTTCCTTCTTACTTCAACACACAGGCAAATGAAGAATACCCACGAGGCTTTGAGGGAAGAGCAGAGGCGCTCTTCGATTAGCGACGACGATGCATTCGATCAAAACGTTGATGATTTCGGTGATGAGCCCCCCAAGAACGATTGGGGCGAAGACCATCCCTCTCAACAGGCAGACAACGAAGCTTTCGAGGAAGACGAGCGACGACGTGCACAAGACGAACAACAAGAAGCCATCAGAAGGCGCGTCGCGGAACAGTTTCGTCAAGCCGAAGAACGGATGAGGGCCGACAAGGTCCTCTTGGAAGATCGGTGGCGCCCCGACGACGACGCCGACGACAATGAAGATGAAAAGGACTCCGAGTACAACGAAGATGAAGCATGTGATGATTTCAACGAGAGCCAGCAGTCCCTGGGTACCAAAGGAACTCTATTCACAATCTCGAAACCAGAAAATGAAATCAGGCGGCTTTACGAGGAAGGCCGCATATCTGCGACAGAGCGGGATCAAATGCTACAAGCAAATTCCCAGCTGGGACACGCGGGCAAGGGTGCAGAAGACGAATTCGCATATTCCGACGAAGAAGGAAAGGATGAGGAAACGTCACTCGGGACCATGCTGACAGCCGGCAATGCTATTGACGAAATGCATAGACGCGGAGAGATCAACGAGGAGGAGCATCGAACGATGAGTAGACAGCACCGCGCACTCCAGAAGGAACAGAAGCGGACGCAGACGCTCGAAGAAATAGAGGAAATGTATGAGCAGGGGGACCTCGACGACACCGACTACAGGCTTCTCATTGACAGCTACGACCGTTTGCAGCAAGATCCGCGCCACCAAGGCGCCGGATCTGTCATTGAGCTCAACGACATGAGCTCGCGGCCAACCCAGGATACAAGTAGCAGGGAAGGTCTGTCGCAGCCAGCCCCGAATAGCACGGAAGTGGTCGCACCAGAGCTTACGCCGGGCAATAATGAGATCGAAGATCTATGGAGAGAAGGGATGCTGTCGAGGGAAGAGTACGAAGCGATGTCGGCCACCCAACGGCGACTGCGAGAGGTTCAATCCGGCGATAAGCGATATGAAGGGCCCAAAGGAGGTCCGAGACCGTGGTAATCGAAGGCATGAGGCGAGTTTGTTACCGCCCGCTGCATTACATCTAGGGATCTACGTAAATATATATGCATTAGTTAAATCATTTAATAAGCTCTTCTAGATGGTACTAGCTAGATCGTCTCGGTCTCCATTGCTTCTACTGCCTCTCCAAGACTGGTAGATTTCTTCTCTGCTTCCGCCGCCGCCGCAGCGTCATCCGCCACCTCTCCGTCCTCCACCATCATGCCATTTTCGCCCCCCTCCTCGTCAGCAGCCTCCTCTAATACCCTCTTCTTCGTCTCATCCTCGGCAATGGTCGACTTCAAATCGTTCACAGCCTGCATGAGCAGATGGAACTGCTTCGATCGGACCTCCAGCTCGGCGATGTTGGCCGCCTCCTCGTCGGCAATACTTCGCATCTCCTCTTGAATCTGCCGCAGCTTCTCCTCGGTCTGCCTCCGGGCCGGCCGGGCGTTGGCCATCTTGGCCACCTTCTCGTACTCCTCCCGATTTTGCCGGACCTGCTGCTCGTACGTCAGCTCCGTCTGCAGACGGTCGATCTCCGCCCGTGTCGCCGACACATCGCCGTCGATCTGGCGGCTGGCCTCCTCGTACTGGGCCAGCTCGTCGTGCGCCGCGTCGGCCACCAGGGTGATCTTCCTCATCTCCAGCGCGTGGAGGCGCAGCTCCCGCTGCAGCGACTCCTTGGCGGCGCGGATCTCAGTCTTTTGGTCCTCGGTCGCACTGCCCGAGGGGGAGGCCGCGGCGGCGGCCAGCACCAGTTGGAGGTACTCGCGATATCGGTGCGAGCACTTCAGGAGCGACCCGCGGGCCACGACGCCTCCGCCCTCCCGGGTGAGGAGCCTCTCCTGGATGGTTTGCGGATCGACCGGCGGCGGCTGCTGCGGCACAGCGGCGGCGGTTGCGGCGGCGGCAGGCATGGTTGGGTTACGAGTATTGTGCTGGATCGGATGCTGATGCGGTTATGCGGTTGTGCCGTACGTAAGTAAGTAAGTACGTGCCGAACAAACCCGGAGTTAGCTGCTGCAGACCACACAAGAGAAGGAAAATGTCGTTGGTCAAGCTCTCCTGGTTCGGCACACGGCACATGGCACATGGCAAGATTGGCAAGATTGGCAAGATTGGCAAGATTGGCAAGGAGCAATCGCAAATAATACAAGTAAGCATAAGCCGCAAGAAGACCATGACATCGACACAGCCGGAGGGAAGCGCAATTCTCGATGCAACGAAAAATTGCGCCGGACCAGCCACAGCCACAGAGAAGAAGTCCAAGGCAACGCCCGAGCGAGATCTTCCTACAGGTGTCTACAAGCAGACGTCTGGAAAGTTCGTATCGTTCATACGGTGGGGCGGCAAGCAACGTTATATTGCTACGTTTGATACTCCCGAGGAAGCCTCTGCCGCATATGTGTCGGCGGAGAAAGATCGTGACGATGTCGAATTACATGTGTCTGCGCTTGGAGCGGATGAAGTAAATACTTTTTTATTCGACGCAGCCCGGAAAAAAGCCGTAGAAGCAGTGGGGGGAAGCTTCAAGGAAATGTCCGAGCGAGATCTTCCCACAGGTGTCTACAAGTTTTCGACTGGAAAGTTTGTATCCATGATAGGATGGGGTGGCAAGACACGCAACATTGGTAGTTTTGATACTCCCGAGCAAGCTTCTGCCGCATTTATGTCCGTGAGGAAAGATCGTGACGATGCCAACCTATCGGCGCAAAGTGCTGATGAAGTTGACGTTCTATTTTATGCAGCCAAAACGAGAGCTCTAGAGGCAGTGGGGGGAACCAGAAAAAAGAAACTTCCTCAAGGTGTCAAAAAGTTATCATCTGGTAAGTTCCAAACACAAATAACTTGGAAAGGCAAGGAACGCTATATTGGCACGTTTGATACTCCCGAGCAAGCCTCTGCCGCATATTTGTCGGCGAAGACGGATCTTGCCCATGCCAAATTATCGGAGGCTGGTGCTGATGAAGTAAACGCTGCATTTGATGCAGCCAAAACGAGAGCTCTAGAGGCAGTGGGCGGAAATTCAAGAAAGAAGCGACGCTGTCCCAAGGCAACGTCCGAGCGAGATCTTCCTACAGGTGTCTACAAGGCATCGTCTGGAAAGTTCGCATCGCTGATGCAGTGGAATGGCAAGACCCGCTACATTGGTACGTTTGATACCCCCGATCAAGCCTCTGCCGCATATGTGTCGGTAAAGACGGATCTTGCCCATGCCAATGTATCGGCGGCTGGTACTGACGAAGTGAATGCTACATTTGATGCAGCCAAAAATAAAGCGCTGGAGTCATTTTTGGGACGAAAGAGAAGCAAGTCAACGTCCGAGCGAGATCTTCCTACAGGTGTCTACAAGGCATCGTCTGGAAAGTTCCAATCCATGATAGGATGGGATGGCAAGACTCGCAGTATTGGTTCGTTTGATACTCCCGAGCAAGCCTCTGCCGCATATTTGTCGGTAAAGACGGATCTTGCCCATGCCAATGTATCGGCGGTTGGTGCCGATGAAGTAAACGCTGCATTTGATGCAGCCAAAAAGAAAGCTCAAGAGGCATTGGGCGGATTCATCCCGAGAAAGAATAGAAGGAACGCAACGTCCGAACGAGAACTTCCTCAAGGTGTCTACAAGGCAACGTCCGGAAAGTTCCAAACCCTCATAAACTGGGGCGGTAAGACACGCAGTATTGGTACGTTTGATACCCCCGAGCAAGCCTCTGCCGC
>Ga0115006_10003731_pt1 | contig 10456 bp, 6 predicted proteins | sample ArcOceMetagenome_3_FD_88943 | JGI IMG/M metagenome (GOLD analysis project Ga0115006, IMG submission 88943) | Marine eukaryotic phytoplankton communities from Arctic Ocean - Arctic Ocean- Svalbard ARC20M Metagenome | ecosystem: Environmental > Aquatic > Marine > Oceanic | place: Arctic Ocean...
ACCCAATGGTATAAAGCCGCTGTGTCAGATTTATCATTGTAAGTTTTCACAAACAATGTTGCCTCATTTGATGCATTTGATTGTAATTCAAGTCTCAGGAATAAATCTCCAAGAAACGACGCAGAAATAGTTGGTGGCATCATGTGTTCTTCATCAAGGTTGGAATTAACCAACTCAAATCTTCATTTTGGTAACCCTGTCCCTTCTCATCTTTACCATACTGATAAACAGCGAGGGTCACGAGCAAAATGGTGGCAGAAGGTCAACTGGAAATATTGCGAGCGAGACCGCAGAGTGGAGGGTTGAGCTGTCAGCCACAAGTCGGAGGTGGCCGGCGACGGTACTCTTCAACTGTTTATCGTCTCCAGACTCGAGCTCAAGCAACTTCTGGCACTCCACCTGTTCCATGGTGCATTTGAGCGCAGAAGAGTATGTGTGCACGTGTGCTGTCAAGACCTCTCGATACGGTGATACAATTTTGTGCCATCCTTTCAGACCGCGATCTAGCGTTCAAATTTAGCAGCGATGGTCACCACGGAGAATTTTTGACACAGAAATACCAACACACGTGCACGCATGCGCAACCTTCTCGTGATCTCGCTCAACATTCATACCGCGCTGAGAAGGCCGTCTGTCTTTAACATCTCGACAAGCGCCACCATTGAGGAATCGGACTTGCTCGCACTCTGTGATGCGGGCACGTGCTGTCCAGCCCGCACCCATTGACTCACACGAAGACTCGGACTTGACAGGTTCACGTGAGTGCCTTTGCCATCTTTGAACGAAGCAGATTCTCGGGCAGCCAGCCTCTCTGCACTCGCAGTCCTGACAAACGCGTCCATCTCCTCGAGCTCACGCCGCCGTTTGCTGGAGGCCTTCCATTCTGCGGCGAGCACGCAGCACTGGAAAAAGGCAGCGATCGCACAGCACACTAGCGGCCCCAACAGTAACCAGCGCCGCATGATTGACGTCTCGGGCGAGTTGAAAGTTTGCATCACATCAATGCGGTATTCTTCCAAAGCTGCTGCTTGATCTTGTCGCCGCAATGCACCCGCCCCTTCTCCCTTCACCCACAGAGGGTTTGGGGCAAGCGTTCCAGCATTGCTCAAACCCGAAACTTCCTTCACCCCCCTTGCTAACGCCCTACGAGCGCTGCCACCTCGCACGACATGCGCGGGCGCTCCTCCAGAGTGCACCACATTTGTCACGCTGATGACGTAGGCCGCAGCAGCTGCTGAGCGATCGGGGATGATAGGATGTGTCTCAGCAGGACGTGCGCTGTTGCCGGCATTTCGTCTCCCATCATTGGCCGAGGAACTCGCAAAGATGCAAGTATCGATGATCGCAGCTCCAGGATCTGATAACACGCGTCCGGCACACGACATTGCACGACATTGGTCAAGTTCGCATTGTCCACAGGTGCTTGCAGGGCTGCTACAACTGCTCGCACCAAGGCCCCTGCCTGCGCTAATGCACAAAGCATCTACAAAGGGCACGCACCGCACCCATGTCGACAAGGTTTGGGAAATGGGGTTTAGGGTTTAGAGTTTAGAGTTTAGGGTGTAGGGTTTGAGGTTGAGCGTTTAGGGTTGCTCACCCATGTCAGAACCCGTGCGGCCAGCCGTGTCGAAGTAGCAGCGCGGGTTAATGTAGACCAGATTGTGCTTGACGTACACGGAAAATGAACCGGAATTGTACGGGAAAAAGGTCGTCTTGTAGAGACCATGGTAAGGCTGCCCTGTGCGCGGGTTCAACCGGGTCCCTGTTGGCCCCTCGGCATATTCCTGCGTGATTCCCACTCCGCTCTCCAGCTCACCGCCGGCACAACTAGCCACGGCATTATCGGCGGCAGATCCAAACGTGATGCAGAGCTCGAAGACAATGTCCTCGCGCGCCGACTCAGCACAGTTGCCATAACGGTCGCGGGTCTGGACGTAGACAGAGGACGCGACGCCTGTTGCTACGGACAGCAAGGGCCCGTAGATATAGGTCATCGAGGTCTCGGCGACTGCTGCGGCAATGCGCAGCTCAAAAGGCGACCCTGCGCCCGCTCCGCCCCCTAATATGATGTCGACCCTGTACGTGGCGGAGCGGGTGAGAAAGTAACCCGCCCCATATGAGCCGTCGCGGCGGTCCGCAACATTCCCCGTTAACGTAGGCTGGGCAGTCTGCGCCGAGCTGCTCTGAGCAAGTTGCACAGCAAGTGGCTGCATCAACACGCCAACGATTTCGCCGCCGGGGCGGCGGTTGTGAAAGCTATCGCGGAGATGGATGGTGAATTCAGCCGCCACGCCCGCGGTGCAAAGGGTGAGTGCAGTGCCTTGGGCAGAGGAGTGGTCGGGGGAGGTTTGGCCGGCGCTAACTTTGAGGCGATACGGATTCTGCGGGGCACGGGCACCCAACATCTCAAACTCATGCTCGGCGTTTTCGAGGAAGGTGTCGTACCCGGTGATAAGGTCAAGATGCTTGTCGCCGCCTCGACCCACATAGATGGCCAGCGAATAGTCGCCTGTGAACACAGGCGTGTAGCGTACGGCGTACTTTCCGCCGCCCAGGGCAATGGGCAGGGGCGACAGAGGGGATGGACCTACGATGTCAATTCGAAAGCTGCCACCGTCAGCCGCCCGCAGCAATGCATCCTTGCATTGAATGAAGAAAGTCGCCTCAACGCCGGCCTGCGCCGACAACAAACCCGCGCCGGTCGCCGAGCAGTATTTGTAGTATGGGTCTCGTAACTGGAAGACAAAGAGGTGATCCAGCTCTGCGTACGCGCTGTCGTATGCTGTGCCGCCAAAAATAAAGACTCTGTCGGAGGCGTCAATCATAATGCCGGCGCCGAAGCAGCGCGTGGGTCGGCTGCCTGCCACGTTCACTTGCGTCCACGGCAGCACCGTGCCGCCGCACTGGCCAGTCGAGGCGCAGGTTATGCCAAGGGCATTCAGATCCAGGTACCAGAGATCGTTGAAGAGTACCAGGTCCTCGTTCGGCATTCTCTCCAGGTAGTGATAGATGCCACTTTTTTCACACTCCGCACCTCCGCGGCACCCCATGCCTGCAAAGCAGATTTGGAGGTGGGGATGGGGGACGAGAGCGCATATAAGCACACTATATCGCAGCTTTCACACCACACACGCACGCACGCATTCACGTACACACAAGTGATACCCCCAAAGACAACGAGATTGCCGTTGCTGCTGCCAGTATTTCCGTGCATAGCCGTCGCCGCATTTCGCCGTGGGGCCGGGCAGCTGTCATCTCCAACACACACAGACTCAGACACACCGATGCACCGACAAAACAGAAGCCAGACTGACACACAAAGCCCATCAATGCTCTAAGATACTCCCTCCCAAAAATCATTGACATATGCCCACACCACCGGACGAACCCCTCTAAGTGCAAAGGGCTCCTTGAGAAGGATGCGCATGGTCATGAACACAAACGACTGACAGCCGCACACGCGCACACGGGGCAAGGAGAGGATGAAGTTTCCATCTGCTCTCGCAGGGACATTGACCTTGGTTCATGCGCGTGGTCACAAGAAGTGAGAAGCCGGATCCACGTCGCCATATACGAAGTGTAAAAGGTGATATAGGTATCTGACGAGAGGCGCGCCGATGTTGGCGGCTCTCCCTCGCTGCACGAGCCCCACCTCCCACGCATCAGCCATCGTTATATCGACACGAAACCCGTACACGGAGACGAAAGAGTGACACCGACACACACATACAGGCACAGCGACACACCGAACGAGAGAGAGACACGCACGGAGACACACAGACACACTAAGAGACACGCTGCAGGCTGCATGAGCTCGCGTGCGAGAGAGTGAGCACCGGAGGAAATCAGTGCTCTCGCCCCCAAAGACGAGGTGTACTGATTTTTGGCCGCTCAACTTGAGGTGTAAGGCGGCATGCCCGTGCAGCGGCGGGGGCAAATTGCATTCCAGGCCCGCGCTGCAGGCTTGATCCCTGTAACAGAAGGGCGGCGACTGCGGGGACTGCGCTCCGGGCGAGAAAGTGCTGATGCCCTGTTCAGTGCTGGCGCTGTCAGACGGCACACAGACGCCTCGCATGCAATGTGCTTCGGAGATGCCCGGCCTACACGAGCGCAATGCCGAGAACTCCAAATGTCTCCACCCATAGGCGGTCGGGCTGCCCGCGAAGATGTAGCCTAGATATGCCACCTCGAAGGCTGCATGGTCAGGCCCCTGCGGCACGATTGGGGTCCTTATATCGGAAGGGTTGCCGTTCATCTCAGACCACGTGGCGTTGAGCAGAGGAGAGGAGCTGTCGAGCAAAGAATCACATCTTTCCCACGTGCCGATCTGACAGCTCTCCGCAGCTTTGTCGAGCAACTGTTTCCAGCCCGTCGCATTCAATAGGCGTCCTTCAGGATTGGCAAACGTCAAAGGATTGCATGGCATGCCCATGCTCAGATAGAGTGCGCACAGTGCCGCTGGATTTTCACCGCGAATCCCCAAGAGAGCCTTGAGCATGCCTGCCCACACCATGCGTCGATGCGTCAGCGTTCGTGTAGAACAACACCCTTTTCGTCAGCGCAGGGTTTAGGGTTTAGAGTTTAGAGTTTAGAGTTTAGGCTTTCGGGTTTCGGGTTCAGGGTTTAGCTCATAATACACACTCTCTACTGCGTACCCGGCTTTGACGGTTCTGCCTTAGCGTTGTCGCCAATTCCCCTTTGGCCTGATATCTGCACACGCGTGGGCGGGCGGGCGGGCGGGTGGGTGCGTCAACATCAAGCAAATTCGAGACAGCCAACCAAAGACAGGTGGACAGACGAGCTCACACAATCCTTCACAGCACAACAGGTTCATACCCATACGGAAAAGGAGATTTGCAGGACCGGAGCACCGGTTTCGGTGAACGTATCGACGGCTTTGAGATTGAATATCTTGAGGTGTTCGAAACTCCCGCACGTGTATGTGGTTTCATACAATGGCATAATCCAAGTATTGTCGACGACCAATTCCGGACATCGAAGAATGTTCTTGAAATCTTCCACAGCCTCGTTGAAAGCGTCCGCGGCAATGTTCTCCAGATACATTTTCATGTGGACAGCCGAGGACATGACACCGTCGTACACATCCTCTTGATTGCTCATGTCGTGCCCTGCCACGTCCAGCCACACCAGCCAATGGTCGAGCAAGGCCTTGCCATCTTGTCCCACGCCCCCATAGACGACAAACCCTTCCGTGCTCGCGAGACCAAACTTGCCGCCGATCGCCGAGTGCATGGCACGCGGCGCAAAGGTACACCCCTTGATTGTGCCAAATCCAGCGGAAATACACTCATCCTTATACGCAGACTCGTCGCCACAACACGTCGTTGGGTACACTGTGACCATTTCGCCCCACCACTTAGAATACTCAGAGTCAAGTTTGCGAGACCAAAAGAGCTCGTTGTCCGTGGCTTGGTACATCTCCCCCGGGCTGTATCCTGGACGAAACGAAATTCCGGGCTTGTAACCCCCTCGCAGACCTCCTAGGCTCATCAGATATGTGCCCTGTATCAGCAAAATTGAGTTTAACGCAACGTCAGAGATGCCGCGGTCGCCACCGGGGTTATTCTCGTGCACCATAGTCCATGTCCCAGTTCGGAGATCAAGTATCCATAAATCAGACATGCCCTCGTTATTCTTGTACCCCCCAAACATGCTAATGGTGTCGCCTTTGATGTACTCGAGTTTTACCAGGACCGAGAAGCCCCGCTTGTTGGGCCCACGTGCCAAAATGTTCTGGCTTGACAGTGCAGTCTGAAGCGAGGGGCTGTCGAGTACATAGACGTAGGTGGCTGCAGATTGCGCGTTTCGCACGAAGCCTCCAAAGAGGACAGCGTGCGTGCGGTTGCAGGCGACGGAGTGGAAGCTAAGCTCGCCTGCTGATAGTAACTCAACCTCGGATGCCTTGCGCTGGTTAAAAAGCAACTCTCTCACCAACATGCCCTGCGGCTGTGTGGGATTCATCGGCAGCGCAGACCAGCTTTCAAAAGCGAAGTTGCGTGACTTTGATCCACCCAAGACGATCATTCTGTGGTCACTGAGCCCAGCTCTCGCAATGGAAGCACCTATCAGGCCCCCGAGCGAAGGACTCATGTCCAGCTGACGGAACCCGCCGAACCCCGCCCGGGCTTTCGTCAAGTCGAACTCCCAGAGGTCGTTGAGCGGAACCATTGAGCCTTGGACGCAGACGCGCTCGCCCTCTTCAACAACATACTTGCCACAACCGATGCCGCCGTAAATCAGGAACTTGGAGGCACTAACAGCCGCCATGGTGTGTTGCATGCGAGAGGAGATCCACGAGGCATCATCAACCGCCCTCTCGCAGCTCTCTTCGCCTTGCGGGCAGAACTGTTTCCACTGTCCACTTACTACGTAGGGAGAGGCCGGTGCGGTGGCAGAAGCTGTGGCTGAGAAGGTGACACGTTCTGAAGGTCTTGTCGAGGGTGTAAGTGTTGGGCGCATCGTCACGGTACCATCACTCCCTAACAGGGCAATGGTGCCCACGGCTCCGTTTCCCTGAGCAGGGCACTTGCCAGCGTGTGTCGATCTGTCGCCACACGTCCTGCCCTCACAGCAGCGCGGTCGTGCAAGTATGGTGAAGATTGTTTTTTGTGTCACGTTGACGAGAGCATTTGTGCCATGCAACTCAAAGGGCATGTCTAGCCACTCCTGCGCGGATGCGTCGTAGTGATACGCTTGCACGTGACCCTCGAGGCACAGCTCCAGCGCCCCTGCAGTAGCGCACCCGCCTGCTCGTCGCACCAACTCATGGTCCAGCGCGATACGAAAATGTGCAGCTCCTGTGAACCCCTCTTCTCCTCGCACTGTCGCTGTCAGCACGGAATTGGCGCGCGCCACCACCTCTGCTGACGCCGGGAAGCGGCCAGACAAGGCATCCATACCCGATGCCCTGTCAAGAGCAATCTCCAGCGACCCGCCCGGGGGCAGTCCGCCTGGTGACACTTGAGCCGTACTAACGAGCTCTTCCGTGTCCCCCTGAACGGCCTGCAGTCGCACAGGAGGTCCCGCAGCTGTAATGTGCCACACGTTTGACGAAAAAACCGTTGTTGGTGATGCACGCGTCACATTGCAGAGGGTAGCCGTCACAGCAACTGCTGGCTGTGCAGCACGCCGGTTGAGGAGGCTGAACTTCATGTGCAGCTGTTCAGCAGGATATGAATAAGACCCGTCGATATTAATTGGGACTTGGAGAGTGGCAGACTCCCTGTTCCACGATGCCTGCGCAGAAGACGGACACACCCGATACTTGTGTCCGAACACACAGTATGAGCCGTCCTGTTTGAAGAACTGTCCTCTTGTAGAATAATCTGGATGATATGAGCAAAACGTGTCTACTTTAGACTGCACACAGACCCCTTGCCCAGGAGCTACGCTGGCAAGAAAAATTTCAGCCATCCCGCACATGAGAGCGCCCTCCACTCTAGTCGATGTACATGTTTCCGCCCTGACGCACTGATATGCCTCCCAATTGTTGCACCCGCTCAGGTCAAAGCCGTTGGCCGTGGTCATTGAAAGGAAATAGTTGCAGTCGCTGTCAACAGAGCATGTCCGCGCTTGATTTGTTGTCACGCTTACGATTTGAGTGGGCGTGCCTGAGCCAGGAAAGCCCGAAAGCACTACATGCGAAGGTGTCCTGAAGGCAGGTTGAGCGTCCTTGTAAAATAGGCTGACCGCAATGTCGTTCAGATGATCCACATGCTGCGTAGACTCACTTGCGCGCACCACGAAATCAGGCTCACCTCCACATTCATCCTTGTTCTCGTCCACGAGGAGCTTGCGCCTCGGCACGAATTCTCCGTCTTCTGACGAAGGATCTCCTTGTGCGCTACCATTTTCGGGGTCCGCCGCGCGACGCGAAGACACATGCTGGGCTTTGTGACAGCACTCTTGGATCCCACAGTCAGCTGTTCTCTCGTGCAAAAATTGTGTGCAATAGGGGCTAGGCGGATTGTACATTTCAAAGGGCGGCTGGCGTGTTCGGCCGAAGTACAGCGCATCAATGCAGGTGTCTATGCCATGCACTGCGAGGCACTGATCCCACGACAGGGATGTCACGTTGGGGTGCGTGCTAACCACGCTAGTATCCCACTCGAGACAGATCTTGCCCTGCAGCGGCCCGTCCTCTTCCTGACAGCATACATTCTCATCTTGCTGGTCGTCATGCTGCACTACCGATGTGTCTCCAGGACACGTGCTAGGGCAGATCACGTCCCCAGACGCTGCATCTGTTGAGGCCTGGAGGCCGTAGGGTCTACTGCTCGTGCTCGCCGACGTGTTTCCGCTCATACTCTTTGGGTCAAAGCAGTCGCAGCCCCATTCCAAGCAGGCATTATCAGGGCACCTGCGGAGTGGAAGCAGCACATTCATATTCGTATATGTTTATATGTGTAGATAGGTAATTGTAGGCACACACAAGAATGGCAGCAGAAACAAGGATAGGCCTACGGCAGTAACGCTGACGTCTTGGAGACTCCTCTGAGTCTATCTAATTGGTTGTACATAAAGACTTCTGTCTCTCTCTCTCTTACCACATGGGATCCAGAGGCATATGCAATATATTCCACAGCTCATACGGCGAGAGCCCGTTGAAACCTGTCTCACGACACGCATTATGTGCACGATCACACACAAGGATACACGATACATGAATTCGGAAGCGCGTTTGCGTGCATGCGTGCGTGCGAGACAGACAGAGGGTGGGGTGGAGGGGGGGCATCCACGTAGGTATCCTGGCGGAAAGGTGGGTATGCATGCAAGTTTGTGTGCGAATGACAACATAGAGTGCAGGAGCTACAGGGATAGACAGCGGAACAGATACCTGGGATATCAGTTTCCGGTGCGGAACAGCCAAACCATTCGCCACTTGACCAAACAACAGACCCAAGACCATAGGCCAACAGAGTCTCCATCGGCTCAGCACAAAAGGCACCCGGCTCGGCATTACAATAGCAGAGCCCAGCAAAGACACATTTCCTGCACACCCGATGAAGACCCGCCGGACAGCGGCATTCACGGATATCTGAAGGGCAGTCCTCGACATTGCGGCACTGGCACGTGCCCGCCCCAGCAATTGTTTTGATCGCTGCCACATCGGAGCCTGAAGAGGCCACCCAGTCGAGGTCGACGGCGAGGCCGTTGTCCCACCTGCACTCTTCCTTGCATCCCTCGCATACTGGCGGAGGCATCATCGCTTCCGCACTCGAGGCCGGGCAGGCAGGACCCCCGGACGCGTCATTGTGAAGTACGCTGTGCGACGCCCTCTGGCCGTCAAACTTCAAGTGAATGAGCAATTGCGCTTCGTGTGCTGGCAAGATATCATCGTGCAGCATGTTGAGTAGGACCGGGGCGGCCACCATCTCCAAAGTGACATCCGTGTCACCAATGGGGCGGCCGTGCGCATCACGAGCCTCCGGCATCACGGTCCCATCCCTGAGTTGCGAGGCAAAGGCGTACGGATTGCACTTCGAAGGATCTGACGCCGCAGGACACGCGGGCCACCAAATTCGAACGTTGTCCAGCTGTCCATTCAGATTCTCCAGGGCTCGATTGGCGTTCGTGGGTTGCTGGCCAGCAACAACGATATTGCAAATGCCCTCTGAAAGTCTATGCAAACTCCGGCTGCCGGCACCCCCAGAGCTGGCCTCCTCGAGCACTCGCTCTCCATCCACGAACATGTAGGCTTGCGCGATGGACAGCTGCGGGGACACGTTAATGGGGTTCTTCATGCGCGCCGTGCGCAGCGTGAAGGCCACGTGGCGCCAGACGCCTTTGCACCGCACCTGTAGCGGACCCCACCTGCGCACCACCACCTGCGCAGGACCAGGATTGAGGAGGAGGATGCCATACACCGAGCCCTCTGTGGCCTCGAGCTGCCATCGCAGCAGCGGCGCGTTCGTAACGCTGGACGTGTCGAACAGCACAGTCGTTTTCCCTTCAGGAGATGTGTAAAACATCCACACGTCCAACCACAGCACATTCAAAGCCTCGGTATCTGCACACCACGCTGGCAGAGTGAGCGAGATAATGTCATCCTCGCCATCGAACGACGCTGCCAGGTCTGTGCTCGCCCTTGCAGCGGGCTGCGCTTCCGACACATCAACTAGCCAGATATCGTTCAAGGGTTGAGACTGATCCCCCACACATGCGAATCTCGTCAGATCGCACGGGTGTGCCCCACCAAACAAGACCAAGGCCTTCTCGAGGCCTCCGGATCGACCTGGGATGGGCACAGACCACAGACATTTCAGCTCCAGACACGGTGAGGTCATTAATGTGTGTGTGTGTGTGTGTGTGTGTGTGCGTGTATGCAAATATGTAAATGTATGTATGCATGCATGCATGCATGCATGTATGTATGTATGTATGTATGTATGTATGTACGTACGTATGTATGTATGTATGTATGTATGTATGTATG
>Ga0115006_10003732_pt1 | contig 10455 bp, 7 predicted proteins | sample ArcOceMetagenome_3_FD_88943 | JGI IMG/M metagenome (GOLD analysis project Ga0115006, IMG submission 88943) | Marine eukaryotic phytoplankton communities from Arctic Ocean - Arctic Ocean- Svalbard ARC20M Metagenome | ecosystem: Environmental > Aquatic > Marine > Oceanic | place: Arctic Ocean...
ACTACTCCCAGACCTGCCTACCAACATCTAGCTGTTGGCCGTCTCGACCGTGAGGAGACGCTGTTGTCTGTTGCTGCGGTTTAGACTCGACCACACACCACCGCACCACCAAGCTCAGGCTCCAGCTCAGCCACCGGTTCCTTCTTTCCTAATCTCGGCTTTCACTTTTCCTTTACACCTCTGTGTTAGCAAAGTTCCAAGCCCGCTGCTCTTAATTTTCTATGAGTACCACAACTAATGCCCAAGTTTCGTCCCCGGACGCAAACGGCCCTGTAATTGCTCACCCAGTGCAGAGGTGCTTCGACAAGGAGCCAGCTTCCATCGCTGAGGTTGACTTACCTACCCTATACGTAGGCACCGAGCCTTCACCCATCCTCACTGCCATCCTCACCCAGTTCGGAGCGAGGAAGTTCTCCAGCTGCTCCGCGAAGGAGTTGAGAACTATTCTTAACGAGCTAGCCTCAAACGCATCCACCGTCATCAACGGCATCGAATACACCATACCCTCATTCGCCGACATCGCGTACAAGGTCAAGGCCTCTGTTCCGAAGCCAGCCCTGGTTGAACATCTTGACCTATGGCTGGTAGCTCTCGAGCTACACAGCATCGAGGATTTCGGTGACATCGGCACAGCCGATGAGCCACTATCAAGAGAGGCTTACGCCGCCACTTTATACGTCCGTCTTGACAACCAACTTGACACGTACGCTCAGACGATCACCGCCTTCAACCCCCTCCTGTACATCGCCAAGGCTTTCGTCAAGGCCTCGTCAATTGACCAGAAGTATGACCACAAATTCATCTCGAATGTGGTCTGGAACCAAGCGCACCTCTTCGAATGTGATGTCCTAGACACCACCGGAGCACGAAACCGTTTGGCCCATACTATTGGTCGCATCATATGCAACTACGCTGCAGAGATGGAGTTCCCCATCCCGTCAGAGCCCCAACTTTCCGCCTGGCTCCCCAGATGGAAAAATATCCGCGCGCTCGAACAGTTGATTCCTCTGCGGTCAGAAGACGGACAGGTCGACATGGAAAAAGTGCGCGAGATCTTCAGATCTCTCTTACTGTTGCAGTTAACCTCACCGCCCGCAACACCTGAGAGAGTTGACTCCGACGACGAAGCCTTGTCCTCCGGTCCTGCTCTCCGTGATCCCTTCGACTCCCCGGAGCTACCCCCTTCCGGTTACAGCACCAGCATGCCCCTTCCTGCGCCGTCGGACCTTAACAGGTCCCGAAACTGCAGGCCTCTGGAGGAGGAGCCAAGGTCTTTGGCTCTAATCGCAGTTCTAAGGCTTGCTGCTCTGGAGCACAAGGACGATGCCAACGCTCACGTGGAAAGGCTCAAGAACTACTACTTCAGCGAGATCGCTAACGCAGAAGCCTACGTGTTTATGCTGGAGATGAAGATTGACAAAGCCAAGGCAGAGACAGTGGCTGCAGTCTGCAAGTTAACCTTCGACTTGGAGAGATGCCCTCACTCTGACGCTCCGCAAACCAAAGCCCAGTTGCAGATCAATCTCTGCCCCGGCACTATCTTCGAAGGATACAACGTTATCCACAAACAAAGCGTTGTCGAACTGCAAGCTGAACGTCTTGTTGCTAAGCGTCAAGTAGCACAGCGCGCTGCCGACGTCGACGACGCGCGAACCGCTATGGAAGAGCAGCTGAAAGAGCCTTGCACCAACCCTGAGTGCAACAATTGCCGTTGCCTGTCAACAGAAAGAGATGGTGGCACACCGCTCCTTAGGAAAGACGTGAATGGCAACCCCACTTACGTTCACGACTACTGCAGCAGAGTGTGCCTCGTAAGCCACATGGTCAAGATACGTGTGGATAAGGAAACCAACAAGATCGCCGCCTTCAACACCCCTTCGGCAGTAGCGGCTTCTGCTTCCCCCACTCCCTTCCCCCTACCGAACGAGCCTCCGGTAGCGCTTGTTCAACAAGCCGCTTTGGGTCCCAACTCCTTTACCACTCCTCCAAGATTCGGTACCAATGCCCCACGCCGTACCAAGGAACAGCTGGACAGCGATGGCATGTCAGCACTCATCGGATTGCCCGGATCCTTCAAGGTCAATCCCGACCCTTTGAAACCCCACCAATTCATAACCGTGCGCGCGAAACTCCAGTTTGCAGAGTCTGGTCCCCATGGTCACACGGCCACTTTCGTCTCCAAATCCGGTCTCATTATCCCAAAGATTGACACGACGCGTGCCACTCAAGCCTTCCTGCACCTCCGTTCAGGACTCGCAACCCCGGATTCTCTGGAAGGAGATTGTGAACTAGTTAAACTCTACGACCTTGAGGATACCTCACCCTCCGCTACTCCGTCACCAACACGCGCCTCTCCTACCAATCCCAATCTTACGAACCCTGTCCTTGCCCGAACCACTTGGTCTCCCAGTAAAGAACAGTTCCTCATCAACGCTCAAGCCTCCCAGCTATACGTACAACAACCTGCCTCTTCAGCAACCTCTGTCCTAGACCCATTCGCATGGCCTTCAGCAGCGGGATTGGGTAAGTTGTATGAACTTTGTAATAGTAGTGACGGGCGTTCACAAATAGCCGATTTGATTGACCAAGATATCTTCGCCGCCTTGGAAGTGAAGAACGAAGACATGGGAGCTAGCCCCCCTGTCAAGGCCATCCTCGACCTGATCATCGATCTGAAAGTGGTTTCTCTGACTGTCTTCAACAAAGCGGTTGCTCTCTCCTCATTGCTCGACGTGTCAGATGAAGTCCAACTCAAAGTCAAAGATGGAGTTTTCAAGGAGGTGACTACCACCAAGACCAAGTACCACAGGGTTTCTAACATCGCTGAACTCGTTTTCTCCATGGAGACAATCTCGAGATGCCTCCAAGCTTTCTACAACCCCGTGATCATCAAGCGTCGCTTCACCGAAATTATCGCCAAAATGCAAGACCTTTTTCGTCAGACTACCCAGATGCAAGTGGTGATTAAGTACGTTGACTGCGTGCTGAAGAACCTTCGCCACAATCGAAACGAGATCATCCGCTCAGCGGCCAAGGACAACGCCCACGTGGGAAACCGCCTTGCTGACGACAGCGTTTGGAAAATGGCCATTCCACAACAGTGGTCACTGTACGAGTCCCAAGGTCACTTGCTGAACCTTATGCGCAGGGCCGACGCCGCCTCGATCGCCAAAGTCAATGCAAGCGAAGGAGCACTGCGACAGAGGTTCGACGCCCTTGAGCGAGCCTTCAAGAACTCCCAATCCTCGAAGCCTTCCAAGCAGCCCAAGGACACCAAGAGGACTGCCGCACCTGCTCCCAAGACACCGGCCAAGAGACCGAAGACCACGTCCCCAAATCAGGATTCGTTCTCCACATCGTACGGCCGCATCCTCGTCACGCAGCAGGCCTTGGCAAATTTGTTGTCCTCGAAACTCCAGGTCGACGTCACCGCCAAGAACCCCAACGTCTGGTTAGCGAAAGCTAAGGACGCTTGGATTGCCCTTCCAGAGAACAAGGGCTTGTGCTTCACGCACAACTTCCTCAAGAGCAACAACGTGATTGCTGCCTGCCGCTTCGGTAAAAACTGCCGGGCGGAGGACCACGGCTGAGGAAGCCCCCCATCGGGCGTCTGAAATCGCCCAACGCCTAAACCAGGGGCCAAAGGTACCCCCTCGACCAGGCTAAAGGTCCAACAAACTACCGATTCTGATTTAACGCCCACCCAAGGCGTCCCCACTGCAACCGCAGACAATGACAATGCTACATCGAAACTAGCCCCTCTAGGTGTTGAGGTATTGATGGACTTCCGAGAACGCGAGAATTCCGTTTCGAACACAAGTAGCATGTCACCCGGCGTAGCGAGCACGAGGCCACTCGCCACTCGTAAACGCACAACCCCTTCTTCATCCTCCAACGGCGAGCAATACTTGCATAAGCGCAAGTCGAAGCGACAACCTAAGCGAAGTCAAGTATTGCCTCAGACCGCAAGGTCTAACGCTCAGGTGACCTCGCTCACTGCCCACGGCAAGGGCTTGACCCACACGGTGGCCAGTGCAGTTCCACCTGATGGAAAACGTTCGGTACCACCTCCACAGGGAAGTGCCGCGGCCACAAGCACCGGTGACACCACGAACGTATTGGATAAACCGAATTTCGCCAACGTATGGGTTGACCGTAGAACCCACGAAACTGCCTCCTCTTCAAAGCCCCTCTCCCACAGAGTTCCAGTAGCCTCATCGCCAACGAAGAAATGGTGGACTGCGCATCCGTCAGCGAAGATTAAGCACCGAACTTTCCAAGGTTCGAAGGAGGACGCTATGGTTCTAGCAGCCAAACTGAGGAAGCAACTTCGAGCAGATCCAGATTCGTGGTCAGATTCTCACGCCAACCCCGTTCAGCTCCCAGACATAGCACGTTTAGTAGCAGACGGCCGTGCTTCAGTAACTCACCAGTTCAAATTATCGCAGGGCCTTGCACCCCCGCGCCAATTCTTACCGCGTACCTTCGGTCAGAACCCGGAGTACTCGGTCTCAGCCAACAGAGAGGCCATTGATTGGTTTGACAACCACCCTCAACCGTCTTTCACTACGAGCACTTCGACTACTGCCTCAGCCCCCCTGCCCTCAGAGACTCAACCTACAACGTCCCCTTACCAACCTTCGACATACGCCATGGTCGCCCCTTTCAATCAGCGTATGTCCACGTCCTCTACCACCCCTCAATGGATCATGGAGGTGCAGCAAGGCTTACCAGTGATGCACGCGGTATGGGCGTGAGTGATAGACGCAATCCGATCCCCACCTACCCCGCGACTAGTCTCTGACGTAACTCAACTGGTCCCGTCGTACTCGGTATGGCAGGCACCAGCCATCTTCCCCAAGTCCCAGTCTGACTTGCTTTTGGAAGCGGCCGTCCTCCGATTCTCCAGACCAGAAGCAGTCAAAGCACTAGTGTGGTTAGGGTCGATCTCGGCAAGGTCAGCTAGCATAAGGCACGACGTCATTCTGAAATGCTCAGAAGCTTTCGCACCTGGTACCCTAATGCATTACGAACCCGACCCGACCCAGCAGCTCGATTACCCCGGCGAAGCTATCTTAGTGCCCATAGCTGAAATCAAGTCCTTCAGACAACCAGCCCCTCACGAAAAGGAATGGCAACGAACCCTGGCCCTATCGCAGTCCCTACACGGTCCCCAGCAAACCCCACCATCGTCTGACTTCGCTGTTCCAGATCGGAATCCAATGGACGGTATTACCGACCTTCCAACCGTAGCAGTATGGAATGACAACTCCGGCCTTGCAGAACTCGCCTTTTCACGACAAGGGTTCAACGTCCTCTGGGCTCGTTCTCCATCGAACCCGTGCAACCCATACTCCCTGGCCTCGCCAGATGTATTGATCGCTTTTCCTGACAGCTCGCCTTTCCACCCGTCGGCCCCTGGACTTCAGCACGACGCGGTGGCCGACACGTGCACGGCTCTTCTGGTCATGTCAGTTCATAAGCCGCTTCTGGCAGTCTTTGAATTCCCAGCCGCAATGTGGACAATGCAACACGGAACGGTGAAAGCTTTCTTCCTCGCATGCGCCGAGGTGCTACAATACCGGTGTACGATAACCAGTTATGACCGTGCCTCTTTTTCGGCCTTCTCTAAAGACGTGATCTGCATCTCAGCAACCAGGCGGGATATGGCCGACTCGTGGGGTTTGTTAACCATACCGCCCCCGCCAGTTAACCCACAAACCTGGCCGCTTCTACTCCCACGTGACCTTCCATCCCACTTGATCATAGACCAGACGAAAGTCGTCTTCAAGTGGATCGTAGACCCGAGCTCAGTCGTGATTGACGACTCTAATACGAAGCCTATCCAAGTGGCATGGGCACATTCGAACACATGTGGCAACAGAGTGTATATGGCGCAGTCCCCAGCGGTAAAGTCAAGCACATTTGGTGTAGGCGGTAACTCTCACCTCATTGCTCAGAAAGACGCTCAGGGTAAGTGGCAAGTAAGGAAGCTTCAGGTGTCGGAAATCGTGGCACAAATCTCCACGAGTGCTGCCACTCCAAGCCTTCCCAACTCACCACTCAAGGCACTAGCCGCCCTCGCCAGTACTCCCCCTCACCAATCACTCTCCAACATTGCCTCCTGCGTTCTGGCCTTCATGAGACCGCCCTTGTCGAAGATTCCGTCCTCTATTGACGACATCATCTCACCAGACGACACTCACATCTTCAGAGCAAATATGAAACGCATGCATAAGGATTTCTCACAAATGGTGAAATCCGGATGAGTGCAGCCTGGTCCGAAAGACCCGATGGATCAGCGCATAGCCGCCGCTCGTGCTGCCGAATCTAATAAATGACCCCACAGATTGAAGCATAAAAGTGTCCCGTTCCCAGTGGCAGTCCCCGTTGCGCAGTTCTCCGGCTTCCGCTGGTTCTTGTCACTATATTGGCACACGCGTAACCCAGGTGACATCGTACCTATTCAGTGTACAACCAGGCCAGCCCCAGTGTTCAATATCGTAGTCCTTCCCGAACTGTGACGCTTATACCCTGACAAGGAAATATGAGCTATAGTTGCCAACCGCGGAGTTCAACCCAAAGACGACACCTCCCAGAACCAGGCGTACTTCGGTGCCAACTCCAAGAACGGTTTCGTACTAGAGAAATGGGTAACGGATGTCAACGACAAAGACGCTGCCCTCGGCAAGTTGGTCCAACTGGGTACTAATCTCTCACCCCCAGTGTGGCCCGGCAATTACAATCCCACTGGATGTGTTGACAAGATGAAGGATGGAGCGGTCAGACTCGATGCCAAGCGCCAAACCTTCAACCCCTCTTCACCGGAGCCAGGGAAATGGTTGAACAAGATCATCCGCTCACCAAACGAGTCTATCGACCTAGAGAGAGACTTCCCAAAAGTGACATACTTCGCAGCAGCACACTTCATGCTGTTGGTCTCGATTCTCTCTGCCGTCGACCCGAACGTCAAATGAGCCACGAGGGACGTGAAACAGTTCTACCGTCTGTTCTCTCTTACCCCCACCGCTATGTCCTCGCACCTACGCTCGTGGGTATCCGAGCACGAGCCACAAGTACTTCTGGACTACATGGCCATGTTCGGCTGCAAAGCAATGGCAAACATCAGCATGCGCACTTCTCAGTTCGCCTGCTTTATCGTGCAGTGGTTCCTCAACAAACTGGCCCCTCAAACTTCCAAAGCCAAGAGAGCCTTCGAGCTTATGGCGCAAGCAATGCTGGACGCAGCCTTGAAATCAAATCGGCCTGACGAACACGTAGCCGTCTCTCTCCGCCTATGCATTGCCCTGATCGGGTTCTACATAGACGACTGGGCAATCCTTACCATCACCGGCCACGAAACAGTGACCAACCAGGCTGTTACTGCCGCTTGGGAGCTTTTCGGCCTACCCGAGGAGCCTACCAAGACCCTGGACTTCGAAACAAGCTGAAAGCTCTTGGGTATTCAGTACGATCTGGCTTCAAACCCCAAGACAGCTATGCTTCCACCGGAGAAGGTCCACAAGACAGTGCGTGCATTGAACGTAGCAATCGAAGATGAACTTGACTGGGTCTCTGAAGACCACATCGACCACCTCTACGGCCTTCTGCAACACTGCTCCTCAGTCCTCGTCAAGGGCAACTTCCACCTCCCGTTCTCCACCACCGCTTACAAACAAGCAAAGATCCACAAGTACGCGATGATGCATGACGCATGGAAGTCCGAACTCGTGTGGTGGCGCACACTCCTCACTGCGTGGAACTGCGTGGCCTTCATCTTGCCGATGTATATGATCATTCCCAAGGCATGGGGGCTACTCTCCCCCTTTACTGACGCTTGCAGATCGCTGCAGAAACTGACAGGAGGCGCAGGCGCGGTCTTCGGCCACAGATTCCAATTCTTCAAGTTCACTGAAGAGGAAATTACGTGGCTCACCATCATGGACCTCGAGGCCCTCACCCTTATCCTATGGCTCCACACCCTCTGCATGGTGTGCCCTACGCTTATCTCGGGCAAGCGCTTCTTGTCCTGGTGCGACAATGACAATGTTGTCAAAGCAGTCCAAGCCAACAAATCCAATAGACCGACCTTGGCCTTCACTATTGAGATTCTTCACGATCTTCAATGCCGATTCTCATTCGACCTGGAACTCCAATGGGTCGACACCAAATCAAATCGGCTAGCCGACGCCCTGTCTAGAAATGAAATACGTGAATTCATGAATGAAATGTCTATACTTGGTTTTGACACTGATACCTTGGTCTTCATTCCAATACAGGACAAGAAGCGCTCAGAATGGAGCTCCACAATGAAGCACTGCAGACAGACAGAAGCCGTCTTGCTCCAAAAACAAGATCCACCTACAGATCCGGAGTAAAGCCCTGGATCATCTTCTGTACACTGATCGAAGAGTGCCCCCCGATGATGTGGCACTCACCGCACGTCCTTCCGTCCCACTCCCAAGTCATTGCCCTGCAGCAACGAGCGATGCGGTTTTGGGCCTGGTTACACAGGTCTTACCAACCAGCCACCATCGCCACTTACTGGTCTGCAGTCCTTGCACATCACCGAGACTCCCTGCAGGGTACAGCCCTTGCGGCCTTAGGTATCACCTTTCCCGCGATCAAGGACCACGTTGACGTCTTCAGGATCCAGAACCCCACACCAGCAGCCAAGGACAACGTGTGGACGCTGCAGCATTGCCTCGACATCCTGGAGACTTCTCCATCTCTGCAAACCTGGGTACAACCGGCACAGTCGGACGAAGAGTTCTTGCGACGGTCAACACACGCGGTGATGAACACACTGTGGTCACAGCTCCTCCGAGCCAGCGAGGTCCTACCATCAACAGGCGCACCAGCTCGAGCAGCTCACCACCTTTGGAACCTATCGGACGTAACTTTCCACGCTTCAGACGGTACAGAAATACCTATCCTGGACTCCGGCGTCCCAGACCAATCGTGCGCTGACCAGCTTGCCTTTGCAAACCTCAGAATGGTCCCTTCCAAAGCTGACAGACACGCCACCAACCCACCTCTGAGATTCCCAATGCCTTCAGCACCAACGGAGCGAGCCTTATCCCCATGCGCATACTTCTGGGACCTCTTCTCCTTACACCCGCTGCCTAAGATACACCACAACTCGATGCCACTCTTCGCCTCATCGATCTCATCCAGGTCATCCAGGTTGTCAGAACGACAGTTCATGAAGCAGTGGAAAACCTTCTGTGCAGCAGCCGGAATGACTTTCAAATTCGGGAAGCACGCATTCAGACGTGGCGGCATCAACAGACTTATTGACATCGGTTGCTCCGCCCCAGTGATCGCAGCGCTAGGCAGATGGAAGTCCGACGTGTGGCAAATCTACGCTCGCCGCAACAAAGAACAGTTGATCACAGTCACAGCAGCAATGACTGTTCCAAACTTGAATCCTCCTGCATTCCTCCAGCCCCCTTCAGCGGACGTCGTATCTTTGCAGAACCCGTCAAGCGCTCAACCCTCCATGACGCGTTCGTCAGCCCTCGGTCGTCGAACTTCAAGCAGCCTTGCTTTGCAAGCTCCATCCAGTGTACACCAGCCAACGTGGACGCAGTCTGATTCTAACGCAACCGCGGATGCACTGTCCAGGCCAAGTTCCGTCACTTCAACGCTTCTGCGCGGAGAAGAGATCTCTTCTCAAATAAGTTCTCTTCGCAGTCTCTCAAATGAGATCTCAGTCTCTCAGATGAGATCTCAAGTCACTACGCGTACGGTACCTCAGATGAGATCTCAAGTCACTTCGCGTACGGTCGGACTCGCCACCCCGCTTCAAGTGCCACCAGCAAAAGCTCTATTGGATCTGCCATCGCATGTCGTGTTACAGAACTCGTCCAAGACCTCTTCCGCAGCACACATCAATGCCCGATGTGAAAAAGCTCACGGCTTGTCAATCCGGCAAGCTATCCAATTACGCGTGGACAACAAGGACCGAATACAGTCAAAGTACTCGATCACTGACATTCGGTACGACCTTCTGCGAGGCTTCCTGACCTTAACCCCCCAGGCGGTCTTCCCTCTACCTCAACACGCTCAACTTTCTCAACCCGCTCACCCTCCGAAGCGTTGTCGCTTCAAATGACTTCGCTCTTCATATTTGGGCTCCTTTCCCGTCTACCAACAGACAAAGGACCCCTTTTGTGTTTTCTTCTGCCGGCGCAGTACTTCGGACAGTAGATTACTACTCCCCGTCACTTCACCGTCAGCAGTCGTACCATGCATGTCCTCCAACGTCATGGTACTAAATTGTGTGGGCCCTGGACTTTCAACAATTGTGGGTCTCCACCAGCAATTCTTGACCCCAGTCTTGGGTTATTTCAGCTATCCGGAAACGGCTAGTTGAACTTTTAAATACACAATTCCCCGCCAAACACAAGTACACTCGTACGCATCCTTCTACCCCGGTACCAAAGGAGGCGC
>Ga0115006_10003733_pt1 | contig 10454 bp, 8 predicted proteins | sample ArcOceMetagenome_3_FD_88943 | JGI IMG/M metagenome (GOLD analysis project Ga0115006, IMG submission 88943) | Marine eukaryotic phytoplankton communities from Arctic Ocean - Arctic Ocean- Svalbard ARC20M Metagenome | ecosystem: Environmental > Aquatic > Marine > Oceanic | place: Arctic Ocean...
CTTTACACAGAAATTAAAGCAAACGAAGGTCAAGAATTTAGTAATTATTTTAATTTTGATAGTATATCGAAAGAATGGACAGAAGAAGAAATAAATATTACCCTCACAATTAATAGTAGATCAAAACTAACATCAGAGCCCTCTAACTGGACTGTTGCTAAAGGCTCCGGGAATCTTTCATCAAATTCAATAACTTTATCCCTAAAGGGAGGACTTTTTGAATCAGAAAACCAAAGTTTCCTAAATTCTAAGGCAAGTTTTTTTATTAAAGCACCTTCTATAAATTCAAGCGGAGCCAATCAAAATTGGATCTGGTTTATTAAAGATCTTCAAACAACAGAAATGGATTTGAAAACTTACCAGGGTTGGGAGAAAACTGGGAGTATTCTGCTTGAATCTTAGTAGACGACATGGATGATACTGATGATATTGTAGCGGTACCCATTGGGAAGTTCACCAATACAACTCAAGCTGATACTGGTATTTATGGGAATTCATTTAATAATGAATTTAAGGAATCTAAACAAGTATATCCATTTATTTGAGAGGATTTTATTAATGATCCTAATGGGAAATTTTCAAATTTAGACTTTCCTTTAGATCTTAGAAAACCTTCTTCAGTATTAAACACAAAACCCAATGTCATCATAGCTATCCGACCTAAATATTACACAGATAGCTCAAAGCCATTTCCAACTAGAGCCTTTATAAAGTCTATAGTGATTGATGATCAGTTATCTGAAAAAAAACTATGGATAACAGAAATTTAACCGTTGGTTTTAAAGCAAGCCTATCCTTTGGTGAGTAGGCGCTTACGATTCCAATAAATAAGTAGCTAACACAACCAAGACTACATTATATATAGTTTACCAAATCGTTATAATTTATTAAGAAAGTTATGAATAAAAATAGTTTTGCCAGTGATAATTATGGAGGTGCATTGCCTGAAATGATAGAGGCCATTCATAAAGTTAATAAGATGCACGTAAAATCATATGGGTATGATAAAATTACATTAGATGCTAAAAAACAATTCCAAAAATCCTTTGATAGTAGCTTAGATATTCGGTTTGTTTTTAACGGTACTGGCGCTAACGTTCTTGGACTAAGTATTTGTACAAACTCGTTTAATGCCATACTATGTGCTGAATCCTCTCATTTGTATGTAGATGAATCTACTGCTCCTGAAAGTTTTACAGGGTGTAGGCTCATGCCTTTAGTCACTAATAAAGACGGTAAAATTGAAGTTGAAACTATTAAAAATGCCCTCATTCGTAAAGGAGATGAGCATTTTCCTCAGATTAAAGTAGTGTCTATTGCCCAACCAACCGAATATGGAACTGTTTATTCTTTGAAAGAGTTATCAGAAATAGGCATTCTGTTAAAAGAAAACAATATAATTTTTCATATGGATGGAGCGCGTCTTTTTAATGCTGTAGTACATTTAGAATGTTCACTATCGGAAATGACTAAAGATATTGGAGTTGATGTGTTATCTGTTGGCGGCACAAAAATAGGCATGCTGTTTGGAGAAGCTGTGGTTTGTTTTAACAATTCACTTTCAACTAATATAAAATATAAACATAAACAGAGTATGCAGTTGCCCTCTAAAATGAGGTTCATTTCAACCCAGTTTTATCATTTACTTAAAGAAAAACTTTGGGAAAAATCAGCATTACACTCAAACAAAATGGCTAAAAAGCTATTTGATGAAATAAAAAAAATTTCAACAATAAAAATAACAAGAACCGTACAGGCTAATTCAGTATTTGCAATTATTCCAACTGAATGGAATAACTCCCTGCTTGAGCTCACTCCTTTTTATGTTTGGGATGAGCATACAAACGAAGTAAGGTGGATGTGTTCATTTGATACTGAAGAAAAGGATATAGAAGAGTTTATAGCATTAATTAGAAAATTAAACCAAAAAAAAATCAATACTGCGTAAGCAATATTAAATTAAAAAATAAATAATGGAATAGCATTATAAACTCAAATTTATAAAAAAGCATCAAAAAACCACAAACTTGACAACCCCTAAAAGTAATATAATTATATGATTGAATTTTTTAACGGAATGTCAGCTCTACAACAAACCTATTGGTATGTTGCATTAATCGGTTCGGCATTATTTGTGATAATATTTATAATAACCTTTATTGGAGGGGGGGATATAGATATGGATGCCGATATGGATACCTCAGTAGCTGGAGATGATGGCGGTGTAGGTTTTCAGTTTTTTACTTTTAAAAATGTAATTGCTTTTTTTACCATTTTTGGTTGGAGTGGAATTATTTGTATTGACAGTGATTATTCTAAGACGGCTACTATTTTAATTTCATCTGTAGCTGGTTTGGCAATGATGGTTGCCACTTCCTTTTTATTCTTTTGGATGGCTAAAATGGCCGAATCTGGAACTTTGAAAATTAAAAATGCCATTGGAGTTGTTGGGGAAGTTTACTTGCCAATTGGTGCTAAGCGTTCCAAAATGGGTAAAATACAGATTAAAGTTCAAGGCAGTTTGAGAGAACTAGAAGCCATTACAGATGCCGAAGTAGAATTATCAACGACCACTTTAATTAAAGTAATAGGGGTCGTAAGTTCCGAATTATTATTAGTAGAAAAGTTATAATTGTAAACACAAAAAGCTATGACAATTTTAAACCTCTTTTTATTGATCGCTATCCAAACTGCTGTAAGTGGTGTTTATTTAGTGATTGCCATTGTATTAATATTAGTTGTCTTTCTTTTTTCCATGTTAAAGCGGTACAAAAGATGCCCTTCAGACAAAATCTTAGTTGTTTACGGAAAAACAGGCGGAGAAGGTTCTGCAAAATGTGTTCACGGGGGCGCGTCCTTTATTTGGCCTATCATTCAAGATTATTCGTTCTTAGATTTAACCCCTATTTCTATTGAAGTTAATTTAGTAAATGCTTTAAGTAAGCAAAACATTCGTGTAAATGTTCCATCTAGATTTACCATTGGAATTTCTACAGAACCAAGTGTAATGCAAAATGCTGCAGAACGCTTGTTAGGCCTGGATCAGAATATGATTCAGGAGCTCGCTCAGGAAATTATTTTTGGACAATTACGTTTGGTGGTTGCTTCTATGGATATTGAAGAAATTAACACAGATAGAGATAAGTTCTTATCACACATTACACACAGTGTTGAAGCGGAACTAAAAAAGGTAGGCTTGAAATTAATTAATGTAAACATCACGGATATTGATGATGAGTCAGGATATATTGAAGCCTTAGGTAAAGAAGCAGCGGCAAAAGCGATTAACGATGCTATTATTTCTGTTTCACAAAAAGATAGAGATGGGGCGATTGGTCAAGCGCAAGCTGTCCAAGACCAAAGAGTGCAAGTGGCTGCGGCCAATGCAAAAGCAGTAGAAGGAGAAAACACAGCAAAAATACTGGTTGCAAATTCTGATGCAGACCGAAGAGCTAGAGAAGCGGAAGCGGGAAGAATTGCAAATGCCTCTGAAAAGGTTCAGGCGGCAAAAGCACTTGAAGAATCTTATGCTGCTGAGAAAATCGCAGAAGATGCAAGAGCAACGCGTAAAAAAGCAGCGCAAGGGGCTGATATTATTGTGCCTGCAAAAATTGACAAAGAAAAAATTGAGATAGACGCAGAAGCAGCAGCAGAAAAAATAAGAAGAATTGCAAAAGGAGAGGCGGACGCAATATTCTTAAAAAAACAAGCGGAAGCTAAAGGCTTGTATGAAATATTAACCAAACAAGCAGAAGGATTAGACCGCATCGTAAAAGCGGCTGGCAATAATTCTAAAGATGCAGTTTTGTTAATGATTGCAGATAAATTACCCGAGTTGGTTAAGACACAAGCGGAGGCTATTAAAAATATTAAAATTGACAAAGTAACCGTTTGGGAAAATGGAGGCGGAAAAGAAGGTCAAACCTCAACTTCTAACTTTATTTCTGGAATGTACAAATCGGTGCCCCCTTTACAAGAAATGTTTAATATGGCGGGTATGAAATTGCCAACCTATTTAAAGGGGGAAGATATCAAAGATACGTTATCCGATAGTAGTGAAAAGTAAAAACTGAGACTCCAAAACTTGTGTGGTATTCAATGAAAAGTTTAAAAATAATATACAAAGCAGTCCTTGCAGGGGTATTTATATGGTTTTTTGGACACATCATTTATACAGTAATTGATGGCTGCACTCAAAATGAAAAAAAAGCAGATATAGCAGTCATATTAGGCAATAAAGTAAATGAAGATGGATCACTCTCAAAAAGACTTGAAAAACGCTTAGAATGCGGCTTACAACTATATACAAATGGTCAAGTGAAACGTTTAATAGTTAGTGGAGGCTTTGGAAAAGAAGGGTTTTACGAGGGAGATAAAATGAAAGCCTATTTAATTAAAAGCAAGGTTCCCGATTCATTAATTATTAGCGACAATTTTGGAAACAACACACTGGCAACTGTTAACAACACCCTTAAATTAAAAGACAGTTTACAATTTGAAAGTTTGATTGTCGTATCACAATATTTTCATTTAACAAGAACAAAGATGTTGTTTAGAAAACAAGGGTTTATAAATGTGAGTAGCGCAAGTCCTAAATATGTTGAGATAAGAGATTTTTATGCCTTATTTAGAGAATTTGTAGCTTACTATGTGGGCTAAAATAAGCGCTCAAAAATCATAGCTATCTGATTGACAGGCAACTCCTTTTTTAAGAATTGATGAAATTGTTTAGATAGAAAATAAGTAATTAAAAAAAATATGAATAAAATTAATGGCTATAGTAAGTTAACTTATGATCATTTCATAGCTAGTTGAACTCCAATGTATTCTAACGAATTTTGTATTCGGTTTAAATTTGCTAAATTCGGTCTGTAAAACCCCTTAGCACTCCAAAAAAACCCTATGAAACAAGCACTCCAACTTACGCTGATTTTAGTAATAATTTCAATTATTTCTTGTCAAGAACATCAAAATGATTCAAGCCCTGCAATAATTTATGGAGGTGGAGATATCATCACCATGCAAGACGATTTGCCCGATTATGCAGAAGCAGTTGTGGTTAGAGATGGTAAAATTTTATTTGTTGGTTCGCTAACAGGGGCCAAAAAAATAGGGGGTAAAAGTTCTAAATATAAAGATCTTAAAGGAGGGACATTATTGCCTGGATTAATAGATGCTCATGCCCATTTTGCCTCCTTTTCAGCTCAAGCAATTGGGGCGAAGATATTACCTCCACCAGACGCTGGAGCTAAAGACATCCCTTCACTTCTAGATATTTTAAAAACCTGGAACACATCAGAAAATAGAGCCTTAACAGGATGGATTTTTGGAATGGGATTTGATGATTCTGTTTTAAAAGAAAAGCGATTTCCCACAAAGCATGATTTAGACCAAGTATCAATAGAATTTCCAATAATGATTGTTCATATATCAGGCCATTTTGCAGCTGTAAACTCTAAAGCTTTAGAATTATTAAATATTAATTCCGAAACAGAAAATCCTGAAGGAGGTATCATTAGAAGAGAAAATGGAAATGAACCTAACGGTGTTTTAGAAGAGCTGGCAGCAATTCCGTACATGCTTAAAGTTTTAAATCCTACCACTAAAGAAGCAGCAGAAAAGTTTTTTGAAGCCGGTCAGGAGATGGCATTATCCTATGGCTATACCACTGCGCAAGAAGGGAGAGCTATGGAGAATCATGAAATGCTCGTTAATGCATCAGAAGCTGGAAAACTAAAGATAGATGTTGTAAGCTATATTGATTATTTATTTGTTGATAAATACATGAATTCTAAATGGAATCGTAAAACGTATGACAATCATTATCGCATTGGAGGAATGAAATTGACTCTAGATGGATCTCCACAGGGGAGAACTGCTTGGCGAACACAACCTTATTTAATTCCTCCTGAAGGGGCGAAGAAAGGATATCAAGGGTATCCTGCAATCCCAAATGACAGTGTGGTAAGTGCTATTTATGAAAAAGGATTTAAAAATAATTGGCAAATACATACCCATGCAAATGGGGATGCTGCGATGGATCAAATGATTAGAACGATGAAACCAATAGTCGATAAATTTGGAAATAGTGACCGAAGAAATGTACTAATTCATGGCCAATATATTAGAGAGGATCAATTAGACTCTTTTAAAGATTTAGACATAATAGCATCATTCTTTCCACTACATACGTTTTACTGGGGAGACTGGCATAAACAAATTATTGGCGATAGCTTAGGGAATAAAATTAGCCCCACTAGAACAGCATTAAATAAGGGACTTAAGATTACCATTCATACAGATGCACCAGTTGCATTGCCGAACCTAATGCGAATGGTTGGTATTTCAGTTGAGAGAAAATCACGTTCTAATCAAGTTATTGGTGCAAATGAAAAACTAACTGCGTATGAAGCACTAAAAGCAATTACAATTTGGTCTGCTTATCAACATTTTGAAGAAGCGTCAAAAGGATCTTTAGAAAAAGGGAAGCTTGCTGATATGGTTATTTTAGACAAAAATCCTTTAAAAGTATCAGAAGATGACATTAAGAACATAGTAGTCTTAGAAACTATAAAAGAAGGGATGTCTGTCTATAAAAAATAAAGAAATAACAAAGCCGTTAACTCCCTATAAAAAAGGGAAATCCTCTTTTCAATGTACTGATGTTAATAATGATGAAAAGAAAAAATGGGGACTATATTATACAACTAAAGCAGCAATAAAGCTTACTCCAAAAGGGTGAAAACTGCCAACCTTAAAAGATTGGGATGCCGTTACTAAATCTGTAAATTTAGAAAATCAGAAAGCATATACTAAAAAAGAAGTTTCCATAACCTTAAGAGGTGGTAGCTCTGGACTTAATATGTTTATGACTGTTAGCCATGATATTACAAAAAAAAAAATGACCAGCTGTAGCTAACATTGGGATAAAATATATAGCATATATTATTGGCTTAGTTCCGATGAAGCTGAAGAAAACGCTTCAACAGCTTACATTACAAAAAATTACAGTGATATGTTTATCAATGATTTATGTGAATATGTTGGAAAAAAGGTAGACTCTGTATTTTATTTTTCGGATCAGCAGCAGCCGTGGACATGCATGCTTTTTATGTCAGATACGTGAAAAACAACTCGTATCTAGCAAGGCTAACGTATCTCCGAAATATATTATAACACTCCTAGCTTAGAGTATAAAAAAATAGGTCAATTCTATGGGGGTAGCTTTAATTCAATATAAATAATAAACCCTATTAATAAATAAGTCACGATCGCTAAAATAAAAAGTACTTTGATTTGCTTTGTTCTGTTTTTATGTTCTTATGGATGTTTAAAAGCTCAAATCATTAAAGAATCTGTTTTCTCAACACATTTAAAACAAGAGCGGGAAATTAGTATTTACTTACCAGACTCGTATGCTGATAATCCACTAAAAAAATACCCTCTTATTTTCACACTTGATGGTAGTTTTTTGAATTTGCCTACTATATCAGTTTTGCAATGGATGAGTATGATAAGAAGTGCTCCAGAAGCTATAGTCATCAGTATAGAACATAATGGTCAACGCATAATTGATACGGGTGTAGATGTAACTACAGCACGTTTAAAACCTGGAGGCTTCTCTTTTAAAAAGTTTTTAGATGAGGAGTTATTTCCAAGAATTACAAAGGACTATCGCATTAGTTCAAAACGGTTATTTATTGGTTTTTCTTCTACAGCCCACTTCCCAAGCGTATATGCTATTGATAAAGAATTGTTTTTTTCAGGGTATATAATGATTAGTCCAAATTATCCGGAAAAATTGCAAAAAAAACTGATTAAAGCAATTAAAAACAGTTCTAAAGAACAATTTATCTATTTATCTACATCTGAAAATGATATACCTGAACACAAAAAATCTGTATTAAAATTAGACAGCCAACTTTCAGAAATAAATACACCTAATTTTTCATATCATTTAGACAACTTCTTAGGAGCTAAGCATACAGACTTATTATTTAGAAGCCTACTTACAGCTATTCCTATCGCCTTTAGAAAAACAACTATTAAATAAAATAAAATATGAAATTTAAAAAAAGTATCCAGATTATTATTTTTAGTCTGTTTGTGAACTCTGTAATGGGTCAAGCGGGCAAACACATTGTTGAGGGAAACAATACATTTGCATTGGAATTATTTAAGGAGCTGTACAAAAATGATACTAATGTCTTTTTATCTCCTTACAGTATTTCTTCAATACTCGCTATGACCTATGCAGGAGCAAGAAATGAAACGGAAAATCAAATGTTAAAGGTTTTGCATTACGATTCAAATCAAATACGCACACACCAAGGTTTTTCTGAAATTAATGCGTCATTTCTAAAATACAAAAAAGACTCATTAATAAAATTACACATTGCCAATGCCATATGGAAAAATGATCGCTTTCCAATAAATCAAGATTATCTGGACCTTACAAAAAAATATTATAGTTCCAGTATTTTTCCGTTACAAGGCGCTGGACCAATAAATTCATGGGGGAAGTTACATACTAATGGAAAGATAACTGAAATAGTAGATGATGCCGCTCTAAAAGATGCGCCAATGGTTCTTACGAATGCCATTTATTTTAAGGGAGATTGGCTTACAAAATTTGATATAAAAAATACCAAGAAAAAAACATTTACAACCCTAACAGGCAATGAAATAGATGTTGAAATGATGTTTCAAGAAAATGAGGTAAACTATTGTGAAGACCCTATAAATCAAGTGTTGGAATTACCTTATAAAGGCAATAACATTTCTATGACCATCATATTGCCAAAAAAAAATAACTCTCTAAAAACTACAATACAAAACATAGACCCTGAATTGCTCTCATATTACAACACTAAATTTCAAAAAGAAAAAGTAAAAATTTTCATTCCTAAATTCACATTCAGATCCCGCATTAAATTAAGTAGTACTTTAACTAAAATGGGAATGCCCAATGCCTTTGATTCCAGAAAAGCAGATTTTAGTGGGATCTCAAATAACTTAAGTATAGCTAATATTTTTCAAGAATCATTTATCCAAGTAGATGAAAAAGGAAGTGAGGCTGTGGCCGTAACTACTGTACTAATGACAAACAAATCAGCCCCACCTGCTGTAAAGAAGGATATTATATTTAAAGCTGATAGACCATTTATTATTATGATTAAAGACAAGGAAACAAATAGTATTCTATTTATTGGCAGTGTTGTCCATCCCATCATTAATAATGCTAAAAAGAAAGCGACCCCTTTCACTAGACATTAAGAAAAGCTCATTGTTATTCCACAAAATGAGGGTCTTATTTAAAAACATGATCCTTAAGCAATCCCTTTTAGTTAATTAAGTAGATACATTTAAATGGAAGAACTCTTAAAACCATACAATATAAAGCCACAAGAAATTGTAAAACTTGAGGGCTATGCCAGTAATAACTATAGAGTCAAAAGTGAAGGAGTAAATCACTTAGTAAAACACTATTTAGATGTTGCTGAATACGAACTGATATGCGAAGAAGATAGAATATTAAAACTATTATTTAATATGAATCTCCCCTTTCAATTACCTGTAAGCCATCATAAAATGAAGACCTTACAAGATGGATCGTTTACAAGACTTTTGCCATTCATTGAAGGAAACTTACTATCGTCCGTAATCCAAACGGATACTTTATTAAGAAATTTTGGTGAAACGACAGGGCTTCTTAACCATCATTTACTCTCTGTAAAAAGTGACACCATTAAGGCAAGAGAATTGTGTTGGGACATGAAACATACTCTAAGTAATTCCGAAAAAGTTACTTATATTAAAAATCCTAATGATCGAAAAATAGTAACTTATTTCCTAGACCTTTTTGAGCAAAACATAGTTCCAATTCAAAACCAATTTAGACAGTGTACGATTCATGCTGACTTAAATGACAATAATGTTATTGTTGAGGGACAAACTATAAAAGGAATTATAGATTTTGGAGATCTCACATATTCACCCTTAATATATGAGGTAGCAATTGCACTAACTTATATAATGCTCAGTAATGAAAATAAAGAATTTGAAAAAGCCAAAGCATTCTTACAAGGCTATCACAAAGTCTTGCCATTAAAAAAAGAAGAAATAGAACTCCTTAGTATACTCATTCCTTCCAGGTTATGTGTTTCCGTTTGTCATTCAGCTCAAAAAAAAGCTAAAGGTGAAAATAACAAATACGTCTTAGTTAGTGAAAAACCAGCGTGGAAGCTATTACATAAATGGATATCTATTAATCCTATATGGATACATAATTTCTTTCTAAAAGCACTCAATTTTAAGACTGAATATAGAGATATAAAAGCGCTTAAAAATAAGCGAGAAAAATTAACAGGGAAAACACTAGCCACAAGCTATAATGAGCCCATTTATATGACCGGAGCTGCCTTTCAATATATGTATGACCAACTTGGAAACAC
>Ga0115006_10003736_pt1 | contig 10449 bp, 6 predicted proteins | sample ArcOceMetagenome_3_FD_88943 | JGI IMG/M metagenome (GOLD analysis project Ga0115006, IMG submission 88943) | Marine eukaryotic phytoplankton communities from Arctic Ocean - Arctic Ocean- Svalbard ARC20M Metagenome | ecosystem: Environmental > Aquatic > Marine > Oceanic | place: Arctic Ocean...
AATTCCATCCACCCCCCCCCCCCCCCATCCCTGTGTTCCTCTCGCTCGCTGGGAACGGCTTGACACTGTACCGCTACTGTTACAGACACAAGATGGAACGGTAACGGAGAGGGACTGGGTTCTTTTAGGATCAAGAATGTTACAGCCTCGGTCACACTGAGTCATCAGACTTTGTCAGTGCCACGTCAAAGGCCCCGATGTCCCTCGATAGCACGCTGCCGATCCTCCTTGTGCTGGTACAGCACAGCGACGGAGCTCCTAGAGCGCAGGCGCGTTAGCGCCAAGTGATTAACGTCCACCGGATGTTTCCTCTACGAATGCGGCCACACAGCCGCGGGAAACGATCGTACGGCGGACCTTAACCTGTTACCCAGCCAGGAGACGACGCAATCGCATCAGCGTCCGGCGGCCAGCAGACAGACAGACAAGACAGTGCGCAGGACGGCAGGACGGCAGGACGACACGCACCTCAGCCACCACCCCCCATCGGCGGGGCATCCATCGTATCGTAGCGACGCACGCCGGCAATATTGGGCCCACGCCGTCCGCCTCTACCGCCTCCCCCTCCACCCCACGGACCGCCGCTGCCTGGGCCCCCGTTGCCAAAGGGCCCCTCGTACTTGCCCGCCTGAACGTCTTCTGCCGCGGCCGGCTGCACCGGGACGGGGGTCAGCTCCGCAGGCACAGCAGTGTCGCCCAGTGCACGCAGCAGGCCGGAAAAAGGGCTGGCTGGTCCGCGGGCGTCGACGGGCTGCCGGCCCGCGGCTTGCGCACAAAAAGCCGGCCGGGTCGTCCGCGCATGTTTGCGGACGGCGCGGGGTGCAGCACAGCCACCAGGGACGCTGGTGCGCGGCTGGACTGCGCAGGGCGGCATGCGCGCATACCCGGGCGGCACGCACGCAGAATATGCGCACAGCTAGCGCGCGTCCTGGGGCGGCGCCTGCTGCCCGGCCACCCATGCCATGGGGAGGGACTGGACAAACCGAAAACATGCAGTGGAAGAAGGCGTAGATGGTGTTGAGCAGGCCCCAGAAGATGTCGGCGATGGTGCCGGCGCGCATCATGGAGCGCCGCTCCACCACGCGGCCGTTCTCTATGAACGGCATCTTTCACACCTCCTCCCCCTCCTGCCACCTCCACCTCGGTCTCTTGCGCAAGGACGTCGCAAGGTGACGATTTCTGTGCAAGTTCGTGCTGGACATGGTGTTCGTGGAAGCCCTTCGACTTTCGCCGCCCAATGCTGAGGAGGGCAAACTGGAGCCTCCTGCAGCAGCACGACCTCGAGCATCGCGCCGTTGTGGTCCTCGGCGCCTCCACCGCTGCCGTGCTCGTCGCGGGCGGCCTTGCCGCGGCCGCACACTACGCCTGGCTCCGCCGTGGCGCCCGCGCATAGCGCCCATGGATCGGCAGTGGCTGCTCGTCGTGGCGCTGGCCATATGTTGCTCATCAACTGCAGAGCAGGAGTGTGCATCGTTCCGGGAGTGCGTCAGTCTGGCCGGCCTGCACAGCGCCTCGTCAGCAACATCGGCTGCTGCTCTCTATGCACGGGTACCTGTGTGGACAATCTGTGTGCGCGTGCCCGCAATCTGTGGAAGTGGCGTGCGAGTGGCGCGGCGGCCGTGCGCTGCCGACACCACTTTGCTGCGCTTGGTGCAGGCACCTTGCACGCTGATCCCCAGTACTGCGCTCATCTGTAGGCCACAGAGCTGCGGCCGGACTCAAAGGAGGCGTGGCTCGGGAGGGGAGCCATTGCGCAGGATGCTGGCGACCTGGAGACCGCGGCCGGGCATCTTTCACGCGCCCTCGCGCTGGACCCTCTGTGCTGGCGCGTGGGCATTAACGTCGGCAACCTGGCGGCGCGGCAGGGTGACTTGACGACGGCGATGCGGGCGTTCCGGCACGTGATACGCACCAACCCCTTTGTGCCGCAAGCGTTTTATTCTCGCGGCTTCATCCAGCTCCTCCAGGGGCAATTGGTGCTTTCATGCGCCTCGTTCCAGCGGGCGTGGGCGCTCAAATCCGACCTCCACACAGTCCCCGAATTTCTCTTCGCCCTCGACGGGCTGCAGTCGCTCCGCTCCGCCATGCTAGCTGCAGGGGCAGACCAGACCTGCCCGGTTCCACACCTGGATGCGCCACGACGCGCTGAAGCGGTCAAGGAGGAATTGGTGAGCGCTTGGGAGGACAGTTACATGGCGGGCCGGGGGCGGGAAGAATGTGAGCAGGTTGCGATTGACCTTGTGACTGTCTTCCCACTGCGTGGGCACGCAGCCGCTAGTGCACAGCGAGATGGGCGCAACGCCATGGACATTGCGCGAAACTTCGTCGGGCGCATGCATGCCCTCTACGGCCCTGACTGCGCGGGGCTTGTCACGATTCACATCATCTTGCCAGCTGAATCCTTGGAAGCAAAGCACCTGGCCGAAGCCGGCCTGTGGGACCTGGTCAAGCTGCACCAGATGCCCTCGTCCTCCATGCCGGCGCGCTCGCAGGGCGAGGGCACGGCGGGGGAATCAATACAGTGGGGGGGGGCGGAGATGGTGACTGTGATTCGGGAAATGCAAACGCGGGGGGACTTGCCGGACGAACTGGTGGCGGTTGACATGCAAGTTGTCGTGTCTCCGACGGGTCGAGTTGCTTTCGAGGTGGGTGCTGGGTGCGAGCATCGGGGTGCTTTGCGCATGGCCCGCGATAGGGCGCGGCCGCGGGATAGAGCGTGGCGTTGCAGTGATGCTTTTGAATGCCACCACCACAAGTGTATCCTATCATCGTTCCCTTGGTTAGCCTGACTTCTCGCTTGCCAGACATGCGTGCGGGGTGTTCTGAAAAAAAGTGCGGCGACCTGTGTGGCAGACTCTCCGACAAGCTGCCCGCCAGTCGGCGCACGAGATAGCATGGGCAGGGGAGACCAAAACGGGCCGGCCGGGGGCTGGTGGAGAGACAGAGGGGGGCAGCGGTGGAGGAGTACTCTGTCACGATTGGGCCTTTGCCGTGTCGCGGCGGACCCGGGAATCTGTGCCTGCGCCACCGGAAGGTGTCCATCAGGGATTGCGGCGCAAGAACGCAAGTGTGCAGGAGTGCCCGGGAGTTGTGGGCCAGGGTTTATCGTTTTCACCTGAATTCTCAAACGTTGTGGTCCTGCAAGTGGGGGGGCGGGCAACAGAAGAGGATAGCTCGGGAGATGCAGGGAGCGCAGGCCAACATGCGCTGCGCGTGGCCGCCATCCTCAATCAGAATCGGCTTCTTGCCGTTGCGCATCAGGTTGGCATGCGCCAGGCGGTGACTGCCGGGGGTGCCTTGTCGCAACAGGTCCTTCAAGCCCTGGCAGAAGCGCATGTGCTGGTTCTTGTCGTCAAGGATGACAGCGGGGGGCGAGCGCCAGATGAGGAAAAAGGGGCGCAGGACATGCACGATGCGGCTGCCGAGGACCAAGGCAAGCAACCAGGTGCCTACATCTGTGATTGGTTGTCGGGGTTGGCGGGTGTTCAACCTGGGCGAGGCCCGCCTGCAATTTTCGGTTTGGCTCTCGATGGTTCAGCGGTGCCTGTGTGCGAGGAAGGGTGGGGGCGGTTGAGGTTGCAATGGTTTCATAAGAAGACCCCGTTACAAACATCGATTGCCATTGATCAGGTTCGGTCCGTGTTGGGATGCTCGCATCCTGCCAACCGCCGGGCGGCGGCCATGCGCGAGCGCGGATGAAGGTGCTTCATGATGCATGATTGCGGTGTGCGGTGGGCAGGACATGGATGACGCTCACAACCTAACGCCGCTCGTCGACGCCATCGGGCTCTTGATGTGGCCAGGTCTGTCTCCATTGTGGTGATGTGTGGATGTGTGCAAGGATGTTGTATTGTCACAGAGAACAACATGTGGACAGCAAGAGGCAAAGAAAGGCGTGCAAATTGCAACGTGATCATCATCACGTGACGCGCTCTCTGCCTCAAAGAGAGGTCCGACACAACAAAGCACGCGTTTGATACGCGCGAAGTGCTGCAACACAGGGGGTCAACGAGCGAGGGCCCCTGCGCCCAAGTGCCACATCAGATCGCGGCGGGTCGACGCTGCGCCAACTCCAGACACCCCGCTCAACCTTCCTCCCCATTTGAAAGGTGTGCCCGAAACACTCTACTCTTCGATTTTTGGGGAAACAGAGAGGTGTCGTGAGGGGATGGAGTAGTGGTGGCGGCGTGAGGCAGTACGATGGGCGTGGGTGGCCAGCTATTTCTTCCATAGTCGGCATAACAGTATGACAAGCGTGTGCGGGCGTAGGTGTCTTGCCGACGCGCTGACGCGAGGACACGGCCAGCCCCGCGACTTTCTACGCCATGCTCAGCATGCTGTCCTGACTCCAGAATCATGCAACAGATCGGCCGCGTATTTGCGTATGCGTCCCAACGCTCTCACCTCCAGGAGTGGATGACGTGCGCAAGCTTCCTCTCGTCAGGTTTGGTCGCGCAGTGTTTTGATGCGCAGCCGTGTGGCCGCCGCGGTCTCGACTGCTCCTCCAAGCTGTCGCACCTCTGTATTTTTGTCTGTGCCTCTGCTCCTCGTAGCGTTGCTTGGCCGCCCGTGCCTGGTCTTGTAATGCGCTATCCGCACTCACCGTCCACCTCCCCGTCTACACGCCCACCCTGCCCTCCTGTCCACCTACGCACAGCATCCTGGTGAGTTCGCTGGTCAGATCGGTGAGGATGAAGCAAGGGGATACGGACTACACGTATGTGGTCTACGTGGCATACGATGCGGTTGGCATTTCCATCTGTCTTTCATCTTGTTCGATCGTGCGTGCATGTCTTGGGGCAATGCGCCGTACGCATGCGGGCGAGAAGCTACATCGCCTCACCCTGATTGATTGAACCCCTTGCTCGCTCTGTACTGTGCCCTCGCTGCAGGGTGATCGCCTGTATGATACTTGGAGCGAAGAAGTGTGGGGGGTCCTGGACAATATCACAGCGAACTCCCCGGTTTGTGCGTGTGAAGGCTGCATGTTTGGCCGTGCCTTGCGCTCACGCTACATATATGCTCGCACGCTCGTGCTTTCTGCCGCGCAAAACCAAGCCTCCGCTACATGGCTACACTTGCACCCATGTTGGTGCTGATACGCACTGGCGCAGGTGTATGTGCACAGATTCAAAATGGCCCCGACCAAGGGTGGAATAGCCTACCTGTGGAATGCGCTGATGCTCGCAGCTTATGAGGTATCCCGCCGAGAGCGTGCCTTTGATTCATTTTCGAACTAGGAAGTCGCCTCTCCAGAATTTCCCCATGTCGCACGCGCACAATCTATGACTCCCCCTCTCTGTGTCGCCAGGACGGATGTGAGTACTTTTACCAATCCAACGATGACGTCGAAATGGTGACACCTGGCTGGGCCTCAATCTTCGTTTCTGCGCTGAGGTTTCTGGCAACACACACACTCACGTACACACACACACCCTCTCTCTGTCTCTCTCACTCACTCACACCATACACCTGCGCGCACTATTTCAGGGCGGATTCCGCTGCTGCGTCCATGTACCAAAATGTGGCTCTGTATTTTGACACGAAAATTCTGAGCAGATCAAGCCCGATGCTAAGCAATTACGGAGTGGTCGGTGCACTCGATGAAAACAATCATCTTGTGCTCACACAGTCGTTTGTTCATCGAAGGCATCAGGTGATGATCCTGAAATTGTGTAGTCACATGATAGTTGTTCACCAGTGCGGAGGAAAAAGAAGTCACGGGACCGATGCAGCGCTCTCTTGGGAAAGTGTCGCGCAGATAAACTTGGGGCAGGGCCCGGTTGAAAATGCTCGTCACTGATTTTCCCCCCGACGTACTATTGTCAAATTTGTCACGCGGATTTCCCTTGTCTCTAGGAGATTTTCTTGAGGCACTTTCCACAGACCATTAAGAATTGGCATTTGGATGACTGGATCTCTACCTTGTAAGCATGAACTCTGCCCCCTCGCAAATGAACCAACATGCCGCTGATGTCTTGTCTGTCTGCTGCTGGACGCCTGAAGAGTGGGATTGCCTGCTGCAGGTATGGACCGGAAGCAACTTTTCATCTGAAAACTGGCCCGGATAAAGTGCTCATACGGAACACAAACGTCTTTGGCACCAGGTAATCAACGCTTTCTCTTCAAGGTCGAAGAAAAGCGGTGGCACGCGGGTTCGTGTGGACCGTGATGTTCCAGCTTAGGTTTGCGTTTTCGCTGGAAAGATGGGGAGGAAAGGGGGAAAGTGCAATGATGCGGCGCTCTCAAAAAGTTCATTTGACAAGGACACGCGTACGTCAGGTATGCGGAGTGCCGGGAGGACGAAAAGTGGTTCCGCAATGAGGTCGAACGCGGTCGCCTTGTCCTCCAACGCTGGTTGTGACGCCCTTTCTTCTGGCACTTTTTCCTCACATCTTACTCCTACCCAACTTGGTCCTGCCGTATGTATATGTCCAGTCGTCCAGCTTGTGTAAATTCTTCTTAGACTTCTGTTCTTGTTTGTTCACTCAATTTTGGCTTTGATTGTGCTCCTCTCTCAGGTGGAACGAAAGGCAGTCGATACCGAGAGACAGATCGCGCGAGACTGAAGCTGTTTAGCTGGGAGTCTGCGCCCCCTTGCAGCCAAGTGGCGCAAGGCCACGCGGAGTTGCGATGCGTTGCCAATGCTAGGACCGTGCTTCCAGCTCTTCCAGTGGCCACGCCATGCAGGCGTAAGTTGACACTTACAGACATGCAATTCACCAGACGTTCCATGAACACCCTCATTCTGCAATTCAACAGACGTTCCATAAACACCCTCATTCTACAATAAACCCTCCTCCTCCTCTCCTCCTCACTGCGTCAGCCTTGAATAAACTTTCCTCCTCCTCCTCCTCCTCCTCCTCCCGATCGTCTTCAGGAGGGTCCTGCTCGGACCTACACCGCGGAACCCGCCAGCGCGTTCCGCCTTTGCGCTGTATCGTTCACCCCTTCGCCAACCATTCCGACCTGGCTTTTCGTCTTCACGCATGCACACACATGCTCCGCCCGCATACACCCCTCTCGCCCACGTCTCTCCCCCAGCCTCCACGTCATCGCCCCGGGGCGTCAACTCCCGGGTGTACGAGTGGGGGCCCCTTTGGCACCAACCCTGAGCGGACGCAAGCCCAAAGACACTGTGTCGTTTGGGCATGCGTCCGCTCAGGGTCGGGGGTGATAGATCTCGACTCTGCCCCTGATGCCTGCCACGAGTGAATGCCATCTGTCGCATTCTGAATGCGCCTTCGAAAAGTTTCGATCTTGGCACAACCTCATCACCGTCTTCCAGCAGCGCGCATCGAAGGCCGCAGAGAAGCCAGGAATTGTACCCGATCGCATGGATCCATGCCTGAGCCCTGTTGCGGCACCGCCCCACTGCCGCAGCGAACCATGCCCCGCGCAGGCGGCGGTGCCCGTGCCGGGCGCGCTCGTGTTTGCGCAATATGCCGTCGCGGCGAGACACCGCGCACGGGATCGGCGAGGCGCTGACCATCCGGGTAGGCGGTAGGGGCGATGACGCCGACGGGCCTGCGGCCCCGTCGTCGTCGTCGGAAAGAAGCCTCTGATGCGCGGCTATCTGACCATTTGGGCTCTTGTGTGTTCCGGAACGACTGGATAAGAAAAAAACAGTCACCCGATAAGAGGAGGGAAAAGAAGGAAAAAAAGACTGCGTGTTTTATGAGGCTCTTTGTCCAAGACTCTTAACGCAAATCAAACTTTTGGTACTAAAATGTTCCTGCTCGTTTTTCATAAATCATTCCCAGGATGATTAGGGTACCTGCCGTCGTATGACTAACCGCCCTGGGGGTTGGAAACACCAGACGACCGCCAAAGCAGGCAGGCCGCGCGCAGGACCGCACACGGGGGCGGCGAACGGCGGGCGCTGGGCGGGGAAAGCGGGCTGCGGCACCGACAGATCGTGCTGAACAGCGTGTGCAGCGACGCAACGATGCGGGAGCATATGCCGCCACAATGGGCGAGCGCAGGGGCGGGCAGTGGCATGCCGGCGCCGGCCGGCGCGCGTGCGCTCGTCCGCGCCCTGCCGCCTGCGCTTATCTTGTTGGTGGATCCGGCGACGGCACAACACGTGCTATCTGTCCTCCTCTTGTCGCCGCTGCCGGTTGTGATCGCCGCCGTCGTCCTGCTATTCACTGTGTTGCTGGGGCGCTCTGCCGCCCCTCCATCAAGCGTGCAGCGCAGCTTGCTGCCAATAGCTCTCGCCATCTTCTGCGAAGCATCGGATACGCTTCAGCACGGAAAGGGGTTCGGCGGCGTCCTCGAGCATCGGCCACGCACTCCGCCGTATTCACTCGCTGCAGGGGCCTGCGCGATTGGCCTGGCGGCCGCCGCTTCGCAGATTTGGCGGTCAGCTGGAGGCACGGAGAGGAAACACAAGCGGCGAAGAGCATTCTCCTGCAGAAGGGACCGGTATTGCTGGATTGCCCTGTTGGTGGTAGTTCTACTCAATTGCAGGTCCGTGCTTGCAGCCACCTTCACGACAAAGAATATTGGCCAAAGCAATCCTTTGGCTGGGGCAACAAATCGCATCACTGTGACGCTTACAACCGATGCGGACCTGGCTGCAGCGGACGGCTCAGCCGTAACAATCTCGGGGTTGAGCGGCGCGGCAGCAACGGGTCCCGTATCCCTGCAGGATGAAGGTGATGACGGCGAGACTATTTTTTCAGATGGCACAACAGCAGGGCAGGCTGCATGGAGCTCGGGAACTCTGACGCTGACGGTTACCACCGGGCAGACTGTGGTTTCAGGGACTGCTTACTCCTTCAGCTTTGACGTGACGAATCCTTCCACGGCGCAGAGTGCTCCTGTGGTCAACATCGAAGCTTCTGGAACGGTTTCCATCTCCTCTTCCTCAATGTCCTCACCGGGTTCCGATGCAAAAGGCGTGACGAATGGCGCAAATGCGCTCCTCGTAGTGGTCCCGTCTTTCAGTGTCGCATCAATTCAGCAAAGTACTCCAATACCGGGCGCCACTAACACTTTGAGCGTTTCGTTAAGAGCAAGCTGCGATTTGGATTCAGGATCCACCGTTACTATTTCCGGTCTGACTGCATCATCAACGCCGGACGGTTCGTTGACGGTTTCTTCAACATCGGATGCATTGGGCACAGATGGGACTTGGACGGCAGCTACGGGCCAGCTGGTTCTAACAAGTTCTGGCACGACAGCTGCGACAACGTACACTGTTGCATTTCAGCTGACCAACCCATCCATCCCTCAAACATCGCCTGCTGTCAGCATATCTGCCAGTATTGAAGCCGGCGCAGACGATGCATCCATTGCTCAAACAGTAATGACCAAACCTGGAACGACTCTGTTCGGGTTGGAGGCAGGGCTTGATCCTCTGACGGTGGTGGTGCCCACCTTCAGTGCTGCATCCATGCATCAGAGTACTCCTCTTCAAGGCCTCTTGAATACGATTACATTGAACGTTACCGTCAACTACAACTTGGAAAGCAGTTCTAATATGACGATTGTAGGGCTCACGGGGTCACAAACGGAAGATATCAACGTGAATGTCACCTCAACCTTGAGCTTATTTGGAAGCACGGCATCATGGTCGCAGGCTGACGGGCGGATTGTGGTGACTGCGGTTGCACAGGTTCTAGCGGGTAGCTCGTCTGCAATCTCCTTTCAATTGTACAACCCGGTTTCTGCTCAGACATCACCACCGATAAGCATAAGTGCAACGATTCGGGATGCATCTGGTGCATATGTGGGCTCGATCCAACAGCAAGAAGTTTCAAAGCCGGGGGCAGACCTTCTCGGGTACGCAAATGGATCAGACCCTTTTTCGATCAGCGCATACACTATTACGACAACTGGAAATGTGCACCAAACGTACTCCTATTCATTGACTATCACAGGCTCCCAACTTGGAAACAATGGACACTCAGGAGTCGCTAGATTCCATTTCACAGGGTGTGAAGCAACAAGCTGGAGCACAGACACTCAACTTATTTGTAACGTTCCAGCTTCATCAGGAGCGACTAACAAAGCCATTGTAACAGCTGGACAAGGAGGCATACCAGCAACAACGAGCGAGGCGATTTCGCACGACCATGCCAGCATTTGCCAAATTCACATCACGAACACAGCAAGAACGGGATCTGCGATGGTGAGGGTGCACGGGCTGGGGCTGGGGGTGGCAGGGCTGAGTGTGAGGGGGATAGTGGGGCAGACAGGATGCGAGGGGACGGAGTGGGAGTCGGAGACGTCGGTGAGGTGTCATGTGGGGCAGGGGGGACGGGGGACGCTGCATGCGGCGGTGACGGCGGGGGGGCTTGTCGGGAGCGTGTCGGAGGTGTACAGTGTGGACACCGGGGGGGCGAGCGAGGTGGGGAGGAGCAACGCGGCAAGAACGGGATCTGCGATGGTGAGGGTGCACGGGCTGGGGCTGGGGGTGGCAGGGCTGAGTGTGAGGGGGAT
>Ga0115006_10003737_pt1 | contig 10449 bp, 12 predicted proteins | sample ArcOceMetagenome_3_FD_88943 | JGI IMG/M metagenome (GOLD analysis project Ga0115006, IMG submission 88943) | Marine eukaryotic phytoplankton communities from Arctic Ocean - Arctic Ocean- Svalbard ARC20M Metagenome | ecosystem: Environmental > Aquatic > Marine > Oceanic | place: Arctic Ocean...
CTCTCTCTACACACACACACACACACACACACACACACACACACACACACACACACACGCACACACACACACATCAGGCAAAGACAGTGATGCGCTGATGGAATCTGGGGCAACGGTTTCCTTTTATTCGGAGAACGTCGCCAAGACCTTTATGGTGGGTCGCGACGGATATGTCGTTGGCATCAACTGGTTTGTGTTTTACATTGATGGCGACACGAAGGAGGCCCTGCCATGTGATAGCGTCAACTGCCCCACGAGCCTCTGTGCGGGGGGAGGCTGGCGAAAGAAACAAGGCTCGGAGTACTTGTGCTGATTGTACGGCGTGAGGAGCTTGTGAAAGATGAATTTTGTGCACAACTGCCTTTTCATTATCAATTCTGTTGCATTCATATAGGATCGTACATTGAGATATTGAGAACAGATTAAAGACATGGCCGTTAGAAAGCACAGCCGGGTCCTCCTGCACTTCGGTTTCCTGCTCTTGTTCTTTTCCCTCTTTCATAGTAAAGTTTCCACAGTCCTCCGCTTCCTTTACCAGTTTTCTCGATTGCCGCGCACGGTCAGGCGTGGCGGGCGGCGTGGACCACACCAGACACCGAACTTTTCGAAAAAGAGAACGCTATTGTGGCAGATGGTGTTATCCACAATCTCCACTTCAGCCTCTTGTCGGATATCTTCGCACGCATAAAATGCTCCTTTCTGTGTGGGCACGCGGGCGCGTGTGGGCGCAAAGACAGACAGACAGCACGCACATTGTCACCGCAATGTCGAAGAGCAGCCAGGTGACAGGGATGCCGAACAAGACACGAGCACTGTGAAACGAGCAAGCTGTGTCACACGACGGTGGAATCCACTGTCTCACATGTCCCAGGGGCACCTGGTTGTGCTGAAAGAGCGAGCTGTACACTGCGCAGCGAACGCAATCGTTGATGGCCACAGCAATGTCGTTGTGCTGCAACAAACAGCTCTCCAGCAGCCCACCCGACGATTCGCTGAATCGCACTGTCGCGTATGTGTTGAAATATGCACTCGAATTCATAATTTCGTTTGAATGTGCGTTCATGCTCGTGAACACAAACAAGCACGCACACGCGCAAACACACATAAACACACATCATCCTTCTGCGTGCAATAAATAAAAACGGATGGAAACGATGAACACGCAACAAACGCACCCGCTGCTCCTCCCTCGCCCGTATGTTCTATTGTACAGCCCATGAGCACACCTGTACACACACACACACACACACACACACACACACACACACACACACACACACAAGTTGGTGCACGCACACACATCATTGTCAATGGCATAGTAATGCAGCGGGTGCGTTTGTTGCGTGAAGAAATTTCTTCCCAGAACCTCTCCTCCCTCCCTCCAGCGTGCCCTCTGTATCATCATTTCCTGCGCTAATAACAATCCTAGCCTTCGCCTGACACTCTCCACCATGCGCTCTAATCCTCACCCCAAAAACACCTTCATGTCTTTCTCCATCCCAAACTTGCTCCTCTCTCATCATACAACTCTGCTCCTCTCACATCACACAGCACTTACACCAAGAGTCGTCGTAACAGATGACGCCAGAGTTGGGCTCGCCAAACACCTCAATGACGTCGTCCGTTCCGTCCACAGTCTCCTTGTCTTTCAAAACCTGTACTCCACGCGCGCGCACACACACAGACACGCACGTGCTTTCTCGTCAGTCGATCTGTTGCTACTTGCCGCATGAACCCTTGGTTCCCTGCCCGCTTTCGACCCTACCGCTGCCAACACAAACGCACATAGACTCACCACAGGTTCGAGGCCGCCAATCGCGCACTCGGACAGCGAGGCATCGGCGCGATCCAAGGTGATGAGCGCCACGGATGCCAACTCCGTGCTACTCCGGATGTCGCACTGATCAAATCGCCAGGGCCCGCCCTGCACCACCATGGTAGGCTCATAGGACACGCGCGTGAGGTAGCAGAAGAAAAGCCCACCGAAGGAGCCCTTGGAAAACGGGCGCAGCATCATCATGCCCCATAGATTGGTAGCGTCCGACCCCTGACCACTCATTTCGATCCAGCATAGACTCGGCACAATCAAACACAGGTCCCAGATGTAGTCACCTGCCTTGCAGAATATGCGGCTGGCAGGATAGAAGAAGACCCCTGGAGGCGCTTCAACGATGACGCGGCAATCAGGTCCGCCACCACTCGCACTAGAGTTGGGAGCATGCTGCAGGGGCTGGTGCATCTTTTGTCGTAGCACGCTCCAGCGGGCCGAAATGTCTGTGTCGTGAGCTCTGCCTGATTCCCCAAACGCGCGGTAGGTATTGGCAATTAGAGCCGTGTCATTCACCATACGATCGATGTCCACGTCCTGGATCGCAGCTTGCATACGTGTCCAAAACCCCGTGTCCTCCACGTCGTAGCCACTCAGCTCTGTCAACCCCAGCCCATGGGCAGGCCTGTCTGGTTCTACACACTCGTCATCAAATGATGGCTGCATTCCAAGCCCCTTGCCGCCATTCGTACTTCTTGAAGAGCTCTCCAAGTCCAGCATCCCATGGGGCATCCGCGTCGCATGCACGTTTTGCACACCTGCTCTCCTTGCTCCCTGCGCTTCAAAGGAATCACCCTTGCCCGAATCCCCCCCGCGCCCCTCGCTTCCTCGCTCTGCCATGGCAGCAGCGACAAGAGGATCTGGCTGCAACGTGGATCCGGGCGACAGCTGCGGCGGGGAGGGAAGGGGTGCCATACGATGTCGCCACGGGTCCCAGCACTTCATGGTAGAGAGGTTGCCCCCTTGCTCTAGAAGTGCATACTTGATGGCGTCCTGGACGGTGGCCAAATCATCAGGCACAATCAGATCAGACTCCGAGGGCTTGACGGCCGAGTAATCTACTTGAGGCCCGTTGAAGGCAGGCCGAAGCTGATGGAATAAATCGGCAAATGACAGCGGAGGCTCGTTTGGCGCCTGCGTCTCGTGCTCGCGCGCGAGGAAGTCTGTGAGGTTGCCAATTCCGAGCTGCTGCTCTACCCACCAAGTCTCGACATCTGGGGACATAGGTCCTCGGTTGGGATCCGGAACGATGTCGAAGCCATTCCACTTGAGCCCGGTTGCTTCAAGGATCAGCTCAGCTTGAAATTGTTCCCACCACCGTTGCTGCCACGGGTCCGAGTGATGTACCTTCTCGGCAGGCAGCCCGCGATTGCATCGCTGGTATATGTCGTGCTCAATATCATCCAGCCACCCAACGCCCAAGGTCTCAGGCGGCGGCCACTCATTCTCCCAGGGATCAAACATGGTATTTTGACCCTCATCCTCGTCAGCATACACGTCATTAAACTTCTGTATGTTTTCCTCCTCGGAAATGGCGTTCTGAAGAGCCTTGAACAGATTGAGCTCCACCCGCACCAATTTGGCCTTGGCTCGCTTCTCCTCCTCCAGCACGGCGGGACCTCTATCGGTGTACACGGGCTCGCCATCCACAAAGCTGAGTGCTCCCTCCTTGCCGAGGGCGGTTGCGGCATACTTATCGCGAACTTCTGGCCTCGCAATGTGCATGCGCCCGGACCCGGGCATGGGTATAATGGCCGAATTCATCATTTCTGCAAACACCTCTTGCTCCTTCTTTTTCATCTCTGGGCCGTCGTTTTTCTGCCACCACTCAACAGCTCGCTCGAACTCTTCTTCGACTGAATCATGAGAGCTTTTACCTCCCCACAGATCCACACACTCGGGCTGCTCGAGTCGCTCCAACGAATGTAGCGCCTTATCAAGCGCTGCCCCACCCTTTCTCACTGCTTTCATCGGCACGATAAACGGTGGAGCCAGTTCAGGATCGTATCCAGGATTCACGTCCTCAGCAAGCTGAAGCCCTGGCGGCGCCACTTTCTTGCGACGCAGCTCGCGCTTTGCCATTTCTGAGTCCATAGAGGAGCAGGTGGATGAAGTCGTCGGCCGGTTGGCCTCTCCAAACAACGGATCATCTTCAGAGTCATCCAAGCGCTCTTTTTGGCCACTGTCATGCACATTTTTTTCACACTGTGCTTCAGCCCTCTCCGCAGCACATGGATGCTGCTTCCTGGTACCAGTTTCAGCGCCTTGTAGCCCTGCTTTGCCCTTGCCCATCTCCCCCAACCCTGCATACGATTTTTGTACGTTCGCTATCGACTTTTGGAGCACCCTTGCTTTTTCATCATGAGCTTCTGCCCTGTACAACTGCAAATGCTTCCTTCTCTCTCGTCTGGCAAGAGCCTCACTTCGTTTACTGGCCTCCAACTCCCGCCACTCTGTCAACAGCGACTCCCGAGGCTGGACCGCTTCCTGCGCATCGTCTACTCCACCCCCTTTAACGCAATCACCGTCACCCTCTCCTGTCAACTCCGTTTCCTGCATTGTTTTGAGCTCTTCAAACTGTTCGTCAAAAACCTTGCAGTAATCCAATACACTCTTCGTATACGGATCTATCGCTTGAGTGGCGCTGCGCCCATCACCCTCTCCCGAAGAATGATTCTCGTCCGCCCCGTCTGCCTCTCGAGCAGCAAGCAACTCCTCCTTGTCAACCGTGAATGTAGGTGACGTGCGTGACTTCTGCATTGCCATACTCTTTCTGCTCGACCGTCCACCAAGTCGCCCTTCCTCCACATCATCGGTGGACCATTCATCCCCACCCGCTTCAGAATCATCAGTCATTGGTTCAGCGACACCCGCTTCTCCTGTGCTGCCGCCTACGTCTGTGCGCTTGTGCGTTGAATGCAGAGAGTCTGCACCTGTCAGCTGACTGCGCGGTTGTTGATTTGCTTCCTCGGTCTCCTCCTGCTCAATTCTCCTGCGGCTTACTGAAGAGACAGACATCTACACGCACACTTACGCCTGCTCGCACACAAGATAGCACGCAGAAAACATACATAGGCACACCAGCACTGGCTTGTCTTTCAGCTTTTGGGCGGTTGCATCAAAGGCGCTGCTGGCATGCGCTAGAATCGCCTCTGGATTCATGGAAAACGCCTTCATTAGCTCCTGCACGTGTGCATACAGAGTGCATCCAGATACTTGAGTGCGTGCGCACACGGCACCTGTACCGCATGCAAACGGGTATGGACACGCTTCAACGCATGATTTCATGCGTTCGTGCGTGCGCGCATGCGTGTCTTGGTGTCGATGCGTGTGCGTGCGCTGCAGATGTGCACGCCTGTGCCCATACGCATGCATGTGCCCATGTGCCCATATGCATGCGTGGACACGCGCCAGGGTATTCTCCAGAGTCTTGGCAGCCCGTCAAGTGCTCACTCACACGCATGCATGCATGCATTCACGTACACGTGCATGCGTGCATGCACACACAAGAGTCGAAGGTCAGAGAGCCTGTGTGCACACCTCATTTACAGCAGCTTGCTCAGCGGTGGTCTGCAGCGACCCCTGCTCCTTCTCTCTCTCTGGGCGCGGGCCATAGTAGTGAAAGGGTCCTCCTGGCGCTAGTCCTGACACCTGTGTTGTGACGTAATGGCAGGTTTTCACTGTACACGTGCGTGCACCCCCGCTCCCACCCTCTGCTACCCCTCTCCTCCTGCCCACGCCCCGCAGACACACCTCGCCCGGGTCCTGACCAGAGCCCCATCCGAAGCCTTTGAAGGTACCGTGAAGGACTCGTCGCACTTCTTCTCGGCGTCCAACTGCCTCTCGTGAGTGCAACAGCCGGCGTACCAGCTCGGTTTTCTTGCCTGCACTCGCATGATGTGGAAGACAGGGAGTCAGAAGGGAAGTGGAGGGAGGAAATGGGGATCAAGGGTGACGGAAAGGCGGATTTGCAGGTATGCAAGTATGCAAGCAGTGACTGTTTCTGCTAGTTCAGGACAAGAAGGTAGGTGGGATGAAGGAATGAGGAGGGGGGCAAGAGAGAGAGGAGACGGCGACACCGCTAGCGGGAACTCCGTATTGCTTGCACAGCATCTGCAAATCGTGGAAGCTACAGGATTGGAGGCGGGCCAAGCTCAAGTCGGGCAGCCGTTCCTCCACACTATCCTCGTCGCACAACTCCTGCACATTCATGTGCGCGTCAATCGATACAGAGCTATACGCACGTACGGCCTTTCGCATGCCCCCATGTGCCGTTCGAATCCAAGTCGCACACGTGCACGTGCATCCGCACACAAGCTCCACTCCATACACCACCGTCCCCTGGTACGTTCGCGTGCGCACGCATCGCCAAGCGCATACCTGCAGGGTCGGCACGTCGAATCCCAACTCACGAACTTGAAGCTCCTCGCGCTGTTTTCCCCGCTTGACGTCCCCTTGCGCGCCCATTTCCTCCTCGTCCCTCCCTCGCAGCTGCATTCTCCTCTTCTCCGACTCCTGTTCCTTCTCCTCTTCCCGCACCTTCTCTCCGACCATCTCTCCATTACAAACACCATCTTCAAGCAAGTCCTGCTCCCTTTTCATGTCCACGCCCCCCCCGGTCGTACCTGGCCTGTGCGTAGCATGCGCAACAGAATCTTTCGCCGCTAGTTCTGTGCCAACCCCTCCCCCCTTCCCAAGAGTATCGTGTGCTCCCCTTTTCAAAACATCATCTCCACCCTCGCACTCACTGGCAACCACTGTAGGAATGTGCTGTGCAGCAGCAGGCGTGTTCGCACCTCTCGCGAGCTTGCGCGATGCAACCCCCTCCTCGTGTTTCGCCTCGGCCTCGGCCCATAAAGCACGAGCGGGCATCACCGTAGAGGGCGCGGGCGTCGCACTCGGGTCAACCCACGGCTGATCATCACACTCCCACGTCCAGCCTACTCCCCCCAGGGAGGCCCCGCCGCCTATCTCTGCACTTTGTCTGGCACCGGCCATGCCCCCTCCTCTCGCACCGTCATCAACGCCCGCAGCGCCGCCGTACTCACCCCCTCGCGTTTGCGGGGATCTGGCACTGTACAACCCGCCACGGTACAAGCCTCGGTCAGTTGCACGCGGAGGAAGAGGAACGAGAGAGGGGCGAGGAAGGAGAATTGGGCGCCAGAGAAGGATGTGAGGAAGCGGCGACGAGAGTGGGTGGCAGTGCAGCAGAGGATCAGGAAGCGGAGCAGGAGCGACTCGTGTGTACCTCAGTTCTGGACACACTGATGCCCAACGACGGGGCACAGCAGACACGTCGTAGTTGCCCAGCTGCTTGCTCAAATTCGTCGCCCCGGCATTTCGCAGCCTAACCCCGCATCACAGACACCGCCCACGCACACACAGGAATCCTCTCAAAAGGTTACTACTACGGAGAGTTTCACTATTTCGAATTCTTTAGAAAAGGTTGCTACTAGGAGCAAGATTTCCATTCCTCCTGCCAGCAACCAGTTTGTAGGATTCGCGTGCGAATGCATGCATATCACGCCCTTTCGCGCCTCACTGTAGCCCCCCAAGCTCAAGCACCAACACGCGCGCGTGCACACACATGTGTTGGCACCCCTACCTTGCAGTTTTAGACGCCAGAGACAGTGGCGGCGAAGCGTGTGAACCTTCCCCGCCAGCGTGCGCTGCGTCGGGTGCGCGCCCACCCACGACGTCTTTGCCATGTGCACCCGGGTGCTGTGAGGTGTTCTGCGCAGCCAATTCCTCTTCCTCGTCTTCATCAGCAAGCTGCATGTATTCCGTGACATCCTGCCCGGCGATTACCCTCATAAGGTTAGTACTGGGAGTACTACTGGGAATACTATACTTTCAACTTACTACAAAGACAGTCTCTGGGTTCCTTATTACTGTAAGAGTACTAAGATTTTCTCTGGTTTCTACTTGCTACTTGCTACTAAAATACTTCGAAATTCTCTGGGTTCTACTTACTACTAAGAGTACTTAGAAATTTTCTGAGTTCTACTTACTACTTGGAATACTATGAGCTCTACTTACTACTAAGAGTATGCAGCTGTGAGTTCTACTTACTACTAAGAGCACTGCGTACTACTTGGCATCCGCTAATCCTCACAAAAGGTTCCGACTGGGAGGCGTCTCACTGACCCTCCCTAGCAGCAACCTGTAGAGAGGATTCACACCGCAAAGGGTGGGCAGGGTGTGCATACCCTTGAACACACACACGTACGCACGCACGCACGCGCTCGCGCGCGCGCGCGCACACACACGAACACACACGCACATGTCGACAAAGCAAGTAGGTGTCACGCGCACACACGTCCACACACCCGTGCACGAACGAGCACAAGCACGCAAGAGACACCGCACAGACATAGACACAGACACTCAAGGAGAGAAGAAACCTCTCCCCACAACAGATCGATTCCCGCTCCATGCGGATATTGCAAGTCATCTTGGTCCGTCTCCTCCTCCTCCTCCTCCTCCTCTCCCTGCTCCTCATCACCACGCTGGTCCCCAGACTCTTCTCGGCCCCCTCCTTCGTCCATATCAATCTCTCCATCTCTCCCTAAGGGGTCATTGCCAGCGCGGCCAGCGCTGTCCTTCAGATTCGCACCCACCTCCTCCTCACCAACCTTCCATCGCACTTGTCCTTCAGCACCCCCCAACACACCGCCATCCAGCGCATCATTCATCACTCCTGATTCAACATCCAAGATTTCGGGCTGCAGAACCTCCCCAGGCTCGTGACCCCGGTCCTTGCTCCGTGCATTCGCCTCCCGCACATCCGCGCGTGCGCGATGGACCTCAGGTTGCAGGTCCGCAAGCCTCATGCTCCGTATCTCCTCTTGATTACTGCGGGCGGTGTACAGTCTTTCAGCGGCGCTGAATCCGCTAAACAAGTTGCTGCTAGGAGGAAGAGTAAGCACTTCTCATACTCGCAACCCCACATTTTCACACGGCACATTACTGACAAGACGCGTAAATGCGCAGCGCGGCAGCCGGCGCGCGCACGGATCTGTAAAGGCTTCAGACAAGCGGACCAAGAACAACAAAATCAACAGAGCCCGCAGTTCCCAAAACCCTTTTGCAGATTTGGCCGCTTTTCCTGGCCCTTTTCAAAGACTAGGAACACGAGCTCACCTCTTGTCAACCCCCCCAACCCCACACCGAGTGCTCGGGAGATGCGCCCCCCGTTTCTCTCCCTTCTCCTCTGCACCAATGCTGCCTGTCGCCGCGGGCCCTGCCACATGCATTCGCGCACGTCCATACCACGCGCGCACCGATACACGCAGGCACGGACGTGTTTCTCAGTTGCCGACGCCGCGAATCATCTTCGAGGATTTGGAGTGGTCATACTCCTCCAGGAGACGTCTTTTCCGGACACGACACGTTGCACGCCACAACAACACGACAACACAACGTGAAGTGGGGCGACACACGAACCTTGTCCTTTTACGTCACGAGGGCGGGAGCTGCTGCTGCTTCCTTCGTCTTGCGAAGCACCAAGCACCTTGCGCACCACCTGCTGGCGATGTTGCAGCACGCGCTCCTCCGTGCCCTCCATCTGCCAGTCCGTGCTCGCTTTGCTGAGCTGCACGTCCCGCTCGCTCGGTTGCACCTGCTGTGCGTCGCTGCTTCGCCCGGGGGCTTGCAGACATGCTGGCGCGGGCCCTAGCGACTCGCTTGGGGGGCGCGATCGGTGCCGCACACGGTGGGGTGACCCGTTGGAGGAGCAGGCGGTCTCGGGGGGGCTCGGGTGGCACCCGCTGGTAATCTGCGCGTGCGCCTCCTTGAGGCGACGAATGTGCTGCGCCAGCTGCCGGTGCAGCGCCTCCTCCCGCGCCCTGCGCTGCAGCGCCGCGTCCATGGCAGGCTCCAGGTGCCCCCGTGCCTGGTCCGTGGTCACTACCTCGTGCAGGGCGATCGCCTCCCCGCGCTCGCGCTGCCGGTCCTCCCACGCCGCCCGCTTTGCGCCCGTGTCGTCCTGCTCGCTTGGCCGCCACTGACTGCGCGGCAGGTGCGGCGGAGGCTCCCCGTGCGGCCGCGGATCGTCGCGCCCGCCCCCGCGCAGCCGGAGCGGCGGCCAGGCGAGCAGGACGCGCGCCGGCGCTGCAGGCGCGGAGGACACGGCCGGCGCCGGGCAGCCCGCGTGCTGCTGGTGCCACCCCAGCAGCACAGGCATGAGCAGCATCCAGCACGGGGGGCTGCGGGCCCGCCGCTGTGTCCGCGGCGGGCCCAGCATGCCGCCCCCCGTTTTCCCGCCCCCTCAGAGCATGCTGTGCTCTCTCTCACGGCGCCAGTCTCCGCCCTCTCTCTTCCATGCTTGGCACGAACTGAGAGCCACTGAGCACGAACCCACACAGCCGCATCCCGACTCACGAGAGCGGCGGCGGGAAGGCAAGGGCGAACGACAGAGCACCCGCTGACCTCGCTCGCCGCTGCCGGCGGTGGTGATCGGCAGCCATGTTCTGGCGGCTCGGGTTTGCCCAGTCGTCGCCGATCGACACGCTCCTCGACTCCGACGACTACACGCTGCAGCAGCTGCTCGACGAAGACGACCTGGTGCAGGAATGCAAGCAGCTGAACAACAAGCTGTTGGACTAGTAATGCGACCCCCC
>Ga0115006_10003738_pt1 | contig 10449 bp, 12 predicted proteins | sample ArcOceMetagenome_3_FD_88943 | JGI IMG/M metagenome (GOLD analysis project Ga0115006, IMG submission 88943) | Marine eukaryotic phytoplankton communities from Arctic Ocean - Arctic Ocean- Svalbard ARC20M Metagenome | ecosystem: Environmental > Aquatic > Marine > Oceanic | place: Arctic Ocean...
AGAAAGTTCAAAACTCGCAATGTCAATGTATTTTTTAATGTGAGTATGACATTATTATTATTGTTTGTAGTCGGAGGATTATTATTATATAAATATCGAGGAAAGCCAACTCAAGCTGAAATCGCTAAAAAAAATAATGATAAACATGTGTATATAATGTCTAAATTAAATCAATTAACTATCGCAAAATCTAAGAACAATACTGATCTTATAACAAACATTCCTTTATGGAATAATAGTGTTAAATAGATGTATTAGTTTCTGTAATAATATGTAGATAGTTTATACAGTATGGATAAATCTATTGTAAATGCGGTTAATGACTACTATAGCCTAAAGCAACAATATGATACAAACTTTCAAAGAAGACGTAGAACAATACAACGAAATAAGACACTCACAAATGCTCAAAAGCGCAAGAAACTTCTAGAATTAAGAAATAAATGTATAAACTGCGGTAAAGAAGGTGAAACTATATTCACAAATAAAAATGGTGTTTTAAAAGCAATTTGTGGAAATACATCTAATAAATGCTCTTTAAACATTGAAATTAATGTAGGAAAAGTAGAGAAAGTAAACAAATTATATGGAGAGCTTTCAGAATATAGACAACAATTGCGTTCTTCTATAATTCGTGATAAGTTAGATTTATTATTTGGATACACTGAAGAAGAAGAAGCTATAGGTCGATTTAATGAATCTCGAAAAGAGTTAATGGATTCAGATAAAATTTTGTTTGAAACACAACAAATGTTTAATGATATTGTGCATAATGATAAGAATAAACAAGCAATTAAAACAGAAGAATTGTATTTTATTATTGCAAAACAGAAATTGAAAAATCTCTCAAAACAATATCAAGAAGAAGGTTCTCAACAATTAATTAGAGATATGGTTGAACATTATAAAGAAGATATTATACCTATTGTTACACGACTAAGAAATCTTAAGTATGCAAATAATACGATAGAGTGTAGTGATGGTGATATGCCACCATGTCAAGATGGAATATATAGATTAATACAAGATCCTTACACTTCATTAGAACTAGAAATTCCTGCCTCAGATGAATTACCATCCATTATATCGAATATGAAATAATTATGTTAATGATTATTATTTAACGAATAATTATTATACTACATTATTAAAATGAGAAATGTTTTTGGATCTATAAATTTGCCTATAATGCTTATTAGTTTTTTGGTCGGTTTAGTATTTGTATATTTATCGACTGAACCGCGCGAAAAGGTTATGGTACATCCTACACCTGATAATGTAGGAAAGATTGAGTATGCTGATAAAGTAGGAACCTGTTTTGAGTTTACATCTATGCTCGCGGAATGCCCTAAAGACGGAGGACAGTTTATTCCAATCCAAGAATAATATTATGGTATTATGGTATTATGGTATTATGGTATTATGATAATAATCTTACTAGAATATAGATATGCTGCAAACTTTACAAAAGACTATAAATTCACAATATGGCAAAATACTTGTGTCTATTTTGTTGGGACTTGGATTGGCAAGTTTGTTTCGTAGAACGTGTCACGGTGAGGGATGTTTAAAGTTTGTAGCACCTCGTGTTTCAGATGTTGAAAATAAAGTATTTCAGCATGGAAAAAATTGTCATAGATTTAAGGCAGTTACGAAGAATTGTGAATCTTCAAAAGAAACGCGTGTATCTTTCTCAGATATGAATGATTATGCGTAGATTTGTTTGATATAGAATGAATATCTATATCAAACACAATGTCCGGACTTGGTACGACTAATATCGACTCTTTGCCAACTGCTATGTCAAATGAGAATATTACTCTACAAACTAAAGAAAAAGACAATGTAGTTGTAAATGATAAAGCTGCGGCACTTAAAGCGCAACGTGATATAGAAACACTTCCGCAAAGAGCAGAGCAAAAACAAGTTGATGTTAATGAGCTTGTTTCAGGTATACAGCAAGCAAGTGCTAGCGGTCAAACAAAACTGCCCTCCAGAGACATTCCTAATGATGAGAATCGAATACAACAAGATGTTCAGGTTAAGCCAAACTTTGTTCCAGAAATTCAGATATCAGATTATATAACAGAGCATCAAACTAGCGATGCTATTATCAGAGAGAATGCTAATAAACAAACACATAAAGATAATTTTGATGATATCTATGCGGAGTTAAGTTTACCAATTTTGACGGCGTTGTTATATTTTATGTATCAACTACCAGCTGTTCGCAAGATATTTATAAATTCACTTCCATTTTGTTATGCAAATTCAGGAAATTTAAATTTTACTGGATATCTTATGAATAGTATTATATTTGGATTTACAATTTATGCGGCACGAAAACTGGTTGATAGATTGAGCGGTTAATACAGCTCGCTTATTATATCATATTTATCTCTCATAACAAGGTAATCTATGTCAAAGTTATTACAAGAGTATGTAAAATCAGTATCTCAAAATGTAACTGTTTCTATTAAGAAACCAATTGATTTAATTATTAGCGGAGGAGCATTTAATGGAGCATATGGTCTTGGGTCGATTATGTTTTTAAAAGAATTAGAATCACAAGGAAAGTTAAAAATAGAGAGAGTATCAGGTAGTAGTGTTGGTGCTCTTATTGCTCTTGCATATATATGTGATATTGATAGCATTGTAGAGGAAGCATTTATTCGTATGAGGGACTGTCTCAAAAAAAAAGGTAACTTATGTGAAGTAGAAACACTGATAAAAGATATTGTTGATAAATCTTTTCCAGATGATGATTCGGTTATTAAATTAAATGGAAGATTACATATTACATATACAGACCTAGATACATTGAAATTAATAGTAATCAGTGAGTTTTCTGACAAGAAAATGTTAGTGAAAACATTGTTTCGTTCTGCATATATACCTTTATTAACTGATGGAAATAGTTGTGAAAATGGGCGATATGTAGATGGTATTATTCCTCATTTATTCAAAGATGGACTCAGGGATTCACTATATATAAGTTTAGTAGATTATAGGACGATTTTTAATACAATAATTACGCGAAGTGAGGTAAATCCGCATTACAGAATTATGCAAGGTGCTGCTGATACATCAGCATTTTTTGTTGAAGGAAAAGGAACAATGTGTAGTTTAGTTAGCCGATGGAGTATTGCAAAATATGGGCTACATCGTATTGTATTTATATTATGCTCAATCGTTGCTCTTGCAATAAGATACTTGACTAAAATGAATACACCTATCTCTTTATCTAACCAACCATTAATTAAATTAATTGTGAATACAATTAATGAAATTTTAAAAGATTTTCTCTATGCTGTCTCTGTTTGAGACATATATGTTTGACACAAACATCTCCCATATCGTTTATATATTTTTTGTCCTGCAGGACATGAACATAATGATTCAGAATCATAAACATCAATCGGTGATTTCAAACACCAGTCAAGAGGATACCCTTGAGAAACACAGTTGTCATATGTGTTAAAACCTTCTTTTGCTGTTTTTAATGAAATGATTGAAAACAATAAAATCATTATCAATAAAAGTATGTATATAAGATACTTCATATACATATTATGCGATTAAAACTAATATGTATATAGTTTTACAATTATTAAAAAAATTGATTTATATTTAATATCAATATCAAATTCAATTATGGATTATTTAAAACAAAAAACTTGTTTTGAGAAAAAATGTACCATCATACCAGAATTCAATTATAAAGGTAAACCACTTGGACTTTATTGTTATGAACACAAAAAACCAGATATGGTTTATTTAACAACAAATCAAAAAACTTGTTTTGAGAAAACTTGTTTTGAGAAAAAATGTACCATTATACCAGAATTCAATTATAAAGGTAAACCACTTGGACTTTATTGTTATGAACACAAAAAACCTGATATGGTTTATTTAACCGATGTAAAAAAATATGTAAAGTATGTTTAATATCGTAAATATTTTTTAATTAAAATTAGATTTTATGAACTTCATTTATTATTATAATAATTTGGATTAAAGTCCTTATATAGAGTATCCATAGGACATTCTCGGAACCATAAGTTAAATGCATATTTTTCACCTATTTCAACTGGAGTTCAAGCGTGTTCTGATAAAAAATGTTTAGTATGATTATCTTTGCTAATTGTATTTTGAAATACTAAAAGTTTGCCTTTTTCAGCAGTAATTGAAATATTTAATTTTGATAATTTAGTTTCTCCTCCCTTTTCAACAGTATTTAAATAACATAATGCAGTAATTAATCTTGCTCCACCATATTTCATACAATTTAATGTTTGGAGAGAAGAATTATGGTCCCAGCTATCATAATGATTCTTATATTCTTGATTTTTATCATAATATATCACTTGAAATGATTCAGCATTTTTTAAGGGTATACCTATTATTTTGGCTATTCTTTCACCAATATTTTTTGTAATTTTACTAAAATCGTGTGTAATCCATGTATTTGAGTTTGTTCTTTCTTTAGATATAACTCCTTCATTGCTATTATCATCACAAACTAATGCTCGTATAAATTTTTTTTTAGAGATATTAATAAAATACTCACATTCCTCATCTGATAGAAAATTTTCATATGTGACTACCATAGGTTCTTTGTTATAACATATTTTATTAACTACATTATCAATAGAATTAGTATTTGTTTTTACCAAATTATTATCTATTTCATTTGAATATAATATTGCATTTATAATATCACAACTATAATTTTGTTTTTTTAAAACAGATTCCAATTTTTTTTTGTTAACACCACGTTCAATCTGGTTATGAATATAGTTTTTCCACTCATTATTAATTGTTGTTTTAACCATTAAAATATATATATATATGTATGTATATATATATATATACATATATTTTAATCTTCAATTGTGTAAATAAAACAAGTTTTGAGAAAAAGCGAACCATAAAACAAAATTTCAATTATTTAACCGACGTAAGAGTATGATTAATAACTTAAATTAAAACCAAGATTTGTTTTTAACGCTTTTATGATTATTGTTTTTTTTAGTTTTGGTCTTTGTATTAGACTTCAACTCACGTTTACTATTAGTAGTTTTGCGTTTATTTTTAATTTTTGATGCTATATTTTTCTCTCCAGGAGTGTATCTCAAGAAATACTCTTCATATTCTTTTGTTCCGCGCTTTGTTCTTAATTTATCATATGCTTTTGCCTTTTCAGCACGAATCTCTTCTAATGTATTTTGCTTACCATAACAGTTTACACTAAACCTGCGTAATACGCCTTTTTGTTCAAGGCGATTTTTTTCTTGAACTCTAAATAAATATTGTGCCATACATAAAATGCGGTCATGATCATAGTAGGTTCTATCAGCATATAAGAATGCTAGATAGAAACTAAGCATTGTGTCAATCGTTGCAACCTTAACTGATTTTCCTCCAAGATTCACTGTATTATAACTATGACATTCGAGAGGCTTATATATAAACGCAATAGTCTCACCATCAACCTCAATCTCGTAATGTGGAGCTATAATCTCTCCAAACCCAGAACGTTTATATATTTTTGTGTTTTCAAATCCAGAATCAATTAACCGCTCTTTAATAATAACAGCTGATGTTTTAGGGTCTTCTGAAAGAGCATCAAAGTCTGGAGATTTTGAATGAAATCGTTTTTGGGTTTTCTTAGGAAGATAACGACTATAGAGAGAACTAGCATAACCACCAAAGAATACTAATCCTTGGTCTGTTATAGAATCCCTCACAACTGTATAAATATCATGTGCTTCTTCTGGAGTGCCTTCAAAACTTCTAATAAAGTCAATATCTTGACATTTAGGATTGCGCATAGGATAATTTTTGTTTAGAAGGGTTAAACGTTTCAATACTTTTTCCCATCTGCTTACATCTCCTCGAGGTCTGGATAACTCAAGATACATAGACATTCTTAAATAATCGGGTGGAGCATATAATATACTATTCACTTGAAGGGCATCTTTTTTTACAGATTTGAATAACTCGGTTGGTAACTGTGTAATATCAGCTACAGGCATAAAATTAACAAAAACCTTGTATGTTCCAAAATGAACGCCTGCTTTCGCCTCTACATCAGTATAGCCATTCTCTGCATATATATCAGCTAATTTTTTAGCATCTGCGAGTGCTTTATCACTGAAGAAGTCATAATCAGGCAATTCTATATCTTTATTATAGAACTGGTCTTGAAGAGGAAGTATATTATTAATTGCAGTGCCTCCATAGCATACAAGCTTGCGTTGTCGTATAAAATTCTCAACTATCTCAACTATATTTTTAGTTTCATCATTTTGTACCATTGTTCGTCCAGACATTTCTTGTGCTTTATCCGCGGCCGCACGGACAATAGCCAATTCTTTTTCTTCAAGTGTCATATTTTTATCAATACACTTCATTATTAGTTATTGTATATATATACTACATAAAATATAGATATACAATGAAAAATCATCCCTTCATAATTATATAAATTTTTGTTATATATTGTGTTATATTTTGAAACTGTAAAAGTCAGACTCAATTGCCCGTTCTTTATATGAATATTTTTCTGGAGGAGGAGTAGGTGCATCAACAGTCAATGGTATAAATCTCAATTCTTCTGGCTTTAATACAAATGATGTTCCTACTTCGTCAAAAAACATATCATAGTATTGCATATTATTATCAAAATTTTGTATAGACATTGCTACCATCTGACATCCACATTTCATTGCCAATGAGGATGATATGTTAGTATTGTCTACTGATATGTCTGGTAAACATATTGACATATGTTTTTTGTTGTAATCAATAAGCTCATTAATATCAGGAGTGTATTTAACACCATCAGTAAAACGTAATGAACGCATAAAAACAGAATTACTCGCAATATTAACATACTCATCGAGAGGAGTTTTTTCAAATAATGGATTTGATTTATCCGCTATAACAATAACCTTACCCATTAAGTTTTTTAATGGAACTTGTCCTATATTCTTTCCGTGGTTTTCATAGCTATATTTCGGACCAAGAAGTTTACTCTGTAATGCTTTCTCGAAATCCGTTGCCATTATATTGTAAATTTGCGTATTATTGCTCATTATACGAAGATTGATAATAAGAGGGTCTCCTGGATTAGGACAAGTACCTCCAGAGAATGCGTAATTGTTTATAGTATTTAAAACAGCATCGAAATCGACATAGTTGTATGTTTCCTTTACTTTATAATTATCAACAGATGATGTGGCAACAACAGGTTTATTATCAACAGAGTATATTTCAAAATCAAGACACCGTATACCTTGCTTAATGCAACTCTTTAGTGCACATAAGTCTACAAAATCATTTTTAAACTTTCCTGCAGAACATGCATTATACGCCGTCTTTATATAGTAATCTCTTAAGTCGTGTTTGTATAAATCGTTTGCAGTGTTTATGGTATGGACTTTAGCAAATTCTCTATATAATGTGTCCAATGACAAACAATTGTTTTTTCGCAATGTAAGTTTGTTATATACCCATGCACCAACTAATAATACCATAATAATTAAAAATCCATATACACTATACCTAAGTAAATTCTCATTTTGTAATGTTGTTTGCAATATTTTTACTGCTTTTGAAGAATTCATATATCTAATATATATTACTATTATTTATCTGCTTTCTGCTTAAAAATTAATCGGCTCAATTATATAATGCCAGGTGGTCTTTTAAATCTGGTCGCGTATGGAAACCAAAATATAATATTAAACGGCAATCCTAGTAAAACGTTCTTTAAGTCTACATATGCGAAGTATAGCAACTTTGGATTACAGCGTTTTAGACTTGACTTTGACGGTCAGAGACATCTAAGAATGACTGATAGTTCTGTGTTTGACTTTAAGGTACCTAGGTATGCAGACCTTTTGATGGATACATACCTTGTTTTGAATCTCCCAAACATATGGAGTCCTGTTTATGATATTAGTGATAACAGTGGAGGAAACCCATTTGAGTTTAAATGGATTGAAAACATCGGGTCACAATTAATAGAAACTGTTCGATTCAAAGTAGGTGGACAAGTAATACAGGAACTTACAGGGCAATACATGATGAATATGGTTGATCGAGATTTTAGTAATGCTAAGAAAGATTTGTATAATAGAATGACAGGAAATATATCTGAACTAAATGACCCTGCAAATAGTTTTGGAAGAAAAGAAAGATATCCGTCTGCATTATCTCCTGTAGCTGAACCTTATTCACTTGCTGGTGTAGAGCCATCAATTCGCGGGCGGTCACTATATATACCATTAAATATTTGGTTTACAACAGCAGCCAAAATGGCTTTTCCTTTAGTCTCTCTACAATACTCTGAATTATCAATAGAAGTTACAATCCGTCCTATACAAGACTTATTTGTTGTAAGAAAAATACACGAGACAGGAAATGAAGATATTGGAGATTATATTCGTGCAAACCAGAGTGATCCAAAATATGGATTTTATAAATTTCTTCACAGTCCTCCTCCAATTGAAATTAAGACAACAGAACCTGTTTATCAAGATAAGCGAACCCAATGGAATGCTGACGTTCATTTAGTTTCTACATATTGCTTTTTGAGCGACGATGAAATCAGAATATTTGCATCTCAGCCACAAAAATATTTAATAAAAGAAATTTATACTACTCTGTATGAGAATATTGTCGGTACACAACGTATTGATGTAAGAAGTTTAGGCATGGTATCAAGTTATATGTGGTTTTTACAACGTAATGATGTATATATGCGGAATGAATGGTCTAATTATACGAATTGGCAATACAAACATTTACCAGTAAATGTTTCTAAATCAGAGTATACGAAACCGGACGAGTTTACTAATTTTCAAGAGAGCAATATTATTTACGAAACAGGTGATTATCAAATTCAAAATGAAAAAGAAATTATGAAAAATTGGGGATTAATTTTAGATGGAAAATACCGTGAAGACTCGCAACCAGTCGGGATATTCAACTATATAGAAAAATATAATAGAACAACTGGTGGAGCTAAAGATGGATTGTACCTATATAATTTTTGCCTTAATACAGATCACAATGATTTTCAACCAAGTGGAGCAATGAATATGAGCAAGTTTACTACAACAGAATTTGAATTAACTACTATGTTACCAGTTCACGACCCAAACGCAGAATTTAAAACAATTTGCAATGAAGATGGAAATGTTATAGGTACAATAAAACCTGCATATGGTATATATGATTACACATATAATATGATAGTTATGGAAGAAAGATACAATATCCTGATTTTTTCTAATGGAAATGCTGGACTAGAATTTGCTCGTTAATTTTGCTTATATTTATTCTCTTAACCGACGTGCTTTCATTGCACGTTTTAATATTTTGTTTGATATTTTTATATTTTGTTGTTCTGTTTTATGTGCTGCTTCTACTGCAAAATCTGTTGGTGGATGTGTTGCTTGTAAATATGGATATGATATATCAAACTCAGGTGTTTCTATTGAATTTTTTGAGATGAGTCCTTCCTTAAAATTATATTGTTTAAAATTATATTGTTTAAAATGTGTTGTTCCAGGTAATGGATATAATAACGATATTATGATTGATATAGATATTATAGCTATCATAATTGTAATATTTAGATACATTTGATCTAATTACTAGAGAGAAAATACTTCATTTTATTCTAGATATACTATAAGATAATGTCATTTTCAACTGTCTCGGCAATTGAAGCAAAGAAGTCTAAACAAGATTCTACAACAACAAATGATGAACCAACCGCTAATTTTGGAAAGTTCTTATATGCAATTTCGATTGCAACATTTTCAATGCTTATAATGATTCTTGTTGGTGCGAATTTCATAAGTCTTATGAATTTTAAATCATTATCACTTCTTCTACCAATAGAAAAGAGCGATTATTTTAGTAAAAGTTCTGTCTCGAAAATAAATACTAAAACCAGCAGTGTGAATAATAGTATGCCTTGTAAATATAAAACGAGTAAACCTAGCTTTTCAATTAGTATGCCTCGTATGGCTGATTTAGGATTTGACGGAAACTCGTATGGATGGCCATACACACTATACAATAAGTACTCGTTTGAGTTTACGTTTGGTGGTTTTAAGAATTGGTTTGCTATGACTACAGCAGAATCATACATATCGTTACGTGAAATATTAACTTTAATTCTCTCAAATGAAGTGTTGAAAGCATTACCGCCAATTGTAATTTTTACAATTATAGCGCCTCTTATGTCTCTTTTAGTTCCTATGTTTCTACCAATGTTTACAAGTTTGTTTATGTTACCATTCAAAGGTGCTACATATGGTACACTTGGATTAGCATATACATTGATAGGTTTCTTATTTGGATGGACATCATTAATGATGGGAACAAATATGATTATTCAATATGCACAAGTGTTATTTTTATTTTTGA
>Ga0115006_10003741_pt1 | contig 10447 bp, 11 predicted proteins | sample ArcOceMetagenome_3_FD_88943 | JGI IMG/M metagenome (GOLD analysis project Ga0115006, IMG submission 88943) | Marine eukaryotic phytoplankton communities from Arctic Ocean - Arctic Ocean- Svalbard ARC20M Metagenome | ecosystem: Environmental > Aquatic > Marine > Oceanic | place: Arctic Ocean...
AACCTTCCCCTCTCCTCACCAACGGCCCCTCCTCCGTTCCTCCTCCCCGCCCCCCCTCGATGGTCGTCACGCCAGAGTCTGCCAAGTTAATATTCACGTCCCGTCTCTGTCACCTCCTCTGTCTCCTCCGTACCTTCTCCTCCGCCCCCTTCACCATCCAGAGGCTGTCGGAGATCCTGCTCAACCCCCCAACCTCGTACCACCACACCAACAAGTTCTGCAACGCCGTTGAGAGATGCCTGTCGGTTACTGGGACTGTGGATTGGGTCAAGGACAAGGAGGGGATCAAGAAGAGGGAGGTGAGGGCAGGAGGAGCGAAGCGACGACTGCTTATCTCGAATCTCTTTTAGACTCGCTTTGCTCGTCCTACATCTAACGTTTCTCTCCCTCGCTTCACTCGAAACCCCCTTTTTCCTCACCTCGCCGCTCCTCCCTCGCAGGTCCGGACCGTCCTCGAATTTCCTCTAAAACAAAGCAACCCCTCCACTAGTGCCGCAACAATCTCCAACACCACCACTTCCACCGTCACTTCCGCTGCCCCAGCAACTCCCTTCGCTTCCGATAGTAACGGTATCCTCCCCTCTGCCACTGGTGCCTCTACCGTAGCTGACGACCACAATTCCTCCGCTGCAACCCACCCCCCCCCACCTCCCACATCAGCTCCCTCCTCCCCTCCCCCCCCTCCCCCCCCCGCCGCCTCGGGACCATCACCCTACAGCGCAATCTCAAACGATGACTCCCTTCCCGCAGCGAAGCGTGCCAAGGTGAGACTGGACGAGGAGCGCAGCGACAGCTAGTGTTATGTCTAACATCTCTCTCCCTCGCTTCGCTCCTCACCGCCGCTCGCGCTCCTCATCGCAGCTCTCGTCTACCTCCTCCACCACAACAAGTGCACAAACCACAGAGGCTCCATCCAATATTCCACCCCTCGCTTCTCCCCCTTCCAACCTAAACGCCTCCCTCTGGACGGATAATGAGTCCTGTTATTCGTCAATGGATCGTTTCGCCCGTTCTTCCCCCCCCCTGAGTTCCCTAACAGAGGGCAGTGGACTAGGCCCTGGCCCAGGGCACGACTCAGGATCCGATTCCGACTCTGACTCCTCGTCCGGTTCCTACGAACCCCTGACGGCCGTACGTGTCATGGCGCTCAACAGGATGCAACAGAATAGAAGAAGGGAAGGGTACGAAAGCGAGGGTAGCAAGGACAGCATGAAGGCTGTAGATAGTGAGGGGAGCGAAAGCGACAGGGAAAGCGTCGACAGCTTGAGCGAAGCGGGTTAAAACGAGGTAAACGAGCCTCGTATATAATAATAGCTTATTTTCCTCTGAAACGCTTGTGACGTGATTTCGACATTTAACGTCTTAACCCGCCCGTATCTACCTCAACCTCCCCCCCCCCCCCCTCTCCCAACTTCTTTTTTACAGCTCCTCCTCGGGGCTGTCGCAGTTCTTGTCGTAAGTCTGGAAATTCTCCCCCAAGACCCAGCTCCTGAACATCTCGAAGGAAGCCTCGGGCTTGTACGTGGGCGTCATGTGCCCTGCTCCGCGGATAGTGAGGAAGTCGAATTCGCCCTCGTACCGAGTGACGTATCCTCCCATCCTAGCACAAGAATCAAGCGTCCAAGGCCTCCAGCTCTGGACCTCGTCCAAGCCCAAGCTATTCGTCCAGTTCTGCGCAACAAAAGAGTTGATGCCAGGGTCGGTATCTCCGTTGTAGACCATCACCCTTAGTCCCAAGTCCTTGTAATTTCCGATGCTCACGTCCTTGTAGAAGGGCATCAAATTCTTCTCAGTCAGCGTGTAGTTGAAGCCAATGCCATCGTCTCCAGAGAAAAAGTAGGAATCCTGCGATACGTGGAAGGCGTCCCTGACCTCGGTGACGTTGGCGTACATCTCCATGACGTCGCCTCCGCCGCAAGTGTAGTCGTTAAGAGCGCCCCTCCACTCAGTGTGCTTGGGCCTGGCGTTACCCTTAAGGAGGCCGTTCTCGTAGGTACAGTCATCATACAGTGCGTATTCGTAGTAGCCACCGATCTCGTTGTCCATCTTTGAGAGCTCATCGTTGCAGGCATCACTGAGACCACCATTTGCCTCGGGGTGCTTCAAAGTGTCCTCCCCTCCACAGACGTCTTTGACCTTGTCGTAAGTTTTGGTCGACATCTGACCATGACCGTACATGAAGGTAAGGTCCCACCAGGGTCCGAAATCCCCATCACTTCCACACAGGACCTCGGTCCCTGTGCAAGCGTCCCCCACGGCAAAGCCCTTGAGGTTAATGGAAGAGTCATTCTCGACAATTGCACGAGCCATGGTCGGGATGTAGACACCAGCGTAGCTCTCTCCGCTTAAAAATAGATCCTTCGTCTTGAGCTCCGGGAACTTCTCGTAAAACGCCTGTATAGCGAGGAGGTTGTTCTCTGCAGCAAGCTCGTCGGTCCAATCTCCGCAAGTGGTTCCACCTCCAGAGACGTCGTCGCCACAGTAGGAGAACCCTACGGGGGCGGGAGCCTCGAAGATTAAGAGGTCTCCCAACTGGTTCCAAGAGGTTGGATTGGCGAACACAGTGGGAACGCCAGTGGTAAGGAAATCCTAATCAATGAGCGAAACGAGAAGAAAGTATGTTAGGTGTAGCTCTAGCTGTCGCTTCGCTTCAGCCCTCCGCTCTGTCTCACCTCAGTGTTCAGGCTGTCAGAGTTGACGCTGAATGGGCCCACCTCGGTCATGAACCCATACATGGAGGAGGCACCTGGGCCTCCGTTGCTCCAAAAGATCAACTTATCGTTGTCATATGCGTGCTGAGAGGTGTCCTGCTGAGCAAGGAGGTAATGAGTGTTCACCTTCTTTCCCGTCGACATGGTATAGCTTAAAAAACCACTGTACATGTCGAACGGGATGTCCTCTCCGTATCCTGGCATCCCTGTCATGAAATCCTCGGCCGAATAGGCATATGCTCCAGAAGCGAGAAGGAGGAGGGACGAAGAGAGCTTCATCTGATTTCTCAATCAGTTCGCTCAATCAATGGGGAAGGATTGGGGAAAGGAAAAAAAGCGAAGGAGAATCGGAAGTGACGAGTAACGGCTGGGCGAAGGGCTATTCAGAGCCGTAACTAACAACGCCTCTTCTGTTCTTCGCTTCACTCCTCGCCGTCAGGCTGCCCAGTGCCATAACTAACAACACTTCTTCTGCTCATCGCTTCGCTCCTCAACAAAAAGGCCTTGCGTTGGTCGATAAATGTCCCTTATCTATTGTTACAAGTTCGTCGTACAAGCACCCGCTCAGCTCAATCGTTCAGGAATATGCCGAGGTTCTCGAAGAAGTTCTTGAACTCTTCAGTTTTCTTGAACCTCGCAAAGTTATCACGCACCATGAGCTTGTAGATTTCGTTTTGGCTCCCCTCGAAAATATCTTCTGTAATCTCTTCACCATCTACGACCGCCTTTATCGCTTTTCTCATCTTTCCAGGCACATTCACCTGAAGGTCTGCCGCCTCGGATATGTACTTTTCGTACAGGGCCTGGGCAGACTCTTTCGACACAGTTTCCTTGAAGTCGTTGACAGCGGTCCAGAACTGAATGTTCTCGTCCGCCAGCTCCTTCTTCAAAAATGTGTCAAACATGGACAACCCAGTTGGGTGTGAAAGGATGTGCTTGAGCTCTGCCTTGGCTTGGAGGCACCTCAGTTTGAACTCACACAGAGCCTGGGGATTCGAGTCGAAGATCTTGTGGAAGACGTTGGAGCCGATGCTCATGATGATTGCATGTGTATTGCAGATGACGCTGGCGGACCTCTCAGAGTGGGCCACGAGGGCCATCTCCCCGAAGTACTTGCCGGGTCCAAGATGCCCAATGTCCATGGTCATTTGCCTGGTTATTGCTTTCTTGTTGGCATTGTCGTCTCCTTCTTTATCTCCACCTTCATTGGCGATCCCGTCACATTCGACCCTGACCTCGCCGTGGATGATTATGTAGAATCTATCTCCCATTTCCCCTTCCTTGAACACTACGGCGTCCTTGTCCATTTCGTGCATCTGCACACTGTGCGCAAACTCCGAGAACATGCTCGGTGATATGCCTTGGAAGAAGGGGATGTCCATGTTGCTTAACTTGCTCATCATTCTATCCTTCATGAGTTGGTTCATCCTTTCCTTTACGTCCGGGCACACGCGGAGGAAATTGTGAAAGGCTCTTTTATCAATAGTGAGGAAGAGAGACTTCTTGCGAGTCCTGACCGTCGTGGTTCGGGGGATATTCACCATGAGGGCAGTCTCGCCGAAGTAGTCCCCTGCCTTGAGGGACGCCAAAAAGGTTTGGCTCTCGTCGTCCGACTGACCGGAGGCGCGTGGAGATAGGTCCTCGGCTTTTTCATTTTTGTAGCCTTCGCTGAAGAGCTCCCCGTTCTTGGTCTTGGCAATTGACTTTCTAAAGGCTCTGCCTGTATTGGGCTTGGGACTCCCACTCCGTGGGCTCGTCTTCTCCGCATCGGCATCGGCGTCCTTGTCGATAAGGACGTCGCACTGCCCAGCTAAGAGAATGTAGAGTTTGTCACCGTCGTCACCCTGAGCAAACAGATTTGTGCTCGCGTCCATTGCCTCATACCTGCACATGGCCGCAAGCACGGTGATCTGTGATTCTTTGATTCCCTTGAGGAAAGGTAAGGGCTCGAGGTAGCCACCAATGTCGCTCTTGGTGATGTTTTCGATCTCAGGTCGAATGCTCTCTTGCTCCGAGAGGAACTTTTCAAACTTTTCGCTGTCACATACCATGAGCACGGTGTCGACCTTGGCGAAGAGGTTGACGTCCTCCACGTAGTCCTGCAGCTTAGCGTGGCTCACCCTTCTCTTGGCATCCTTCTCAACCTGGATGAAGGCGGACAAGGGTAAGCGATACGATACGATGCGATGCGGGTTAGATCCGGTGGTATATAGAACTGCTCGTATGCCGTTACACTCGCGACCCGTTACGCTCGCCACCGCCGCCCCCACCACCACTCACCTGTCTCTTGTTCACAATGTCTCCGGGTAACTTGGAGCACAAAAATCCCTTCTGAAACAGAGACTTGCGCTGGGACGTAGGAATCACGGTCGAAAGCTGCATCTCGCCCTCTGCCACTATGTAAAGCTTGTCAGCGTGCTGTTCAGACATCTTTTCCCCAGCCTTGACAGCCAGAGTGTTGACGAAACATTGTGACATTTCAGCTAAAAGTTCATCGGTGTCCAAGTACATAAAGAAAGGGGTGTTCTTAAGGTATTCAGTCCTCTTGACAGCCGTAATATGACCTTCATGTGGTACCACAGAGTTACAATTGCCCATGGGATGTTACCTGTAGTGGCAGGAGCTGTTGAGGGGAGCTGGCTTTTTTTTGGTAGGAGTAACCCGACGCGTTAAATGAGTGGCGCAGGAGAAAATTGGAGACTATTGGGTACTCTTGAGGGTGTAAATCGTAAGTAAAACCGTATTTCAATGCTACACTACAGACAACAGGATCCTAGAGATTTTGCACTCGTTAAAAAGCAAAACAGTTCAGGGAGCTGTTTTTGGGAGACTTCTTTTGATTGTAGACGGGGGGAAATGAATTACGACGACATGGGATGCGACGATTTAAACTCATAAATAGGCTGTGCATGTACTTGCGTACGTTTGAAAAAGTATTGCAAGGTTATTATTACTTTGCTTTTCTTTGGATCTATCAAAGACAAGGCCAAGGTGTTAAATGGGGAAGCTTCTTCACCTGCTTCCTCAGGACTCTCCTGTTTTTCGTTCTGTCTTTCATTATTCCGGCCTTGTCTGCAACGAAGACAAGGACGTTCTTGGCTTTTCCTGCTGCTCCTCGCAACTTCTTCACAATCCCCCCTGGCCTTCCGTCCTTCTTGTCCTTCACAGCTTCCTCCTCTTCTTCCCCCCCTGCGTCATCTCTGACAACAATCTCCAAGAAGTCGCTCCACCAGCTTGCGATGCTGTCATCCTCTTCCTCGACCTCCTCCCCGCCCAAGACATCGAGCATGTCGGTAATCTTTGGGATAATCCCCTTCCTCGTTATGGTAACATACCTATTCTCTTCGTAACTGAGCATGTACTCGCCCTCGCCCTTGCTCTTGCTCTTCCATATTATCTCTTCGCTGTCCGCCGGACTGTCCCCCTTGCCGTGGATCATTTCCCCCTTGCTGCTCAACATGAAGTACTCAGGCTCACAAGCAGACAGCATGGACGTGCACCTGACCATGTAGTCGTTGCTGTTGAGTACGTTTCCTCCCCCTGCTGTTAGTGCCCTGAGCGCAACGTGGTGTGCTGGGACAACATTGCTGCTGACCTCCTCATAGTCGAAAATGATCATGAAGGAAAATGTGAACAGGATTATCGAGCACAAACCGGATAGCGCATTCTTTGGGCTTGTCTTCATATCAGGGCCCGATTTGTGGGAAATGAGGGCGGAAAAGGCAAAAGTTGGGGAATCAATTGGATAGCAAACTCCTGTTACCCTCCCTTTGATCCAATCCACTTTGTAGGCTTTGCAGGCTGATTTGTTCACTGTTCTTTGTCTATACCCCATCCCCTGGCGCATCTTTAGAACTGTTGCAAGAAAAAAGTATTCCGTTTAATCCAAGTTAATGTCAAAGGCAGGCAACAACAGCCCGGCGGGGGGCTGGGATTCGGAACTGGCCAAGAAGGTAGTCGCTGAGTGCATTGATAAAAAGAGGGGCGAGGCGGAGGACGGAAGTGGTACGGGATACAGTAGGAGTTTAGTCGAGATATACGCAGAAGGTGCAGGAAAGTTGGGGGTCGGGGTTAGGGACCTTGCGAGGAGGGTTGTGTCACAAGAATCTTCTTCGATTAACGGGGCCGTTGCGGAGACCAAATTGCAGATGGTGTCGAAACCCCTAATTACCCCGTCACATGTCGACACTAGCTCCCTCAACACGTTGCTTCAGACAGCATCCGCCATAGCAACACCCTCTTCCTCAACTACCACAGCGCAATCCGCAGGGCTCGGAAGCGGTGTGACGTCATCGGAGAGGATCAAAGAAGTTCAAGGTGACATTGACACGCTAATTAATGATAATGCCAGGATCATAACGTCCATAAGGGCGAACATAATAAAGGCAAGCGTGCAGCCAAACTACGCCTTGATGAGCACATTCGTTTCGAATTGTCGGGATGTCCTTGGAAAGCTTGGGAAGCTGGACGGTGTTAGCGCGCCCCCCTTTCCCCTTCCCATTGACTTAGTGATGGAGGAGGATTTAGAAATTAAGAAAGTTAATGTTGGTGATGACGAAGGTTCGGATGCGGTGGAGAGTAACAAGTAAAACGCCTGGCAATGCTGCGGCGATGAAACATTTTTGCTGCTGCATTAATTCTATATTATTACCCTCGTTTACCTCCACAGAAACAACCTCCTTTAATCCCCTCCCCCTCCTCCTCCACCTTCCCCTCCTCCCCCTCCTTCGCCAACTTCGCTCGACCCCTCGACCGCCTCTTCAGTCTTCTGCTGCCCTTCTTCGAAATCCAGTTTCAATCCCTCATCCTCCCCCTTTAGGAACCTATTGTAGCTGAGCCTCTCAGCCTCCCCCCCCTCCTTAAAGTTTGCCCTAATGAAGCTCCCATCCCGACCTATTATTATGATGGTATAGGGCTCGGAGCCAAACGCGCAGATGGAAGGGGATTCTATTCCCTTGACTGCGATAAGCGAGGCGAGGAGCGAAGCGACGAGAAGAAGGAGTTAGTTATGCGATTATGCGGTACGTTGCTTTTGCTGTCGCTTTGCTCCAGCCTTCGCCTCACCTTGCGCATACGACCACTCGGACTCAAAGTACTTGCCCACTCCGTTGGGCAGAAACTTGTTAACAAAGGAAAGGCCCGACTTCTTGTTCCCTGATCCAACATTACTGGACTGGCGCTCAATTTCGGTGTGCGAAGGCTGTGAGCGAGCAGTGTTGAAGTCGCTTCCCTCCCCCTCCTCCTCCCTGTCCTCCAGGCTGAAAATGTGAACCGTTCCCTTGTCACTCGTGCATGCAAGCCAGTCTGAACTCTGGGAGAAGCAAAGGCTCTGTATTTCGGCCCTCTCTGTGCCCCTTCTAAGTTCCTTTAGCTTGGATCCAGAGTGTGTGTCATACACACGAATGAGAGTTCCCTTCTCAGAACAAGTCGCGATCTTGCTCCCACTCTCATTCAGCGCAATTGCCCCAAGCTCCGCCTCGTGTGCTGGTATGAGGGTTGATTTTCTGGCGTCGTACAGCTCGACTCTTACGTGGCCTCTGGTGATGGAGGGACAGGCAAGGACGGTTGACTGGGAGTGGGGGGAGAGGGCGAGGAGGCCCTTGGGGTTGTTGAGGGTATTAAATTGGTCGAGCAGGGCAAGGTCGGAGAAACGGTATACGTACACCCTGCTCAACAAGGCAACTACGACCCTGTCCCTGCGATTGGAAGAGGGGGGTGCAAAGGCAAGGGGGTCAGAAAGTTATCGTGATCGAGAGTAACGACAGCAGGACCACATGACCGCAAAACGCCAGGCCTATCTCACCTCCTTAACTTGACGGCTATAACCCTCTGCCGAAAGCTGAGCTCCCCGATGCACTTGTTCTGGTGGTCGTCCCATATCATGACCTGCAAGGGGATTGCGAGCGAAGCGAGAGGGGAGGGTGTTAGTTAAAGCACTTGCTGTCGCTGCGTCCCTCCGCCCAGCCCTCCGCCCTCCGCCCCAGCCTCATCCAATCCTCACCTTATTTGGAGGGTACCTTGGGTTTACTCCACCCCCCACCAGCGCCAGAAGGTTGCACCTGAACAACATTTCAACATAGCCGATCCCTCCACCACGATTAAATGTACGACGGAACGTTTCGCGGTATGGTTCGCAGTTATAAATTCGGAATCCGTTTGTTGTCCCAGTTGCAAAACAGCTAGAGGTGAAGTGAGACGTTGTGTGAGTCTAGGATGAATAGGAACCAATCATTGTCAACGTAGAGCGAACGAACGTATAAAAAAAACTAAAGAACAGACACAAAAATGAGAATCATCTATCCACGGGAAGAGAGGCAAAAGGGGGTGTCATTTCTTACCTTGAGTCTTGGTTCCATCCCACGTACAGCAAAGATGAACTTGAATCTGTGAATGCAGACATTACGTTGTCCACAAGATTTTTGTTAGAAATTAAGGTGAAATTGAGGGAAAATTGGAGATATGGGTCAAAAGAGAAAAAGTTCTAGGATTGGCTCAATTTTTTAGACATCTTCTTATCATTTTGATCATTTTATATAAGTAGTTGACATTTAGAACAAAATTCATCTAAATTGATAATCAAAAACCCTTAGAAGTGTTGTGGTTCACTGAAACTCTCTGACCTCCCCCCAACGAGAGACTCCGGAGCAAGAATAATCTATGACAGAGACGATGTCGTCTTCAACCAGCATGTCAGCGGATATTTCATCAGTGAAGGAGTACATGATTACAAAATTTCATGTTTCGCTTCATGAAGAGTGGCTAATGGAGTGCGTCAAGGCTCTGAGGGAGGCAGGTGGCGTTGGCGGCAGCGGAATCCAAGGGGGTGTTGACGACGACTTCCTTTGGCGCGTTTACGAGCAGGTTCTAAATGGCGACCTCCGCGATAGCGTGAACGGGGTCGGTGACAGCACGAGGCAACTGAGGGAGGCCATTCGGTCTTCTCTCCTTCCTCCGCCAGCGGTGCCCCCCAAGCTTCCGGCGGGGTTTAAGATCATGGTTCAACTCGACGAGCTGGTTGATGTGTCGACGAACGCCCAGCACAGAGCTGAGAGGGGGGCCTCTAGGAGCCAGGGGTTTGGAAATCCTGGCTTTTATGGGGGCAGGTGCCTCAAGCTCGCAATGACGGACGGTTGGGTCAAGGACGGGGAGGTGAGATTGGATGGCTAGCGAAGGACGGAAGGTTGGAGCGAAGGTTGCAAGGCTGGAGCGTAGCGACAGCAGCATACCGCCCACCACTATAAATAACAATCCTTCTGCGCTCGCTTCGCTCGCACCCCTTCGATCATCGCAGGAGTACAAACTCCCCGTCGTGGGAATGGAGGTGAAACCCATACCCGACCTTTCCGCGAACACTCTAGCGGGGTGCAAGGCAATCCTGTCTGGACCCTTTGGGGTTAACTTTGGCGTGCTCCTGCTTGAGCCGAGGAACATCATGGTTCTCGGTGGCTCCGTCAACGCCCTAGTTTGCATGCAGGAGCAAGCGGTGGAGCTGGGGAAGAAGAAATACGTGGGTGGTAGCGGAGGGGCAACGCTCCGAGCCCTTGTGTGGAATAGGGAAGATGAGAGGAAGGAGGAGGATGAGGAGGAGGGCGTTGGGGAGAGGGAGAGTGGGGACGTGAGAAGGGAGGAAGAGCTCAGGGTTGCTGTGGAACAAAGGAGTGAGGGAGGGCAGATGAACAATCCATATATGAGCAGTAGGGGGGGGGAGGCGAAGAGAGGGACGAGTCAGTGGGGGG
>Ga0115006_10003742_pt1 | contig 10447 bp, 5 predicted proteins | sample ArcOceMetagenome_3_FD_88943 | JGI IMG/M metagenome (GOLD analysis project Ga0115006, IMG submission 88943) | Marine eukaryotic phytoplankton communities from Arctic Ocean - Arctic Ocean- Svalbard ARC20M Metagenome | ecosystem: Environmental > Aquatic > Marine > Oceanic | place: Arctic Ocean...
ATGTGTTCCGCGTTCCTCTATTTTTCCTTCCTCAATAACTAAAATTTGAGTAGCCTTTCTAATTGTGCTTAATCTGTGTGCAATTACAAAAGTAGTTCTCCCTTTCATCAAAGTCGCTAAACTTTTCTGAATATACGATTCACTCTCTGTATCCAGGTTTGATGTAGCCTCATCTAAGAAAATAACTTCTGGATTTGCAAGGATAGCTCGTGCAATCGTAATTCTTTGTCTTTGTCCGCCGGAAAGCTTCACGCCTCGCTCCCCAATAATAGTTTCCAAGCCATCATCAAATCTATCTGTAAATTCATCAACATAAGCAGCTTTTACAGCCGAGGCTATTGCACTATTCGAAGCAGCTGGATTTGAAAAGGTAATATTATCTTTAATAGTTCCCTCAAACAAAAAATCATCTTGAAGTACAACACCTAGATACTTTCTGTAACTTGGTAAATTAATCTTAGAGATGTCTTTGCCATCAATTGTAATTAAACCTGAGGAAGGACTTAAAAAACTAGCCGCTAATCCTGCAATAGTAGACTTGCCACTTCCTGATGAGCCTACAAGTGCTGTTACGCTTCCTTTTGGAGCTGAGAAATTGATGTTATGCAAAACCTCCTTTCCTTTTTCGTACTCAAAAGAAACATCTTTAAACTCTATGTTACCTTCAATTTTATCTAAAAAATTAGTTCTAATTTCAGGATTGTTTTCAGGCGCTAAATTCATTATTTCCTCTGTTCTATCTAAACCAGCAAAAGCTTCAGTCATTTGAGTTCCAATACTACTCATTTGTACCAGAGGCGCAATCAGAAATCCTAAAAACAACATAAATGAAAAGAAATCTCCAGTTGTCATCTTTGCACCATCTCCCAAGTCCGCCATCATGTAGTAACCTCCAATTCCGATTATTCCAGCAGAAGCAAGACCTAACAAAAAAGTAGAGGAATTTATCATTATTGCTGTAGCGGTCAAACTTTTCTTTACGTTCTGAAAAAGCTTATCAACACCTTTTTGAAATATTAAATTTTCTTGGTCTTCTGCATTAAAGCCCTTGATTACCCTTACTCCATTTAATGTTTCAGTTAAACGACCAGTAACTTCAGCATTTATCACCCCTCTTTTTTTAAAAATCGGTCTAATATAACCAAATGCTTTTAATACTACTATCGCAAAAATTGCAACAGGAAGTAGGACAAACAAAGTCATTTTTCCGTTAATCCTAATTAACATCACTAAACACGCAAATACGGTTATGGTTCCTCCTACTAGCTGTACCAGACCAGTTCCAATAATATTCCGAACTCCCTCCACATCTGTCATAATCCTCGAAACAAGTTCGCCTGATTTATGGTTATCGAAATAAGAAATTGGTAACGATAAAATTTTACGTTGAACTTTAGCTCTTAATTCCGAAACTAAAAACTGAGCTTCAACACTTAATAATCTTGTTAATGAAAAACCCGTAATAGCCTGTATAAATAAAGCAGAAACGACCATAAATAAAATGTTATATAAGCCATCTAAATCTGATTCCGGAACAACCTCGTCCAACAAACGTTTACTTTCATACGGCAACACCATACTAGCAGCTCTACTAATCACTATAAGCATAAGACCAACCAAAACCATTTTCTTTCTTGGCCAAATAATCGTTTTAAAAACAGATCCAATAGATACTTTACTTTGCACTCTCATCATTAAGCAAAATTAAGGTAAATGAAGTAAAGGTAAATTCTAAAGAGATAGGTAAAATCTATTGGGTTAAACACTATAATTCTAAAGTGCCAGAATCGCCAATATTTGGTTTAGAAAAGTAATAGGTTAGATTAACTCCTAAACCACTATGAAAACTTCCTGTTTCCCAAAAATAACCAGTGCTTCCTGCGGGAGTTTTAAAAACTCCCGTTATTGAGTTGTTAGCGCGAATCTTTAAATAAAGTGCATCTGAAATTTTAAAATTAGCACTTAAAAGTGCTCCTAATTCTAAATTATTGTAGGCATTAGTAAGGTCAATTTCAACACCGTTCATTGAGTTTGTATTGTTGACTAAATATGAAAATACAGGTCCTAATTCAAAATGGATTCCCCATTTTGGAAAGATATAGAAAACGGGAACGTCAATGTAATTTAAATAAAGCTTAAAATCATTTGTAACAAATTTTTTCAAATTTATTCTTTGCCTACTCCCTCTTTGAGAGTAGTTGATCTCAAAACCTATTCTATGATTTTCTGCAACTTTAAACATTGTCCCAAAACCAAACTGAAAACCAATATGATTATAACCAGCGTACCCATCTCCCTGAACTTGATTAAATGTTAAATCTCCATGTAAACTATTTGTGAATACTTTCTGTCCTTTTATAATAAAAGAAGAAAACAGAAGAAATAAAAATAATTTCCGCATAATCTTAGAGTGATTTTAGCACTTTATAAATCTCCTCTTCATCACCTGATTTATATGAATTATGCTCATATACTATCTTACCTAATTTATCAATAATAATTGTGTAAGGAAGTGAACTAACTCCCATTTTAGAAAACAAGGATTTATCTTCATCTTTTAATATTGGAAATTTCCACCCTTTTTTATCTGCTATAATCGGAACTCTTTTTGATAATGATTTAGGGTCAACTGAAACAGCATATAAAGTTACTCCTGTTTCTTTCTGTAATTGATCATACTGTTTATTAATCGCAATTAGTTCCTTCATACAAGGAATACAAGTAATCGACCAAAAAGAAACTATTGCTGGCTTATCATTTTTAATAAATGCCTTTGTAGAAATAGTTCCTCCCTCAAGTTTTTGTAATGTAACATTTGGAAGTTCTTTATTTAAATTTGAATCTGCCTTAAATGCAAGAGAAAAAAATAAAATTGGTAACAAAAAAAGTAATTTATTCATAACGCTAAATTTAACAAATTCTAATCAAATACTATTCCTTAACTTTTATCCTTAAAAATAAGCGTAATTTTATTAAAATCAGCTGCGGCATTGATAACTGTTCTAAAAGCCTCATATTTTTCTACTGGTAATCTAATAATATTATAAAACTCATCACAAGTAATCGTTAGCTTATTTCCTTTCAAACTAAATTTACTTGTAAACTCCATTAAGTTTTTTCCGCCTTCTTTATAGAAAACTCCCATATTCAAATCATTAATATTAGAAATTTCATAACCTTCAGGAATTGTTACATTTATTATTCTTTTATAGCTGTGGTTGTATGCATTTTCAACACCGTACTTCCTAGCAGTATCTTGATACATTTCTACTTGAGAACCAATAATTTGTCCAACTTTAAGCAATATCTTATTTCCTGCATTCTCAAGCAACGAGTTCACTTCTGCATCACCTTCAAAAATGTATGGCTTATTTAACATGTAGCCTTCCATTGTCTCATTACTAGTCCTAATGTTAGTTATTATGGCGTCGGCGCCAATTTGCTTTAGACGGCCCTCTAAAATTTCCTTTTTCTTTTCCTCATCGAGATAAGACATTACTGGTCGCAAATAAGCAGCCACATAGCCTTTCACTTCATGCTTCATGTGTGCTTTAATATTTTCTAAATCTTCTGAAAATGTAATATCAACCGTTTGATTATCATACGTTAAGTCACTCCCTGTACCTGAGATATATTTTATTTCAGGAAAAGCGCTAATCACACCGCCTATCTCAACCGTTTTCAAAAACAAACCATTGGTGTAAGCGTAGTTACTAGGCACTAATCCTAAACGCATGAATTCATTAGAAGGGTCTAAAAACTGATCTAATTTTGGGATGAAAAGTAAGAAAGTTTCTAAAGAGTTGTATGTTTCAAAATCAGGATCGAATGTAGAACTAAAACGATCTGAAGTAATAACAACCTGGTGTTCAATATCCAAAGATTTCAATAAAAGGGCAGTAAGTCTTAAAGCACTAAATCTAGAATACTTTTTTGATTTAATAATGTCATTTGCGTAAAATCCACCTCTTTTAACAAATACAAAATTACCTTTCAAAAAATGTTCTATTGCAGCAACCTGATCTCTTAAGTTTGTGATTTTATCAAAACCATTTTTTTTAATAAATTTCTTTATTTCTTTTTTTTCTGTTTTTACTTTTTTCTCATTACTAGGAGCATAAATATATTTAGAATATTCAGTTGCTGCTTCACTCCAGCTGTAAAAATTACGTTTGAGGCTAGTTGTATTTTCATATAATTTTGCCTCAACTTTTTGCCTCAAAGCCACACCTAACGAATATTGTTCTTCTTTAAATTGATCAACTACTTTAACATCGAGTACATATCTATTAAGTTCAATTGTAGCGGTGTCATTTATTAAATCTTCTAATCCATTATAACTTTTAGTATGAAAAACAAGGTTTTTAGGAGAAATTATCTCGTAATGAAATTCCCTTTTAGGAAACGAACCTTGAATCGTCTTGCTAAAATAATAATTATCTGCAACTTCTGAAGTCGTATATGTATACTCAATTTCACTACCCACTTCTATGCCTTCTAAGGCAAAAATGGTATAAGGTCCTGCATTTTCATAGTTTTCAATCTCCTTTTTATTAGAATCATCGAAATTAATTATTTTACCATCCTTATTAATTGCCCTCGCTTTAAGGTTTGTTACTTTCCTGCCTCCAGCATTTGAAATATAAACTTTATTATACATTTCTACAGCGGCATCGTTATTTAAACGAATACGCTTATAGTGTAGGTTTTCTTCCTGTAATACATCAGCAATAAATTTTTGTGCTCGTTCATCAAAATAAGAACCGTATAAAAACTTCCTAATATGGTAATCCTTTAATATAACACCTTTATACTCCTTTTCTACTGGCGTTAGTGTAGTTAATACCGTAGAGTCTTTCCAAAAATTAACATCAAATTTTTCTGCTGTTCCTTCTTTTTGACCGTAACTTATAATTGTCAAAATATTTAGCGCAATAACGCTTATTGTTTTTTTTATATTCATTTAACCTTTATTGCTAGTTTTCTTTAATACTAAAACGTCTTTGTAGGCCTTGTTTAACTTTTTAATCATCTTATTCCATGCTAAGAAATTTGAAGATTTTAACATAAGCGTATTTATATATATCTCTTTATTCATATATATCTTATTTCCTGATATTTTATAATCTATAGAAAAACCAAATTCAGCATTTGAATAATTTGAATTATTAGGCAAATAAGTGATTTTAAAACCTGCAGGAAGTTCTAGTTCAACCTCGTCCTTATCTAAAACCTTATATTCATGTTCAACACTAATACCATTTCTTTTTTCAATATCTAATTTACTGCTTTTCAAATTTTTATCTAAATTAAAATTAACATAGTACTCGTCACCTGCTCTTTTTACGTAGTCTTCAATTGTAAAATCATACTCTATTTTTAATGGTTTGTCTCTGTTTTTTAATCCACAAAAGGAAGCTTTTTGAATTTTAAATTTATTACTTCCCTTTTCAAGCATTGCTTCCAAAGCTGCAGTTTTTTCTTTTAAATTTTTACTTATTAAAGGGTATACAAAGTCTAATTTTGAATACCCTACAGTGGTAACGCTACCTTGACCGATTAATTTTGTACCATCTAAAACCATCTGCATTTTCTGGTGTTTTACATTTTTTTCCTTGGTCATTATAGGTACTCTTCCAACTTCGTATTTTCCTTCTTTTTTTCTAATTAAAGCTTGTTTACCTTGAATAAATCCAGTTGGATAACCATAGGGCGTATAAGATCCAACAGCGTCTAAATAAACTATCTCATCCTGATCATTCCTATAAGAAGCAATCATGTGATTATCTACTATGGGTGTTGCGATCTCGGTATAGTCATATGGCAGTTCTCTGCTCCCAATCCAGGTTAAGCTACTCTCTATTCCAGCATATCTAAGCATCTCCGTAATTATACTGCTCATATCTTTACAATCCCCATATCTATTTCTACAGACTCGCGCAGCAGGTCTTGGTATAAAACCTCCCATTCCATCTTCAAAAGCAACGTATTTAATATTATCCTGAACCCAATTAAAAATAATGCGTGCCTTTTCATCATTACCTTCTAAACCCTTTATTAGGCTCCTTGTAATATTTTGTAAAGTTGAGTCTGGTTTTAAATTAACATTTTCTACTAAGCTATTGTACCAAGAAAACAATGCATCTAAATTTGGTAAAACAGTTATTGTCGTATCCTTTAAACGAATATCGCCAATATATAAAGCAAGGTGAGGTGCGTAATATTTTATGTTTGGGGCATTTCGAACAGATTCAAAAGCGTCTTGGTTTTCAACTGTCCAAGAGTATGTTGTTTTCCCTTTTTTTGTACTACTCTCAAACTTAATTGGGTGACCTTCCGTATTAAACATCTTGTATTTCAAGTCTACATTAGGTGGAAAACTAACGCTATATTTAGAACTAACTTTTGGAAGAAAGCTTATAAAAAATGTTTGACCTAAAAAGCGTGGATCTTTTATTTTTTCCCTGTAAAATAATTTTATTTTTGTTCCTGCTTCTGTTCCTGGAAAGGTGAATTTTATTTTTTTACTGTCATGGAAAAAATAACTATTTGAAAAAACATCCTCTGTATCAAATTTTGTTACTTTTAATTTCTTAAATGCACCAGGTCGAGACTTTGGAAGGAAGCTTATTGCTTTAATATCTTCAATTTCAATAAACTTTGAAAAATATATAGATTGATCCGCGTATGCTTTTCCTTGATCTGTTAAATACATCATTTCCCATTCAACGTCAGAAAAAATACTGTAAGTATTGTCTTTTGTCACAATATTAAGATGCTCATTATCATATAAATAAACAACTTTTTTAGATTTAAATCTTTCTTTTAATAAAGCTAGTGTTTGCTCTTGACTAAAAGAAAAAGCTGTACAAAACAAAAAGAAAAAACAAGTAATATATACGCTCATATTATTTGATATCAACAACAACGTTATCTTTGTACGTTATAGTACTAATAAGTTTCCCTTCTATAGAGAATTCTTTCTTTAAACCGTTTTTAGAACCATATAGATAAGCTGTTTCGTTTTTAACTTTCCCATTTTTATAAAACTCAACATACAAACCATTTAATTCTCCGAATTTGTAATCCCCTTGTGTTTTTAATCTACCATTAGTATAATATTCGGAATACTTTCCTTGAACCTCACCCTTTATGTAATTCGCCTTAATCCAAATATTTCCATTTGAAAAGTATCTTGCATAAAACCCGTGATAAAGACCGTCTTTTATGTTATGCTCTTCGCTCTTATTACCATTATTGTACTTTGGTTCAAGCTTGTCATTTCTTTTTACAGAAATGTATGGCAATAAGGAACCATTCTTCATATATGAGTAAGCATAGAGCTCTCCTCCGTTATATTTTCTAGACACCATAAGCATGCCGGACTCATTAAACCTTGTTGTTATTCCGTGAAGAAAACCATTCTCAAAATATTCTGTTGAAGCTAGTTTACCATTCTTATGATATGACTTGAGCCTTATCTCATCTCCTTTAAAATCATAATAGTAACACTTTTCCTTTTCTCCTGATTCGTAATAATAGACACTAGAGTCTCTAATCAAACCATGTTCATATGTTGCTTCCCATGACTTCTTTCCATTATAATGGAAAGAAACAAAGTTTCCTTCCTCGTATCCATGATCATAATTCCCTTTAGATAGTAGTTTACCATTGGTCTGGTAAACTAAATTTTCTCCATGATTAACACCATTTATTCTTGTTCTCACCTCTTCAATTTTTCCATTTGGATAATAGTAGATTAACTTACCGTGCTGGTTTCCTCCTTTTAAAGAACCTTTCATCCTTATATTTCCTAAAGTTGAAATAAGACTATAATCTCCATTACCACTTGGTGTTGAATATCTTTTAAGAAAACCTCCTTCTTTATTGAAAACATCTGTTCTAACCACAACACCACCATGATATTTTGTTTCATACTCCTTTAAACCCGTATTATCATATTCTACTAAAATACCGTCAATTTTCCCATCTAAGAAGAACTCTAATTGACTTAGTGTTCCGTTTGGATTGTAGAACTTCCATTCACCAATTTTTAGTCCGTTGTAGTAGTAGCCTTGCGTGTATTGTTCTCCAGAAATATAAAAGGATTCAAACTTTCCGTGATAATTTCCCTTCTTCATAAAGAATCGTTCGTCTAATTCTCCGGACTCAAAAAACGATTCTATTTTACCGTTTAAAACACCATTTTCATAAGTTTTCGTTCCCCTTAAATTACCGTTTTTCCAATATGTACTATGCAAACCATCAAATTCTCCGTTTTTAAGCGTTGCATGTATATATTTAAATCCATAGGAATCGTGTAAAATGTATTCCTGATTTCCTGACAATATTACAATCCCTGAAGTATCATAAGAAATATACTTTTTTAATTTTCCTTTTTTATAATAATGCTCCCGAAGCGGTCTATTTTCAAAACCATAAATAAATTCAACTCTATTCAAAAACCCATTTGAATAGCTTACTTTTGAAACTGTATCTCCATCAGAAGTATAGCTTATATTCCAATCCGCTAACTCTCCTTTATTGTTGAATTCATATTCAGACTTTAAATTTCCATTATAATAATATGTTTCCCACTTGCCTATTTTACGACCTTCACTAAAGGCGCCTTTCGTTTTTATTTTACCATTTAAATGATACTCTTTAAAAGTTCCGTCGGCTTCCCCTTCCAGATAGTGTCTTTCAGAAAGTACAGATCCGTTATCGTAAAATTCTTTGTATTCACCATCCAGATCATCATTCTTGTAAGATGACTCTGCAACCACAATACCTGATTTAGAATACTCTTTACAAGGCCCATTTAACTTGTTGTTTTTTAAGGTTCTTAGGGATAGTAAAGCGCCGTTAGGCCTAAACAGTTTAAACTCCCCAATAAGCTTATTGTTTACAAAGTTTCCCGAATACCAATTACAATTATTAGCTCTAGAAAACCTTGCGAAACCTTCGTTTTTTCCGTTTCTATACCTTCCGTTTTGAGAGTTGTTTCCATATAGATCAAACCAACTACAATCACCATTAAGCTGACCTTTTTCGTTATAATTTAACTGAGATTTCACATTTCCATTTTTATAAAAAAATGTCCAGCTTCCAACATTAAAATCGTTTTCTACTTTCCCTATTCCAAACAATTCTCCTTCATAATTGTAATTATATTCACCTCCATAAACAATACCGTTTATTTCATATTTGAAATTATTTTGATGTTTGTGCCAATAATTTTTAAAAAAAGATTTGAACTGTGTTAATTCAGCTTCGTACTTCTTCTTTTTCTTATCAATCTTTTGTGAATGTACCACCCCGAGAAGATAAAGAATATACGCTTCTTGAAACCCATTATTTATTACCTCATTAAAAAACTTCCCATAATAATTCATTCCGAATGAATTGGTCTTCGGATCAAAAGAAAATTGCCTCATTAATAAGTCTGTCTGACGGTTTACCAAGTTATCTAAACCTAATCTCGATTCGTAATTTTCTTGTAAAGAAATCTTAGACTGAAGCATATTGTCTAAGTTTTTTAAACAATTTTCTCCTTTGTGATTTTTAATGACTTTATAGTTATTATTCATTAAGTCCTCCATTGCAATATAGCTATCTCTCATTACAGCTGATGATCTATTTGAAATTATTGCCATTTCAAATCCTAAAATTGCTTCTGTTATAAAACCTTGGTCTGCCTTTATTTTTGCCAATGCATAATGTGATTTTGAATATTGAGGATGAATGTTAATTATTTTATGAAGCAACGCTACTGCTTTCTTTAATTTCTTTTCTTCAATTAAAATTATTGCTAACTGATGTTTGTACTCAAAACACAATGGAAAGGCCTTTAAAGCTTCTGAAATGGTTGTCTTTGCTTTCTCATACTTTCCACCTATTATTAAAGATTCTATATGCCAATAATAAATTTTACTCGAATAATCATTCTCATTTTGCAATGATTTTAAAGCTGTTTTCTCCAGTGCCACGTATTTTTTAGCTTTAAATAAAGCAATAATTTTATTATACTGTGCAATATGATAATTAGTATCTGATTGATTAACTTTTTCAAAACACTTAATTGCCTCGAAATACTCTCCTTTTGCGACCAAATTGTTACCTTGAATAAGATTATCTCCAGAGTATATGAACTCATAATCTTTTTGTGCATCCAAAATAAAAGAAGACAATAAGGCCAACAAAAAAAGGTTTTTTTTGATCATTACAACTTTATTTATGACTATGAAAATAATTTTTAAATATTAATACCTAACGATGTTTAAAAACAAAAATGGCCAGAAATTTTCCTGACCATTTTAAAATTATAGGTTATTATTTTGTAAAACAAAAAATCATTTTACTTCATTACCGTTACTGTTCCTACCTTTGTTTTTCTTCTTAGACTTCCATCAGGATGGTTCACACTGTAATATATTTTATATACATA
>Ga0115006_10003743_pt1 | contig 10446 bp, 2 predicted proteins | sample ArcOceMetagenome_3_FD_88943 | JGI IMG/M metagenome (GOLD analysis project Ga0115006, IMG submission 88943) | Marine eukaryotic phytoplankton communities from Arctic Ocean - Arctic Ocean- Svalbard ARC20M Metagenome | ecosystem: Environmental > Aquatic > Marine > Oceanic | place: Arctic Ocean...
CGATGGCACGCAACGGCGCCGACAGCAGACCGAGATGAGGCGCCGCAAAGTGCTGCTTGGAGGGGCACACCTGGCCGATGGAGTCGTGCTGCCTCACCCCGCGCGAAGCGGCGCCGTTGCGGTTACCGTCACCGTCACCGTCACCGTCGCCGTTACCGTCGCCATCAGCGTCGCCGACGGCGTTGCCGCTGTCCTGCCACGCGGCACCGCTCAGGCTGAACGCCTTCCACCACCGCCCGGTGCCAACTGATGGCACTTCAAACGCCTCGAGCAGGCCAGAGGAGTCGTACAGCTCGATGCGCGCGCCGCTCTCGCAGATCGCGCCGTCGTCGGAGTAGTTGTGCACGGCGAACAGGTAGTGCGAGCGCGGCTGCACGTCGATCGTGACCGTCTCGGGGCCGTGGCCGGTTGTCACGTCGACGTCGAGGTGCATCCCCTCGATGGTCCTCCCCTTGCGCGGGTAGTACACGTGCGCGAGGCGGCGCGAGCTCGCGTGGCGCTGGAAGACGTGCAGGTCGAGGTCACGCGGCGTCTCGCGCCACGAGAGGATCGCACGGAGCTGGTTGTGGTGCGTGAGGCGCGCCGACATCATCAGCCGCGTCGGCGCGCCCGAGCGCAGCTGGCCCATCGAGACGATGGCGCGCCGCCACAGCGGCGTGAACTCGGCGTCGGAGCACACGGTCACGTCGTAGGCGCCGTCGGACGGCAGCCGCACGCGCTCGCCCGGCGCGAAGCGGTACGCCTTGCCGTGGCGGTCGCGGAAGGTGATCGCGGTGTGTGCGAGGTCCTCGTTGTTCTGGCCGTCGACGACCTCGATTGTGGAGGGCGCCTGGTACTCGGGCGAGGGCGACAGCTCGACCTCGAAGGGCGAGCCGTCGAGCGGCCTGCCGCCGACGCTCACGACGATCTTGCGGCGCTTGCCGTAGAGCGCCGTGTCGAACGGGTCGTTGAGCGACGGCACCAGCACGAACGAGACGAGCGCGCAGCTGCGCAGGTGCGGCTGCGCGCGCACCTGGCCGGCGTCAAACCGGCTCGTCGTCGCGCGCACCTCGAGCCCGTCGGGCGCCTCGATGGCCACGTCGCCCTTGCCGCGCACGACCATGCACTGCGTCTCGGTGCCGACCGTCAGACGCGGCGGCGGCGCGTTGACCGCGGCGGGCGCGCTCGCCGCCTCGAGCTGCGCCGCCGAGAGCGCGCGCGGGTTGGGCCGCGCTCGCCCCAGCTTGCCACCGAGCGAGCGCATGAAGATGGCGCCGGCCGAGCGCGCCTGCTGCTCGAGCACCTGCGACTCCATCTCACGCACCACCGCCGCGTGCTCGTCACCCCACCCGTTGAGCGCCGCGTCGACCTTGGCCGCTCCCTCTGGGGGCTCCATAGTAGGCCAGTGGAGCCCCCAGCGTCGTGAACCCAAAAGGACATGTGAGGAGAATTCCGCTCGGAGCCGTGTGAGACGCGTGTGCAACCACCGCACGATGGACATTCGAAAAAGAAAACAACACATGAAACGAAGCATGCCTACTAGATAGTCCTCCACACTCACTCGAGAGAGAGCTAGATTCCCGCGGAGACGAGCGATTTCCTGCTGCCCGCTTGGTTGCTACGAACGCTGCCAGAGGTGTGGTCGCTCCCGGTGCAGCTGAATTTCGATCCGGGCCTCAGAGATTGCTGCGTTGCGGAGATCTCAACGGCCGCGCTCGAGACATCCGGCTTCGAATGCAGACACTGTGCGGAAGTCACGGCGCGCATCCTCGGGGTGGCCATGGTCTTACGCATGGTCATGGCGCGATCCCTCACCTCGTTCTGCAGGTAGCACCGATGGTGCCACGAGAGATAGACCGCCGCGCCCACGAGCGTGCCGAGGAGCAGCAAGACGAGCAGCGGCTCGGCCACGTCGCGGTTCGGGTCGTTCGGGTCCATGAACGAGTAGCCGATGCCGAGCGAGACGAACATGACGTCCGAGACAAAGAGCCACGTCTCGAGCGTGTTCTGGACCTCGTACGCGTACGGCTGCACGCGCACGTGCAGCGCGGCGCAGGCCAGCAGGAAGACGACGGCAGCCACCGCGTGCCCCAGGACGACCGCGTTGTCGCCGCTGACGCTGACGCCCTGGTACGCATCATCGGACGCGGTGGCGTTGCACGCGTCCGCTGACGTGATGTTGTCACTGCACCGTGTGGCCTCGACGACGATCGACGCACCTCGTCAGCCACGCGTCGATGGCGAGCAAGAACTGACGGCTCCACACGACGAACTGCCAGTATGGAGCGTGATCAGCGAAGCGACGGGTCAGATACCCCATGCGCAGCTTGAGCCGATCGGCAGAGAGCCGCGCGAAGCGGCCGACCGTGCGCCCCGTGACCAGAGCGCGCACGTTGAGAAGGTACTTGACGACCAGGCCCGCTTCTAGGAGGAGCAGCAGCAGCGCGGAGAACGCGGCAAAGAGAGCGCCGTCGTCGTGGCTGCCGAACGAGTCGACGAGGCCAAGAATAGCACGGAGCATCACAAAGAACTGGATCTGGAAGATGATCGTCTCCGCCAGCTCCAACGAGTCCCAGGTTCTCTCCGTGATCATCTTGCCACAGCACCGCATGCTCTCGTGCGTCCTCAGCCGCATGTGCTTGCGCTTCAAGAGCGACTGCACGAGCGGCACGCTGAGCAGCAGAACGATCACCGACCAGACGCGCGCGATCTGGAAGGCGTAGTAAATCGACCCGAAGACGCACTCTGGCCGAGTGGCACCGAGGTCGAAAAAGTTGACTGGGGAGAAGACCCACCGCTGAGTCTCCAGAACTGACGATGGCCAGCTGAGCTGCAGACTCGTCAGGATGCTCACCGTCTGCATGTGCCCAATCAGCAGCGACGCCGTGTTCACACCCCTTCGGAGAGTGTCCGGGTACTTGTAGATCAGACGGATGTAGCCGACGAGGACAGCCACGAAGAGCAGCACCAGCAGCACCATGATGGCGACCGTGACGGACAGGCTCATGTTGCACGCGACGCACTTGTTGGGATCCTCCAGTGCCACGACATGGTCGTTGCCAAAGGCTCTGCACGAGCGCGGCGGCAGTCCCTCGCACGCCAGCGACGGGTCTGTGCGACACCGAGTGAACAGCGAGACGAGCGAGCTGTCGTCGTCGTTGTAGTCGAAGTCGTTGACCCCAAGTCGCACTTCCAGTGGTGCCTCTGCAACCCAGCTCGGCAGCGATCCCTGCAGGCGATCGTTGCCCCGCACGTCCACCGCATCAAGCCCCGGGAGGTCCGCGGAGAGCTCGCCGTTCAGGTTGTTGTCGCCAAGAGCTAGGCCGACCACCTCGCACCGCTCACGATCGATAGACGTGCCCGTGACGCTGCCACTTGCACAGCCGAGAGGCCACGTCTGCCCAGCAGCGAACCCGTCCAGAACCGGCTCCACTTGTTCGTTCTCGCAGACGCGCGAGCTGAGGGCCTGCAGTCGTGGATGCGACTCCGGGCAGCAGACCACGCCATGCCACTCGTTGGTGCAGGGCGCGCCGGAGGCTTTGGCGGCGATGGGGGTGGCGACGGTGGAGGCGGCAGTGGAGGAGGAGGATAGGGTGGGTCTGGGTTGCGGGGCGGCGACGGTGGTGATGCTGGCGGCGGGGAGGGCGCTGGAGAGAGCGGCGGCGGGGAGGACGGCGGCGGTGACGGGCTTGGCGGCGGTGGAGAGGGCGACGGAGGTAGTGGCGAGGGTGGGGGTGGCGAGGGCGGCGGTGGCGAGGGCGAGGGGGGCGGCGGGCTTGGCGGCGGTGGAGAGGGCGACGGAGGTGGTGGAGAGGGCGACGGAGGTGGTGGTGAGGGCGGCGGCGGTGTTGGCGGCGGCGACGGAGGAAGTGGAGGTGGCGAGGGTATGGGCGAGGGCGGTGGCGGCGAGGGCGGTGGCGGCGATGGCGAGGGCGGTGGCGTCGATGGCGGCCCCTGGGCCGCAAATATAGACGGCGGCTGGCGACGGCAGAGGCGGGCAGGCCTCGTTGACCCAGCTGGCATTGGTATCCTCAAATGCGCTTCCTTCAAGCGACTCCGTGCGCCACCGAGGCTCGCCAGAATCCGATCGGCTGCACTCGCGCGTGACGGTGAAGCCCCCACCACCATCACTGGAGGCTGCCTTGAACGCCTCAGTGCGGAAGCTGAGCGTGCTTGAAGAGTACTCGATGTAGATGCTGGCAACCTGCGATTGAGCAAAAGCGGCTCTGTCGACGGTGGCGCAGCCTGGCTGGAAGATGACGTGCCCCTTGTAGTCCTCTGTGCCCACATTTGAGCTAACCACGGTACAGACAGTGCCTGTACTCTTGCTGTGACCGTCGCAGCTCCCGTGTCCCATGGCGCACAGTGCGCTAGGCTGTGGCCGCAATTGAAAACTACGGCGTGTTCACAGTTCACAGTTCACTTCTGGGAAAGAACGCCGCACACCTTTGAAAAAGTGTTGTGCGGTTTTGTTATTTATGGGGCTTGAGTCAAGTGATGTTGTCAGAGCAAAATGCGCAGAGAATGATGCATAACTGCAAGGACTTATGTAAGATAGAGTGTGTCTGTGCAAGCAAGCAAGATGTATAAATTGATCGTGCAGGATCGTGTTGGTCATAGAGGGTGGTTATCCCCTCCACAGGCCCCGCAGCAAACGCGAAACACCTTCGCGAAACGGAGACCTAACACGCCGGCTAACACGCCAAGTCCCGAGCCAGGCGCGCGGGCGCTCGTCACCATGGCGCCGGAGCTCGTCGACGAGCTCCGCCAGGCGCTCGCCGCCAACGCGACGCGCGTCATCGACCTCTTCCGCGAGTGGGACGAGGACGGCGACGGCGACGGGCAGGTGAGCAAGAAGGAGTTCCGCAAGGTGCTGGCGATGCTGGGGCTGCAGGTGGCCAAGGCGGACGCGGAGGAGCTCTTCGACCAGCTCGACCCCGACGGCTCCGGCAACATCAACTACAAGGAGTTCAACAGCCTGCTGCGCAGGGGCGGCAACGTCGACGTCCCCGAGGACTCGCGCAAGGACTCGGAGAAGGGCACGGACCTCAAGTTCAAGATCCGCGACGGCTCGGCGCTGAAGCGCGGCACGAGCATCGGCACGCTCAGCCTCGACGGGGACTCGGAGACGAGCGTGAGCGAGCAGCTGCGCGCGGCGCTCGAGAAGAACTCGACGCGCGTCATCGACCTCTTCAAGGAGTGGGACGAGGACGGCGACGGGCAAATCTCGAAGAAGGAGTTCCGCACGTCGATGAAGGCGCTGGGGCTCGACCTGCCGCGCGTCGAGATCGACGCCGTCTTCGACGAGATGGACCCCGACGGCTCGGGCACGCTCGAGTACAAGGAGATCAACAAGCTGCTCAAGAAGAGCATCGAGCTCAACCCGAGCCTGCAGGCGGGCGCGGCGGCCGAGATCGCGACGGCGTCGACGAACAAGCACGCGCTGCGCAAGGGCGTGAGCAAGCAGAAGTCGATGCTCAACGTCAACCTCGACGAGGACGGCGACGTCAAGGAGCAGCTCAAGCAGCACCTCTTCAAGGAGGCGGTGCGGATCATCGACCTCTTCCGCGAGTGGGACGAGGACGGCGACGGCACCGTGAGCAAGAAGGAGTTCCGCAAGGCGATGCCGATGCTCGGGCTGGACGTGCCCAAGGTCGAGATCGACGCGCTGTTCGACGAGTGGGACCCCGACGGCAGCGGCAACCTGTCGCTCAAGGAGCTCAACTCGGTGCTCAAGAGCGGCAGCGGGCTGGTGGACCACTCGGAGGACGCGCGGCGCGACGAGGAGAAGGGGCGCGAGAACAAGTTCCAGCTGCGCAAGGGGCTGTCGAAGCGCGGCTCGGCCCTCGGCAACATCGACCTCGACGAGGACTCGGAGCTGCCCGTGCGCGAGCAGCTCAAGGAGGTCCTCAAGAAGAACTCGACGCGGATCATCGACCTCTTCAAGGAATGGGACGAGGACGGCGACGGCTCCGTGAGCAAGAAGGAGTTCCGCAAGGCGATGTCGGCGCTCGGTCTGCAGCTGCCGCGCGTCGAGGTCGACGCCGTCTTCGACGAGATGGACCCCGACGGCAGCGGCGACATCGAGTACAAGGAGCTCAACAAGCTGCTGCGCTCGGGCGGCGAGATCGACGCCAGGCTGCAGGCGGGCGCCGCGGGCGAGATCGTGACCGAGTCGAAGACCAAGTTTGGGCTGCGCAAGGGCAAGCTCAAGAACGTCGGCTCCAAGGTGCTCGCGGGCGTGCGGCTCTCGGCCGACGACACGCGGCCGATGCGCGAGCAGATCCGCGACGCGCTGCTGCAGAACGCCGTGCGCGTCATCGACCTCTTCAAGGAGTGGGACACCGACGGCGACGGCACCGTGAGCAAGAAGGAGTTCCGCAAGGCGATGCCGATGCTCGGGCTGACCGACGTCGACCCGATCGAGGTCGACGCGCTCTTCGACGAATTCGACGCCGACGGCGGCGGCGACATCGAGATCAAGGAGATGTCGAAGATTTTACGGCGCGACACGGGCTTCGTCGTCGCGGGCGGCGCGGGCGTCGCCATCCAGACGAGCGTCAAGCCGAAGATCGCGCTGCGCAGGGGGCAGCTCGGCGAGCGCAAGCCGCTCGTCCTCTCGCTGCTCCGGTCGCTCGACAATGGCAGTGGCGGTGGCAGTGGCAGTGGCGGCGGTGGCGGTGGCGGCGGTGGCGGCGGCGGCGGTGGTGGCGGTGGTGGGCCGCTGACTGTCGAGCGGCTGCGCGACGCGATGATGGCGGGGACGATCCGGACGCTCGACATCTTCCAGGAGTGGGACGAGGACGGCGACGGCGTCATCTCGCGCGCCGAGTTTGGGCGCGCGATGTCCGCGCTCAAGGTGGACGACAAGAGCGAGGTCGATGCGCTGTACGCGACCTTCTACGAGGCGCCGCTGCGCCACTCGCAGACGAGGGACCTCGGTCCGGGCGGCGAGGAGGGGATCACGTACAAGCAGCTCAACCGGCTGCTGCGGCCGCTCGTCTCGGTGCCGCGGCCGCAGAAGGTGGGGCACGCCGAGGCGGCGGCGGCGCGCGCCGAGGCGTCGGCGCGCAAGATGGACGCCGATCTGCAGGCGATGGACGCCGAGGCGGACGCGCTGCGTGCCGACCCCGACTCGCTGAAGCTCATGATGGCGAGCAGGAGCGGCGGCGGCGGCGCGTCGAAGGCCGAGCAGGCCAAGGCGATGCAGCTGGCGCTGCTGCTCAACTCGACGCGCATCCTCAAGCTGCTCCGGACCGACGCCGAGATCGCCGAGCACGGCAAGGTGACCAAGGCGGACCTGAAGGGCTGCCTCGAGCAGCTCGGCCTCGAGTCGCTCGCGCCGCTCGTCGTCTCCTTCTTCGACGCCTTCGGCGGCCCGGCGGGCACGCTGACGACCAAGGAGCTCGCGACGGCCTTCCGCTTCGGCGCCTTCCTGAAGAAGAAGCCGGCGCCCAAGGTCGAGGAGAAGCGGCAGGGCCTGACGGCCGGCGCGTCCAGGGCGAAGGTCGAGGCCGTCAAGCTGCTCGACCGCACCTACACCGAGCCGACCATCCGGCCGCTCTCGCCGCCCGGCCGAGGCTCGTCGACGACGGCGCTGCAGCGCTCGGCCGCGGGAGACCCCGCCGCCGCCACCGCCGCCGGCGGTGCCGGCGTCCCGCTGCCGCACCCGCCGCCCGGCGAGTGGGACAGCCACATCGAGCCGGACCCGTACCCGCGCGGCTTCTCGCCGACGAAGCGCAGCCGCGTGCAGGTGCGCACGGCGGCCGAGCGCAAGAAGGCGCTCGAGGAGGCGGCGGGCGGCTCGCGCAACAAGGTCTCGGCGCTGCCGTCGGTGCAGCCGCCCAAGACGATGAACGCCAAGCAGCTCAACCGCGGCTCGTCGATGCTGCTGCGCAACCTCGACATTGACGAGGCCTCGTCGAAGCCGTACCAGGAGCAGATCCGCGACGCGCTCTCGGCCAACGCGGTGCGCGTCATCGACCTCTTCCGCGAGTGGGACGAGGACGGCGACGGCACCGTGAGCAAGATGGAGTTTCGCAAGGCGATGCCGATGCTGGGGCTGCAGGTGCCGCGTGAGGAGGTCGACAAGCTCTTTGACGAGTGGGACCCCGACGGCTCCGGCGACATCGAGTACAAGGAGCTCAACAAGCTGCTGCGCCGCGGCAGCGAGGTGACGCTCGCCAAGGAGCTGCAGGCGGGCGGCGCCGGCGCCATCGAGCTCAAGGCGCAGAACAAGAGCTCGAAGAATCTCCTCGCGCAGGCCGCCGCCGCCGGCCTCGCCGTGCCCGACGCCTCCGACGGCGGCGGCGGCTTCTTCATGACCGGCGTCGATGGCGACGAGCCGGCGGGAGGGCCGATCGTGGGCATGGCGTCGTCGCAGTCGGCGCCGCAGCTCCAAAAGTACGGCCATACGCGCACGTCGTTTGGCGCCCAGCGCGTGAGCGACTACCGGACGGCGCCGCGCGTCGGCTTCACGCGCGCGCCGCGCTGGCTGAAGCCGATGGAGGAGCGCGACAAGAGCGACCCAAAGTACGAGAAGCGGCCGTGTCCCGGCGACTACCTGGTCTACCCCGCGTTTGGCAAGCAGTACGACTCCAACCTGCGCTCGGTGGGCGGCGCGCGCTTCGCCGCGCCGACGGTGTTCGCGCCCGGCTCGTTTGCGGAGGCGGAGATGATGGCGATCGCGGAGGGAAGGCCGCCGCCGTCGAAGAGGAAGGGGCCGAGCGCCGAGGAGGTGGCGGCAGCGGCGGCCAAGGCGGGAGAGGTGAGCAGCGCGCTGCGCCAGAAGCTCAAGGAGCGCTGGACGAAGGTGTCGGCGCTCTTCGAGAAGTGGGACGCCGACGGCGACGGCCTCGTGAGCCGCAGGGAGTTCGCCGACGGGATGGCGTCGATGGGGATCGCCGTCTCCACGGGCGAGGTCGAGCAGATCTTCCTCGCGTACGACCCCGACGGCTCCGGCCAGGTCGACTTCCGCGAGCTGAACAAGATGCTGCGCGGCGGCGCCGACCACGTCGGCGCCGTCGGCCCCGACAACCTCGCGGCGGGCGCGGCGGGCGACATCACGATGACGAGCAAGGCGGCGATCTCGCTGCGCGGCGGCAAGCTGAAGCACGCCGGCTCCAAGGTGCTCTCGGCGGTGCGGCTGATCGCGAAGAAGGACTTTGAGGAGGGCGACGGCGCGCCGCCGATCTCGGAGCAGCTGCGCGACGCGCTCTCGAAGAACGCCGTGCGCGTCATCGACCTCTTCAAGGAGTGGGACGTCAACATGGACGGCACCGTCTCGCGCAAGGAGTTCCGCGACGGCGTGCGCAAGCTGGGCTTCGACGCGCCAAAGGAGGACGTCAACAGGCTCTTCGACGAGTGGGACAGGGACAAGAGCGGCGACCTCGAGCTCGGCGAGATCAACACGATCCTGCGGCGCGGCGGCGCGATCAAGGTGCCCAAGACCATCCGCCCCGACGCCATCGGGCAGGCCGAGCTCAACGTGCCGCTCGAGAAGAAGGCGACGGCCAACAAGCACGGGCTGCGCACCGCCACCGACCTCGGCCGCCGCACCGTCTTCACGTCCGCCATCGATCTCGACGAGTCGAAGCCGGTGCAGCAGCAGATGCGCGACATCCTCTCGGCCAACGCCGTGCGCGTCATCGACCTCTTCCGCGAGTGGGACGAGGACGGCGACGGCACCGTGAGCAAGAAGGAGTTCCGCAAGGCGATGCCGCTGCTCGGGCTGGACGTGCCGCGCAAGGAGATCGACGCGCTCTTCGACTCGTGGGATCCGGACGGCAGCGGCTCGCTCGAGCTGTCGGAGCTGACCAAGGTGCTGCGGCGCGGCGGCGAGATCCAGCTCGACAAGAAGCTGCTGGCGGGCGGCGCGGGCAAGATCGAGATGACGGCGAAGACGAAGCACGCGGTCCGCAAGGACAAGGTCGACCTGGCCAAGGCGGGCAAGCACGTGCTGGCGGGCGTCAAGCTCTCCGTCGGCGGCGGCGCCGACGGCGCGTCGATCCAGGAGCAAATCCGCGACGCGCTCACCAAGAACGCGGTGCGCGTCATCGACCTCTTCAACTCGTGGGACGAGGACGGCGACGGCACCGTCAGCAAGAAGGAGTTTCGCAAGGCGCTGCCGATGCTCGGGCTGGACGTGCCCAAGAAGGAGGTCGACGCGCTCTTCGACAGCTGGGACCCCGACAACAGCGGCTCGCTCGAGCTGGGCGAGCTCAACAAGCTGCTGCGGCGCGGCAACGTGATGGCGGAGCTGCGCGAGCGGCTGCTCAAGGCGTCGGCCGCCGTGCTCGAGCGCTTCCGCGACCTCGCCGAGAACGGCGACGGCCACGTCTACAAGAACGACTTCCGCAACGTCATCAAGGCGCTCGGCTTCAAGGCCGACCTGAAGGACGTCGACTCGCTCTTCGACAGCTGGGACGTCTCCAAGGACGGCTCGCTCGAGATCGACGAGCTGACGCG